>Ga0114951_10000890_pt1 | contig 39556 bp, 19 predicted proteins | sample AM7aDNAmetaG_FD_88677 | JGI IMG/M metagenome (GOLD analysis project Ga0114951, IMG submission 88677) | Freshwater microbial communities from Finland to study Microbial Dark Matter (Phase II) - AM7a DNA metaG | ecosystem: Environmental > Aquatic > Freshwater > Lake | place: Finland: Lake Alinen... | reverse complement strand
GTTCTTGCACCAGGTGAAATTCGTGCCCGAACCGGCCCACGAGGGGAAGTAACCGGCATAGTCGCTGCAGTAGCTCTCCAGCGCCTTGGCCATCTGGTTCAGGTTGTTCAGGCAGGCCGACCGCCGCGCTTTTTCGCGCGCCGCCGCCAGCGCCGGCAGCAGCATCCCGGCCAGAATGGCGATGATCGCGATGACGACTAACAGCTCGATCAGCGTGAACGCCGACCAGAACCTCCTCGACATCCGTCGCGCCTCTTGCATGACACGCCCTCCAAAGAAGCACTCGTTCCCCGGCACACCCGGGAAACACGCAATCGTCCACATCATGTATTGTGCCTATGCGCATAATATAGCACGCGGCGGGAATATGTCAAGACGAAAATGGGAAATGCCCGGATGCACCGGAAATCGAGAGCCTATCGAGCTACCCCCAAGGAGCAGCCGGCTGCCCTGTCTTCCGGCTCTCCCCGAGTTGCGACGGCAAGGCACCTTGAGACGCACTTTCGATTCTTCGCAGTATCCACCCGGGCCAGAGTCGTCTATCGCCCTTCACGCGCCATCGTGCGCCGGCTCTTCTCAAGGATCGGCACAGCGGGCCGCGGCAAGAGTGACAGATTGAAGCCGAATATCTCCGCGAAAACGCGGGCGGCAGCTCCCCGTGCGGCCGCGCTTTCCAGCATTGAAAGACGCCATCGAACGCCCATCTTCAGTTCTTTGAGCACGCAGGAGTCCGCCTCATGCTGCACAGTGTCCAAGAGCCAGGAGCCGCCCACCCGAAACATTTCACCGCGCAGCAGGACGGCATCCGGGTTGAACAGGTTGATGGCGATGCCGGCAGCTTGGCCCAGATACGAGGCCGTCTTCCCCACCACATGGCCGGCCAAAGCATCACCCTGCATGGCCGACTGAATGACTCTTTCCAAGGTCACCCTATCGGCGTGCCCCGCAGGCGTCCCGCCCCTTTCATGCCTAAGACCTTGGCGCATTTCCTCGATGATCCCGCGCGTGCTTACCACCGTTTCCAAACAGCCGCGCGAACCGCACGGACAGGCGTCTCCGTCACGAACGAGACGGATATGTCCCAACTCTCCACCGAACCCGCGCGCGCCAGAGAACAGTTCTCCTCGATCCAGCACGGCAAAGCCAATCCCACTGGTCACTTCGATGAGCAAGGCGGTCTGGGTATCGGGAATGGCCCCCCAAATGTGTTCGGCCAGGAGCACGCAGCGTTCTTCGGTCTCGATGCTGACCGGCACGCCGTAGCTCTTCTGTAGTTGCTCTTTGATGGGAACATCGTGCCATGCGCGATGGTAAGTGCTGCGCACGGCAACTCCTGCGTTCGCATCCACAAGCCCATATTCCCCATAGCCAATGCCGCACAAAGGCGCCATCCGCCCTTCGGGCGACTGACGCAGTTCGGCAATGACGGAGTGTATGTTCTCCAGGATCGCTTTGCGAGAGGAATTCCGGCCGATCTTTGCATGGCTGGTGCGCTGCAACGATAGGTCGAGCCCCACCAACACCCCTGTGACTTCGCAGGCGTCAAGGGCAATGCCGATGATTCGACCGCCATGCGGATTGACGCTCAGAAAGATCGGGGCGCGGCCGCGGCGAACGATCACATTGCCGCTTTCCTGAATGATCCCTTCATGCAACATCTCGCTCAGCAAGCGCCGGAGGGTGCGGTATCGCAACTTCAGAACTTCAGCCAACTTGTATCGGCTGATGGGTCCCTGATGATAAAGCGCCTGAAAAACTAGTTGCCTGTGCTGCGCTTTGCTGCTGCGGTAGAAGCCATCCGGCTTCTGATTCGCTCGCACCGTTGGCACCTCAAATGGAGAATTGCTCTGCGTCAAGAACGGCCTTTGGCTGCTTGACCGAGTAATTATAATGCGGAAAGGCATATTACACCAGTCCTGTGTCGCTCCCGAAAACTTCATCTGACACCATGGGACGTTGAAAGGGACCGTGGCCAAAGGAAAGCCCGTGCTGTCCAATTATTCGTCAGTCTTCGCACGAGCAGTGACTTGGCAAGGCTGGTTGCCGCGAGCGAAGCACAGTCTGCCCCTTAAGCGAGCAGTTGGAAAGGTACGATTGCCCCTTCAGACGGTCCTACCTTGGAAACACAAGCGGCCCCGAAACGCTCCTTGTCTTATTTCGCTCCTGCCGTGTGCGTTACGATAGGCCATTTTTGTCCCTAAAACGGAGAAGTTTCAAAGACAGTTACGTTCGGTTCGCCATTCGACCGGGTTATGCGCGTGCGAACATCCGCTCATCAGTTTCCATCGGTTTGTCCGTGACGCGTTTTTGAACCGTGGCGCTGAGGCCAGCCTTGTCCTTATCATACGATTGGATCAGGAGGGCGCGCAGCGCGCATGGGTCACGTCTTTCGAGCGCATCCACCATGTGTGTGTGCTCCAGGATGATATCCTCGTTCTGCGGATTGGTCATGACCAAGGGACGGGCGGCCGTCGCCAGGCGAAAGAACTCCCGAATCATTTCGCCGAATGTCGGGACAAACAACTCCCCGGCGCAACGGAGCAGCGCGAAGTGGAACGCCGCGTCCTTGCTTGTGATGGAATGCTCCGCCTTGTTCTCCCTGGACATGTCGCCCACGATGTCGCGCAGGCGCGCCACGTCTTCGTCGGTGCGATGACGGCAGGCGAATTCGGCAGCGCCCACTTCGGCGACGGATCGTAAGTTTCTGAGGCGCGCCAATTCACTCCGCAACTTCTCCGGATCGCCCGCGTGTCGCATGCCTATGGTCGGCGCGACCACCGCCGCGCCGGACCGGTCGCGGTGAATAGTCCCCCTTCCTTCCAGAACTGCCAGGGCATTCCGAAGTGTCACCCGGCTGATGAACAGCGCGCTGGCCATCTGCCGCTCGGAGGGCAAAGGGTCTCCCCCCTTCATCTCCCGGTCAATGATATAGTTGTGGATTGTCTCCACAGCGCGGTTGATCAGGGAATCACGCGCTAGCGGTTTCAGCATGATTGGCATCTTTCTTTTCCTCCCTTGACAATCCAAAGAATGGTTACTATAATTCAAGTGGTATAGAGGAATACCACTAGACCACCACTCGCAATATAACGCAGCCCTTAGGAATTTGCAAGAGGCGGGCAAAAAAGAGGTGGCGGAGAGGGAAGGTAGCCGGTTTCAGCGGTGACGGAAACCACAGGTCGTGCGCGAGAGGTCGGGCGAGGCGACCGCGAGGCTGCAAGGCACAAGGGATTTTTGGAAAAAAGGAGAATCTTATGAGGTCTTTGCAGAGGTGGAGTGCGGCGTTCACGTTGATCGAACTGCTTGTGGTGATAGCGATTATTGCAATTCTGGCCGGAATGCTTCTGCCGGCCTTGGCGGCGGCCCGGGAAAAGGCGCGACGCACGGCCTGCTTGAACAACCTGAGCCAGATGAGCCGGGGTCTGGAGAGCTACTGCAGTGACTTCGGTTCGTACTTTCCTTGCTGGCCGGGCTATGGCGGATTCACCGGCGCCGTTTCCAGCAGCAATTGTGGCGTCTGGAACTGCGCAGATGCGGGCATCGTCAAGGACACGAAGCTTGGCGAAGAGTTGCGTACGGGCGGATTCGATTGGCGGACGAACGGCGAGACCAGCTCCACGATTAACCGGTTGCCGGTCTGGTACTTCCGCACAATCTATGTGGGGCAGAAGGAAACGAGCAACACGCCGTGGACCACCGCGGACGGAAAGGCGCGCGCAGCAGGCCATTTCAACCTGACCGGGATCGGCTTGGGCTACCTGCTCGACTGCGGATATATGGGCGATGCGCGGACGTTCTTCTGTCCCTCTGCCGGGGACAACATGCCCGCCGACTCCGGCGAAGTGGCCGCCGGCTCGGCGCTCAGCATCAAGAATAAGCCGATGTTCGCAGCGGCGTCGCCAAGAGACCTGCGCACGTTCGGAGGATTTGATGCCAACTCAATCAGCCACGGTAACATGACAAACCTGAATTGGGTCAGTTCGGGCATGAACTCGGACAACTACGCGAAAGGACTGTATTTCCGCGCCGTGCAGAGCAACTACAATTACCGCGACGTCCCGGCGATGGTGGGACTGAGCACATGGTACAACATGTCGAACGCAGTGGTTGCCAACCATCTGACGGACGGCGTCAGGATGCGGCACATCAAGCCGGCCCAGCGGGTGCGCCCCGGAAATCCTATCTTCAAGACGCAGAAGCAACTGGGCGGGCGCGCGCTGGTGAGCGACAGCTTCTCTCAGGCTGATTGCTACTACAACAGCACCTACGGCAACACGCCGTTCGTCGGCAAGGGACAGTACGCGCACCGCGACGGCTACAACGTTCTCTACGGCGACTGGAGCGCGCGCTGGTACGGCGACCCGCAGCAGCAGATCATGTGGTGGCTCCCTTCCTACTACGCCGATACCTGGCCGAGCACCTACACGTTCAGTGCCTCCATCCAGGTCAACGGCATTTACAATTGGGCGCCGGACGGCACGGACAATGGCACGTTCCGGACCGGGAAGAACCCGGACACTGCCTCGTATCGAAATATCAGCGCGGTGGAGGTTTGGCACTTGCTGGATGCCAGCAACAGCATAGATGTCGACGCGCCGGACTACCCGTACAACCTGAACTAGGCCGTCCGCGGCCACACTCTGCGCGTCCCCGGCAGCGCACCCCGCCGGGGACGCTCCCCCAAGAACCCACCTGTAAGGAGTCTTGCCAATGAGTCGCTCTTGTTTCCTTGTCTTGGCGTGCATCGTGGCGCTTGCCGCCGCCTCGGCAGCGCGGGCGGAAGAAGGCTTGGCGGCCTGGTACCCCCTTTCGGAGGGTTCCGGCGCGGCCCTGGCCGACAAGAGCGGCAATGGCAATATCGGCAATATCGCCGGCGCGCACTGGGTCAAGCGCGCGGGCGGCTTCGCGCTTCAGTTCGACGGCGTCCAATCCTACGTGGACTGCGGCAACGGGAAAACGCTGGGGATTCCCGGTCCTTTGAGCATCGCGATGTGGGTCATGCGCGACGCCCCCTTGCCCAAGCAACAGAAGTATTACGTCGTTGGCAAGGCCGACTACAACGTTTACTTGTCCGACAAGGGGAACGTCGGGTTCACCACCATTTCCGACGTCCCTGAGAAGCACTGGACCTCCACCGTTTCAAAGGGCGTCCTGCCGGTGGGAGAGTGGCATCACGTGGCGGTGGTGTACGACCTGCAGACACACGAGGAGCGGCTGTACATTGACGGCGCGCTGGACACCACGCGCGCGCGCACGGAGAACCCGCTGATCTGGATTGAGACCCCCGTCAACCTCGTCCTGGGCAAGGGCCGGTACGGTCCTGAGCTGAAGATGTTCTTCAAGGGCGCTCTGGCCGGCGTCCGCATCTACAACCGCACCCTCTCCGGCCAGGAGATCCAGGCGCTCGCCGCGGACGCCCCGAAGGACAACAAGATAATCCCGGTCATTGACGTGGGCTTCCGTCCTCTGCCGTTCTTCGTGGGGAAGAATTTGCACGTTGCGCTCGACCTCTCCGGCGCGGAAACGTTGCCATTCAAGCCAGCCGTGGACGTCCAAGTACTCGCCGCCGGGCAGGAGAAACCCGTGGCCGCGCGCACACTGGAGGGAATGGCCGATCCGCGCAAGGTCGTCGTGACCTTCCCCTCCACGGAGTGGCCGGCTGGCGACTATGAAATCCGCGCCACATTACGCGCGCCGAATAAAGAGGTCATTTCGACCGGGTCGTTCAAGATTCCCAAATACCCCGCGCGCCCGTACATCGGACTGACCCGCACGCCGGAGCAGCGCCCCACCTCGGCCCCGCCGGCCAAACTGACGCTGCGCAGCGACAAGGTCGAGTGCGAAATCTCCCCCGTCACTGGCCAGGTTGTTCGCGTCGTACACCTGCCGGACAACACTTCGGTGGTCCAGGAGAGCCATGACATCTACCTCTTCGGCGACAAGGACAGTCCGCGCGTCTCCGAAGCGAACGACAAGGTGATCGGCTTCCGCCAGGGCGCCGAAGGCAAGCCCGACGGCTTTGAACTGGTCTGCACCAACCCCGGCCTGCCGGATATCGAATTGACGAAAGCGTATCGACTGGAGAAGGACTACGTCACGAAAGTCGTCTATTTCCGCGCCACGACGGACGCGAACGACGGCAAGCTATTTTTCCTTCGCTCGGCCCTGACGATGACGCCGGATTTTTGCAAGGACGGCTACATCTACCGCCCGATCTGGGACGGCGGCAGCGGCCCCGGAACCGGGACTGTCCCCTTCGCCCTTGGCAGCGAGGTCAAGGCCCGCAAGCCCATCCAAGACTTGAGTAGTTCTTTTTTCGCCTATCAGCAGCCGAAGACGAACCTGATGTTCAGCCACTATCGGTTCAAGATCAATGGACACTATGAGCGCTTCTTCACCATCGCCTTCATGCCGGATGTCATTGAAGACCAGGGTTATCTTGACCCCCAGGGATGGGAAGGATACATCAGCGGCGACGTGGTCCGGGAGGGATATTTCTTTTCCGCTGAGACGCACCTGGCCGTTCTGGACGGGGACGCGCGCGCCTTCCACGATCACATGATGAACCTGCCCGACATGGCGGAGATGGCCAGGAGCAAAGTGCCGGAATGGTGGCATCGCGTCAAGACGGTCGGTCACTATGATTATGACAGCATCGCCTACAACACCGGCTGGTGCAACGGGCGGGCGGAGAACATCCTGGCGGATTGCGCTCCCGGCGAGATGCTGCCGACCTTCCTGAGCGACGTGATGATCACCGGCGACTATGCCTCCAAAGGAACCATCCTTCCGCTGAATAGAACCGGCACGCATCCCGCCGTACGCAGCGCCGATTCGATCAACAAGGACCTGGAGAAGTTCCACGCGCTCGACCCGGCCCGCATGCGTCTCGGACTCTATACATGGTACGGCAGCGCCTCCGATAAGTCCAAGACGTACCAGGAGCACCCGGAGTGGCTGCTGCGCAACCAGAATGGCGACCTCTGCCAGTACGGCTCCGGCGAGACCTACAACTACTTCCTGAACTGCGTCACCCAGGACCAGGTGGATTTCATCCTCAACCAGCGCCGCGAGATGCTCAAGAACCTCGACGTGGACATGACCTACGTGGACGGCGGCCACAGCGAGGCGGTCAACTTCTTCCCGCAGATGAACTTCGTCCACAATTACCACTCGCACATCATCCTGCGCGGGATGAAGTTGGTGGCCGAGGAGATGGGCAAAATCCACTTCCAGAACGGCGGCTGCTACCCGGACACCTCGCACGGCGGCTACTTCGAGTACGGCGCCCCCTTCGACCCGATTGACAAGAAGGACTGGCGCACGATGGCCAACATGGCCTATGTCATGGCGCGCGCCATGCGTCCGCCCAACATCAATTGCATTCTCTACTGGAGTTCACAAGGCCACTCCAACCATTACGCCATGTACGGCCTCAAGCCGCACCTGGGAACGCTGTGGAGCAGCCTCGGCATCGCCCATACGCTGCTGTTCAGCGACCTGTCCTACGAGGTCAAAGACAACGAACTTCTGGTCAACAACAACGTCCACCCGAACTGGTGGACCTTTGAAACGACCACGCTCGAGAGCGCCTTCCTCAAGCAAGGGAACAGCTACCTCCTGCCCGTGGTCAACCATGCGGAGGAAACCCGGACGGAGAGCATCACCCTTTCGCTGGCCGGCCTGGCGCTGGACCCGCAGCGGCCCGTTTATGTCTGGCAGATTCAGCCGCTCATCGAGCACGCTCACTATCACCCCCCGGTTACGGAGCATCTGCGCGAGTCGTATGACTCCGAGTCGTATCAGTTCGACATCCTCACCCCCGCAGCCGGCGCGCTCACGATCGTTGCGCCGGGATTGAAGTACAACATCCTCAGGATGACCACGCTGAGCCAGGTTCCTGGCTTTGTGTACTCCGCGGACGGACGGCGGATGAACTATCTGATGTCCAGCGGCCGCGGCGTGGCGATTGACGGCGCGATGGCCGCGAATGATGTGCGTCTGACCGTCCGCAGCGAGGCCGACGCCGCCGAAATCCTTGCGCTCTTGCCGGCCGGATGGCAGGGGGCGCAGGCGTCTGTGAACGGAAAGCCGGTGGCCTGCGAGACGCTGGCGTTCGGCGGCCAGAACTTCGCAAAAGTCCCTGTCGCCAGAGGCGATACCCAGATCGTGGTGACCCGGGCGCAGGGCGGCCAACCGGCGCCGCTGACGCCGGTGAAACGGAACGAGTACAATGACTACGCCCTCAGCTACCTGCGCGACCAGGGTTCGGCGAAGATCGAGGCGGACAAGTTCGATGGTCTTCCCTGCTGGAAGATGACCGGTCCGGGCCGGATCATCAGTCCGTTCAACTCCCCTTTCGAGGGGACCAAGGGAGTGACCTTCAAGGTGAATGGCGGCTCGGCGAAGGGAGAACTGATCTTCGCATTCGGGAACGGCGCTAACGCTTTCGTCAAGAAGATCCCGCTGGACTTCGCCGGCTGGAAGGAGTTCACGATCCTGGAGGACCAGTTCGACACCCACCCGAAGGCGGACTGGGAGCGCACGTCCGCGCTGTATTGGACGCTGCCGGCCGGAAGCGCGTACGTTTCCGACTTCCGCTTCGTCCCCCGCCCTGCCTCGGAGAAAGTGGAGTTGAAGGTCCAGCGGAAACAAGCGGTGATCTCGTACATGCCCACCCCACCGCCGCTGACCGGCGCGTTGAACGATGCCGACTGGGCGAAAGCCGCCCGGCTGGATGTTCCCGGCGGCCAAACGACCTACTACGTCGGTTATGACGACAAGAACCTGTACGTCGGCGCGCGCTGCATCGAAGCGATCCTGCGGCTGCCAACCAAGCTGACCCACGATGCGCGCCAGTGCTGCCAGCCACCGAATATCGAGATTTACCTCATGCCTAAGGGGGTCAACAAGGTCTACCAGTTCTGCGTCAGCGCCGGCGGCGGACAGTGGGACGGGGTGTATGACGACCCGCAGGTGAAGTTGGCTAATGTGGACTGGAACGGCACATGGAAGGCGGCCACCGACTTTGGCTTCCAGATTTCCTGGCAGGCCGAGGTGGCAATCCCCTGGTCCGATTTCGGCGTCCCTGCCCCGAAGAAGGGGGACGTCTGGACCGCCGGGCTGTTCCGCCAGGGAGGCCAGGCGACTCTCTCCGGCTGGGCCTACTCAGGCGGCGGGTTCTTCAACTTGGACGCCAATTTCGGCGAGTTTGTGTTCGGTGAGCGATAACCGGGCACGCGTGGCCGACGTGAGAGCCGGGTGAAGGAATAGGGCCGCCAGGAATGCCGGCGTACGGCTCATCCTGGCGCATTTGGGGAATGATTTGGACGGCGATCCCTCCCAACAAGCGCGCGCCATACAGGCGGCGCGGAATGGACGTCTATGCGGACACTTTCAGCGCCAAGTCCATCACGAACCGGCTCCTCGAATGGGCCGTGGGGGAGGCAGGCGCGGAGAAGATACTCTTCGGCTCGGACAGCCCCGCTCTATTTCGCTCCCATGCAGCGTGCTCGAATAGAATATGCCGATATTACGCAACGACAGAAACGACGGATCCTGAGTGACAATGCCGTACTACTCTTTGGTTTAAAATTGAAGGACAAGGGCTGAAAATGGCGAGGTATCCACAAGCAATGCTGATTTCGACGGTTTGCCCGTGGGATGATAAGGAACGCCTGATCGAGGGCGCGTTCCGTCAACTCGTGCGTGACCTCCTGGCCAAGGGGTTCAACCATGTGTACGTGTTTGGCACGTGCGGGGAAGGTTACGCCGTGGATACGGAACGTTTCCGCGAGGTCGTCACGGTCTTCCGGGAAGAGACAAAGGGAGCCGGCGTCTTTCCTCAGGTGGGGACCATCGGCCTTTCCACGGCGAACATCGTAGAACGAATCGCGTTTGCCCACCAGTTGGGATTCCGCGAATTTCAGATTTCGCTCCCGTCGTGGGGAGTCCTCGACAACGATGAAATGCGGACCTTCTTCAGGGACGTGTGCGGCGCTTTCCCCGACTCAAAGTTCCTTCACTACAACCTTATGCGCGCCAAGAGGCTCCTGAACGGTTCGGACTACCGACGCATTGCCGACGAAGTGCCGAACCTGGTTGCGACCAAGAACACGGGCGACAGCGTCATGCGCGTGGTGGACCTGATGACGAACGCGCCGGACCTTCAGCACTTCTTCGGCGAGTTCCTCTTCCCCTACGGTTGCCTGTATGGAGAATGCTCGATGCTCAGTTCTTTTGGCGGCATGATGCCGACGAAGACGAAGCAACTTTATGATGCCGACAGCCGCGGGCGGTCTGGCGAGGCACTTGCCATTGCGGGAGGGATGGCCCAAGTCATCCACGACTTCCTTGAGCCAACGAAGTTCCGTGACCCTGTCGACGGGGCTTATGACAAGATGCTTGCCCGAATAGCCGGAGTCGAAATGCCGCTGCGCCTTCTCTCTCCGTATCACTGTTTCTCGGAAGACGTCTATCACAAATGCCGGGGAATCATGGTCAACAAGCATGCCAAGTGGCTCGGCTGAACCCCTGACAAGGAGGACGGCTGGCGATGGCATTGCGTAAGCAAGTTCGTCTGGTCTGTAACGCCTGCCTCGATCCCGTGTACCTCCGGCAGTGAGAAGACGGCCTGACGGAGACCCTCGCGAGGTTCAACGTGGCCAGTGCGTTCTGCGACCGCGCCAAGGGGGCGTCTTCTGCCATATCGCCTCATGGCCGGAACAGAGTTCAAGGAACCGAATACCTTTCGCGCCGCGCGGGTGTTCAACGTGCCGCTGGATTGGCCGATCCATTTCCACAGGCGGGGTCTGAAGGCATATGGGATCAAGGCCCTCATTCTGCGCTGCAAAGGGAATCGCATCATCGCGGACGAAACCAATCTGACTGTGCAGCCGATCCAGGAGGATGCGATGGAAAGAGTAACCCAGGACGTGTGCAAGCTGAACTTTCCTCCTGGCGTGTACGGAAGGACGCTCGAAGAGGTCGAACGCGTTTGTCAGGCGGTCATCGAACGGATATTCCGGGACAGGGACGGGATTGACCCGCTGAAGGCTGGCGGCGATTACCGCAATTGTCCATCCCGTAAATTCCATCTGACGCCGGAAGCGGCCGAAATGGATGGTCTGCGGAGAGAAGACGACCGCGAAACGCGTTCAACGCGGCGTCTTGCTGTTACCCATAGCGTGGGAAAACGCTCCCGCGTTCCCCATAGGTGCGGATCGTGTTGACTTCCGGCCTCAGAAGGATTACACTAGCAATCGTATGCTATCAATCCATTGTTATTAAGGAAGACAGTCTCGTGCGCGTGACACTCAAGGACGTGGCCGAGAGAACGGGATTTGAGGCGTCCACCGTTTCCAGGGTCCTTTCCGGGGACAAACGCTGCTATGCCTCCCAGGAATCCAAGCGCATTATCCGTGAGGCGGCTAAGGAATTGGATTACACGCCGAATTGTTTCGCCAGAGCGTTGCGACAGCGCCGGTCAAACATGGTGGGCATCGTGGGCGGGTTCTTCAATTCGGAGGTCAACGGATATCTCATGTCCGGCGTGACCGAAGCGCTTCAGGCCCACGGCTATGGAACCATCATGATTGAGAGCCGCCCATCTTTCGCCCTGGAAGAGCAGGCCTTGAGAGAACTGCGGGCGCGACGAGTGGATGGCATCCTCTTCCATTCAGGCTTGTACGGAAGCAAGTCGGCTCAATATATTCCTGCTGATATTCCCTGCGTCGTTCATTCCGCAGAGAAAGTGCCCGGCCATCCATGGGTGATGACTGATCGAGCCGCCGGCGTCCGAAAGGCCGTAGAGCGCCTGGTCGAACTCGGCCACAGGCGAATTGCATTCGTGGCGCCATCCATCGAGGGCACCGAACAGAAGCGCGCTGGTTACATGGCCGCCCTGCGGGATGCAGGCCTTCCGGACGAAACACAAGTCCATGTGACCGGAAGTGAGACCGGCCTCGTACGAGAATACCTCATGAGGCATCGGGCTGAGTTCAAGAGCGTGACGGCGATCATTTGCAGCAACGACCTGATGGCCATCGAGGCGATGTTCGCACTGAAGGCACTCGGCTTGGAAATTCCGCACGATTGTTCCGTTATAGGGCATGACGATATCAGCACGGCTGGCATCATTTCACCCCAATTGACGACGCTCCGACAACCGCGCGATGCCATGCGCAACCATTCCGTGGACATGCTGGTGCGCCTCATGAAGGGCGAGAAAGTCCCTAATGTCACGCTTGTGCCCGAATTCATCGAGCGCGAGTCCATAGGCCCGTGCCGGCAGGCATGACGCGAAGGGGCCTCACGCATCTCACAGGGTTATCATTTCGGTATTTTAAGGGAGTTCACGACTCATGAAGAGAAAGCGTTTCGCTCTGGTCGGCGTCTCGAATCGTGGCCGTGCCATGTACGCCTTGCCGCTCTGCACGCAATTCGGCCAAACGTCTGAACTGGCGGCCCTCTGCGACATCTCCCAGGTCCACATGGACCATTGCAACAAGCAACTTCCCAAACCGGTCCCGACCTACAAGGACTTCGACCAAATGGTGAAGGAAGTGGAGTTCGACACGCTCATCGTAGCGACGATAGACAGCGTCCACCATGAGTACATTATCAAGGGACTCAAGGCGGGCAAGGACGTCATCACTGAGAAGCCGATGACTATTGACGATGAAAAATGCCGAGCCATCCTTGCTGCCGAAAAGAGGAGCGGTCGCAAGGTGACCGTCACCTTCAATTTCCGTTTCACGCCCCCCATGACGTTGATTCACCGGCTCGTGCAGGACGGGGTAATTGGTGAGGTAATCACCGTGGACATGCACTGGCCGCTCGACCTGGCCCACGGCGCGAGCTACTTCCACCGCTGGAACAGTCGCCGCGCTTACAGTGGCGGGTTGCAGGTGCACAAATCCACGCATCACTTCGACGTTGTCAACTGGATAATCGGCGACGAGCCGGAGTTCGTCAGCGCCCAAGGGGGGTTGGCGTTCTACGGCAAGCAGGGACCCTACCGTTCCAAGCGCTGCATGGGCTGCCCGCACAAGGGCAAGTGTCAGTTCTACCTGGGGCTCGATTCTGAACCCTTCTGGCGTGATTTCATCCAACTCCACCGCGCGGCCGAGAAGGAAACCGGCTACGTCGCCGATAGTTGCGTCTTTGATCCGGCGATTGACATCGAGGACCATTACTCCACCATGGTGAAGTACAAGAATGGCGCCAAGTTCTCCTATTCGCTTCAAGCTTGGTCGCCATGGGAAGGGCTGGAGCTTCAAATTCAGGGCAAGAAGGGCCGGCTCGAGTACAGAGAGATGCACAGCGCAAACGCCTGGAAAGACCCGAGGGACCGCCAAGTCATCGTGATGCTGAATGACGGCTCACGGTCCATTCACACGCCGCCTATCGGCATCGGAGGGCATGGCGGCGGCGACTCGCGCTTGCTCCGAATGCTCTTTGAACCCGGCCTGTCTGACACGGAAGGCCAAATGGCCGGCACGCGGGATGCCTGCAACAGCGTGCTCATCGGCGTCGCGGCAACGAAGTCCATGCAGAACAAGAGCGCTTGGATCTGCATTCCAGACCTGCTGAGCGGTCGGAGGAAAGCTTGACGTCGTCTCTCCCGAAGCATCTTCATTGTGGGATGCAATAAGTGCGTCCGCGATAGCGCTTTTCGGAAGCGAGGTCCACCGGCAGGCTGCCCCACCCCGAACTCGGCGCAGAATCTTTCGTCTCGATCTATTGAGGAGGAGACCTGCGGCGGGGCAGTCCTTGCGACATTCGAGAATGGCGCCGACGTCAAGAGGCTTGGAGCTCAGTTGACGTCGGCACCCTTCGTCTCGCTTCACATTCCGCCGAAGCTTACTGCCTCGGGCTCCCGCTGTTGTACAGCCCCTGTATCTCCGCCTGCGTCAACACCCGGCTATAGATGCGTACCTCATCAAGTTTGCCCGGCCAGTAGTCCGCTCCGCTGGCGGTCCGGCCGGCATTGATCACCGTGCGACTGGTGCTGCCGTCGGTGGCGATCGTTGAGGTAATGGCCGCGTTGTTGTCAATGTACAGATAGTTCGTGCTGCCGTTCTTGACGTAGGCCACATAGTGCCATACGCCCCCTGTGGGCAACGTAGTGGTGGAAACCAGCAGCGTACCGTCGTACCTCCACACGCCAAAGTACATCGTCGAACCGATCTTGGCCAAGCCGATGTTCGTGGCCACGCCGCTTCCGGTGACCGCTAGCGCCGTTTTCTTGATGGTCGGATAGGTGGCGGGGATATAGACCCAGAGGCCAAGCGTCTGCGTCGCATTCGCCGCCGGCAGGCCGGTGGCGCTCGTCTTCTGCACGTAATTGCTGCTGCCGTTGAACGAAAGGCAGTTGATGACCCTAGCGTTGCCTCCGGTCTGCCACGATGCTCCGGTCACCGTGCCCGTGTTGCTGTTGCCGGCGGAATCGGCCGCCGTGCCGCCGCTCCCGCTCGTCTGATCGTCGAATTTCCAGTAGCACTTCAGCGCACTGTCGTTGACGGTGTACGACACGGTGTTGGACGTCCCGACGGCGCTGTAGCTGTCGGTGGCCTTGGCGGTCAAGCTCAGGCCGTTGCTGCCACTGGCCTCGACGCTGCTCCAACTGATTGAGTACGGGCTGGTGATGTCCGTGCCGATCAGCATCCCGTTGTTGAAGAATTGCACCTGACTGATTGTGCCATAGGTGTTGGTGACCGTCGCGGTCAAGGTGAGCGTAACCGGAGCGGCCTGAGGAGAACCGGGGCTCACCACCAGGCTGACGCCGGGCACATCGTTCACGGTAAAGGCGACCCCGCTGGAAGTCCCCACCGCGTTGTAGCTGTCGGTGGCCTTGGCGACGATCGTGTGACTACCCGTCGCGGGATTGGTCCAGTTGTACGTGTACGGAGAACTTGTCAGGTCTGGCCCGATTTGCGTGCTCCCTTCGAAGAACTCCACCTTGCTGATCGTCCCGACAGTGTCGGATACCGTGGCGGTCAGCGTGACCGGCGCGTTGTACGTCTGGCCCGCTGAGGGGGCGGTGATGGTGACCGCCGGCACATCGTTGTACACCGCCGCGGCGGTGCTGTCGGCCTGAATAGTGAAAGCGAGCGTGGTTTGGCCGTTAGGCTGATTGACGCCATTGAGCTGCCAGTACAGGAAGGAGTAGTCGACACCGCACTCTGAGAATGTGGTTAGCGCGCTCAGGCTGACTGCGCTGTTGTCGTTCACGGCCGCCGTGTAATCGGTGGTTCCGGCGCTCGTACCGGTAATCGCTACGCCGGCGACAGGGGTTGAATTGACGGTCAATTGCCGTTGGACGACCTGGTACGCCGCCTCCGCCGTAACCGGTTCGTTCACGGTGAAGGTGACCGTCTGCTGCCCATTCGGTTGCGTCTCGGTCAGCACGGGGCCGTCCATCCCCAGCGTGTAAAGTGTTTGGGCTTCCGTCGGCGACAATGCGCGGTTGAAGAGCCGAACATCGGCGATCTTCCCATTGAAATACCCATTCGTGCACTTCCCGATCACGAAACTGCCTCCGATCGGAATGGTGGACTGCCCGCAAGCGGCCACGACGGGAGTTCCGCCATTCAGGCGAATGGAGACGTTCGTCCCGTCGAACGTCGCGACGACATGTGTCCACGTATTCACCGGCATGGGCGTGCCGACACAGCCGCCGCCGTTCCCCCAATCCACGTAAAAGTAACAGTTTCCATCATGGTAATAGCTCAGTTGGAAATACGCGTAGTCCTTTCCCGCAATTCCGGAGTCTACCTGCGGAGGAGGAAGCACGGCGGGCTTGACCCACGCGCTCAAAGTGAACGGTCCGGTCGTCGAATCGAAGATCCCGCCGCTGCCGCAGTTGACGATGTCGTTGACGCCGTCCAAGGATAGGACGGTGTGGCCGCCGTCGGAGACCCAGGAGCCTCCCCCGCTGAGGGAGCCGGTGTGCCCCCATCCGCTGGAATCGGCCGCCGTCGTACTGGCGCCGCCGTCATCGAGGCGATAACGCGTCACGATGTTGGCATCGCGGCGCAGGAGCCAGTTGGTGAACTGGTAATCGGTCCCGCCGGAGGCGGTAAACTGCGCCGGTGCGGTGAAACTGACAGGCGTACCCGGATTGAATCCTGCGCTGTAGTTGGTCGTGCCGGCAACCGTGCCGGTGACCGCCGCGCCTGCGGCCGGTGTGGACTGCACTGCCACTGGGCACGTCTGTTGTTCCCCGCCTCCGGAGATCACGGCGATGTCCGACCAGTCCGCAAGGGTCAAGTGCACGCTCCACCCGCCGCCTGAGGGGGTGATAACAAAGAGGTTCCCCATCTTCGGCATGCCGTTCGTGTCAAACACCTGAACGTTCGGCATTTGCGAATTGCTCCAAGTGAACGAGCCGGTCCCATCGGGAGGATTGGAGACGCAGGTGATGATGCGCTCCTGCCCGATGATCCCACCCTCGAAGAGCCGCACGGGTGTAATGGGGAACATGTTAATGATCGGGCCGTACCCACCGCCGCCGGGCTGGCCGGGCAGCGGAATGGCCGGGAACCAATAGTGATAGTAAACCATGCTATGCCGCAGGAAGGTCCGCACACATCCCATCAGCTGCGCCGCTGTCGCGCTGCCGCCGCTTGGCCCAGTAGCGCCGAAAGCAATGGGTGTGCCAATCTGGCTCGTGCCGAGAATGGGCATGAAGTCCGGTTTCATCCCCGCTGGCGGCAGTGTATCCGCATAAACGTTCCCTTCGGTCTCCGTAAAGCGGAAACTGCGCCGTCCGTTCTCCTCTGAACTGCTGGCGTACGAGTTGCCGACATGGATGCGATTCGGGTTAGAGATGGAATAGTCAATGATCGCACCACGCGCGTCCACCCCCGCCACGCTGCAATCTACGTACTTTCCGTTCGTCGCAAGAATCTGTCCGTTGCCGGGATCGATGTTGACCGAGACGCCATCCCAGTCTGAGACGGTGTTGTTGCCGGAGTCCAGTTTCTTGTAGCTCTGCGAGTTTGCCAGGTTGAACTGGTCGGTGTAATAGCCGTCAAGGCCGCAGGTGTCCACGATGAAGCTGGCCTGGTTAAGCATGAAGTCCTTCTGGTAGTTCCCTGTCGCCGGGTAGACGCACAGCGAGTACAAACCGGGGCCGCCACGGTGGTATACCTCCCACGCCATGTTGCCGTCCTTGTCCCGCACGACGCTCCACTTGTCCGAATCGAGCCAGGGAAGAGCGCCGGGGTGCGCGGTGTGATAATCGATGATGAGCTGAGTCTGCGCCGCATTGAGCCAGCCCCAACTGCTCGCTCCCCCCGTCCAACGCGGCAGATGGTGGTCAGGATCATTCGGATCATAGTTGGGGTCTATTGCATCCGCATCCATATTGACCCAGTCGGTCTCCATGCACCCGATCACCTTGACCGTTGGGTCCGCCGCTTTGACCGCGGCGTAGGCCGGCTGCACTATGGCTTGATACTGGGCGCGCGTCTGGATCGTCGTCAGACTGCTGCCCGGGTCGTAGTCGAGCCACGGATTCAGGAGGACAATCTTGGTCCCCATCCGCTTGAGGTGGTCCTTGAGCGCAACGGGGTCGGTGACGATTGGCCCGGTCGCGTCCAGAAATTCAGCAGGCCCCTGAATGGTGCAGTTAGAACCCAGGCCCGCACGCGCCATGTTGACGAAGTTGAGCGGGTCCCCCTTGTACGCCGTCAGCGGGACATAAGGATAGAGGCTGTAATTGAGCGTCTGGCTGCCGGAGGGACTCAGCGCAAAGTGGTACATCCGGGACCGAAGGAGATTTCCATCAAGCGAAGGCATGAACTGGCTGCGGGAGATGCGGTCATTAGCCAACAGGCCGATGTCATAGGCCGGCTGCGCGCCGAAGATGAACGGGTCGCACTGCCCCAGCCCAAGCCGGCTGGAGGTGAACGCGGCCTGGGCCGTGACGGTGCTTTCCGTCAGGACGCCCACGGCGTTGACGCCGCCCAGATTAGTGAAGACGTCCGACACGTCAATGCGCCCGCTGCTCGCCAGCGTGATTGTGCGCTCGACGCTGAAGCAGCTCCCCTGCGCGGTGATCTTTGCCCTGTCGGCGGCCAATTGGGTGGCCACGGGAGACCAGGCGCTCTCCTTCGTGTACGTCAGGTGCGAGAAGGCGTTCCGGAAACTCGGCCCGCCGCCGGGATAGGAGAAATCGCTTTCCAGGAGAAAATGAGCTGACGTGCCCGGCACGAAGACTTCGATGACGCCCTTCTGGCCGGCATCATTTCCGATGCGCGCGCTGAGCGTGCCGTTCGCGTCCGTCTTGCTGATGGACACGTAGTTGCCGGTGACGTCGGGGCAGGTCACCGACAGCGGCGCATAGCGCCCGGCTATCCCGGCGTTGTAGTCGGCCAAAACGTCTCCTTCCGTGATGGCCCGTTTCCAGACTTTCACGTCGGAGATCATGCCGTTGAAATAGTTCCCGTACGTCAGGCCTGGGTTGTACCCGATCCAAAAGTCCCCGCCGGCAGGCACGTTTCCAACTGAAGACAGCACGGGAGTAAGCGCCGTCCCGTTAACATACATCCGCAAGTACGTTCCGTCGAATATCCCAACCATATGGCTCCACCCGCCGGATAGTGGCGCGCCATTGATATGGTTGGTTCCACTGCCAATATAGAAGTAGTCCGTCCGGTCAAAGGCATACGCCGAAAGGAGGTAGCTGTTGGGGTGCTTCCCCGCAATCCCCGCCTCATACCCCGGCGGTTGATCCGACCAGACCCAGGCGCTTACGGACAGAGGGCCGGTAAGGCTCAGCCATGGCCCGGACGGGCAGTCCACCTTGGTGTCTATCCCGTCGAACATCAGGAACTGATTGGACCCGTACTGCACCCAGTTTGCCTCCGAGAGCACGCCATCGTCTTCCCCGGAAGGATTGGTGGCGTCATGCGCCGCCGTACCGCTACCCTCGTTCAACGGGTAGTGAGCCACGAGGGAATCATCCCCCTGTGGCTGGAAGCGCCCGGCGGTTCCGGTGTTATATTCGCTCTGGACCTCCCCGATTGTCAGCGCCCCGCTGTACACCTTGACGTCGGCGATGACGCCCTGGAAGTACTTCGCCACGTCCGTCCGCTTGCCGATATAGAACGGATTCGAGTTGGATTGCGGTGTGGAAGTCGACAGATGGTCGACGCCGATTTGGGCGCCGTTTCGATACAAACGCATGTACGTTCCGTCGTAGACCATCACCAGGTGTGACCATTCCCTTAGCGTTAACGCATTGCTTTGCACATTGTTGCCGCCCCCGCCGATGTAGCCGTAGGAAATTCCATCCACGTAGTAGGTCATGGCGTAATTGGTGAACATGTTGCGACCGGCGATGAGTGGTTCAGCCGGATAAGGCGAAGGGACGAGGTCGGGGCGGACCCACACGCTCAGGGAGAGCGGCCCGGTGAGGTCCAGAGCCGCCGGGTTGCCGCAATTCACGAAGGTGCCGGTTCCGTCGAATTGCAGGATATAGCCGTTTCCTCGTTGCTTCCAGACGGCCCCGGTGATTGTTCCGGTCAGGCCGTTCCCGCTGGAGTCAAGCGCTTGAGTTCCAGAGCCTTCGTCAAGTTTCCAATACGCCTTGAGTGTCGCCGCCTGAATGAGTTCAGCCGAACACGCGCAGACTGCCAGAGCAAGAAGACCGGACCGGACGATTCTGGGAAAATGCATGGCGTGTCTCCATTGTCAGGCCAAAGGCCTGTATTAGTAAAGGGGACGTCCGCATTTCATTCCGATCGCGAGGTGGGAACTGCCGCACGGCGGGCCGGGGGCCGCCGAAGCGGCCCCCGGTACAGCATGACATCAAGAGCCGCCTATCGCGGAGGAACGTCCACCCCCACATCAATGCCGACGCTGACGTCGAACTGGTGCCAGATGGCGATGGAGCCGCACATCTTTCCGGCTGTGCCCGGGTCACGAGGCTCTCCGCCATAGTCGGGGCAGTAATCGTCGGAAACGATGTTTGTGTACCCGCCGTAATAGCTGTCCCTGTAGTCGCCTGTCGTCCCGTAGATCGGCCACCACATGATTTTCTGCTGCGGATCACCGTACCACTTGGCGCTCCAGTCGCCGTAGAGCGTGTTGTAGCCGTCGCGGTGCGCGTAAATGCCGTTGCCGGGCGTCTGCACCGCAGTCGGATACCGGCTCCAGCATGCGCCCCATGAGTCATTCACGATGGCGCGTCCCCCCAGTTGCTTCTGTGTCTTGAATACCGGCTCTCCGTGCTTGATGATCTGCCGCGGACTGGTGTAGAGGATGCCAATCCGGGAGAGCGTAGGGCTGTTGTAGTTGGAGTACGTATTCTCAGGGCACATGTACGTTGGCAGGAGCCTGTAATTGTAGCTGCCTTCGATCGCCCTTGCGGAAATGTAGTTGTTGCTGGTCCAGTCTCCGAGCCATGACCAGTCCGCGTACATGACCGACTTGGCGTCCAATCCGCCTCCGCCGGTTGCCGCGGCGTGCTTGAGTTGCGCGACCGAAGTGGCCGCACTGCAGCGGCAATCGCTTATCTGGTCCGCCGGCATGTTAGTGGCGCTGGGGCAGAAGAAGACGTTGAGGTCGTTCATGTACCCTGCCCATGCCAGGTAGCCCAGCCCGACGGGGTTCGTGGACTGATACTTCCCGGGCGTTGGGTTAACCTGCGTGGACGTGAAGCCGTTATTGTACCCGCTGAAGATGACGCGGTAGTCGAGCGCAGGATTCCAGAACGACCCGCCGTAACGCTGGCCGGGGAAGCCGCCCGGAGCCGGAGCATAGGTTTGGCAGGCGCCATAGGTCGTGAAGTCGGTGCCGGTAAGATGGTTGTCAGTGAACTTACCATAGTCGTTCACGTATGTAATGTCCGCGTCCGTGCCGCTGCCTGCTGTGAGTACCCCCGGCCACTTTCCCCAAGCTGCCCAGTTCGGGAAGTACTGGCTGTAGTCGCTGCAGTAGCTCTCCAGGGCCTTGGCCGTCTGGTTAAGATTACTCAGGCAAGAGGTTCTGCGCGCCTTTTCACGCGCTGCGGCCAGCGCAGGCAGGAGCATCCCAGCCAGAATGGCGATAATAGCGATTACGACTAACAATTCGATCAGCGTAAACGCGCTGCACAACCGGTCATATAGCCGCTTCATCGGCTGTCTCCTTCCAAACAAGACACGCGCGAACAGCAAAATCACCAGCCCACACATAACCGCTTCCATCGATCTGCCCTTTCCTATCGACCTGTGGTTCATCACGATTGCCCAAACAGCGTCTCCACAAAGCCCGATACTGTACTTCATTCACTCTCACTCTCTCTGTATCACCCCCTTTTCCAGTGTAAGCGCCGGATGCCCGGAGGGGCTACCGACTCAGCCCACGCTGCACGATCAGATTTGCCAGCTTGAGCCGCGCCGCATCATAGGCCTGCGGGTCGCTTGACCATACGGTCCATGATTTTACGACGCCGTTCACGATGCTCTGCGCCTCGGCCGCCAATCCGGCTCGTTCCAAGATTGCCATGTAGTCGTAATCCTGGGCCGAGTCGCGAATGGCTTTCAGCCTCATGCTCGGAACGATTCCGTCGTAACCGACCTCCCTGGCTGGATAGGTCAAATTACTCTCGCCGTTCCATCCGAACTGCGTCTTGTAGGTGACGGTCCCATCGTTATTCTTCTCCTGAGTCTTGCTGGTCAGAGTCATTGGCTGCGTCCAGGGGTCGTCCACATCGTCCCAATAGATCAGGTTCCCCGAGTAGAGGAGCCCGCGATCACGCAGGGACCATGCGATCCAGGCGGGAGCGCGGTAGTTCAAGAGGGGAAAATCAATTTCCCAGTAAGGACAAGGCGCGACCTCCGTGAGCGCCGTATAAGCCCACACCGTTTCGCCAAGAGCCTGGCGCGAGGCTTCCGCCGGCCCGTCATAGAGCGCAAAGTAGGTACACCAAATATCCACCGCACCATAGAGATCACCCCAAGCCGGGTCCTGGGGTTTCGGCTGCTCGACAACCAAGACCTTCGCGGCTGAATGCGCCGCGCGAATGGCCTTACCCCAGTCGCGGATATATTTGTAGGCAGCGGCATCGTTCGCTTCATCAGAAAGATAGATGTAGTAGAGTACGGGGCGGTTGATTTGCGCGATCGCTGTGTCACAGGCCCGCAGCCGCGCGAGCAGTTTGGCGTTATCCGCAACCGGGTCCGTGAACCCCCAGCCTGCTGGATTGCCCAGGCAGAAGATATTCGTGTGATAGGTGTCGACGAAAGATTGAATAGCTTTGATCACGGCGGGGGGCACGGTGTAAGTGCCGTCGGGTTGCAGTTCGGGATCTAACGTGACCACATTGCAGTTCTCGGCGCTGCACCTGTTTTGGGAAGTCAGGCGGTCGCACTGATCGTAGACAGCCTTCCAATCGGCAGGCTCGGGGAGTTTCTTAGCCCGGTAATACCTTGCAAGTCCAAACCCCGGGTCGCCGAAACGCGTCATGAGGGACGGCGTATCGGGAAGAGTGAAGCCCCAGACCGTCAGGGTCACAGGGACAACGATCATCGGCTGGTGGGCAAATCGAACCTTGTATTCTCCCGTGTAGGTGCCGGGGCGGGTATTTCGCGGGACGAACAAGTCCACCCAGAACCCGTGGGTCTCACCGGCCGGAAGGAGGAATGGAACTGCCTTGAACCTGCCACCGGTCAGCAGCGCGCCGTCCTCAGGATTCTTGAATGGAATGAGCGCGTCGGGATAATATCCCGCCTTAAAGTTGAAATTGCGGTTGCTCGCCATCGTGATTTCGAGCTGGTGTTCCCGGTAAAGTGAAGCCGACGACGCCGGTATCACGGCCCCGTCCGGGCCAATGAGGTCGCCCGCCGTCACCGAAGTGACGGTTTCCTCGGCCGTGCTTTGGAGCAGAATCTGGAAGCTTCGCCATTCATTCCGCGCTGCGGAAAGAGAGACTGCGCAAACGGCCGGCGGTACGTCGGCTCGCGTATAACGCATGGTGCCGGCTATGGCCCCAACCTTCACGTCGGCCCGCGCAAATGATCCAACCACAATCAACAGAGCGATAACTGCCAGGCGCTTGGACATTCGATTTCTCTCAGATGGAAACTTCCTGCATGAACTCACGACCTTGATGAGTTCCCCCGCCAGCCATTCTCGTCTATCGTCCCCTCTTTCGGTCACGCCTTCTTGGGAACGTCCGAAGAAGCGCGCACCACGAGCCGCGGCATGACCGACGGCAGTGGCGCCTTTCGCCCCAAGAGGCGGTTCACGACATAGCCGACCGCTTCTTCTCCCTGCGCGCTGAGTTGGGTGTCCACGCTCGTAAGCGCCGGCGTGCTCTTCTGTGCTTCCGGGCTGTCGTCATAGCCGACCACTGATATGTCTTCGGGAACGCGGACACCGTGTGTTCTAAGAACGTCCAATACCACCAATGCGCGGTCATCGTTGTTGCATACGATGGCGGTAGGTCGCGGCGAACGAGACAGAAGTCGTTCAACTGCCTGGACAGTCTCCAAGGGGCCGTCCAATTCAGGAATGGACGCCTCTTCACAATATCCCGGGTCAGCCGGAATCCCCGCATGTTTCAGAGCGCGCCAATACCCCAGTCGACCGCGCCACGCGGGTCTGTTCTTGACGTTCACTTCCGTGGGGTCTATTGGCGTACCCAAGTAGGCCACCCGCCGATGCCCCAAGGCCAGCAGGTGTGCCGTGGCCAGCTCAAAACCTACGTCGCGGTGATCTTCGAGGAAGGGCACTACCGAAGATGAACCCATGACCAGGCAGATCGGCCATTCATGGTCGGCGGCGTATTTGACCACGCTTCCGAAAATGGCGTCTTCATAAGAAGAGAAGAGAATGATGCCTTGCCGCGCATTGGGATGGACGTAGCGCTCCAACTCCGCCCCGTCGGTAATTATAAACAGCCGAGCATTGTGCTGTTGAGCCGCCAACGTGACCCCTCGCAATCTGGCAAATACCCGCCACGTTTCCCTGCCTTCGTGAAGCATGTAAGGGGAAGCGCAGAAAATCAGCTCGGTCGCCGTCGCCACATCAGGCGGCGATGAGACAAACGTTCCACTGCCGGCCCGTGATGAGACGAGTCCAGCACCCCGGAGTCGTTCGAATGCAAGGGCGGCCGTCTTGGGAGAGACGCCGTACTGCTTGGCCACTTCACGCACTGTCGGCAACTTTACACCGGGCGCCAACTTGTTCTGCTCGATCATGGCAGCAAAATCATTGTGTATTTGCATCCCCACCGGCACACGGGACTGCGCGCTACGAGGTCCGCCGGATATTGCCATTTTCCACCACACCAGATCAGGAACTGAGGAATACCAATGCCAAACTACTGCCATGCTACAGCGCGTTACCTTGTGTGCTAAGTAGTTACCTTGTGTAATACATGCTACATCATGGGAAAGAAGATGTCAATATTCTGGCAGAAGAAATTCTTGCCCGTTTCGTGCGGTTGTCCAATCGTCCGTCCCGTAAATTCCATCTGACGCCAAAAGCGGTCGAAATGGATGGTCTGGGGAGAGAAGAGGACCGCGAAACGCGTTCAAAGCGGCGTCTTGCTGTTACCCATAGCGTCGGAAGACGCTCCCGCGTTCTGTATGGGCAGAGTGGGCGCTGGGGAAAAAGCTCTTAACGCAGCGAGCCGATCTACACGGCGCGAGTGTAGTAGTGATGCAAACCTGAGGGGAATCAAGGGGCGGAGGAGTGAGTCCGATTACGGGAACATCCGGACTCCAGGAGTGCATTTTGCCCCAGGAATACCTTGTCCTCTCCCGTTGCACTTCCTTGTGTTACGACACCCAATTTCCAGGCCGAGAACGGAGAAGTTTCAAAAACAGTTACCCTTGCTTCGCCATTCGACTGGAACGAAACGCTCTCCGGAAGCCAAGGCCCGCTGCAATGCGCAGCGGGCCTTGTGCATTATGCGCCAATAATCGCATGAGTTCTCGTATTCCTGCCTCGGGCTCCATTGCACGATCTGGCAACCAGGTGCCCCAACCTATCCCCACGCTCGGCCCCTTTTCTCTCTCTTTCTCCGATAACTGACAACCACCCCCTACCTGGTTGCCAGTTCGGCGGTCGTTACGCAGCAGTGGGTTGCGACAACGCCGTTTTTGGCGGTTCGACTTCTGTTAGAAGTACCGAACGTGGCCAACAGCAGAATTCTCTATCCGCCATACTGCGGCGCTGGAGGTCGCGGGTTCAAGTCCCGCCGGAGGACCGCGGGCGGTCCCCTACCGAGTGACCAATTTGTGAATGTCCTGGATGTCCGACTTTGTGAGCGGGAAGCGCACGATGCTGTTCCGATGCTCTGACAGCACGGTTCCCATGACCATCTCCGTAGCCTTGCGCACGTTGTCGTAGTGCCAATTCAGGTCCCGGTCTTCCTCAATCTCGCGCATGAAACTTTCCATCTGGGGCCCGACGGCCTTGACGCTGCACGGGGTATACAGTGTCTCGTGCCGGGGGTTCTCCCGATGCCAGATGTGAATGACATCCTCCTCGGAATAGTGCATGGGGCGGTCGTGATTGCCGGCATATTCGAACTGCATTCGCCCCTTGTCTCCGAGCATCCACATATAGATGAGCGGTCGCGTGTTCCTCGACCAGCAGTCTTCGAGCGTCAGCGTGGACCCATCCTTCATCCAGAAGATGGAGTGGTTGAAGTTGTTCGACGGGGAGTCCGGCTCCAGCTTGCAGCCGCGCGAAACCACCTGTTCGGCGTCGGATCCCGAGAACCAGCGCACGAGGTCGCACTTGTGAATGCCGCAGTCCACGTTGGGCGTGACGCCGCCGTGGAGCAGGCTCCGGTGGTACAGCCAGGTGCGCTCCAGTTTCGAAGGGGCCTCCGCCTGATGGTGCATGAGGCTGTAGACCAGCGGCTTGCCGATGACCCCCTGCCCGATGAGCTCCACGATTTTGCTGAACATCGGACGAAACCGCTCCATCATCCCCACGCGCAGTTTGCGCCGCATGGCATTGGCCATCGCGATGATCTCATCTACTTCATCCGGATAGATGCTCAGCGGCTTTTCCGCCAGGACATGCTTGCCGGCGGCGAAGCACTCCCGGATGATCTGAAGCCGCGTCGGCCAGTGGGTGCAGACCAAAACGATGTCGAAGTCCTTCTTCTCCAGTTCTGCGCGATAGTCCGTGCCGCAGCGCTCGAATCCGTAGGTGTCCTTGAATCGTTTCGCGCGCTCGACGTCCAAGTCCACCGCGGCGACCAGTTTCGGGTTTTTCATGCCCGACAGGACGGCGCAATGCACGGCGGCCATAATGCCGCAACCGATCAGAAGAACACCGTGTCTTTCGGGGCTATTCATCGAGATCTCCAAGGCAGGGGTTTTCCGAAGAGCGACCGGAACAGATACGGCGCTTCCAAATAGCCGGCGCAGTGATGGCCGGTCTTGTAGAACGCTTCGCCGCTCTTTCTGTACTCGGCTTCGATGAGGCGGACGGCCTCGACGATCCCCTTCATCAACTCTTCGTCCCGGGCCATATACGCCACGAGGAAATACCGGCGCGGAAGGAACGCCCCCGATGTGCGATGGAATCCCTTTTGCTCGGTCTTGATCAACGTCAGCAACCGCTGGACCATGGCGCGCGCCTTGTTCAGCAGGTAGTCGTAGTGGGGGCTTGTCTCCGAAGCAGCGCGGGCCAGGAACTCCTCGATGCCCGCCAGCAGATGGGTGCCGTTCCATGCGCTGCCCCGCAGCGCATTCGTGCCCCAGTAGGGGCCGACGCCGAACCCGCAACGCCACATGTTGTTTTCGTCGAGCGAGTTCGCGACATCCAGCGCAATCTTCTCCGCTTCTTGAAAATAATGCTCTTTCCCCGTCGCCTCATAGAGCATCATAATGCCTTCGACCGGCTCGGTGTCGCGCCCCATGTTCTTGCGGGGCTGATTCATCCGGTTGACAGCGATCCACCGGTTGGCGACGGCCTCGGCGTTCTCGAGATACCAGGGGTCGCCCGTCTCCTGCCATGCCTGAACCAGTCCTCCAAAGCGCAGATAGATCAGGGAGAAGAGTTTCCAGTCCGGCTCGTCGCCATGATAATGGACGTTGAAATAATCATGGTCCACGAAGACGTCGGCCATGTGTTGCGCGGAGTCCATCGCGATACGGTAGAGCTCAGCCGAGGCGCGCATGTATGCGCCGCGGAAGACAAAGCTGCTTTCGTTGCCGTCGCCGGAAAGCTCATGCCGTCCGGACAGTTCGTCGAGGTAGCGGTAAATCGCGCCCCGGCTCATACCGTCCGGATGGACGTTTCGCAGGAAGACCGGCTCGGCGGCATCGGAGAGCCGCCGCAGTTCCTCAAAGTCATTCGTCTCCTCTTCAGGCAACGCCACGCCGAACTCGGCGCATTTCTTGTACCAGGACGGGGAGGCGAGGCACCGTCTCGGCGACTGATTCCCCCCAGCCAGGTGGAGTGTCATCTGCGCGCTGCGCCCCACTCCTTTGACAAAGAGCTTGTCGGAGTCTTGCACGTACTGGTCTTCCATCTTCTTGGTCAGCCGGTCCTCGCGGCGACCCAGATAGATGCGGCTGTCCTTAACAGGCATCCAGCGCCACAGTCGCCCCTGTTCGCAAAGGCCCGCGTCGCCTTCCGAAACCCGGAATATCTCTTCGCGGAGAGCGCCCCCTTCATCGCCCGAGAGTTCAACGATCGGCAGTCCGGCGACGGCGGACCCCATGCCGTAACCCTGCACGTTGGCGAAATGCACCGTGACCTCGATGGCCCCGTCGGCATGCGCCACGATAAAGGCTTTTGCGCTGATGGTATCTTCACGGACGAAGGGTGTCTCATAGAAGTGAAATCCCTCTTCCAGCGTCATCGGGCGGTCAACGGGCCCCGCGTAAATGTGGCCCCCCACGACCATAGCGGTTGTCAGCGGGCCGCTCCAGGCCGGCACCGTCGTGCACCATTGCCAGTAGCGCGTTTCGTCCCCGATGCGGAACCCGAGGCGCAGCGTCAGTGCGTGCCCGAAGCCGCGAACGGTCACCGAGTCCTCGCGCTTCACATAGTGATAGAGACCGGGATGAAGCTCTCGTTTCATATACGTTTCTTTGCCCGGTACGGCGCTGACCTGCACGGGAAAAGCGTCTTGCGGGGCGCCAACCGGGTCGGGCCCGGCTGAAGGCGTCGTCGTCACGGTCACGCGGAACCGGTCCGGCGCAGCATCGGGGAACCGCGCATACAGCAGGCAGCGGCGAGGAGGGTTCCCAAACCCCTTCGGCGCAGCAACCCATTCGGCAGGCCACGGCCACGTCTGCTTCGGGTTCGCCATCAGCCGCGCGGGCCATTCCCCCAGGGGGATGGCCTGAACGGAATCCGCGCCGGCGACTTTCACATCCACCGGGACCGGCGGTAGCGGAAGCGAGACAATTGCGGTCCGCGACCCGGCTGCCGCAATGGCAGCGACGTCCACGCTGCAGGAATCTGAAGGATGCTTGCTCATACTCCGCCTTTCGCTCACTCGCGTTGTTCAATGAATGAAGATTATACGACAACGGTGATGCCAAACGTCTCGTTCCTGGGAGCGCATCCCTGTCGCGCCATGATCTCAAGCACCTTGTAGAGGCGCACGCGTGGCAGCGTCACCTTCAGGGCGCCGTTCTCCTGCGTGAAAGGAAGCGTCTCGGCGATTTCGGCGTCCGGATCATGAACCCTGACCGATTCGCTTTCCCAGCCCCGCGGCAGGGGGATGGCGATCCCCACGGACTCGACCGGCCTGACCCCTGCGGGATTCTCCGCAAAGCTCACATTGTAGTTGACGACATGCAATGTCATGCGACGTTCTTCAGTCCCGACGAACGCGCTGAAACGCAGGCCGCGCGCGTCCCCCTGCGCCTGAACGAGGGGCGCAAACCCCGGCAGTTCGATGCCCTGCTTCCATTCCCAGATTCCGCGGAAGACGCTCGCAACCGGCTCGCCATTCACGGTCGTGTCTGCGCGGAAAAAGCGGAGCATGCCGCCTCTGCCAACGAAGTCAGCTATGGCTGCAACCTGCTTGTCAGTCATTTCAAGGGCGTGCCCGGCAAGAACCAGCGATCGCAACCGGGCAAGGTCGGCCCGCTGAACCTTTCGGTCCATGAGAACTTTGATGAGCCGCTGACCGGCGGAGAGATCGTCCGCGGGGGACGGATCGTCCCCTGATCTCAGCCCCATTCCGCCCGGGTTATGCCCCCAATAGGAGTAGAGAAGCGCGATGTCTGCGTACGGCTCAAGCCCTTCGTGGAGCCGGCGCGCGCGGCGGAAGAATCGATGATACTTCTTGAGCGGCTCTCCGCGACAGGCGACAGCGCCTCCATTGGTGAAGGCCGCGCACTCGGCCAGACCGAGTTCCAGGACGTTTTCCTTCCCCGTTCCGAGGCACTCATAGTCGAGCAGCACGGGGCGCGCCGCCGCGTTCATGGTGAAGAGCAACTGGCCGATGTGGGTCCGGTACGCGCCATTTTGCACGCCGGGGGAGTAGGTGCTCTCGAACATGAGCACGTCGCACGATTCGGCGATGGGCATGAAATCGTGATAAGAGTTCACATTCGGAAAGACTTGGAATCCGGGATTGACCATTCGCCCCGCGTCCCGCACCATGAGCTGCCAGCGCGCGGTCGTGGCGATGCGATACCGGCGGATCAGCTCGGGGGAGGTCGCGCCGGCAAGCAAGTCCACGTCGGCGGCGTCGCCCGCAACGCCGAGAATCCCCCGCTCCCGCTCCGGGATGCCCTTCACAAATTCTTTGAAGTTCCGTCGGCAGTGCTTGCAGAAGCACTCCATGTTCTCGGGGGTGCTGTTGTCCTGGAAGACGCCATCATAGCCCACCTCGGCAATCAGCTTTGCCAGGGTCACATGGAACTTGCGCCATTCCGGGTGCTCGGGACAGACGCGATAGCGATGGAGCGGCGCGAAATAGGCGGGCGTGTACCCGCCGCACGCTCCCGGCAATAGCGCGCCCTTCTTGTCCACCATGAGCCAATCAAAGGGGTCCTTTTTCGGCTTCGGTCCCAGCCACTGGGTGTAGTCATTCCAGTGGTCGAAGAAGTTCCAGAATCCATCGCGCGTCTGGTGATCGCCCGCGATGGTATGCATGGAGCTGTAACACATCAGCAGCGGGATGCCGGCTTCGTGCCACTGCTGCGTGTAACGCTTGAGCCTGTGAATGCGCCCCTCCAGTTCCTGCGGCGTAAGCAGGCAAACCGCCGCGCGGTCGAGCGTATGGTTCGGGCCGCCGGTGAACTGGTTCTCGCCGGAAATGAGCGGCACCGGGCCCCAGTTATGCAGGACGGGGCAGGACTTCCCCACGTGCATCAGATCAGGCGGCGCGTCCTCAAAAGCCCGGATTTCCTTCGGATCGTCCAGGTAGCGCGTCGAATAGTCGATCACGTACGTCATGGGCGCGCGTGTGCGCAGTTCCGCCGCCGATTTGACCGCCAGCAACCTGGGCAGTAACACGCCATACCCCGTTCCGGGCAGGCACCGAGTTGTTCGCACAGGTATTCCCTTACGGAAGAAGGACGCCATGCTTCTTGAGCAGCCGCGCCCCGTTGACGCCCATCACGGCCTCAACGTGCTGGGGGAATCCGGCGTAGGGAAGGCACAATCTGACGAATTCCTCCACCTTCTTGAAGTTGGCGAAGGACCCCCGCCGCCCATAGCACGTGTCGGTCCCGAAGAGGACCCGGCTCCAGTTGAGGACGTTCAACCATGCGCCCGCGTTCTGCAAAATCCATGTGCCATGACCCGGGCAGGTGTCCAGCCAGGCATTCTCGTGATACTGCACCAGCTCGAACGCCTCCTGAAAGGTCGTCCGTCCCCCGCCGTGCGCCATGATGAAATCCGTCTCCGGGAAGATACGAATGAGAGGCTCCAGATGGTATGGGTGCGAGTACAGCGTGCATTGAGGCAAGTCTGGCCTGTTGAGGCCCGGGGCGCACCACCCGCAATGCGACAACACGATCATTCGGCGCGCATTGACTTCCTCGAATACTTTCCGGTAGCGTTCATCGTCGGGGTAATAGCCCGTCGTCGGCATCAGCTTCACCCCGATGAAACCCTTGCGATGATACTGGTCAATATCCCGCAAGGATTGATCGATCTGAGGAGGGTGAATGCCGATGAGCCCGACGGCCTTGTCCGGAAACAACTCGATGAGCCGCGCACAGCCCTCGTTCAAGTCGGATCCCCAGAAGTCCATCGGCGCGGCCGAGAGAAGAACCTTGGCGACTCCCGTCGCCTGGAAGTGCTCGCGGACGTCCGCCTCATTCCAGCCCTGGGCTGCGTGCGTGTGCGTATCAATAACCATTCTCAATCCTCTCCTGTTACTTCTTCTCGGCCAGGAACGGCGGAACCAGAACGACGGCCTCGCGTCGCTCAATCGGGGTTGAGCCTTTCGGTCCCGTCAGTGCCAGCGTCATCGCATACGTCCCCTGCGGGAACTTGTCGAGGTTCAGCGACACCGAGCAAGCGGCGCCGCTCAGCGGCAATTCCGCCTGGTCAATGACTTTGCCGTCGGGACCGGACAGGGTGACCTGGAAGCGCCTCTGGGTCTGTTCCTGCTCGGAAAGCTGGATCGCCATCTGGAACACACCGCGCGGCATGGCGGTCGAAAGGACCTTCTGTCCGCGCATGACGCCGATGGGCGAAGGAACTTCCGCCGGCATCCGAATACAGTGCCGTACGGCGCCGTTCTCTTCGATAAGATAGGTGAGGGCCGTCGCGGATTCATCCAGGTTGTACGGCAGGCGAGCGACGCCCTCCGTTACGGCAGTGCCGTCGAATCGCCGCGCCGGGCCGCTTTTACTGGTGACCTCGGTGCGCGCCTGGAGTCCCTGGCCACCGCTCAAACGAAGCTCGGCTGTGCTCAATCCGAAACGGGTGAGCGGCAGGCTGACCTGCGTGATCGTCGACTTCCCGCCGCGCGCCCCGGTCAGGAGCAGCTTTCCGAATTTCTGCGGTTGGTGGAAGGAGCCAAAGGCCCGCCATGCGGAGGTCTCCGGCTCGGCCGCCTTGCGATTTCGGCAGAGGTTGATGCCCCACAGGTCGCTCTCGCGTCCGAAGGTCTTGAATGGAAGAACCACTTCCGCTTCCCACCGGTCGGCCTGGCGGCTGGTCTTCACGGACCACTCGCCGTTCCATTTCACGTCGCGAACCTTCTGCTTCGCGTAATTGGCTCCGAAGACGTTCGCTCCGGCGTTGTTGTCCCCGGCACATCGCATATCAAACCGCGTGCCGTCGACATTGAAGGCCAGTTGAAAGAAGTTAAACTCATCGTTGGCGGTATCGAGGAAGAGTTCGATGCTGTCATCGGCGAAGACGTTGCCATCGAGTTCCTTAACGGTCGCCTTGACCTGGTCCATCGCCGGCTCAAAGCAGCGGAAGCCGATGTAGAGATTCGCGGCGTCATGGGTGAGGAAAATCTCCGTCTTCTGGCGCGCCGCCGCGTTCGCGTCCAGGTAGCTCTTGAGCCCGTCGATCTTTGTCGCCTTGGCCCAGAGGGGATCCTCCAGCCGTCCATCCAGCACGGGGGCTTCCGCCGTCACGGCGCAAAGCAGCGGAGCCACGGCCGTCGCGGGAGGCGCGGAGGCGAACTTGACGTCCAGCGGCTTCACGCCGGCTGGCGCGACGAAAGCGGTCGCGGCCCCTTTGCCTTCCTGAACTTCCAGCGTCGCCCACGCCGCAAGCCACCGGAGCTGATCGGCGGATGCATTGTCGTAGCCCACGCCGCCGGACTGGTCAAACCATGGCACGGTGTCGCGGATAAACGACAGAACGGTGCGGCCCATGCCGGCGGCCTCCGCGCGGCCATCCTTCTCCGCCTGCGCCACGGACTGCTCCAGCGTATAGACATACTTGAAGTCCCGCCATCCCTCGCGAATGCCTTCCCAGCCCAGCGTCGGCACCGGCTTGCCTCCCGGCGCGCGGGGCGGCAGGACCATGCAGTAGTCCTTAACGCCTCCGTCCAGATCATTGAAGGGGTCGCCGCTGGGCCGCTGGTAGGTCCAGACGTGCGTGCCATCCGCCTTGCTCTTCCAGAAGCAGAGCCCCACGCTGTGGCGATTGGGCATGAAATCGAATTCCTGCCCCACGTATGCGCCGGAGGCGATGAAGAACAACTTCTGGTTCCGACTGTGGTAGGTGGTCAGGAGATTGCCGCAATTCTCCTCCGTGCCCAGAAAGCTCGAATAGAGACAAATCGTGTCGAGGTCCTTGCCCATCTTGCCGATAGCCGCAGGATTGAGGTTGCAGTAGGTCGGCAAGCCGGAGGCGTGAGCGCCGCGCATTTCGTTCACTTCGCGCAGCGTTCCGCTGGCCTCGTCGGTCCCCTCAATCCAGGCCTTCGATCCCACCCGCTCCACCCCGCGCCCGAGGGCGCGGATCGCATCGACAAAATCGCGCGCGAACAACTCCGGCCATTCCTCGGCCGTCTCAGAGGGGATGTCCAGGTCGCGCTCGAAGCCGGGGTTGATAATCTGGTTGACCGTTTTCCCTTCGCGCACCAGGCGGACTTCGTCAATGAGGACAGAGCCCGGCCCTCCGCTAAATGAGATGCTGACGCGGCCATAGAGAGCGTCCTGCGGGACGCGGGTGACGGCGCTGAACGTCTGCCATCCCTCACCGGCCTTCAACGTCCCGGTCACTCGTCCTTCCGCAACGGCATCGCGCTTGTGCGTCTTCCAGAAGGTCAGGTCAGCGGTCGCCGATCCGCCGCCCAAGACCTGGTAACGGACCTCCAGTCCGACGGTCTCCCCTGGCGGCAGCAAAGCGCCGATCAATTGGTCCACTCCGGAACGGGCGTCGGCATCGGCATGTTTCAAGAGCAGCGCCCGTCCCTCCTGGCCCGCGGTGAATTCATGCGTCGCGGCCCCCTTCTGGCCGATCCCCCATCCCCGGCAGCGCCAGAAGATGCCCGGGGTGGCGCCGACGATCACGGGCCCTTTCATGCCGCGTTGCGCCGCATATTGGAGAATCTCGCCGGTAACACCCAGGTCCGAGTCAACGATCCGTCCGCCTTGCTCAATATAAGTGACGCCGAAGGGAGGATAGCCCACCTCCAGGCTGTTGATGCCGTGCCGGGCCATATCGTCAATCTCCGCGCGCCACTGGGGCTGCGTCATGGAAGTCCAGCGCGTTCCATCGGTCGCCAGGTGCCACACCTTGTCCTGCGGGGACTGAAGCGTGATTGGGAGGACGCGAAGCGACAGGGGCAGTTCCACCTGCTTGGTGTCCTCGGCAGTAAGGGTCACAACACCCGAATAGAACCCCGCTGCAGTCCTCGACGGGACATGGATGCGAAGGTAGATCGGCTGACTTTGGCCCTTGGCCACGTCAATCGGCATGTTCTGTTCAAGCAGATCGGACGCGAAAGTGACCGAACTGCCCGGGCGGTCCGACATGGAGCGCAGCCGTGTGGTCTGGGTGAACATTTCCACCTCCCGGGCCGGGATCTCCCCGGCGGCCCCCTTCAGGTCGGAACAGACGACGCGGACATCTCTGAGGTCGCGAAGCGCGTGAATGCCAAACCAGAGCGGTTGGTCTTCGTCGGGGGCGGCGAACGCGCCGAGCCGCTCCGTCACTTCCTCTTTGCGCGGAATGCTGTAGTCCAGAATATCGCCCGGATTGGACCGAGTGAATACCAGCAGCGGCAGCCCCTGCCAGGATCCGGACAGGGCGCCGAGAGGTATCTCGCGGCGCCGCCCGACTTCCATAAAGGTTTGTTCGCCTATCTTGACTTCGCGCGGTTTTTCCCCCTTCATCTCGCTCTCAAGCCATTTCTTTCGAAGCACGCCCTCCTTTTCGGGGGCCGTGACCGGCTCGATCTTGAAGCCCAGAACGGCCAGCCGCGCCGCGCCCCCTTTGCCCACGACGTAGAAGTTGAGCAGCAGCGCGCCATCCTCCACCACGGCGGGAAGCGTGCGCTCGGTCACGACGCCCCATCCCCCCACGCCGGGGGGCGGGAGAACGGCCCGACCGTTGGTCGCAACGCACGTGCCGAGGCGTCCTTCCCGCGGCGACGCGTCGCCCACCCAGATGGTGACGGCATAGACGCCGTTCGGGACGTCCGCGCGAAAGGTGACGTCGTTCTGTTCCGGCTGGGCATCCACATGCTCCCGCGCGGTGGTCGAGGAGCCCAACACCGTGGTCTTGGGAGCGGTCCCCGCCGTGGCCGCGTCAAAGCCCCATTCCTTGATCCAACCATAGCCCTGTTCGGGCGAATACGTATCCTGGCCGCTCAGGGACGTTGATCCCGGCGCTGCCTGCTGCTCCTTCGGGCCGCAATCGAACAGCAACGCCGTGGCAGCCCCGCCCGGAGTGAGAAGCACCTTCCTGACCGGGGCGGGTTCCGCCGCCGCGCCCGTCGTCTGCGCCTTGCCTGCCATCTGAGCCACCTCTGCGGCGCTCAACGCCCGGCCGTAAATCTGCACCTCGTCCATGGAGCCTTGGAAATAGTCACTGCCGCCGATCGTCCCCAGGGACAACGGAACATCGCCATCGGCCTTCCCGGCCGCCTTGCCGGAACTGTCTTCCTTGCCGTTGATATAGATGCACATATGCGAACCGTTGTACGTGACCGCCACGTGGTACCACGTGTTGACCTTCAGAATCGTGGCCGAGGTGATTTGACGAATCTCCCCGCCTGTGGTGAAACGGAACTCTATCTTGTCGGCGTATTCGTTCTTGCCCATCGAAAAATTCACGCAGCGTTGCTGGTTCTCGCCGCAGTAGACGATCTTTTGCCGCCCCTGCCCGAGCTTGCTGAATTTGACCCATGCGGCGACGGAGAACTGCTCGGCCAACCCGGGCTCTTTCCACCCCGGCACTGTGGCATAGGCCTTGTCTGCGAAGGTCAGCCCCTTGCCAAAACGCCCTTCAGCCCAGACTGCGCCATTGAGCGTCAGCGTGTGTCCCTTGCCCGACGCATCCGGCGCAACCTTGCCGTCCCCCGCGTCCAGATTCCAATTGGCAATGACTCCGGGAAGAACTTCCGTCTCGGCCATTGCCGGCACGGCTCCGAAAGCGAACGCCAGAACGCATAACAGCGCGACGCCACACCCTGTCTGTCGTCCTCTCCCGATCATGCGTTTTCTCCTACTCATGGCCTCTTCGAAACGCGAAGCGAAACCGCCCGCCGCCATTCACAGTGACTGGGCGCGCACGCAGTTAAAGGGACGCCGGCGAGTGAAATTGACGCGCACTGGAGTCCCCCTTCCACTGGAAGCATAAGCTGAAGGATGGTCCCTGACCACAACTTTCTTTTTGGAGTGGCCCGGACCGGGCATCGATGGAACGAACCAGGGGCGCGATATCGCTCTTCGCGGCGCATCCGGGCAAGACGGGCCGGGGAACCTGCGTGGCGCCCCGGCCCGGTCGCCATGCAATCTATGGAGCGCTGACGTCTACGCTGGCGGACACGTCAAAATCGTGCCACACCGAATACGCCGTGCCGGAAAGGTCGTCACTCTGAATGCCCATGCCCTCAATGAAGCCCGCCAGAATACGGTTGGTGGAGAGGCCAAAGCCAGTTGTGTTATAGGCCGGATCGCTTGGCGCGGTGCTGCTCTTGGGCGTTCCGTAATACATGCGTCCCTGACGATGGAAGGCAATGCGCATCTGGGGGTCACCGTACATACTGACGTGCGCGTCCCCATAAAGGACGTTGTAGGCCACCTGGTGCGCCCGCATCCCCATGCCGACGGCCTTCTGTCCGGACACCCAATCGGCAACCCCATTATAAGCGCTGACATCGTTACCCGCGCCGTCGTACTTCTCCCCCTTGCTGAACGTGTCGCTCACAATCGCTCTGCTGCCCAATTCCTTCGCCGTGCGGAAAGCCGGTTGGTTCATGCGCATCTTAATAGCCGGCTTGATGCCCGGCAGATTGAATGTGCCATTCTGAGCCGTATGCCAGACGGTTCCGTAGTTGTTCGACCCCACGGCCAGGGGGACGTTGCGGTAGTTGTAATGGGAGAGCGTAATCCGGTAGTAGTGCTGATAGGTTGAGTTGTAGAACGGGAACAGCCGATGGTCGCCATAGAGGAAGGACTTGGCGTCGAATCCGCCCAGTTTCTGGAAATCGCCCACCCGCGTGACGCCCTGGTAGCCCAGATCGCCTGCGTCCCCAAGCATGTTGTCCGCGCTGGGACAGAAGTAGGTCTTGGCGTCCGGAAGATATCCCGCGGTCAGCAGAAACCCGATTCCCACCGGCGCCTGGTTGAGCAGTCCGGGATTCCACGCGGCCGCCGTTGAACCGCTGGTCTTCACCGCCCAGCCGATGCAACGGTAACTGGCATTGAACGTCGCGTTGCGCAGCGTGCTGGCGAACGCTCCACCGTCCACGCGAATCGCCGCATCGCCGGGCTTGTTTGTGAACATGGACCCGGCCATCCCCAAAGGAGCCCATTTCAGCTTCCAGCAGTCGCCGGCCGCCGTGTGGTAGAGGGAGGCGGCTTCGTCGCAGGCCGTTTTGTTCGGCAGACACACGTCAAAGTCCGGTCCAGCCCAACCCGCCCAGCTCGGCAGGTACCCGGAGTAGTCGCTGTTATAACTCTCCAAGGCAAGGCCAATTTGCTTCAGGTTGTTCACACACGCGGTCCGGCGGGCCTTCTCCCTTGCCGCCGCCAGCGCCGGCAGGAGCATCCCGGCCAGAATAGCGATGATGGCGATTACCACTAACAGCTCGATCAACGTGAACGCCGACAACCACCTTCTCAGACCATTCGCCATAACACGCCCTCCTAATAAAACCTTCCTAACCCATCAGGAGCCTGCACGTCCGCCAAACCGGCGAGAACGGATGACGATCGCTGACAACTTACGTTTTCTCCGGAGCCGCCGTACTCTGCCGCATGACCAGCCGACAGTTCAGAATCTTCGTCTGAAACGAATCGAACTTTCCTTCAGCGGCAGACAGAAGCGTCTCAACCGCCGTCCGAGCCAGCAGCCGGCGCGGGCCCGCCATGGTAGTCAGCGGAGGAACGCTCGCGGCAGCTTCCGGTTGGTCATTGAAACCCACCACGCTCAACTGTCGCGGCACGGCAATTCCGAGTGACTGGGCCGCCCGCAGAAGAGCAATCCCCACCGCGTCGGTCCCGGCGAATATGGCCGTTGGGCAATTCGGTTGCCTGAGATATTCGGTTGCCTGCCCCATCGCGGCCGACACGTCGTCGGTATTGACCTCGGCCACAATGCTCACCCGCGTCTGGCCCAGCCCAGCGCACTGCAACGCGGCGCGATAGCCCTCATACAGCCCCACAACACCCTGTCCCGGGTGCAAGGGGCCTGCATACCCGATTCGCCGATGCCCCAATTCCAGAAGATGGCGCACGGCGTCCGCCGCGGCTCCTGTCTTGTTGACATAAACGCTATGGTGCTCCGGCAGGTCGGTCCGCTCGTAAGCAGTGAAATATTGAACGACGAACGGAATATTCTGTCCCCTCAGCCACTCCAGCAGGCGCGGCGGCGCCACGTTCACCAGCACGCACCCCTGCTCCTTCAAGTCGAGCCGGTCCAGAATGAGGCTTGTGAAATTTGTCACAGTCCGGGGACAGGGAACGAAACGCATCTTAATGTCCACATGATCCAGCGCATCGGTGTACCCGGCAAGGTAGTCCGTTTTCAACCACGTCCAGAGGGGCGGATACTGTTCCAGGAAGTTGATGCATTTCAGAGAAGCGCCGGTAGCAGAGATGGCGGGGCGAGGCAACGTCGTGGAAAGAAACGTGCCGCCGCGCTCAACGCGGTAGAGCACTCCTTCTTGTTCGAGAATGTCAAGCGCTTTCCTCAAGGTATTGACGCCAACACGGTGCTGGCGGCAAAGTTCGCGGTGCGAAGGTAATTGCCCATGCGGGTAGGGCCTCCCCTCCGCCAGCGCATGCCGAAGCTCTTCTGCAACGCGTTGGGAGGAGTTCTGGCTTGCATCTCGGAAAGTGCTCACTTTACTCATTGCTGAAGCATCCTCAGACGGCCAAAACCCGCACACTGTATCCAACGGATACAGTGTAGCGACTTCTAAGAATGCCGTCAAGCATTTTCTGGTGACGTCAACCTGTAGTCCTAGAGGGAACTCTGCTGTAATCAGAAACTTTCAACATTGTGGACAACTTTGGTATTGTCGTAAACAATTACTATAAGGCTAGATACTGACGTGGCTTGCCGGAGTCCATGAGAGTTTCGCCAGTCAACCGGAGAACAAACTCCTCGACGCGAAAAGGCTCTTCAGCACACGCTGGCGGGCCATGCGCGTTATGGGCCAATAATCGCAAGGGTTCCGGAATTCCCGCAGCGCGCGCCGTTGCACGATCCGGCAACCAGGTGCCCCAACCTATCCCCACTCTCGGCCCCTTTTCTCTCTCTTTCTCCGATAACTGACAACCACCCCCTGCCTGGTTGTCAGTTCAACGGTCGTTACGCAGCGAGGGGTCGTGACGACGCCGTTTTTTGGTGGTTCGACTCCTATTATTGAGGATTGCAGAAGTAATGGAATCGCACAAGACAAGAAACGGCTATGTTTTCAGGCCCTTTCCGGCCATCGGGCATTTCCATTTGTTACGCAAAGGTCAATAGGAGT
>Ga0114951_10000889_pt1 | contig 39577 bp, 27 predicted proteins | sample AM7aDNAmetaG_FD_88677 | JGI IMG/M metagenome (GOLD analysis project Ga0114951, IMG submission 88677) | Freshwater microbial communities from Finland to study Microbial Dark Matter (Phase II) - AM7a DNA metaG | ecosystem: Environmental > Aquatic > Freshwater > Lake | place: Finland: Lake Alinen... | reverse complement strand
TACCTTTACACTGTCAAATCATGGTTTGAAAGCGGACTGACGGTGGCAGGCAGTTCGGATTCTCCGGTGGTCCCAGCCAATCCCTTAACAGGCATCTACTCTGCCGTCATGCGGCTGGCGGAGTCCGGCCAGACCATTCTGCCTGATGAATGTATTACCGCACAACAAGCCTTGAAAATGTTCACCCTCAATTGCGCTTATGCCACCTTTGAGGAAAATCTAAAAGGTTCTCTATCTACCGGCAAATTGGCCGATATGGTACTGCTTAACAATAATCCGCTCACCTGCCTTTCTGAGAATATTAAAGATATTCTGGTAGAAATGACTGTTATTGACGGCAAGATAGTATGGGAAAAATAATTATTATCGAATCGTCATCCTGAAATCCTTGCAACATGGATAGCTTTCCAGCTTGACTTTTCAGCGTCAAAAAGTGATAATGTCCCTTGTGGGTGAAAATCTATCCTCACCTGTATCCCACGCTCGCATTCCCCGATAGCTCAATGGTAGAGCGCGCGGCTGTTAACCGCTAGGTTCCAGGTTCGAGCCCTGGTCGGGGAGTACCTGCTCCGCACTAACAAAAGTTTGCAAAATGTTACTATGTTACCAATTCAGAATCAAATATCTTCGAACTCAGCTAAAAATTGTAACCGTCTTTCCTTTCAATCTCCATTAATACAAAGAGTCTCTCGAATTGGGTATTGTGTATTTATAACATTATTGTTATAATATGGCTATGAGATGGAGAATTGAGTACTACCAATCCGGAAATGGAAAATATCCGGTTGAAGAATTTATTGATTCATTGGAAACAAAATCCCAGGCCAGGATCGCCAGAACGATAGATTTACTAGAAGAATTTGGAATTGGACTGGGAATGCCATACGCCAGATATCTTGAAAAACAACTTTGGGAATTAAGAGTCAGGCTTGGGCGGAACCGCTACCGTATTATTTATTTTCTAGCTACAGAGAAAACCTTTATTTTTCTTCACGGGTTTTCAAAAAAGACAGATATCGTTCCCAGGGCAGATTTGGAAATAGCCAAAAACAGGCGGGACGACTTTTTATCAAGGAGGAGGTAGGGATAATGAATTGGAGAGAACAAAAAAAACAATTACTGAAGGATCCTGAGTTTACAAAAGAGTACGATGCTCTTGAAACTGAATATAAACTTGCTGCGACATTAATTCGCCTGCGTTTAGCAAAGGGATTAACTCAGGAAGACCTGGCGAAATTATTAAATACAAAACAAGAAAGCATCGCTCGGTTAGAAAGTGGTGGTTCGTTACCTTCGCTTTCAACAATCAAAAAGGTAGCTGAGGCGCTGGGTGCAGATTTGGAAATCAATCTCAGGCCTAAGTCCATTGCATAAGACAATTCTTTGATTAGTATGTAACAGATTACTTCCAGGGGTGAGAATGCCTTCTGACAATTCAAGTGAAATCGAACGACTGAAACAAAAACTACAAGAAATGACGGCTGAGCGAGATTATTTACTTTCCGAAAATCGTCGTCTATCCCAAAATCATAAAGTTCATCAAGCACCGGTCCAGGTAAGCACTCCAAAGTCGGATAAAGCAACCCTACCTATAGCGATTAATGCTAAACAATCCAATTCGATATCCTCGGTCAATAATGAGTCACCTTTAAGCGAAAAAATCCGGCTATATCGTTCCTTATTTCACGGACGTGATGACATCTACGCAATTCTCTGGCAAAACAAGACCACCCTTAAATCAGGTTACAGTCCGGTATGTAAAAATGAATGGGTTCATGGATTGTGTCAGAAATTCAAGGTCAAGTGCAACCAATGCCCAAACCGTGAATTTGCACAGTTGACTGACCAAGTTATACAGGACCATATGGAAGGGAAAATAACCGCTGGTATATATCCTTTGTTAAAAGATGATTTATGTCAGTTATTAGCCATCGACTTTGATAAGCAATCCTGGAAAGATGACATAGCCGCTTTCTGTGAAACATGCCAGGGTTTAGGTATACCAACGTCTTTAGAACGATCGCGCTCTGGAAATGGGGGCCATGTCTGGATATTCTTTACAGAGACTGTGTCAGCCTCTTTGGTCCGAAATCTTGGTTGCTATCTGGTTACGCGGACAATGTCGCAGCATCATCAGTTAGGGATGGATTCTTATGATCGATTGTTTCCAAATCAGGATACAGTTCCCAAAGGGGGCTTCGGCAATCTGATTGCCCTTCCTTTTCAAAAAGCAGCTGTTGAAAAAGATAACACTCTATTTATGGATGATAACTTCAGACCATATCCAGACCAATGGACTTATCTGTCCTCGATTAAAAGAGTGCCTTTTTCAATTTTGAAGAAACTTGTTCAGGACGCTACACACAATGGTCAGGTGTTGGGAGTACGATTCACCTCAAATGATGAGGACGAAACTCCTTGGACGGCAAAACCGTCAAGATTGCCTGATGAAAATCTCATCGGTCCTTTTCCTGAAAAGGTAATTCTTATTTTGAGCAATCTCATCTTTATAGAAAAAGACGGGTTGCCTTCATCCTTGCTCAATAAAATAAAACGTTTGGCGGCTTTCCAAAATCCGGAATTCTATAAAAAACAGAAACTACGCCTGTCTACTGCACTCACCCCTCGAATAATTTGTTGTGCTGAAGAATTCCCTCGGCATTTGGGTATTCCTCTCGGACTCTTGGATGAGTTAACTGAATTGTTTACCCAACTCGGTATTAAGACAGAAATTACGGATAAAAGCTTATCTGGTACAAAAATAAAAGTTACCTTTCACGGGCAACTATCGCCCCTCCAGGAAGAAGCAGTATCTAAGATCCTACCGTATAATAGAGGGATTTTAGTGGCTCCTGCCGGATCAGGAAAAACTGTGGCGGGTATTTCGGTAATCGCTTCCAGAGGTGTGAATACTCTAATTTTAGTCAACCGTCGTCCCTTGATGGAACAATGGAGGAATCAACTTGCCAGTTTTCTTGAAATAGACCCTAAAGAAATCGGACAAATTGGCGGGGGCAAAGATAAACGAACTGGTCTTCTGGACATCGCTATGCTCCAAAGTTTGTACAAAAATACACAAGTGTCTGATCTTGTAGCTGAATATGGTCAGGTAATTGTGGATGAAGTGCATCATCTCCCTGCCTTCACTTTCGAGCAAGTTCTGAGACAAGCCAAGGCCCGTTTTGTTCTTGGTTTGACAGCCACGCCCTACCGACGCGATGGACACCAACCAATTATTCAAATGCAATGCGGTCCAATACGCCACGAAATCCTACAAAACGACCCTAATTCACGAGCGGTATTGGAGCATACCTTAATATGCCGTAATACCACTTTTACCTTGGCTCAGACTGAAAAAGAGCCAACCATACAGGAAATATATTCGTCATTAATCGTCGATGAAACGCGAAACAAGCTCATTCTAAACGATATTCTTAAGTCTTTGGAGGAGGGCCGCTCCCCCATTTTTTTAACAGAGCGGAGAGAGCATTTGGAATATTTCTCCACTCAACTCTTTGGGGTGGTTAAAAATACCATTGTACTCAAGGGAGGGATGGGCATTAAACAACGTAGAACAATTGCTGAGCAAATAGCGACTATTCCAGAAAACGAAAAACGGATATTGTTGGCCACAGGACGTTATATTGGTGAAGGTTTTGATGATGCTCGCCTAGATACTCTTTTTTTGGCTTTGCCTGTTTCATGGAAAGGCACCCTGGTGCAATATGCTGGAAGGCTACATCGGCTTTATGCCGGCAAAACAGATGCCAGAATATATGATTATGTTGATAGTAAAATACCTATGCTGGGAAAAATGTTCCAAAAGAGACTTCGCGGCTATCGATCCATGGGTTATGAACAGGATGAAGCTGGCCATAAGAACAAAAATAATGCCGACAATAATGAACCGCAAATTTCAATGCCATCTCTTTGGGATAGTCTATCCTCCACTTAACATGCCCACTAACGGAGCGATAATATAAGCAAGTGCCGAAATAGTAAACCCAAAGTACTGAGTCAAAATGTGATCAGTAACTCTGACGGATACTGGGAATGGTTTAATAGATCAGACATCCTGACACCACCTTACCCAATAACCGGTAAATATTTATTTTTTTCCACGAACAGGGAGCTTCTTATTGAAATAGCGACAGACGAATTAGAAAACGGCGGTTTTCATCACGCTAAAACGTCAATGAAACGTGTAACTCCTCTATCTGGGGAATATGTATTATGTATTTATTATAAAGATGACAGCCTAAAACACGAATTGGCTGAAAAGTATCGAGGCAGGAGTGAATTGAAATATCGATACTGGAAAAGCGATAGCGCAACTCTGGCTGGCAAATACTCAAAACAGTTTCTTGATGAATTATCGCCGTATGATAAGAATATTTTCCAAATTAAAAGAGGGAAGTAAGAATGCAGATACGACAGAAGTATTCTCGAAAATATTCGTGAAAGAAAGCCCCTGCTCAGAAATTACATTTTAAATATTTGGTGGCACTAATGGGCTCGAACTCCAAGCACAAAATCATAATTTTAACCGCATCAATAAAAACTGAATTCATATTTTAGTTTTAGGGCTTAGAAGAATTCTTCAATAGTAACCTAAGACTGCGGTCGGTAACTAGCGGTTTTATAAGTGGTTCTCCCAAAGCTATTACGCTATCTATAATTTCCTCTGGCAATTTAAGTAAATTTAAAATCTGGGTAACTCTGGCCCGCGAAATACTTAGCTTTCTTGAAAGATCAGACTGTGAGCTATATTTTCCCTCAGCTAAATCCTTTTGCCATTGTCGAGCTGTATAAATAGGGTTACGATATTGATGCTTATTTATTTTAGCAATTTTTTGGTTGTTTCGAGGTTGTGGCATCCGGAAAACAGCCTTGAAGGTTCTGTCTATTGTTGGACTCGGAGAGCCAATTAATCCTTCATGGTTTTCATCTTGCTCGTAAAATAGCCATCAATGCTTTTTTATATTATCATTTCTTTTATTATGTTTACCGTTTATGTTATTCGCAGCAAATCTTCAGGATTACTCTACACTGGCCAAACCAAAGGTATAGCGCTTCCGCCGCAGGCGGATTAACCGCTAGGTTCCAGGTTCTCCGCCGGTGGCGGATGGTCGTGGAGCTTCTTTATGTCCTGTTAACCGGTTCCCTTTGCTTGCCTCTGATGATAACACTGCTTCTTTGCTCTTTTCCAACGATTCTGCGTTTCACTGCTCATAAAACAAATCAGCATCTTGATACTGGCTTGGTACAGATTCTCAAGATGCTGATTTTTTAACTCTGAAAGATTTAAAAGTTCATATTAAGTTTTCAGTCGCCTCCTTGTTGCTAAGGAGCAGGAGCAGGCGGCCGAGGTGGCGGCGCGGCTCCACCCTGTCCTTGAGCGGGTCCTCCGCCAGCCGGTGCGGCTGCTGCTGCCTTGGGCGGGGTATCAGTTTCTATGAATCCTTTAGGAGTCATGTCCTTGCCTTTAAAACCCGCGAAATCGGTTCCATACCGCAGAGCTTTGAAACACACGATATTTAATTCGAGGGGATGATTTGGATCCACCGGTATAGCATCTGCATATCCCATGGGGGCAGTAGTGACCGGGTTGATGTATTCCCAGACTACTTCACCGGCAGAAGTTACTTCGATGAATCTGCCGTGAGTTCCTGAATCAATCAGGGTGTTCCCGTTAGGTAAACGCTGGGCGCTGGAAAGATCCCTGTCGAACATCGATTCCGGGGGAGTGGCCTTGAAAGTCCAGCTGAAATCTTTAGGTCCATAAGCCTGGCCGGGAGTTATACTGTAGTTACCATTGGCATCTACAGCCGGTTTAAATTCGGCTACTGTGGAGTAATTGGGGCCAGCACTATTATTGAAGACCAGGATATTTCCACCTCCCGGCATATTGTCATCTATCCATGTTGCGCTGTGCGGTTGAAAATACCTTTGATCTGCTGTGGTGCCTGCACCATATTGGGCTGGATTACCCCAGCGGTAGAGCAGATCGCCGCCCTTGTTGTAGGTTCCGCCGCTGTGTTCTTTCGCCTGGACGGTAGTTGTACTGTGGTCGATAATCCAAATTTCGTTGTTGCCGCGTACGGTGATCATGACCTGTTTCCATTTGGCATTATAGGTAACTGCATCCATGTGGTTCCAGAAATATGGGGCCTTTTGAACATTAACATTGACCAGTTCCGGATGTTCTGAAGGTGTACCATAATTGTCCTTGGTCTTATCAAAGTTCTGGATAAGGTGGTCCCAGGTATGCCATTCCCAGACTATATCATGGCCTTCAGGCATTTTCGGCTTGATCTCGTGAAGTGCGCCAGGCAGGATAAAATTCTGCTTTGGGTCCAGGTTTGTCGGATTGAACCCGGCCTGGATAGCTTCAGCCGTGGTTTTCTTTTCGACAGCTATCAGTATAATATTACCATTGGGGAGTAAAACAAAGTCATAGCTCTGCAAATACTTATCGGTGGAAAAGTCTGTAGCCCACACCAGCTTGCCGCTCCAATCATACTCCTCGATTCGGCCGCCTTCTCCTCCGCCAGTGCTGATCGCTCCTTTTTTCAAGGCCGCCCGCACCAGGTTGCCATTTTCCCGCAGGTAACAGGTTTGACCGGGATCGTACTGACTGGTCGTCCACTTATTGACTAGTTCTCCCTTGTTGTTGATCAGATAAGTGGTGCCTGTGTGCTTGGGGGCGAATAAAGTGTAGCCATCGTAAGCCTTAGTGGCATCGTTCTTCATAAGTCCCACCGTTCGTTTATACTGGTTATACGCTGATCCTGAAGCAGCAGGCGCAGAGACCGCTGGAGTTGACGCCGCTGGTGCAGAGGGTTTAGATTGGGCAGCAGTTGCTGACGCCGGTGTAACCGCTGTTGTTGACGCCGCTGGCGCTGCAGTGGTTGACGCCGGGGCTGCCGCAGTTGTAGACGTAGTTGCCGGTGAAACGGGCTTCGTTGTAGAAGTCGTAGCAGTTCCGCTGCAACCTGTTAGTATAACGGCAATAACCACCATTCCTACCAGTGCTGAAAAAAACTTCCTCACCTTGAATTTCCTCCTCTTTTTAGTATATATTTCGGCAGTGTAACGTATTATGATAAAAGCTGGAAAGGTTGAAAAAGCAGGCGCCTTCTTTCAAGGTTTAGTTGAGAGACCAAACCATTTGAAAAGAAGAAGCGCCCGTGAAAACTGAAATTAGTTTATCAGAAGTAGTCGAGGTTATCAAGGAAATTCAACTTCAGGATTCTGTTTGGATATTTGATCTAGTCAACTCTCTTTTCAGCCAGGCCCAATCTTCTCAAACGCGAGCGAATTCCCCCCGCCTTCCGCCCCAGTCTTTCTGCCAGTTGGTTAATAGACTGGCCGTCTCGAAAACCCGAAATCAGGTTGGATTCCTCATCACCTGTCCATTTTTTGTGGGAATAAGGCTGTATTTCCCTTGTTTTTTCCACACAATAGCCTGCCGTTATGTCCTCCTCTTTAATTAGAGGCTTTGACGGTGTCTTAAATTCATGCAGGGCTTCTTCAGAAAGTTTTTTAAGTTCTTGATCGAATTCCTGTGTTTCTTCATCAACCTTGAGCGCCATAGCGTTAAACCCGAGTACCCGCAGTCCTTCCAGAGAACGCACACGTGAAAGCGCCACGTACCCCATGCCTCTTACAAAACTCTTGGAAAGGTCCACCTGAACAGCATCCAGCGTCATCCCCTGACTTTTATGTACAGTAATTGCCCATGCCAGCCGCAGAGGGACCTGTTTCACCTGTGCCAGCGTTTTACCACTTTCTTCCACACTCCAGGTGGCCGGTTCCGCTGATATTTCGTTACCGTTCAGCAAAGTAATGACCGGAATGCCGGCCTCATTGAAACTGCTGACCGTCCCCAGGCTACCGTTGACATAGCCCTTCTCAAAATTGTTTTTCACAAACATGACCGCAGCCCCTTTCTTTAAGACCAGCTTTTCCGGTGCCAGACAACCCATTTTTAGAGCAGCTGCCAGGGCTGGAATACCGTTCACTTCCATAATATACTCGTATTCTTTCTCATCCAGCTTTTTTAGTTCGAGCTGATTTTCCCCATCTACGTCCGGGTTATGCGAATAAAGCCTGACGAAGCGGCTCGAAGGACTGGGCGCAAAGGCGGTATTGCGGCATTCACGTAAACGGTTCACCACTGTGTCATCCACTTTGGCCTCACGAATTGCATTCAATATTCTTAACAGCTCTTTATCGCCCTGCCTGTACTGCTCATGCAGGTAACATATTTTTAAGTTCATGTTCTGCCAGGCAGCTGATTTGTACACCAGCTTCGGTAATGGTTCATCGGCCCTGGCAACCGGCGGAAGTTGAAATAGATCACCGCAAAGCACTACTTGCAATCTGCCAAAAGGTTCCCAACTCTGGCGAGTCAGCCTGGTAACTTTTTCTATCAGATCGATCCTCTCCGCGTCCAGCATGGAAACTTCATCGATAATCAGGGTTTGCGTTTTTTGGATGCGCCTGGCCACTCTTTTGTTGCTCACCATTTCCAGGATTTCCTTGTCTGTGGCTCTGTTCAATATTCCAATCCCAGCCCATGAATGAATGGTTATGCCCTCCATGTGCGTTGCCGCAATGCCGGTTGAGGCAGTAACCCCCACATTGACGCCCCTGGCTTTGAGATATTGAATATATTTACTCAATAGGTAAGTCTTCCCGCTGCCCGCGGCACCGGTCAGGTAAACGTTATGCCCACTTTTGAGTATTTTTAAGGCTTCTTCTTGAGTCATGCCAAATGATTCCTCCCACCAGCCACTGATTGATTATCCATCCTGAAATGGCAGTCGCCAGGTTCTAATGGACCCTCCAGATGTTTCTCACCCTTACAGGATATTTTATTGTTTGAATTGATATCTTTTCTGCCTGCGGATATTGTATTCCGCCTGGTTGCCTGCGTCAATTGAAAATTTCTTCAGGAATAGGTGGTTTCCAACTTGTTGAATTTCCCATTTGTTGTTGTTTTCACCAGAAAAATGCTTTATAATCTTAAACACTTGCACTAGCTGATCAAGAGTGCCTTAAATAATCTGTCTCTGGTGAAAGTTGAATACAAAGAAATAATTGGTAATACTAACGTCGCAGCAGTTCGCTGCCCTTCTATGATATAACCAGGAAAGGCATCTCAGTCTCCTGAATCAATAATAGAATACCGGACAATATGCATCTTGACTTGTTCTAGTTGAATTAGTGACAGGTTATGACGTATGCTTTTTGGTTGCAGACCACTAACCTCGATTTGCATACTTGAAATATATAGAATAATGAGAGGAGGGAAGTCAACATGAGGAAGTATCTATCAAAATTAGGAGGCAAGTCAGCATGAGGAAGTTATTTTCAGCCCTGGTAGGAATTGTTGTAATAGCCGTTATGCTAACCGGTTGTGCCGGAACCGCTACGACTTCTGCAACGAAACCCGTTTCACCGGCAACCACCACTGCAGCACCCCCGGCGTCAAAACCGGCTGTACCCCCGGCGTCAACCACCGCTGCACCCCCGGCATCATCATCTGCAGCGCAACCTAAACCATCTGTACCACCGGCTTCAACCCCGGCGGCATCTGGCTCCGGAATACCCTACAGCCAGTATACCCGTACAGTTGGACTTTTTAAGAACGATGCCACCAAGGCTTACCCCGGCTATACCCTGTTCTCCCCCAAGCACATGACCCACACCTACCTTATCAATAATGCCGGTCAACTGGTCCACGAATGGAAAACCAGTGTTAACGAGCCCGGCCAGTCCTTCTACCTGCGGGACAATGGCAACCTGGTACGCTGTGCCATGACCAGGGGCGCTCTGAGCTCCGGCGGCGGCGAAGGCGGTCGGATTGAGGAATTCAATTGGGACGGCACCATGGTGTGGTTTACCGATTTTTCCACAAGCACCTATATGCAACACCATGACATTTCCATCCTTCCCAACGGCAACATCATAATGTTGGTTGTCGAAAAGAAAACATACGCAGAATGCCTTCAGGCCGGGTTCAAACCGACATCCCTGGACCCCTCGATTAAACAGGGTTACATGGTGCCTGACGCCATTTACGAAATCAAGCCCAAGATGCCCTCGGGCAACGAGGTAGTCTGGCAATGGCATACCTGGGACCACCTGGTTCAGAACTTTGATAAGACCAAGGACAACTATGGTATACCTGCAGAGCATCCCGAGCTGTGCGATCCTAATGGTGATCACAAGCTTATCCCGGCTTTCTGGAACCACGACAACTCGATCGACTATAACGCCAAGTGGGACCAGATCATGATCAGCGTACGCGGCAATAGCGAAGTCTGGATCCTCGACCACGGCACTACTACTGAACAAGCCAAAGGCCACGCCGGCGGTAATTACGGCAAGGGTGGCGATATCCTGTATCGCTGGGGCAATCCTCAGCAATATGATACAGGCACTGCAAAAGACCAAAAACTTTTTCAGCAGCACAATGCCGTTTGGATTCCTGATGGTTATCCAGGCGCAGGAAACATCACGGTTTACAATAACGGCTTAGGCCGCAATTACTCTTCCGTAGATGAATGGACTCCGCCTGTTGATGCCAAGGGCAATTATAAGTTAGATTCCGGTAAAGCCTTCGGGCCCACCGATTTCGTCTGGACCTGGTCGGATACTCCTAAAACCAACATGTATGATGAAGCCATTTCCGGCGCTCAGCGCCTGCCCAATGGCAACACGCTTATTGACTCCGGTACTCACGGCAGGTTTATCGAAGTTACTGCCGCCGGGGAGAAAGTCTGGGAATACGTCAACCCGGTCGCTAACGCAGTTATGGGATATGCCGATCCTGCCCCGGATGACCCGGCCCGCGGCGGCGAATTCATGAATGCCTGCTTCAGGGTTCTGCGTTATGGAGTTGATTTCGCAGGCTTTAAAGGCAAAGATATGACGCCCAAAGGGGTCATAGAGACTGATACCGCTCCCAAAAAGGTAGTCGCTGGCCCCCAGGGTGGACCTGGTGGTGGCGGAGCACCCCCGCCTGCTCAGGGTGGCATGGCTAAACCTCCGGAACCTGGCGATCCGGGTTACCCAACTTCAAGCGCACCTAAAGCTCCCTCAGCTCCCTCAGCTCCTGCAGCTCCTGCAGCTCCCGCGGCTCCCGCGGCTCCCGCAGCTCCTGGAGATCCAGCTGCTGGTCCTACTCCTGGCCCCAATACTGGCAAAGCCATCCCGGCCGCACCAGCCGCCAGCGGTAAACTGGTAGTAACCAGCACCGCCGTCAAAGAAGCCGGCAATATGCCCGATCAATATACCCGGACGGGTGCCAAAGCCGGTATCACCACAGTATCACCCCCTATTGCCTGGACCGGAGCTCCTGCTGGTACCCAGAGCTTCGTCGTGATACTCAATGGTGAATCGACTGACGCATTTGAAGAAGTTGCCTGGATTTTGTACAACATCCCGGGCGCTACCACCAGCCTTGCCGAAGGTGTCAAGGGCGTCGGGACTGTTGGACAGGCCTTTGTCACTCCTTCAGAAGGAGCCATGGGCACTTACAAGAAGACCATCACCGTCTATGCCCTGTCCGCCAACATTACCCTGTCTGCTGCCGATCAGGCTGATGTAGCCAAGGTTCGAGCCGCCATGGAAGGCAAGATCCTGGATACCGGCGTTTTGCATTATGAATTCACTGTAGGCTAGAAGACTTATAAACCTTAAGTAACGAAACCGCCGCTTTCGCCGCTCAGGCGAAGCGGCGGTTTCTACATAATCTACATAATTTAGAAAGGGAGGTAGCTCTGTTATGGGTAAAGTTCTGGTTCCTGGATTTAGCAAAAATACGCGGCAGACCTGGCTGAGCCCCCGTAAGATTCTGGCGCTGCTGACTACAATGATAGCCACCGTGATTTTGACGGCTTGCGGCTCACCCACCAGCGCGGTAACTACCCCGTCATCTGTTCCTGCCAGTCCCAAGACTTCAGTCGCTGCCACTACTGCAGCAATTCCCAGTTCAACAGCTGCAGCTTCCTCTGTAGCGGCTGCTACTGCTGCCACCACTGCCGCTAAACCGGCTGGCGGGGGAGCGGGTGGGGCACCACCTCCTGCTGCAGGTGGAACTGGTGGAGCACAACCTCCTCCTGGGGGCGGACCTGGTGTGGCACAGCCGCCACCTGCTGGTGGAGCGGGCGGAGCACAGCCGCCTGCCGGAGCAGGTGGGGGAGCCCCCAAACCTCCCGGTGGTTTACCGGCTAATAAAAAAGTTGGCTTAATGTACAAAGATGCTAAAGCCTTTAATGGCTATACCCTCTTCGCCCCTAATTTCTCTAACTCTACTTATCTGATCGATATGGATGGCAACCTTGTTCATACCTGGGAAAGCACTTACATCCCGGGTCAATCTGTCTATTTGCTTGAAGGTGGCACCCTGGTGCGCTCAACCCACTATTCTGACGCTGGCCCGGGTCCTACCGGTGGCGGTGTTCAGAAAATAGCCTGGGATGGAACCATGCTCTGGGATTTCAAGTATTTAAGCAAAACTTATATCCCGCATCATGATATCCGCCCGCTTCCCAACGGCAACGTCCTCCTGATTTGCTGGGATATCAAGACCAGGGAAGAAGCCCTGGCCGCCGGCCGTAAAAAGGATTTGATTGCCGAGGGCAGTGTCTGGTCTGAAAAAATTGTGGAAATCAAACCGGATGGCAAAACCGGCGGCACTGTGGTCTGGGAATGGCGCCTCTGGGACCATCTGGTTCAAAGCAACGATTCCACCAAGGACAATTTTGGTGTTATCGCTGATCACCCGGAATTGGTCGATATCAATTTTGCCATGGGCGGCAAGGCTGACTGGGTTCATGCCAATGCCGTTGATTATAACGCTAAATTAGACCAGATCCTGATTAGCTGCCACGAACAGTCTGAAGTCTGGATTATTGACCATAGTACCACCGCCCAGGAAGTCGCCACGCACAGCGGTGGTAAAGTCGGTAAGGGCGGCGATCTAATTTACCGCTGGGGCAATCCCAGGGGTTATGGCGCTGGCGTTGCCGCCGATCAGAAACTTTTCGCCCCGCATAACATACAATGGATTGAAAGCGGGCTTCCGGGGGAAGGCAATATCCTTATCTTCAATAATGGCAACGTCCGCCCGGGCGGGAACTACTCCTCCGTCGACGAGATTGTGACTCCGGTAGATGCCCAGGGCCGCTATGCTCTAACCAAAGGCGCGGCTTACGGTCCGGCTGCGCAAACCTGGATATACAAGGCCAAGACTCCCACGGAATTTTTTGCCGAAAAAATTTCCGGTGCGCAGCGTCAGCCTAACGGCAATACCCTGGTTTGCCACGGTCCTCTGGGTACTTTCTTCGAAGTTACCAAAGAGGGAGACATCGTTTGGGAATATGTTTGCCCTGTGGCAGGCGGGACTTTCCGGGCCAATCGCTTTGCAGCAGACTCTCCTGCTTTGAAAGGCCTGAATCTGGCTGTCGGGAATCTGCTTGAAGCAACTAATCCTAAGGCAGCGCCTGGTGCTGCCGCCGCCGCTCCTGCTCCTGCAGGCAGTGCCGCCCCCGCTGCTGGTACCATTCCTACTTCAGTCGTCAATACAGGCAAAGCGCCGCCGGCTAAACCTGCCAGCAGCGGTAAACTGGTGGTAAACAGCTCTGTTGTTAAAGAAGCTGGTAATATGCCCGATAAATATACCCGAACTGGCGCCAAAGCCGGTCTCACCACTGTATCTCCTCCCATCACCTGGAGCGGTGCTCCGGCTGGTACGCAGAGCTTTGCTGTGATAGGTTCTGGTATTGCCAATGACGGCAATGAAGAGATTCATTGGATTATGTACAACATCCCGGGTGCTACCGCCAGCCTTGCCGAGGACGTCAAGGGTGTTGGAGCGGTCGGACAGACCTTTGTCACTCCTTCGGAAGGAGCGGCGGGCACTTACAAGAAAACCCTTACTGTCTATGCCCTGTCCGCCAACATCACTGTGGCTGATGCCGATAAAGCTGATGTCACTAAAGTGCGGGCCGCCATGGAAGGCAAGGTATTGGATACCGGTAGTTTAAATTATGAGTTCACAGTAGGCTAGTAGACCGATAAGCCTTTAGTAACGAGCCCGTCGCTTTCGCCTGTTGGGCTAAGCGGCGGGCTTTATTTATACCTGTTTTAATCCAACAGCAGTTACACCGGCGGCAAATTGTCTGTCAACAGTTGTTGAATCTCCCAGAATTCCCGATCGAAATATGCTAAAATCTATCCGGTAACCCTAGCCATTTATTCATTCTTAAATAATACTCACGGGTAATAGGTATAATGTATTTAATTAAATACAATTTATTAAATTTCTCCTTTTAATAATTAGTATTATCGCTTGTTTTAAAAACTGATGCTATCTTTCCAAAAACTAAATAATAGGGAGGTATTTCAATTATGGGTAAAGTTCTGATTCCTGGGTTAAGGCCAAGAACCCGGCAGGTGGAGCTGGGCCGTCGTAAGATCCTGGCGCTGCTGACTGCAGTCGTCGCCGCCGTCATGTTGACGGCTTGCGGTTCACCCACCAGCGCGGTGACTCCTGCGTCATCTGTTCCCAGTCCCAAGCCTTCAGTGGCGAATACTTCTTCAGTAGCCCCAAGCTCAACCTCTGTTGCTGCCACTTCTTCTGTGGTTCCCAGTTCAACCTCTGTTGCTGTCTCTGTCCCTGCTGCTACTCCTGCCGCCAAACCACCCGCAGCCGGTGGAGCACAGTCACCCGCAGCCGGTGGAGCACAACCGCCTGCTGCTGGCGGTGGTGGCGGAGGCGGTCCTGGAGGTATCTATACGGGAGTATTTCCCAAGCCTCCTGGGGGCATACCTGCCAACCAAACAGTGGGCTTATTATACAAAGATGCCAAGGCTTTTAACGGTTATACCCTTTTTGCCCCGGCTTTCGCTACCGTCACCTATCTGATCGATATGGATGGCAAACTTGTTCACACCTGGAACAGCACTTACTCTCCGGGTCAATCTGTTTATTTGATCGAAGGCGGCACACTGGTCCGCTCATGCCATATAGCGAACGTCCAGGGAGCTGCCGGCGGAGGCGTTCAGAAGATAGCCTGGGACGGCACCCTGCTCTGGGATTTCAAATTCCAGACTGATACCGTCATCCCCCATCATGATATCAAGCCGATGCCCAATGGCAATGTCCTCTTGCTCTGCTGGGATATTAAAACCCGGGAAGAATCCGTTGCAGCCGGCCGCAGTCCGGCTTTAATCTCCGAGGGCAAAGTCTGGTCTGAGAAAATCGTGGAAATTAAACCGGATGGTAAAACCGGAGGCACTGTAGTCTGGGAATGGCGCCTCTGGGATCATCTGGTTCAGAGCCAGGATTCCACCAAGGCCAATTTTGGCGTAATCGCCGACCACCCCGAATTGATGGATGTCAATTTTGGCATGGGTGGTAAGGCTGACTGGATTCATGGCAATGGTATTGACTACAATGACAAGTTAAACCAGGTCATGATAAGTTGTCACGAACAGTCCGAGCTCTGGATAATCGATCACAGCACCTCTACCGCAGAAGCCGCCACGCACAGTGGTGGAAAAGTCGGCAAGGGCGGCGATCTCATTTACCGCTGGGGCAACCCCAAGGGTTATGGGGCTGGCACTGCCGCCGATCAGAAGCTTTTCGCCCCTCATAATACCCACTGGATTGAAAGCGGTCTGCCGGGGGAAGGCAATATTCTGGTCTTCAATAATGGCAACGTTCGCCCTGGCGGGAACTACTCATCCGCAGATGAGATTGTTCCCCCTGTAGATTCCCAGGGCCGTTATGCTATTGATAAAGGTAAGGCCTACAGACCAGCCACCCAAACCTGGATATACAAGGCCAAGACTCCCACTGACTTCTTTGCCGATAAAACCTCCAGTGCGCAGCGCTTGCCGAACGGCAATACCCTTATCTGCCATGGTCCTTTAGGCACTTTCTGGGAAGTTACCAAAGAAGGGGAAATGGTATGGGAATATCTCGGCCCTGTTGCTGGCAAAACAATAGTTGCCCAGGGCGCTAAAATGCCCTCCGATCCGGGAGGGGGCACCCAAAACGCCTCTTTCAGGGCTATTCGTTTTGCAGCCAACGATCCTGCTCTGAAAGGCCTGGATCTGACCGCCGGTAAACTGATCGAAGAAACTGCTTCAACCGCCCAGGCTCCTTCGTCAGGACAGCCACCCCCAGCGACAACCCAGGCGCCAGCCAATGGGGCTCAGCCTAAGCCCAGCGCACCCGCAGCAGGTGGAGGTGGAGGTGGTGGTGCAGGAGGAGGTGCCCCTGTCCCCACTCTTACAGGCGTTTCACCCAATTCAGGCCCAATAACCGGCGGCACCGTTGTTACCATCGCTGGAAACGGACTTGGGGGCCCTGCAGGAACAGTGACCTTTGGCGGGGTTGCCGCCACAGCCATCAGCCAGGTTGGGGACCCGCCATCTTATCAATGTACTACACCAGCGCACGCGGCAGGAGCCGTGGATGTGGTAGTCACCACTGGTGGCGGCGCTGCGACAAGTGCGGGTGGCTTCACCTATAAATAAAGTCAAACTTCCCAGGTTCATAGTAGACTAACAGTTCAAAAAACAGGTAAATGTTGGGCCGCCGAATACGCCGTCCGGGCAGCGGCGGCCCAATTCCATAATCTCAATCACTTTCCCTTCATAAGACAGGGGTAAAAAGAATAACTTTGTTAACCTCTAAAACCTCTAAATAACAAGTAAGGAGAAATAGATGCAAACACGAATTAAGCTCCTGTGGATTGTCATCGGTCTGCTGGCTGTTTTAGCTCTACTGGTTATGACAGGCGGTTGCACCGGCACGGTTCCAACTTCGGCCGCTGCTTCAAGTGCAGCCAAACCAGTAACTTCCAGCGTACCGGCAACATCTGCCCCTGCTAGCAGCGCTGCCGCTCCAGCCGCTGTGAGCACTCAGCCGAAGCCATCTGGCGCTCCTGCTCCTGGTGACGCTCAACCTAAACCATCCGGTGCTCCTGCACCCGGTGGCGCGTCAAATCCTTCCGCTGGAGGCGCTTCCACTCCTGCCGCTGGTAAGCCTTATACCCCTGTCGCAGTTACTGTTCCTGCGCCTTCTGGTGTCTTTACCACCAAAGCTTCGGGCACTTATTATGGCCCCGGCAAAAGCCCGTCTTTCGCCATAAAAATTCCTGCCAACAAGAATGCTAATGGCGATTGGGCAGCCTGCGAAGATGATGGTACACTGCCCATTGAATACACCTGCAACGGCTCAGGTCAATCACCGCCCCTCGAGTGGAGCGGTGAACCGGTAGGTACCAAAGAATATGCTCTCGTCGTCTGGCATAAACCCTCGGCAGAGCTTGGCCCTGCCAGAGGTCCTAAGGTCTACTGGGTTGTATACGGCATCCCGGCTAATGTGCACAGCCTTAAACAGAACAATGCTGACAAGATAGGGATGATTGGTCTGAATGAAAAAAACAACTCAGTCTTTGAGCCTTCGTGTTCAGCAGGGACAGGCCTTAAAACCTACCTCTATACTTTGTACGCCCTGGATGATTCCCCCCAATGGAGCAAGGACATCAAAAAGAAAGCCGATGGCTCCTATGAAGGTGTGACCAGGGAAGTTTTACTGGCAGCCATTAAAGACAATACTCTTGACAGCACAACTTGCAGGGTTAATACCGACGTGGGGAACCTGGCAGCCCAGGCTGCCGGTGAAACTAAAGGTTCCCAACCGCCTCCTGGTGGTGGTGCGGGCGGAGCACAGCCTCCTCCTGCCGGTGGCGCGGGCGGGGCACAGCCTCCTCCTGCCGGTGGCGCGGGCGGAGCACAACCTCCTCCTGCCGGTGGCGCGGCTCCGGCCGCAGGCGGCCCGACTCCCGGCACTAATACTGGCAAAGCCATCCCGGCGAAACCTGCCAGCAGCGGTAAACTGGTGGTAACCAGTACCGCCGTTAAAGAAGCCGGCAATATGCCCGATAAATACACCAGAACGGGCGCCAAGGCCGGTCTGACCACAGTATCACCCCCCATCGCCTGGAGCGGTGCTCCGGCTGATGCCAAGAGCTTCGTCGTGATACTCAATGGTACATCGACCGATGGGTTTGAAGAAGTTCACTGGATTTTATACAACATCCCGGGTACTACCGCCAGCCTCGCTGAGGCCGTAACGGGAGTTGGAACCGTGGGACAGGCCTTCATTACTCCTTCTGAAGGAGCTATGGGCACTTACAAGAAGACCCTTACCGTCTATGCCCTTTCCACCGATATTACCGTGGCTGCCGCTGATAAAGCGGATGTATCCAAGGTTCGGGCTGCTATGGAAGGCAAGATCATGGATACTGGCAGTTTGAATTATGAATTCACCGTAGGTTAGTAGACTAGTAAGCACTTAGTTACGGAACCGTCGTTTTCGCCAGTCGTGCAAAACGGCGGTTTCTGTATTCTGCTCTGGTATCGTGAAAAATCTTTTTGACGCAACTTACCGGGTTATGCTAGGATGTGGTCATATCTTTGCTTAAGATTTAACACTCGGACTTGCTGTAAGAAGTATTAGTAAAAATAATAAAACGAGAAGGAGGATACATGAGTAAAAAACTAGTAGTACATGGTATTCTGACAGCCAGCTTGATCTTTCTGGCTGCCTGTTCGTCGACGCCTCAGGCAGCACCCTCTATATCTGCCAGTTCGACATCTAAGGCGGTAACATCCGCTCCAACTTCAACGGCGCCTGCCAGTTCTTCCTCAGTCTCAGCATCCGTTCCCGCGTCCAGCGTAGTTCCTCCGCCGACCAGTACTTCCAATCCGCCGCCCAAACCTTCGGCACCCCCTTCAAGCGCGGCTCCTCCGCCGGCCAAACCTGCCGCGATGGATTTCACTAAAATCGGGGCCCCTGTCTTAGTCAGCAGTCAGTTCAATTTTACCGAAGGACCAGTCTGGGATAAGGCCCATAATGTCTTTCTTTTCACAGACGTTAACGCCAACAAGCTGTATCAACTTGCTTTGCCGACTACCGTTACTGTATATAAAGATCCCAGCCTTAAAACCTACAGTCTGGTTTTTGATAAGGACGGCAGCCTGTTGACCGCCGAAGGTGGACTGCGTCAGGTCACCCGTACTCTCGCAGATAAAACCGTCAAAGTTCTGGCCGACAAATATCAGGACAAAGCCTTGAACGCACCCAATGACCTGGTGGTTCGCGATGACAGTACTATCTACTTCACCGATCCCATTTTTGGTCCCCCACCCTCTCCCGTAGGTGTTGATTTTATGGGCTTGTATCGCATTAGTCCAACTGGAGAACTGACTCTGGAAGGCAAATTCACCACTCCCAACGGTTTGGGGCTCTCTCCCGACCAAAAAACCTTGTATATGGCCTCTACCATGACTAATCAGGTTATGGCCTTCTCCATAGCTGCAGATGGTTCAACCAGCAACGGTAAAAAATTTGTAGACGCCCCCAATGCCGACGGTATGAAGGTGGACGCTTCCGGCAATGTCTGGGTTGCCTGTAAAGATGGGGTTTACGTGTTTTCCCCTGAAGGCACTACTCTTGCATCTATTAAGACCACCACTCGACCTACCAATTTGGCTTTCGGTGGACCGGATGGTAAAACTCTCTTGATAACATCGGACGCCAAGAATTTATACACAGTCGCTCTTCCGTAAACCTGTTTCGAGTCTGAATCCCGAAAGCGCTGGGTGATTGATTCACCCAGCGCTTTCTTGTCTTATCCTCTCTGCCGCTTTTTCCGTGAAGTCCTTCAATCTGAACTTGAAACATATTGCAGCGCTCCATATATCTATTTCAGGACAAATGCTATCTCGTGCTCTTTTGACTGCACCAGCGAAATTATGTTAATTTATATTAACAGTGGTTTATTTAACGTAGACTTGCTCATACCATAGTTTATTCAGACATCTTGCCGCCTGATTTTTATTTCATTTGTGCTAAACCTTATTGCTTCTTTGACACCACAAGATTGGTCATGCTACAATACTTTAACAGCGTCTTTATTAACATAGATTTGCTCATACTTGATATAGTTTCGAATTCTTACCACTACTCAGTTTTTGCCGCTCTGTCATATGCACCAGGCACAATAGTATTCCCATAACCAATACAGATGAAAAGGAGCAAGGAGTGAAAAGAAGAACTATTCAAGCGTTATTATCAACTTTTCTGGCAGTACTATTGATTGTTGTTTCCGGTTGTACTTCTCCAGCGGTAACTAGTTTAACAACAAGTACCGGCAAAACAACGCAAAGTAACGCCTCTCCAACAGCCGTCATCCCTAAACCGGTTGAAACAACCGTGGCAATAGCACAAACTACCCAACCAGCGGCACCCAATAACCCTACCCCGGTGGTAACTTCAAAACCGCCAGCTCCGCCGACTTCTGTACCGACTCCAGGCACCCAACCGCCACCACCACCGCCACCACCTCCCCCTCCGCCCCCAACACCAGTCATTCCTGACCTTATTAACGACAAGGATTTCCCGGGCACCGTTATACTAGGCAGCCCCACCGCAGACTCCGTAATCGCAAGCTTGCTAGCCAAAGTTGACTCTGAGGTTTTTATTGAATATGGTAAAACATCAGACGTATATGACGCCAAGACAGACGTTGCTAGCTTGAAGAAAGACCAACCCCTGGAACTAAAAGTTTCTGGTCTTGACAAAGATACCCAGTATTATTACCGACTGCGCCATAAGTCTTCAGGTGAAACCGACTTCTCAGCTAACACCGGTGAAGCCTTTCATACTCAACGAGCCCCGGGCGATTCGTTCACCTTCACCATCCAGGCAGATTCTCACAGGGACAGCAACATAAGTGAAGCTGTTTACAAACAGACCCTTCTCAATGCTTTGGGAGATACACCCGATTTCCACATCGATCTCGGCGATACTGAGATGGGTGACAAATGGGCCAAAACCTCTCAGGATCTGGCTAAAAGGTATGTTGAGGAAAGGTCTTTTTACGGCCTCTTAAACGATTTTGCGCCTTTGTTCCTGGTAAATGGCAATCACGAAGGTGAGAATGGCTGGCAATATAAAGGCAATGACAGTTTGCCTGTTTGGGCCACTAACAGCCGTAAGCTTTACTATCCCAATCCTGAAGTAGGCAACTTCTATAGCCAGAGTACACGTGAGGAACCGGTTGTTGGCATCCGCCAGAGTTATTATGCCTGGGAATGGGGCGATGCCCTATTCGTAGTTCTGGACCCATTTTGGAATACTAAAAACCCGACTGGCTGGGATTGGACACTGGGGAAGGAACAATACGACTGGTTTAGAACTACCCTGGAAAACAGCCATTCCAAGTTTAAATTTGTCTTTGCCCATCAGTTGGTAGGTGGTTACACTTTGGGAAATGCCGGTCCAGGGCGGGGCGGTGCTGAAGCCGCTCGTTTCTTCGAGTGGGGAGGCTTGAATGCCGACGGCACTCAGGGTTTTGATGCCCATCGTCCCGGCTGGGGTAAGCCTATCCATCAACTGCTGGTTGACAATAAAGTAAACATCTTTTTCCATGGGCATGACCATTTTTTTGGCAAGCAGGGCCTTGATGGAGTTATCTACCAGGAATGCCCTCAGCCAGGTGCCATAAACACGAACACTCATAACGGAGAATACGCTTATGGCAGCGGGGCTTTCATCGTGGGCACCGGATATATACGTGTCAACATTACCAGTGACTCTTACAAAGTTGATTTCGTGCGTACTTATCTCCCTGCCGCCCAGATTGGAGGCCATAAGAATGGTGAAATCGGCTATTCTTACACCAGTAATGACAAAGTGGAGCAGGCCCAGCCACCCCCTACGGCGATAACTAAAGCACCAACCTCAGGAGGTATTGGTGCACCACCAACTAAATAGAAACAGGAAAAGGACTGGTATGAAGAATAAAGCCATTTTAACCTTAATGAGTGTTTTCATGGTACTGCTGCTCGTTTTTGTAGCTAGTTGTAATTTAAATACAACCGCTGTTAAACCGGGACAACCGCCCCAACCACCAGCACCAGCACCAGCTCCCGGTACGCAACCGGCACAACCGGGACAACCCGCACAGCCACCGGTTCCTGGTGCACAACCGCCGCAGCAACCTGCACCACCACCGCCAGCGCCAGCAGCACCACCACCACCACCAGCACCAGCACCACCACCAGCTCCCCCGGCCCAACCGCCGCAGGCTCCTCCAACTGCTTCCATTCCGCTGCCCGCTGTTCCCAAAACTACTCAAAGTAGTCCTTTCCCCGGGACTGTCATACTCGGCAGTCCTACGGCAGATTCCATTACCTTAAGTCTGATGAATTCTGTTATTACTGATGCATATATTGAATACGGAAAATCCCCAGGCAATTACACCTTGCACACCGGCGTTAATACCCTGCAAAAAGATCAGCCGCTGGAGATTAAGATTGCCAATCTGGAGAAAGATACACAGTATTATTACCGGGTCTGCCACCAGGTTTCAGGATCCTCTGATTTTTCGGCCGGTACCTATTCCGCCTTTCATACACAGAGGTCCCCAGGCAGCACCTTTAGTTTCGGAGTCCAGGGGGATTCCCATCCTGAGCGCACGACTCAGATGTTCAACGCGGATCTTTACAGGTTGAACATGAACAATGTCAAGACTAATAACCCGGATTTCTACTTTACTCTGGGTGACGACTTCGCCATTGATAATCTTATTACAGGGAAAAACCTGAGTGATCAAACTGTAGGCAAGGTCTACTCATACCAGCGTAATTTCCTGGGACTAACCGGAAGTCCGGTATTCCTGGTAAACGGCAACTGGGAAAGAGGGGAAAAATACATGCTGGATGGCACGGCCAACAACCCCGCAGTTTTCGCCGGAAAAACCCGCACCCAGTATTTCCCGCTGCCAGACCCTGGTGTATTTTATAGCGGTGACACCGAGACTGTACCCTTCATAGGCTTATTGAAGGACTACTATGCCTGGACCTGGGGAGATGCCCTCTTTATGGTCATTGATCCTTACTGGCATTCTCCAACCCCGGTGGATAATACACCCAAATCTGTGCCTGCTGCCAGTGGTGGCGCTACTCCTGGTGTTAACGCTCCTGCTCCCCCTACTAATCGCAGTAGTATGTGGGATATCACTCTGGGCGATGCGCAGTACAAATGGTTTGAGCAGACCCTGGCCAATTCGACAGCTAAATACAAATTTGTCTTCACGCATCACGTCCTGGGAACCGGACGCGGAGCCATTGAATATGCCGGCCTGAATGAATGGGGCGGCAAGAGTCAAAGCGGCGTCTGGGAATTTGATAAAATGCGCCCGGGCTGGAGCCTGCCCATCCACCAGTTGATGGTAAAATACGGCGTTACCATCTTTTTCCAGGGCCATGACCATCTCTTTGCCCGCCAGGAACTTGATGGTGTAACCTATCAGGAAGTGCCCAATCCCGCCGACTACTCTTATACGGCCTTCAACAAAGACTATTATCTTTCAGGTGACATTCTGCCCAATTCAGGCTTTCTGAACGTCACCGTTTCAGCCAATCAGGTCAAAGTTGACTATGTCAGCTCGTATCTACCCAAAGATGAGACTGAGAGCAAGAAAAACGGCCAGGTAGCTTTTTCCTATACGCTGAAGTAGGTGAGGTGAATCGAATAACCTGATTGAGTTTCTCTTTCCATTTCACCTGTTTGCAGCTATAATACTGTTAATTAGTTATGTGTGACTTAAATTAACCTGGAGGACCTGACGAAAGAATATGCGAAATGCTTCCTCCCACCTGCCCGCCGCTTTTGAAGTCACTCACAGCCAGGCTTTCCCGGGGACTGTAATTCTCGGCAGTCCCACCGCGGACTCCGTGATCTTTAGTCTGCTCTGCCAGGCTGACACTGAGCTTTTTGTTGAATACGGCAAAACACCCAACCAGTATGATTTGCGGACAACCGTTGCCAGCTTGAAGAAAGACCAGCCTTTCAAACTGAAACTTAGCGGCCTTGATAAAGATGCCCAGTACTATTACCGCTTGCGCCACCGGTTATCCGCTGAAATCGACTTTTCTGCGGGAATCGCATCAGCTTTTCATACACAGAGAGCTCCAGGCAGCGCTTATACTTTCACCATCCAGGCTGATTCGCACCGGGACAATAACGTCAGTGATGATATTTACAGGCAAACCCTTGCTAATGCTGCAGCAGATAAACCCGATTTCCATATCGATCTCGGCGATACTGTTATGGGTGATAAATGGGCTAAAAATTATCAGGACCTGGCCAAAAGGTATGCCGAAGAAAGATCGTTTTTCAATATTCTGTGCGGTTCTGCCCCCCTCTTTATGGCCAATGGTAATCATGAGGGTGAAAACGGCTGGCAGTATAAAGGCCAGGAAGATAGTCTGGCCGTCTGGGCCACCAACAGCCGCAAACTCTACTATCCCACTCCTGAACCGGGCAGCTTCTACAGCCAGAGCACAAACGAGGAACAATTTGTCGGCCTCCGCCAAAGTTATTATGCCTGGGAATGGGGAGACGCCCTGTTCGTAATTCTGGATCCTTTTTGGAATACCCGGTCCGCCAACAGCGCGTCCAGGCATGCCCCAACCGCCTGGGATTGGACGCTCGGCAAGGAACAGTACGATTGGCTTAAAACCACCCTGCAAAAGAGCCCTTCCAAATTCAAATTTGTCTTTGCCCATAACCTGGTCGGAGGCTACGATTTAGGCAGAGTCGGCAATGGGCGGGGTGGCGCCGAAGCTGCCTGTTTCTTCGAGTGGGGAGGTCTCAATACCGACGGCACTCCGGGCTTTGAGGTCAATCGCCCGGGTTGGGGTAAACCCATCCATCAATTGCTGGTTGATAATAAAGTCAATATCTTTTTTCACGGCCACGATCATTATTTTGCTAAACAGGGCCTTGATGGGGTCGTCTATCAGGAATGTCCCCAGCCAGGTTCCAGGAATAATAACACCCATGCTGACGAATACGCCTACATTAGCGGGGCTTTCATCGAGGGCACCGGATATGTGCGCGTCAATGTATCTGGTGATGCCTTTAAAGTAGACTTCGTGCGTACTTATCTCCCCGCCGCCCAGACTGCCAACCGTAAGAATGGTGAAGTCGGCTATTCTTATACTGATTCGGATAAGGTTGAACAGGCCAAACCACCCGCTACAGCGCCGACTGTAGCGCCTTCACCAGGTAGACAACCGCCTCCGGGTGGCCAGCCGCCTCCAGGTGGCGACTCCAATACCAGAACGGCCCCGGTTCCCCCACCCATCAGCAGCGGGAATATGCAGCTCACCAGCCCCGTGGTAAAAGAAGGTGGAGATATGCCGGAAAAATATACCCGCCAGGGTGCTAAAGGCGGACTCACCACGGTATCACCCCCGTTGGGCTGGACAGGGGCGCCGGCCAATACCCGGACTTTCGCTGTGATCGGCTGGAACGGCATCATATTCTGGTCTTTGTGGAATATACCGGGTACTGCCGCAGGCCTTGCTGAGAACTATCAGGGCACTGGCACAGTGGGGCAGAAATTCCAGACCCCCTCCGAGGGTGGACCGGGTATTTTGACCAAACATATCACCCTGTACGCCCTCTCTGCCAGTGTGAACGTGCCCGCAGGCGCTGCTGTCGAGACTCTGCGCCAGGCCGTGCAATCACTGACTCTTGACTCGGCCGTTCTGAATTACAAAGTGACGGTATGATCATAGCTAATGAAGTAGTGAGTACTAAATCAGGAAAAGGAATATTATGAAAAACAAAACAATTTTAACTTTGATGTCTGTGTTCATGGTATTATTGCTGGTTTTTGTAGCTAGCTGTAAAGCCGGCACCACCACTGAAAGCCGCAACAGCAGCAGTCCCTCAACTGCTGTTAAAACCGAACAACCGGCACAACCATCCCAACCGGCTCAGCCAGCTCAACCGTCCCAACCATCTCAGCCTTCCCAACCGCCTCAGCCTGTCCAACCACCACCGGCTCAACCGCCACAGTCAACTCAACCAGGAGAGGTGCATAATCCGCTTCAAACCCTTCCCATTCCATCGGGTTCAGGGCCTATGCCAGCTGTACCTAAGACCACCAAAACCAGCCCCTTCCCCGGGACTATTATACTCGGCAGCCCTACCGCTGATTCTATTACCTTTAGCCTGATGAGTTCCGCGGACGCCTCTGTTTATATCGAATACGGTAAAACTGCGGGCAATTATAACATGCACTCAGGCCTCAATTCCCTTCTGAAAGATAAACCGCTCGAGATTAAAATTACCACCCTGGAGAAAGATGCCCAGTACTATTACCGGGTCTGCCACCAGGTTTCGGGGCAGACTGATTTTTCAGCCGGGACTGATTCTCCCTTCCATACCCAAAGGGCGGTAGGCAGTACCTTCAGCTTCGGTGTACAGGGAGATTCCCATCCCGAGCGTGCCGGACAGATGTACAACTCTGACCTCTACAAGATAAACATGAACAATGTCAAAGCCCATAATCCCGATTTCTACCTTACTATGGGTGATGATTTTGGCATCGACAAACTTGGTAATAATTTGAACCAAACCACTGTAAATCAGAAGTATGTCTACCAGCGTGATTACCTGGGACTAACGGGCAGTCCCGTGTTCCTGGTTAACGGCAATCATGAAGCGGCAGCCAGATACCTTCTGGATGGCACGCCCAACAATGCCGCTGTCCTGGCAGCCAAAGCCCGCACCCAGTATTACCCGCTGCCTGACCCGGGAGCATTTTATTCCGGTGATACCGAGAATGTACCCTTCATAGGTCTGTTGAAGGACTACTATGCCTGGACCTGGGGAGATGCACTCTTTATTGTCATTGATCCTTACTGGGGCTCTTCTGTCCCGGTCGACACTGTTTTAGGCGGAGGAATCAAGCGCAATAACATGTGGGAAGTCACCCTGGGCGAGGCACAATACAAATGGTTTGAGCAGACTCTGGCCACTTCAACCGCTAAACACAAATTTGTCTTCACACATCATGTTCTGGGCACCGGACGCGGAGCCATTGAAGAAGCCGGGCAGTATGAATGGGGCGATGCTGCGGGATTCGCTAAAAATCGCCCGGGCTGGGACCTGCCCATTCATCAGTTGATGGTAAAATACGGCGTCACCATCTTTTTCCAGGGTCATGACCATCTCTTTGCCCGCCAGGAACTCGACGGCGTCACCTATCAGGAAGTGCCCAATCCTGCCGACAACACTTATACTGCCTTTAATCGTGATGCTTACAAATCCGGTGACATTTTGCCCAATTCAGGCTTTCTGAACGTCACCGTATCGGCCGATCAGGTTAAAGTTGATTATGTTAGCTCTTATTTAGCCAAAGATGAGACATCTGGCAAGAAAAACGGCCAGGTAACTTTTTCCTACACTCTGAAGTAGGTACATGAAAACTGACATCCATTGTAACTCTATTAATGCTTTATGAGGTTGACTGAAATGCATATAGGAAAGCTTTTAAAACTGATATCGGCTTTTATCATTACTATATCCATTTTGGTCACAGGCTGTACTGGCGCACCCTCTTCAAGTCCCTTCAGCAGCAGTTCCGCAACTGCGGTTAAAACCGAACAACCCAAACCAGCCACTCCTCAGGCGCCGTCGGCACAGATCACATCTACCCCACAGCTTCCTCTTGCTTCCGCTGCGCTGCCCGCAGTTCCCAAAACTGCCGGGAATAGTCCCTTCCCCGGCACTATCATACTCGGCAGTCCTACCGCAGATTCCATTGCACTGAGTCTACTCAATTCCGCTGACACGGATGCTTATATTGAATATGGTAAATCTGCGGGCAATTTTAGCTTGCACACGGGCGTCAATACCCTGCTAAAAGATCAACCGCTGCAGATTGACATTCCCAAACTGGAAAAAGATACCCAGTACTATTTCCGGGTCTGCCACCGGGTTTCAGGGCAGCCTGATTATTCAGCTGGCACTGATTCTACCTTTCACACCCAGAGGGCAGTAGGCAGTACTTTCAGCTTCGCTGTCCAGGGAGATTCCCATCCTGAGCGTATCAATCAGATGTACAACGCCGACCTCTACCTGCAAACGATGAACAATGTCAAAACCCGCAATCCCGATTTTTACTTTGCCCTGGGTGATGACTTTAGCTTTGAAAGTATTATTGGTACCAATCAACTGAGTCAAGAAGCAGTAAACAAGGTTTACGCTAACCAGCGCGGTTTTCTGGGAGTAACAGGTAGTCCTCTGTTTTTGGGCAACGGCAATCACGAAGCCGGGGCTAAGTACCTTCTGGATGGCACGCCCAATAACGCCGCTGTCCTGGCAGGCAAAGCCCGCGGCCAGTATTTCGCGCTGCCGGCTCCGGGTGCATTTTATAGCGGTGATACCGAGAACATACCCTTCATAGGTCCGTTGAAGGACTACTATGCCTGGACCTGGGGAGATGCTCTTTTTGTGGTCATTGATTTTTACTGGCATTCTCCAGTCGCGGTAGATAATCCTGTGGGTGGCGGTAATAAACGCAGCAGCATGTGGGATATCACGCTGGGGGAAACCCAATATAAATGGTTTGAGCAGACTCTGGCCACTTCAACAGCTAAACACAAATTTGTCTTCTCGCATCATGTCCTGGGCACCGAACGCGGATCTACCGTTATGGCCGGTCTGTACGAATGGGGCGGTAAGAATCAGAGTGGTGTCTTGGAATTCGCTCAAATGCGCCCCGGCTGGGATCTGCCTATCCACCAGTTAATGGCAAAATACGGCGTTACCATCTTTTTCCAGGGACATGATCATGTCTTTGCCCGCCAGGAACTTGACGGTGTGGTATATCAGACAGTTCCTGTTCCGGCCGACCCGAATTATCTGGTCAACAATAGTCAATCGTACACTTCTGGTGACCTTCTCTCCAATTCAGGATTCCTTAACGTCACCGTATCGGCCGATCAGGTCAAAGTTGATTATATTCGATCCTATTTAGCCAAAGATGAAACTGGGAGTAAGAAAAACGGGCAAATCGCCTTTTCCTATACACGCTAGTTGAAGATGGTATTCGAAGCCGCTCAAGAGGACTTGAAGGCATGCTTTTAAAACTAGACTGTTACCTGAGTGTAATTCCCAGATAGTAAGGCCACACTACTATTCCCAGGATTATTTTCCACCATACCAGGTTTGAGAACGCGATGGTGAATAACCAACCGGCGAACCAGAATGCGCCTCCAAAACCGGCAGCCGCCCCACCATACATGTGTCTGTGTTCCATATTAATCTGTCTCCTCTATTAATTCTTTAAGTCTTGGCCGGGCGGATTATTCCCGCAATTTATGTTTATTTACACATATCAATTTTCACACAATCGGTTGAGTGCTCTTAAAGCATATCTATTTTAATACTTTCACCCTCGATCTTAACCTCGTAAATTGTCTCATTCTTAGTTTTAAGCTTTAAGAAAGCCATCTTGGGTCCTGAAACGGACTCACCGGTGGTAACGTCAAACCTGGAGCCGTGTCTCGGGCAGGTGATGATTTTGCCTTCCAGTTTACCTTTGGATAAATCTCCACCCAGGTGAGTACAAACACCATTGATGGCATAAATTTTCCCTTCGACATTTACTACCAGTATCTTTTTGCCTTCGACCTGAAAGAGCTTCATAACACCGGGCGGAACCTGGTTAGTTTTACCAACTTCTATCAAACTCATTTTTTCTCCTTTCTGCCTAACCTGATGCATATTTCCATCTATCTTCATTATATTCTGGAGTTGGCGGGAATAGAGGGACAATATTCAACAAACAGCTACACTCGGGTATTTACCGTTATGCAAATCTCAGAGTGTCGAAAAAATGAATTTGTTGTTGCATGCTCTTTAAGTCGTTAAGGCTTACAAATCATATTTGCCGAAGAGGTCACGGCTAATAAGGTAGTCCATCATCTCTGGTGTCCCCTGGGCAAAAGACCAGATGCGGGCGTCGCGATAATAGCGCTCCACGATATGCCGGGTAGTGCAGCCGAATCCTCCGTGGATTTCCACGGCCAGATCCACTGCTTCCAGCATAACCCTGGTAGCCAGGGTCTTGGCCTTGGCAGTCTCTACAGTGTGCTTTTCTCCCCTGTCATGCAGCCAGCCAGCCTTGAAATTCATAAGCCTGGCTGCGTCTATTTTGGCGGCCACTTCAGCCAGCGGAAAGCTTAGCGACTGGCGGTGATACAATTCTTTGCCAAAGGTCTTCCGGGCTTTAGCGTATGATACCGACTCTTCTACACAAGCCCGCGCCAGGCCGATAAACCCTGCATTCAGAGTTGTTCGGGTTTGGTCAAGTGAGCGCAAAGCATAGCTAAGGCCTTTGCCATCTTCACCGATCAGGTTTTCTGCCGGTACACGGCAATCTTTAAACTCTAACTCCTCATCCTGGTGCCCCTTTAACCCCATGCAGGATACCCGCTCAACCACCCTGAAACCGGGAGTTGCCGCAGGAACAATAAAAGCGCTGATACCCCGGTTTTCCCCGGCGCTTTCAGTTTGCGCAAACACTATGATATAAGCTGATTCATGCGCAAAACTGATGTAGCGTTTACGGCCGTCTATCACATAAACATCCCCGTCTCTGCGAGCCTTGCATTTTAATGCGGCCGCGTCAGAACCGGTGCCGGGCTCAGTTAACCCGTAAGCGCCCATTTTCTGGCCGCTGGCTACCACCGGCAGATATTTCTTCTTTAACGCCTCTGAGGCGTTATTAACCACTGTTGCCGTGCCCAGTCCGGTGATTTGCAATAGTATGGTGCTTACCGGGCTCTTGCCTACAGCCGTGATTTCCTCTATTATTATCAACTGGTCCAAAATCGAGCGGGGCTGTCCCTTGTAAGCCGCGGGTATGTTCATGCCAGTGTATTGAAAAGGGGCTTTACTCATAGCCTGCCATATGTCCACCGGGGACTCGTCCGTTTTGTCTATCTCAGCTGCGCGTGGAGTAATATATTTGGCAGCAAATTCAGCCGCTTCCGCTTTTATCTGCTCCTGGTGTTCGCTTAAATCAAACCCGATCATATCTGTCTCCTCTCTTTTTCAGACCTTTCTTCTATTCCAGCATAGGACAGGCTTAAAGAGGTTGTCAATTTCACAACTCGTTTTTCCTTCCTGCCAGGCCTTCATCAGGGTTTAACCAGGGGAAAACCCTTTTGCGACCAGGCTACCACACCGCCTGAAAGATCGTAAACTTCCTTGAACTTGAGACTTTTCATGATGGTAGCAGTCTGCCCGCTGCGGTTGGCCGTGCGACAGTAGACCAGGTATATTTTGTTTTTATCCAGTTCATTTATCCTGGTCTTAAAATCAGCGGCATAAAAATCAATATTTACTGCCCCGGCTATAAATCCGCTCTGATATTCCTGCGCGGTCCGGACATCCAGGATTACAAATTCCGGGTTATTTTGATTCTTTTGGATCAGATCAGCAGCCTGCTGAGATGTAATTGCCATGTTGATATCTCCTTTTTGACTGATGACCAGCACGATTCCTATCACGATAATCAGAACTGTAGCCGTAATGATAAATAGTATTTTTTTCCGCATAAATCACCCTTCCACTTCTAAAATACTGTGGTCAGCCTGGACATCGATCCGGCCGCGATTATGTTATGCCTTTGAACTGAGATCAAAAACAACTGGAATTATCATACAATATTTACAGTTTAATATGTAGTAGAATGGAGTTATAAAAAAGGCTGAATTCGCAGGAGTTTTGGTATGGCCCTGATGTCGAAACGTGAACGTTTGCTGTCGGTCCTGGCCGGAAAACCGCTTGACCGCCTGCCTATAGCATTTTGGAGGCACTGGCCAGGCGACGACCAGTATCCTGAATCTCTGGCCGCTGCAGCCCTGGATTTTCAGCAACGCTATGATTTGGATTTTATTAAATTGCCTGTATCGTCAACCTATACTGTGACAGACTATGGCGTTAAGCATAATTATCAGGGCAGTTTGATAGGAGATCGTGTTTACCAGGAGTACGTGATAAAAAATGTCTCCGATTGGGCTCGTATTAAACCCCTGGATATAAACCTGGGAACTTATGGCTGGCACCTGGAAGCGCTTCGCATGGTTGTAAAACAGAAAGAAACAGAAACCCCGCTTGTTGTCACTATGTTTAACCCTCTTTCAGTTGCTGCATATCTGGCCGGGGATGAAACCTTTTTGGCCCATTTACGGGGTTACCCCGAGCAGGTGGAACCGGCTCTCAAGGCCCTGGCGGAAACAGGCGCCACATTCGCCCGTGCAGCCTTTGATGCTGGAGCCGATGGCATCTTTCTTTCTACCCGTTTTGCCAGCTTTGAATTAATGAATCAACCGGAATATCAACGTTTTGGTCGTCCTGGTGACCTGGCTGTTCTGCAGGCTGCTAAAAACGGCTGGTTAAACATCCTGCATCTTCACGGGCAGCACCCTATGCTTGCCCAATTAGCGGATTACCCCGTACAAGTTATCAACTGGCACGACCGCACGACCCCCTTTGATTTAACACAGGGAAGCCAACTTTTCCGCGGTATTCTTATGGGAGGCATCGAGCAATATCAAACCCTGAGATTTGGCAGTCCGGTTGACGTAAAAGTGCAGGTTATCGATGCTATCCGGCAAATGAATGGAAAAAGGCTGATAGTTGCTCCCGGTTGTACCTATCCGCTGGATGTTCCACATGCCAATTTACTGGCTCTCAGAAAAGCCGTTGAAAGCCCTGGATAAATTGTTTGCAAGGTCATTACGCCTTATAACCTGATGTTGCAAAATACTCCAGGCAGGCGTCGACCACATCCCCATCGTAGAGCCGGTGTTTGTTCACGCAGATTTCCTCCAGAGCCAGGCTGATGCCCTTGGCGGGACGGTAAGGTCGGTTTGAGGACATGGCCTCTATTACATCTGCCACACCTAGAATACGGGCCTCTATCAAAATATCCTGGTCGGAAATTCCGCCGGGATAGCCGGACCCATTCATCCGCTCGTGATGCTGCAGCATAGTTTTGGCCACCGGCCACGGAAACTCAATGCCTTTTATAATATCGTAACCCACCTTTGGATGAGTTTTTATTAAATCAAATTCATACTGGGTCAATTGGCCAGGTTTGGTGAGAATCTCGCTGGGAATAGCCAGTTTACCAATGTCATGGACCAGTGCCGCCAGTTCCAGTCCTTTTATCTTGAAAGACGGCAGTTCCATCAATCTGGCGATTGCTACACAAATCAGGGATACTCTGGATTGATGATAAACCGTATATGGGTCACGAACTTCCATCATTTGACCCATGGCTCTCACGAAATCCTCAAAAACCTTGTAAATATTCTGAATATCCAAAGGTTCTGATTGATTGTTTTCAGCCACCGGCAGAGACCCTATTCTAATATCACTTGGCGTCGGCATAGACCTCAATTGACCCGCTTGGTCAGCTGCCTCTAGACCTTCTCTTCCGTATATGCAAATATCCTGAATAATTGGTTGACTCATATTCTCCCGCCTTTTAGTATCCAATGTCCTTAAACCGCATATCCTGAACTTCTTAACTCTCACCGTTTTTTCCGATGTCTTAACACAATAGTACTTTAGTCTCTCACGAAGGTTACAAAGTCCTGGAATAACCTAACAATATCATCACAAATATAGGGAACGGCTGAAAATATTCTAAATAATATAACCATCAATTCATAGGGAAGAAATCATCATTTTTTATGGTACCTGGCGTCATTGCCTGCTGCCACATAGTCTTATAAGATAAAAAAGGCTATGTGTTTGTACAGGTCAGTAATTATTGTTTAAGGATTGAAAATGAAGTCATCTCTACAAAACGACGTTGATAATAGCGATTCAAAGGACATGCGTTCAATTCTGTTGACGGAGGAAAATTACCGGACTATTTTTGATAGTTCCGCCCTTGCCATAACCGTCACAGATGCCAACGAAAGTATTGTGGTCTGGAATAAGTGCGCCGAAACCTTGCTGGATTTGGGTCCGGATGAATTGTTCTTAAAACCAGTCGCAGAGTTGTACCCAGCCGAGGAGTGGACCAAAATACGGGCCGCCCATATTCGTCAAAAGGGTATTAATTGCCAGATAGAAACCAAAATTGTTGCCAAAGACGGAAAGATCATTGAGGTCGACCTGTCCATCGGCGTTCTCAGCAGGCCTGATGGAAGCGTGTTGGGTTCAGTTGGCATTATTCAAGACATATCGGAACGAAAAAAAGCCGAAAGAGACCGTCAGGAAAGCATGGAACTCTCCAGGGGCATGATTGAAACAGCGGCTTCAGCCATATTTCTCCTTGAGGACGGTCGTTTTACTTTTCAAAACCAGGTCATGGAAGAAATCACTGGTTATAGCTCTGATGAATTGATGACGATGAACCGTTTTGACCTGATCAACCCGGAATTTAAGGAACAAGCCCAAAACAATATCCTTAACGTTACTGATAAACGGCCTAATGCCCCCACTGAATTCACCATTATCAGGAAGGATATGGAAACTGCCTGGGTATCCGAAAGATTGATGTTGATAGCTCATAAAGGTAAGAACCAGATTCTGGGTAACTGGATGGACATCACTGAATGGAAAATCGCTGAAGAGCTATCCTGGCATCATGCCAGGCAGAACGAACTACTGTTAAAAGTGGGGTCAAAAGTCGGACAGTCGTTAAACCCCAGAAATATTGTGGATAATTTCCTGGATAATTTTTACGAGATGCTGCCGGATAGGCCGGCGGCGGTTTTCTTGATTCAGGAAGATAACATCAGCCTTGATCTTATCTCACAGCGCGGTTTTTCCAATGTTTTCGCTAAAAGGATCGCTAAACTAAAGGTCGGGAAGGGCTTTATCGGACGTGTCGCAGTCAGCGGTCTCTCCCTGGTGCTTAGCCCTAATTATTTCGACCCCAGATTTGATCCGATGATATTGCAGAGGCACGATCTCTGGTCTTTGTGTTCTATACCAGTTTATGCCCGGGACAAAATCCAGGGTGTTATCTGCGTAGGCAGCCATGAACAAAGCCGTTCTCTCGAAGAAGATACCCAGCTGTTTGAATTACTGGCCGGCCAGCTGGGAATCGCCCTGGACAACGCCCTGCTTTTTGAAAAAACTGTGGGGATGGCCTTTACTGACGCAATGACAGGAGTTTACAACCTCCGCTACCTAAAGGAAGAGATGGCCCGCGAGTTATCGCGTGCCAATCGCAATAATTCCTCCTTTTCAATCATCAATATGGATATTGATAACCTGAAAACCATTAACGACCGCTACGGCCACAACAATGGTGACACTATATTGAAAGAATTCGGATCAATACTTCAAAACTCTTGCCGGAAAACGGATATCCCGTCCCGTATAGGCGGAGACGAGTTCGTTTTGTTGGCTTCTGAATCAGATAGCTCTCAGGCTTTAGTACTGGCCCAGAAGATACTCACCGAGGCCAACTCCCGCAAGATAGACATTAAAGGTGATTTGATCTCTATCAGCGTCAGCATTGGCATTGCCAGCTACCCTACCCATGGCGTTACCATCGAAAAAATTATGAGCAAGGCCGATAAGGCCATGTATGAGGTTAAGAAGCACGGCAAGAACCAGATACGCATCTGGGCTTGATGATTGACTTTAAAACCCGCATATTTCGGTTATTGCCCTCTGCCTGTCCTGTGGTCCTTCTTCCAGGCCCCCCCTTTGATTATCCCTTTTTTGTTAATGGGTTTTGGTTTATTAGAGAGATCTCGGCTTGTGATATAATAATGGGAGTCTCAAAGCTAATTTAATTAGCAGCTAATATTTACTGGAAGGGAAAACTAGATGCCGATAGCCGATAAAATCCAAAAAGGAATAACCTCTCCAACTTATGCCTCCAGATTAGCCGCAGAAAGCCTGGCCTTGCAGAACCAGTATGGCCCTGAAAAGATTTTCGACCTTTCTGTTAGTAACCCCGTTCTGGAACCTCCACCGGAATTTGTAAAAGAATTGCAAACTTTTGTGGATGCCCGGCAGTCTGGAACGCACCGCTATATGGAAAATGCCGGCTATTCTGCTAACAGGGTGATGGTGGCCGAGCAACTGAAACGGGAGACCGGGCTCAATTTCAGCAAGGACGAAGTCATTATGACCTGCGGCTCCAGCGGTGCTCTGAACGTAGTTTTCAGAGGCCTTTTTAATCCCGGCGAGGAACTGATTTCTTTCGCCCCATTTTATCCTGAATACGCCCCTTATGTTGAGAACTATGGCGGCATATGTAAAATTATTCCGGCCGGTCCGGATTTCGCCCCCGATTTAAAAGCCCTGGAAACAGCCGTCACCCCAAAAACCAAAGCAGTGATCATCAACTCACCCAATAACCCCACCGGGTTGATCTGCAGCCAGGAAACTCTTAAAGGGATATCGGACGTCCTCACCCGCAAAGGAGCAGAATACCAGACCACCATTTATGCCATAAGTGACGATACTTACTGCCGACTGGTCTTTGATGGTGTAAAATGTCCTCGCCTTTTAAATTATTATGCCAACACCATCGCTCTGACTTCATACTCAGGCGAACTCAGTATTTCTGGTGAACGGATTGGCTATGCCGTTGTCCATCCGGATTGCCAGGATGGTAAAGACGTCTTCGGCGCCCTGGTTTACGCTAACCGTACCCTGGGATTTGTTAACTGCCCTGCCTTGATGCAAAACGTGATACGTCGTTTGCCGGACACTTCGATGTATCTGAAAGATTACCAGCGTAAACGTAATTATTTATTCGGCAAATTGGTTGGAATGGGCTACAAGGTCGTCAAACCGGCTGGCGGCTTTTTCATGCTGGTGAAAAGCCCCCTCAAAGATGATGCGGCTTTCGTGAGTGAATTGAAGAAACACTTAATACTGGCGGTACCCGGCGGCGAATTTCAGGCCCCCGGCTACTTCAGAATTTCCTTTTGCGTTGAAGATAAGACCCTGGAAGGCGCGATGAATGGGTTTCAAAAAGCCCTGGCAAGCGTAAAATAATAATGGTTCTTCCCTTTCCTCGCCGTTACCTTTACTCGCCGCAGCCATTAGGATAGCGGGTTCCCATTAGGGTATCGGAGAGTATTTGGGTGAGGGGTTTTAAATGGCCAATCTGGCAGAATTTGAACAAAAACTGGGCATCAGGTTCCACCACCAGGCTCACCTTAAAGTGGCTCTCATTCATAGTTCCTACCTCAATGAAAACCCCGGTCTGAAGGTGGAGTGCAACGAACGCCTGGAGTTTTTGGGCGACTCCATTTTAGGAATGGTTATCGCTGAGAAACTTTACCAGGATTTTCCTGATTCGCCTGAAGGTGAACTTAGCCCTTTGCGGGTGGCATTGATACGCGGTGAAACACTGGCTAATCTGGCTCGAAAAATCAATTTGGGAAATTACCTCTCTATGGGCCTTGGAGAAGCGGCAAGTGGAGGGCGCGACAAAGCCGCCAATCTGGCCGGAGCCTTTGAATCTTTGATCGCCGCTATCTACCTGGATCAGGGTCTGGAACGCGCCAGAAGCTTCATCCTGGGCCTTTTCGGTCCCGAGATATACTTACAGGCACACCGCAGGGCAGGTACGGACTACAAGTCCAAATTACAGGAAATCCTGCAAGCCCGGCGGCAGATCTCCCCCAGCTACACTTTGATACAGGCCGTGGGACCGGTCCATGACAGACAATTCACCGCAGAGGTTTGGGCAGGCGATGAGTCGCTAGGTCGGGGTGTCGGCAAAAGCAAAAAACTGGCTGAGATGGAAGCCGCCCGGGTGGCACTCCAGAAATTTCCACTAACCGGCTGAGTTTAACCGGGAATCATATTACGTTGTAATTTCATACTCCTTCTAAGAGGGCTGAACCGGATTATTTACCTTTCCTTTTAAACAGCATTATCACTGTTATTACCACTATTGCTGCAAACGCTATTCCGATCAATAATAACCAGTTGAATGTGCTAGTTGGCCTGGCCGATACCGCGGACAGAGTAGGTACAATCGTAGTCGTTGGGGTTAGAGATGGTGTCATCGACAGCGGTGCCAGTCCCTGTGGTACCGACGAAACTATTGCCAATGTTGAAGGTAACAGTGTTAGTGTTGGTGTTATCGACGGTACAGGTGACGGCGTAGGCGTGTGCGAAGGCAATGGTAACACTGTCGTAGGTGGTGACGGTGTCAGTGTCGGTGCTGTAAATGGAGCCAAGGCGGTGAACAGCGTAAAGTGGCTTACCGGTACCGTTATAGCCTGCTTAACAGGATCCACTGCTCCACCCTGGATTGTAACCCATTGGCCGGAAGCAGTGTCGTAATATGCGAGAACCAGACTGGTTTCTGAAACTCCAGCAGGTATATTAGCCGGGTCGTAACGGATGGTCATTGATATAGGCGGGTTGAACGTGGCCCCATTAGGGCCGAAATCATAAGTGACCCCAATTATATTCGAACTGGCGGTAGGTGGAGGCGGCGTAGCCTGTGGCGCCACATTTATTGTGCCAAGGGGCACACCTTTCAAAGTTCCCGTAGTGCAGCGGCAATACTGACAGGTGCGATACCGTTTGAAGACTGTAACGTTGCTGATTGAGTGAAGACACCAGTGGCAGTGATAATCCCTCCCACATAGGCTGAATCAATACCGCTTACTGGTATTCCTGGAGGTATTGGTGTTACTGCACCTCCGCCTCCACCAGAACCACCGCCTTTTACAGGATTATCGCCGCCGGAACTGTCTGCCACATAGGTAAATCCACCACCTAGCGTTACCGATCCGCCCATAGTAGTGACTACCACATCCCGCGCTCCAGCTGTGCCGGCAGGAGTAGTAGCTGTGATTGAGGTCGCGCTCATAGTAGTGACGCCTGTTGCGGCAGTACCGCCTATGGTCACCGTTGCACCGCTAACAAAACCAGTTCCGGTAATTGTTACAGAGGTTCCGCCAGTTGTCGATCCAGAGAAAGGGGAGATGCTTGTAACCATTGGGGCTGCTGTCGTAACCGTCAGGTTAAGTTGTGAAGCTATGCCCGAGTGCCATTCCGCAGTCTGAGCAGCCAGCACATTATTTACATAGAACTGTATTAAGGTCCCCTCACTAATATCTCCCTGGACAACCAGCCTCATGCCTAATGGATCGGAGCTGCCATAAACTCCAGTAGCATTTGTAGTGATGGGATTACCTTGAATACCTGTCATTACACCTGTCCCAACAGCTTCAACTATAATTCCCGCCGGTGCAGGATTTCCGTTGAGAGATAGATTGCCATAGAAAGCTTCCGGTAATGCCGGAATGCCCTCGGCATAAACCGGAATTGCCAGGACCACCAGTACAAAACAGATCGCAACGGTAATAAATAATTTGAGTGTCATATATTCCAAATTCTTACGTCAGGATGTTCTCAAAACCTGGGTACATCCATTGTTCCCACACAGAACCTGTTCAAAGGATTGATAAGGTTTTTACATTTAATCTTTATGGCACCACCACTGGTGCATTCTTCCCATAGTTCGCCGCCAGCAAGCCGAAGTCGGCGATGTTGATTATCCCGTTGCAGTCAAAGTCAGCCTGGGCATAATAGCCGATATCACCTGAGCTTTTACCATATGAAGCTGCTAAAATACCAAAGTCGGTGATGTTGATC
>Ga0114951_10000888_pt1 | contig 39584 bp, 35 predicted proteins | sample AM7aDNAmetaG_FD_88677 | JGI IMG/M metagenome (GOLD analysis project Ga0114951, IMG submission 88677) | Freshwater microbial communities from Finland to study Microbial Dark Matter (Phase II) - AM7a DNA metaG | ecosystem: Environmental > Aquatic > Freshwater > Lake | place: Finland: Lake Alinen... | reverse complement strand
GAAAGGGTGTTGATGATGGACGGGAACATGGAACAGGATCGAAACGACCTATTGGATGCGGCAGCCGGCGAGGCCTTGGGGGCGAATTCGAAAACGGATTCAGAAACGTTTCGAGCGGCGCTGAACGAGGGGGCGAATGAACAGACCCTGCGCACGGAACGGGCATTGCGCGAGACCGTGGCGCGGCTGGCGGCAGTGAGTCCCTATATGAATCCTCCGGAAGCATTGCGCGGCAAGGTGCTGCAGGCGACGGCTCCACAGACGTTCAGAATGGAAGCGTATCGCAAAGCAACTCACGAGACGGGACGGTTCTATCGCTGGGGATTGGTGGCGGCGACGCTCTTCCTGGTGGCGGCGGCATGGTACAACATGAGCTTGCAGAAGACGCTCCAGGCCACTCAACAACAATTGGCCGTCGCGGCACATGCGGCCGATGCGCGTGGAGAGGTGCTGGCAAAATTGATCAACCCCAAGACGGATCAGATTAAGCTCATGCGAGACGGGAAAGTTGCCGCCACGGCGTTTGTGGATGATGCGACGAGTTCGGCGCTGCTGGTGGTGCCGGATGGGACGATCCCCGCGGGTAAGACGATACGGGAAATCACGCTCGAACGTGACGGCGTACCCAAGGTGTTTAAGACGATTGTGGTCGCGATGCCGGCGGATGGAACCGGGCCGAATAAAGCGATCGATGAGGGCATGCGGGTGCGCAATATTCAGCCGGCCGCCAAGCCGGTCTATGAAGCGACATTTCGCTGAGACCTCTCTACCGCTACCGCTCAACGGGAACACGAATTCAAAGCCCTGCATCAAGACGATGCGGGGCTTTGGCGTTTTTGCGCATCGAGGAGTGACTTGAAGGCGGCAGCCATCGTGTCTTTAACCTGCTGCATCGATGGAGTCTGATCGCCGAGGAGCTTTTGCAGGGACGTGACGGGGCGCGAGAGACCGCACGGGTTGATGAGGCCGAAATAGGAAAGATCCGTAGTGACGTTCAGGGCCAGGCCGTGAAAGGTAACCCAGCGACGGAGCTTCACGCCCATGGCACAAATCTTGGCCAAATCAGTGGTCAGCGGCTGGCGGCCAGAAGAGGACGAAGGCCTGACCCATACGCCCGTGGCCCCTTCAGAGCGTTCGCCGCGGACCCCGTAATGGCCCAGCGTGGTGATGACGATTTCTTCGAGCAGCCGCATGTACGCGTGAAGGTTGAGGTGATAGTGGTTGAGGTCAAGGATGGGATAGGCGACGAGTTGCCCGGGCCCGTGGAAGGTGATGTCGCCCCCGCGGTCGGTTTCGATAACTTCGACGCCGCGGGCGCGGAGGAGGGCTTCACCGGCCAGTAGGTGTTTTGCTGAACCCGGATGGCGGCCGATGGTGACAACGGGGGGATGCTCGACAAACAACAGCGTGCCAGCGGCGAATTTGCCGTCAGATACCTGGGCGTGGATTTCGAGTTGTTTATCCCACGCAGGCTTGTAGGCCATGACGCCGAGATCGAGGATTTCGAGGAACGCGGGATTGTTCATACTGGCACCACCGAAAAAACGTAGCGGCCCGGCGAAGCGATGAACTGGGCGGCGCTGCCGGTGTCGGAGGTGGGCGCGACCGGGAAGGTGACCGGCTGGAGACGCGTGTTGGGTGCATCGCGAGGGGGAAGGATTTCGGCAGCGGTGTTGGGAGGAAGATGCACTTCCAGCAGCGACTGCTGAGGATCCCAGAGAACAAACAGCAGGCCGGTGGGGACGGCGGAATGGCCGGCGACGTAGGGAAGTCCGGCAGCATCGGGAGTGATACGCAGCCGCGAGCCGCCAGGAGTGAGAATCTGGATGCCTAGGAGATGCTCGTGGAAGAAGAGCAACGGGAGCGCGCCCCAGCCGTGGGAGCCGGTTTCGTCCACGGGCTGCGTCGAATTGAGTTGGTCCGGCGCGAGGCCAAGGTCTTCGCGGCTGATCCAGTATTCCGGCAACGGGCCGCTGAACGGAGATTGGAGCGGCTCGGGCGTCAGGTTGCGATACGAGCCGGTCAGGTAGGGCTCGTATCGTTCGAGCAAGTGCCGGACGGCTCGATTGGAAAGGCCATTGTGCGCAAGGGCCGCCAGAGCGACGTAACCGGACGTCGGATTATTCCAGCGAACGACGCCCGGCGGCGGCGACCCGAAGGGCTCTGCAAATACGTAGTCACACTCGGCACGGGCTTCAGCGGGCGTGAGAAGACCGGTGACGATGGCGAGAACCTGCGCGCCCTGCGAATGGCCGCGGGTAAGCGCGGGGTCGTCAGGATCGGTGCGGTCGGCAACGTGAAGCGGGACGCCATCGCGAGGTTGGATGAGATGATGCGTACGGAATGCGGTGACCATGCGATCGTGAAGAGCCTGCCATGTTGCGGCCAGGTCGTGTGCGCCAAGCGCACGGGCGAGTTCCACCGAATGGCCGAGACGCTGAATGACCCGCGGCGTCACCATGCCGGAGGACTGACGCTCGCTTGCGGGCGGGAGGTTAGCACGGATATCGCACAGGACGTGATTGGTTCGCCAAAGGCCCACCGGATCGACAGGCCGCAAAACGGTTTGCCAGTATTTGATGAGATTGGGCCAGACTTGGCGAACCAGGTCGAGGTCGGCAGTCCAGCGGTAATGATCATAGATCGCGCCGACCCATTGCACGGACCAATCGTAATGCGCCGGGCCGAAAGGATAGTTGCTGGGAGCAAAGGGGTGGAGATCGCCGGCCTCATTTTGCTGCTGGGCGTGCGATCGGATAAGGAATCGGCGCAGCGCCGTATCGTTGAAGTAGCGGGCGGCGAGTTCCGCCCGCGGAACATCGTCTTCGATCCACTGCCCGTCTTCGCGTCCGGGCGTATCGACATACGCGTCGGTCATCGTGACACGGGCGTGGATCAGGCAGAGATCCACGATTTGTTTGATGCGATCATCACCGCACTCGAACGTGCCGACGGGAGTGACGGGGTATTGCGAGTCGATGATGCCGAGGGACCGGAATGTGACGGAGCCGTCTGCGGGGAAGGTGATGTGCAGAGTGAGCCAGCGGGCCGTGCGTTCATCGGGAATCTCGGCGTACTGGGCACCTGCGCGGGTGATGATACGATCGGCGTAGCTCTTGCCGACGACGCCCACGGTGTCGATCCAGCCATCCGGACGCATGTGCACCTTGCCGGAATACAAAGAATGCGGCAGCTCACCATAGCCCACGTCGATGACGACGCCGGATGTGGCCGCGGCAATATCCAGTGCGACGTAGCCATGCACGGGCCGGAAGAAATCGAACGTGGCATAGAGCGTCTGGCCGGCTTTGCCGGTGATGGTAATGGGCGAGCCGGAAGTCAGCCGGGCAATCGACCGGGCCAGTGCGGGTTGCGGCGTAAGGGCGCGCGCGCGGATCTGCGCGGCAATCTCCGCCGGCGCGGTAGTCCGCGGCTGTTCGGATGTGGCGATGCCCGCCGCCAGAAGCTTCGGCGGCGCGACGAAATATTCCCGCTGGCCCGGCGTCTCAACGGGCATCGGGCGCGGCAAACGACCGGTCACGTCAATGGCGGCAGGCCATTCAGGGAAAACGGTACGCGGATCGTGAATATCTCCTTGCACCTGGCCACGTGCATCGAGCACCACGACGTAGCGAAGCCGGCCAGCGCACCGCACTTCATGAGCCGGAAATTCCGGCGCGGTCAGGGTCTGCCATGATGTATCGCTGTTAACGAAACTCGAAGAAATATAGAGTCCTGCCTGCGTATTGCCGGTGCGCTGGAAACACACGATGTCGCCCCAGTTGTGGTGCAGCGCGACGATTACATTGGCGCCGACGCGGAGATAGCGTGCGGCATCGACGCACTCGGCGGTGATATGCGATTCGACGAACCGCGCGACCTTGCGGCGCACCACGTGGCCGTTGATGAACAACCGCGCAGTAGAATTGGCGGCAAAGAGAAGCGACGCCTCCTTGGGCAAGGCGTCGAGATTGAAACTCTTGCGGAAATAGGTGTAACGGTTCTTTGGGGCGGGTGCGCCGGCATCGGACCAGATCCAGCGGGCCGGCGATGGGGAGAGGGATTTCGATAAACCAGTCATGAAGACTTCTTCTCACGGGTCATAGAGCAACAGCTATCGATCCATACGAAAATTCGAAAGCTTCCATTGAGCATGCGCCAGCGCGACTTCGGGCGATTCCTGCATGGCGCGAAGGTAATTGCTTTGAAATTCGTTGCCATTCTCTGTGGGCGTGAGAATGGTTCGGGCTTGCGCCAGCAGCGCTGCGCCGCTGCGCAGATCGGGAGGCTCTTTTGAACACACGAATTCGTCAATTTGCGTAATCAACCCTGAAAGCACCCGTAGCCAGGCGAAGAAAGGGTCGCCCATGGCAAGCTGTAAGAACTCTCCCGGAGACTCTATGCGATGATGCACCTGCTCAAAGCGAATGCGTTCGTGATCGAGCAGTGCTTTGTGCGCAGCCAGCAGGACTTCGTGCAACTCGTTGAGTTGGCGGCGCATCTGGTCGTGCGGTAAGAGTTTTCGGGCGTCCCCTGGGGTGTGCACGTTCGCTCCTAACCGATCTTCGCTTTGGATTTGGCTTGGGATGCAGCAGACGTCGAACGCGGACGACCGTTCGTGTTCTTTGCGTGCGGCGGTGCCGTTGTGGCTCGTCTGTGAGGAGCATTCGGCGCCAAGGCCATTTGCAGGACCTCTTCGACGCGGGAAGCAAATTGGAATTTCAATTTCTGGCGGATTTCCTTGTTGATCTCCGGAAGGTCTTTGCGGTTGCGCTCGGGGAGGATGACCGTGGTGATGCCCGCGCGGTGGGCCGCGATGCATTTTTCCTTAACCCCCCCTATCGGCAGGACCAGGCCGCGGAGGGTGATTTCACCGGTCATGGCAACGTCGGGCCGGACAGTGCGATTAGTAAACAACGACGCGAGCGCGGTGTACATTGCGACGCCCGCGGATGGGCCGTCCTTGGGAACCGCGCCGGCGGGGACGTGAACGTGCACGTCAACCTTGGCGAAAAGTTCCGGATCGATACCCAGCGATTTGGCATCGTGTTTGAGGAGCGAGAACGCAGCCATCGCGGATTCTTTCATGATGTCGCCGATCTGGCCGGTGAGCTGCAGTATGCCCTTGCCCGGCATCTGGGTGGCTTCGATGAAGAGGATTTCACCGCCGAAAGGTGTGTAGGCCAGCCCGGTGACGACGCCGGGCGTGGCGGTGCGCTGGGCGAGTTCGGACTCAAATTTTTGCGGCCCGAGGTAGGTGACAAGATCGGACGGCAATAGCGAACTGGGTGGCGGCTCGATCGGCGCGGTTTTTCGCGATGATGCACGGCCGTTGGACGTTGTGTGAGCGGCGGGCGCTCCCTTGCTGTCGCGCTTGGGAGGGCTTTCAGGTTGCGCCTCGGCAATCTTGGCGGCAACACCACGAATGACCGACGCGATAGTCCGGTTGAGATTCCGCACGCCGGCTTCGCGGGTGTATTGATCGATGATCGCCGCGATGGTTCTGTCGGGAAGCTTAAGTTGCTTGGCGGAGAGGCCGTGCTCCTTGAGCTGCTTGGCGATGAGGTATTTGCGGGCGATGAGCAGTTTGTCGTGCGGCGTGTAGCCCGGGACTTCGATGACCTCCATGCGGTCCTTAAGCGCGGGAGGTACCGGTTCCATGTAATTGGCGGTGCAGATGAAGATCGTTTTTGAGAGATCGAATGGGACGCCGAGGTAGTGGTCGGTGAAGGTGTTGTTCTGCTCGGGGTCGAGAACTTCGAGGAGTGCCGAGGACGGGTCGCCGCGGAAATCGGCGCCGAGCTTGTCGATTTCATCGAGCATCATGAGGGGGTTGTTGGAGCCCGCCTTGCGCAGTTCCTGGATGATGCGCCCCGGCATGGAACCGATATACGTGCGGCGGTGTCCGCGGATGTCAGCTTCGTCGCGTACGCCGCCCAGCGAAACGCGGACGAAGTTTCGACCCAGGGATTCCGCGATGGATTTGCCCAGCGAAGTTTTACCCACGCCCGGCGGCCCGACGAAGCACAGGATCGGTCCGCGACCATTGGGATTGAGCTTCCGGACGGCAAGAAACTCGATGATGCGCTGTTTGATTTTTTCCAGGTCGTAGTGATCGCGTTCCAGAATGCGGCGGGCACGGGCGATGTCGAGGTTATCATCCGTGGACTTCGACCACGGCAGCTCACCTACCGTCTCCAAAAACGTGCGGATAACCGAATATTCGGGCGAAGCCTGCGGGATGACCGCCAGACGCGCCAACTCCCGATCCGTTTCCTTCTTGACGACTTCGGGAAGTTTGGCTTCGTCGAGACGCTTCTTCAGCTCAGCGACATCCGCTTCCGGGCCGCCATCAACTCCGAGCTCTTTCTGAATGGCCTTCATCTGCTCCTGCAGAAAATACGTGCGCTGGTTCTTGTCGATGGAAGAGCGGACCTGCGTCTGAATTTTCTCCTGCAGTTCAAGCAGCTCGATGCGCGCGGCAAGTTTTTCACGGACGCGCTCCAGGCGCTTCGTCACATCGGTTTCTTCGAGCAGTGATTGCTTCTCCTGAAAATCGCCGGAAAGATTGGACGCGAGGAAGTCCGCGAGAATACCCGGCTGATCGATGTTCGTGAGAATGTCCGCAGCCTCGTCGGGAACATTCGGAGAAAGATGAATCATGCGCTCCGCAGACTCGCGGACGGACTTGATGAGAAGTTCGAATTCGGGCGTCGCCTCGGGCTGCGTATCCTGCAGAACCTGCACGCGGGCGCGGATGTAAGGCTCGGTTTCGACGATTTCGAGGATGCGGAACCGCACGAGGCCGTGGGCGAGAATGTTGAGATGTCCCTCGGGCGAGCGAATCATCTTGAGCACCAGCGACGCGGTGCCCATGGTGTAGAGGTCTTTGGGATCGGGGTCTTCGACCGATTCATTGCGCTGCGTGATGACACCGATGATTTTCTCGGCAGTGAGGGCCTCATCAAGCATGCGTTTGGACTTGGGGCGGCCGACGGTCAGGGGCGTGACAGCGCCGGGGAAACTCACCGAACTGCGCACCGGCAGCAGCGAAAGCAGCTCAGGCACCTGAATCGACTGCACCAGCGGCGACGGCACCGGGGAGATGCGAACAGCGCCCGGGATAGCCGCGGGAACTGCCGGTGTTTCGGGTGCGGGTGGTGCGGAGGGGGGGGGATTTTTGGGTTCGTTGGAATCAGTCACGGGTTCTCGCTGGATGTTAGAGATAAGTGGTCAGTTCTCGACACTGGAAGCTGTCAGGGGGCGGGCGGCTTCTTGGGCAGCGTGATCCAGAGCATGCCGACGTGATAACGTGCAGCAATTTTTTCCTCGTCGACGGAGGCGGGCACCTCGACGGTGCGGCAGAATGTGCCGTGATCGATTTCCATGAGATGAACGGCAATGGCGCGGGCGCCATCCGGAGGAAGTGGCGATTGGCGTTTTCCGCGGACGACGACGTGGCCTTTTTCGATCGTGACTTCGATCTCGTGCTGGTCCATGCCGCCAAGATCGACACAGATGACGAACGTCTCCTGGGTTTCGTATAGGTTGACGGCCGGGCGGAATGCGTCGGTGGGCGAGAAACCGTGGTATTGGCGGCGCGTCTGGCGATCCACCATCTGGTTCATCTGCCGAACGAGATTGGAGAACTCGTCGAGCGCAAGCACGGGTATTTCTGGCATGGGACTTCCTCCGTTCAATGTCCCATTTTAGCGGAGGAAATGAGGGAAGGGTAATTCTGCGAAAAACCCGCAAAAATCCATAAAAAGAGGGCCTCCAAAGAGACCCTCTTCTGACTTCACATCAATTCCGGGACACATTCACGCAACTACTTATCGCCGCCTGGGGCCACGGTGGTGTCATAGCGGACGCCATCGGGCATCGGAACGGGAACATTGACCGTGGTACCATGCTCACCGGTGGTGCGGGTGAGCGAATCGACGGCAATGAACGCGGTGTATTGGGACATCAGACCGTATTCGATGGCGGTGTTGCGGATATCGCCGGTGACATCGCGGCCCGTGCGGATGAATTCGTCGCCCAGGTCGGCAATTTTCGTGCGGGCCCACACGGTGCGGATGCCCGCGTCGGCGGAGGTGTTGTTTTCCGCCAGGGCCATGTCGAAGTGCAGTTTCTCATTGCCGACTTTCCCGCTGACGGTCACCGATCCGCGTGGGGAACCGTCGAAACGGCCAGTGAGAATGACCGGCTGGCCAACGAAAAGATCGGGAATCTTGCGCGGGTAAACGTCTTTCACATTCATGCCCTGAAAGCGAACGTCAAGATTGGTCAGCGCCGGATGGCTGATGCGTTCGAAGTAACTCTGCATCACGGGTTCGGGATCGTCCTTAAGAGCCAGGTATGCGGCAGCGCCGTTGCCGATGGTAGCCATGGAATTCAGCAGGTAGCGATTGGTAGACGAGCCGACGCCGAAGCTGAAGACGCGGGAATCGGCAAGCTTGTCATGGAGGCCGCGAAGAATCTCGAGTTCGTTACCGATATAGCCGTCGGTGAGGAAGGCGACGACGCGGGTGCGATTTTCGTCGTGGGGAAAGTCCAGAGCCTTGTTGATGCCTTGGAGCATTTCGGTGCCGCCGCCTTCGCAGAGCGAATTGACGTATTGCGCCGCGGCGTGGCGATTTTCCTGTGAAGCCGACAGCGGCGAGGGGCTCATCTGCGAGGCGGAACTGGCGAAGTTGACGATCTGGAAAGTGTCGGCAGGCTGCATCTTGCCGAGGGCCACGCGAACGGCGCTCTTGGCCTGCGTGATGGGTTCACCGCTCATCGAACCGGAAGTATCCATGACAAACACCATCTCAACGGCCCGGCGCGGCAAGTTCTTGAGATTTTCCGGCGGCACCAGCATCAACGTAAAATATCCCCCGCCACCCTTGCCGCCCTGAGGATCGCTCTGCACGATGAGCGCCGATTTCACGGTGGCCCCCGCCACCTGATACCGCAGCACAAAATCCTTGTTCGGTATGGAATCCTTGGGATCAAGCTGAACCAGCGTGTGCGATTCGCCGCGGGGCTGCCGGCGAATCTGGTGATTGACGGAGACGAGGCTTTCGATCGTGACCCCGGCGTTGAGATCGACTTCCAGCGAAATGTCGTGGCCGCTTCGTTCGTTGGGCGCCAGGTAATGCACATCGGTCTTCTGGCCCGACGCTGCGGACCCGCGGGGCATAGCGCCCACGCCGTCGGCGGTGCCGGCGGGGTTGTAGCGGGGGCCGACGACCATGGGGAAAGCCCATTCGTACCAGCCATCCTGGTAGCGCAGCGTCTGGAAGTAGCGAATTTGGATGTCGATTTTTTTGCCCGGCTCGATATTCGCCACTTTCTGCGTAAAGATGTTGGGGCGTTCCTGCGTCATGAGCGAGGCAACGTAGCCCTGGTGGCGGGCTTCTGCATAGATTTTCTCGGCCTGCTCGCGCTCGCGGATGATCCCACGGATGTGGCGGTCGCCGATGGTCATGACGAACTCATTGATGCCGGCGTTATCGGGGAGAGGGAAAACATAGACCGCTTCGATCTTCTCGCTGTAAGGATTCTGGAATTGTTGCGTGACGGTGACGGAAGAGATATACGCATTGATCGCGGCTTTGACGGCGGTGTGTTTGAGGGGAACGGGGATCATTTTTTTGTCTTGCTGGACGACGAGGGTGCCGCTGGTGGGGACGGGTTCATCATTTTGCTGAGGTCGGATGCCTTCCACAGGTTGCGTAGTCGCAGAGCGAATTGACGTCACGCCACTTGAGAGGGGCGGAGGACTTTTTGCAGAGACGCCTCCAGACCCCTTGATGACCCAGAGTTCTTCGTCAGGCCGGGAAGGCATATCGTCCAGACCAAACGGTACCCCACTTAATTCCGAGGACCTAGGTGGAATGATTATGGGAGAGCTGGACTGTCGCGTAGCAGCATCTTTGGATCCACAAGCCGTCATCTGCAGCAGCGCCGCCAGAGCCGTGATGAGCAGGGCCAGCAGGATGCACAATCGCGTTTTCATCTTCCTTCTCCTGGATAACGGTTAACGGCTCTCTGCGGTCACAGCGATCTTTTCTCCGCCGGGACCAAGGGTTTCCATGATCTTGATCTGGTACTCGGGAACTTCCGCACCCGTGATCTGCATGTGGATGCGAGCCACCCGCGTCTTGCCGGTGGGCAGTTCCGCATCAATGCTGTACGCCGCAACAATGACGCGGTCTCCCTGCAGGGCGGCAGGATCGTAATACGGAGCGTGGGCAAAGGCTTTGTGCTCGCCACCCTCGAGACCGACGATCTCCGCGTGGCCGCCGGTGGCGAACAGCTCGAATTGATAGGCGGCCAGTTTGTGCGTCGAAGAATCGAGGAAGACATCCACCGATTCAAATCGAACCGCCTGCACATCGGAACGCGGCGCCGACTGGCCGTGCGCCACAACGGCCGCAGCAAACGCAAGAACCATAATGAAACAAGAGAGTGAAAGCGTGCGGGCGACTGGACGTTTCATCGCGTGGCCCCCCTACCGTCATCGAGATGCACCGCGGCATAAGCGACTTGATCGATGCGCTCCTGCGTGATGGTGTTATCGCCGGCAGCACGCTTGCGGGCCAGCGTGAACGCGTCGGCAATCGTGGTGCGGCCGTCATGGTTGATGTCATTGGAATTTCGGCCCGGCATGAAAGACCACAGCCCGACGACGAGAAGTACGCAAGCCGCCGCAGCCAGACCCACAGAGGACCGCAAAAACAGCCGCATCCGCCGACGGCGGGCAATGGCGGCGTGGGCGTCCTGCAGGATAGCACTGTCGATTTCCGCCGGGATGGAACGCTGGGGAGTCCCGGCCTGCCGAAGGCGGGCGAGCAAGGGGTCCGGAAGATTGTCACGTTCCTTGGCCATACATACCCTTCAGTGCGTAAGGGGCGGCTGACGTTCAAAGATTTTCAAAATATTTGCGAGCGCGCGGATCTTCGCGAAGCTGGGCGATGGCATGATGCAGGCGGCTTTTCGCGGTGCCAATGGGGATTTGCAGAGCGGTGGCGATCTCGTCCAGCGTGAAACCATCCACAAATCGCAGGAGAAGAATTTCGCGATGGTCGTCCGAGAGACCGGCGAGCACGGCGAACAAATCGTCAGCAGGGCCAATTGCTGCCTCTGCCGTCTCGGGAATGGCAGCCGGATCAAAAGCCACTTCCCGGCGTTTGCGTTTGAGCAAGGTGATCGAAGTGTTCTTCACGACGGGATACAGAAAGCTCGTCATCCCCGCCGTAAGCGTAAACCCCGGGAACTTGCGGGCCACGTACGCAAAAGTCTCCTGCAGCACGTCCAACGCATCATCGTGATGGTGCGTGAATCGGTAAGCGAGACGGTAAACCCAATCGCGGTGGCGATGGTAGAGGGCATCGAACGCGCCAAGTTCGCCGCGGTTGATGGCGGTGATGAGTTCGAGGTCGGTGCGTGGGTCTGATGTGGTCATGAGGTCGGGACCAGAGAGAGGATGATCGACGAATGAGCGTGGAGGGATTGTGGCGCAGGATCAGAAGAATATCCAGCGACAGATGCCGGGCGTTACACGCCGTAAGCTTCGGGGATGATTTTGCGGGTTTCGTCGCGCAGATAGCTGAGGATTTGCTGGGAGTGTTCGAAGCTCATGACGCGGCGGGCAACTTTTTGGGCATCCACAAGGTTGATGGAGCGGATGACTTTCTTGACCTCCGGGATCGAATGCGGGGTGATGGAAAGCGTGCGCAGGCCCATGCCGACGAGCAGCACCGTAAATTCGACATCCGCCCCGAGCTCGCCGCAGAGCGAGACGGAGATGTTGGCGCGGTTGCCGACGCGGATGACGTTGCGGATCAGCGCCAGAACCGCGGGATGTGCCCCCGTATAAAGCGATGCCACCTTCTGGTTGCCGCGGTCGACGGCCAGGGTGTATTGAATCAGATCGTTCGTGCCAATCGAAAAGAAGTCGCATTCCTTGGCGTACGTGGCGGCCATGAGCGCGGCGGAGGGCACTTCAATCATCATGCCGACGGGCAGATACGGGTTGTACGGGATATTGGCTTCGTCGAGTTCTTCCATGACATCGCGGAGGACCATCTTGGCCTGGCGAAGTTCCATCGGCGTGCTGACCATCGGAAACATCACGCGAACATCGCCCAGCACGCTGGCGCGGAGAATGGCGCGGAGCTGAACCTTGAACATGTCGAGATTCGCCAGGCACAGGCGGATGGAACGCAGCCCGAGGAACGGATTGTCTTCCGGATCCTTCGCCATCAGCGGAGTGTACTTGTCGGCGCCGAGGTCGAGCGTGCGAATGACGATCGGCTTGCCGTTGAGTTTGCGGATCACTTCGACATACGAAGCGTAATGATCTTCCTCAGTCGGTTCCTTTTCCGAAGCCAGGTAGAGGAACTCCGTGCGGTAAAGACCAATCCCCACCGCCCCGCGGTCGAGCGTATTTTCCACTTCGTAAGGAAACTCGATGTTCCCCATCAGGGCGATTTCGGTGCCATCCTTCGTGCGGGCTGGCAGATCGCGCAAGCGGCGGAGGTTCTTCTCGAACGTGATCTGACGTTCTTCGTATTTTTTGTGTTCTTCGATGGTGGCGGCATCAGGATTGATGATGACAATGCCGCTCTGTCCGTTGACGATGACCGTATCGCCCGAAGCAATTTCATGCGTGATGTTTTCCAGACCGACCACCGCGGGAATGCCCATCGAATTGGCGATGATGGCGGTGTGCGATGTCTGACCGCCCGCGTCGATGCAGATCGCTTTGATCTTGGTCTTGTCCAGCGACGCCGTCTGCGAAGGCGTCAGATCGTGGGCGATCAAGGCGATCGGTTCGGTGATGTCAGAGAGGCGAAGCTTGCGGTCCTTCCCCTGGAGTTTGGTGATGAGGCGCCGCTCGATGTCGTAGATGTCCTTGACGCGGTCGCGGAAGTATTCGTCCTTCTGCTGAAGGAACTGCTTGGCGTATTCGCGTAGCGAGCGCGAGACGGCGTACTCAGCGGTGAAGCGATTTTTTTCGATGCCTTGATAGAAGGTATCAAGCAGTTGCGGATCGTCCAGCAGGCCAAGGTGGAAATTGAAGATGGCGGCAATTTCGGAAGTGAAGCCGCGCGTCGATGTATCGCGAAGTTCGCGGATGTCGGCACGCGAAGCGCCGAGTGCCGCAGACAGACGCTGCTTTTCAGCTTCGATCTGGGAAGCATGAATGGCGCGGCGGCCAATGCGAAGATCGTCATCCGAGAGGATGAGCGCCTGGCATACGGCCACGCCGGAGGAAACGCCAATGCCCTTTTTGAGTTCCATGAAAGTGCTTTCCGCTGCGAGGCTCGCCGAGCTGCCAGAAAAGGGCTACGTCAAAAAGACGCAGGCCAACTCGTGGAGGTCAGGGAGCGTCGGAGCTGAAACGACCCCTCCGCCCGGGGGCGAACAAGTCGTCATACAAATAGGATAAGGTAGTGGTGGACGGCGGTAAAGTGAGAAATTACGGAATCAGAAGCCGGACGAACGAGGCGTGAGGAAAACGTTGTCGTGCCCGGGAATGATCAGATCGGCCACTTCGTAAAGCTCGCCGAGCGATTCCTTGGCTTTTTCGAGGTCCCAGCAATCGGGAAAAACCTGCCCGACGAGAAAGTGGCCGGCAGTGGCCACGGCATCACCGGCCAGGATCGTCGTCCGCGTCGGCTCGGAAAGCAGCAGGCCCGACTGACCCGGCGTATACCCGGCCAGCGGAAACAAATCGACGTTCTCGGCCAGTTCATCCGGTGCGGCGATCACGCGCTTCAACAGATTCTGCTCGGCAAGTATGAGCGCATCGACCGGCTGACTCTCACGCCGGGCACGCGTGATGGCGGCATCAAGCGCGTCACCGGCCGCCTGAATTTCCTCCGAATGCATCCACCACGTGGCATGCGAAAGTGCCTCAATGGCCCGGCGATGCACCGGACGCCAGTTGGTCAGAAACACATGCGTGATGTCCGCGAACTTGATGCCGGAACGTTCAAACAAACGCGCATCGAGGGCCTGGGCGGGCAGCGACGGATCGACGAGAAGATTCATCTCCTTGCCCGATTCATCCGTGGTGCGGATCAGCGTGGTGGTGGCGTGGGAAGTACGGATAGGCGCGCGTTCGTTCCAAAGGGGATTCTTGCTCAACGCACCGATGCTGACGACGATAATTTCCATGGAGAATTTCCGCAGTGTTCCGCGAAGTGCCGGCAGCGATCAGAAGTCCCGGGTGCCGCTTGAAACTACTTACCGGCGGGTTTGCCGGGCAACGCCGGTTCCGGAAGAAGCGTGGCGTTGCGCACATGGATGACTTCAACCTCGGTACCGGCCACCTTCTTCGTGGCGCCGCGGACACCAATGTACTGGCCCAGCAGTTTCGAAACATCCACATCGGAAGCAGGATCAATGTAAGCCACCACGCGGCCCGTGGCGGGATTGACCAACGCATACTTGCCCGCAACCGCGGTCGAGGACTGAAGACGCCCTTCCGCCAGATAAGCACTGGTCCGTTCATATTCCTCGATGGCCTTGTTGGCCGCCTCGTACTGCTGCTGCAGGGCCTTGCGCTGCTCTTCGAGTGATGCGGCGGAAGCAGTGCCTTCCTTCTGGAGACGCTGCAGAGTCGCCATCTTATCCAAGGCGCTGATGCGTGCCTCAGAACCCTGCTTGACTGACGGCGGAAGATTTTCCGTGGTCAACAGATCCTTGTACTGCTTCACGAGGCTGTCGAGATCGCGTTGCGCCAGCGGCTTGCGAAGCTCATCCTGAGTCTTGGTGTTCAGCTCGCTGAAACGGCTATACGCGCTGGGCGCGTAAGCCGTCGGCGTCGGCGGAACGACGACGGTCGTATGCGTCTCGGTCGGTTCCGTCGTGGCGGTAACGCCGGAACCGGTCGTTTCAGTCGTCTTGATGCCGTTCGACGGCTCCGTAGCCGGGGTGATCTCAACCGTGGAGATCGCTGTGTTGCTCGAAGAAGTAACCGTGGCGACGTTCGGGCCGACCGCACCGGCCGGGAGCCGAAGATCCGGAATCTTGTACTCCGTGCCGTCGGACGACTGGGCGACAAATTGCGGGCTGATGAAAACGTAAGCCTTCGCAGTCGGGGCAACCTTGTAGTATTTGTCGGTGCTGCCGACGATGGTCAGCTTCTCGCCCTTGCGCACGACCGTCAGCACGGCCGAGGGCTCGCGATTCTGATAGTAAGCCGTCCCCGCGCGCAGGTTGACGTAATCCGATTTCACCGTCGCGGTGGCGCCGGCCGAATCCGCATCAACAAATTCCTTGGCGATCAAGCAGAACGTGCCGTTCGGCGGCAGGATCTGATACCAGCCGAGACGCGAACCGACGACGCGCACGGTATCCCCCTTGCCCAACTGCCCAAGCTCATAGTACGCACTGCCGGGGCCGGAACGCACGTAGACTTTGTCAGCAGTGATGGTGCCAACGAAAGGCTGCGTGACGGCGGGTGGTGTCACAATGACTGTCGGGGCAGCGGGCGCCGTTGCCGCAACAACAGATGCGGGCGCAGAGGCCGGCGCCGGTGCGCTGGCAGTGGTCGAATCCGCCAGAAGCGGGGTCGCCAAAAGCGAAGTCAGCAGGGCCAGAGTGAAAAGAGCATCCTTGCGAGCGGCAGCCATCGCCATCTCCTTTTAGTTGCGGCGGGGTCAAAAAGCGTCAAAAACAGTATCGTTCCGGTGGCATAGAACGTCAAGAAGGGCGGGTGGGCGAAGGATCAAGGCTCAAGTTCCAGTTTTCAGATACCAAAGGCCGGAATGAGCGGCTTTCCTCAAATCTCCTGCAATATTTTGATTTACGACAAGTTTTACCTTAGCTTGACAGGTTTGGCAGTGCTCTTTGAATAAAGGAAGTCGTATGGCCAGTGCGTTAATTGTTCAAGGCGGGTGGAACGGTCACCAGCCGAAGGAAGTCTCGGAACTTTTCAAGAGTGTGCTCGAAAAAGAAGGCTTCAAGGTCGAAGTGAGCGACACCCTCGATGCGTTCACCGATGAAAAGAAACTGCTGGGGCTGAACCTGATCGTGCCGATCTGGACAATGGGAAAAATCACCGGCGAGCAGCGCGGACCCGTCAGCAAAGCAGTCCAGGCCGGCGTCGGAATCGCGGGTTGCCACGGCGGAATGTGCGATTCCTTCCGCGAAGATACCGAATGGCAATTCATGACCGGCGGCCAGTGGGTGGCACACCCCGGCAACGACGGCGTCAAATACAAAATCCACATCAAAGACCCGGACCATGAAATCACCCGCGGCCTGAAGGATTTTGATGTCGCCAGCGAACAGTATTATCTCCATGTCGATCCCGCCGTACGCGTCCTGGCGACGACGACCTATCCCACGCCCGGCGTCGAAGGCCCCCACACCGCCAACGGCTTCTTCGAAATGCCCCAGGTCTGGACCAAATACTGGGGCAAAGGCCGCGTCTTCTATAACGCCCTCGGCCACCAGGCGAACATCTTCAATATCCCCGAAGCCCTCGAACTGATGCGCCGAGGCTTCCTCTGGGCAGCAAAAAAATAACTGCAATTTCCTTGTGATCACTCATAGGAGCCCGCGCCCGCAAGGCCGCGGGCTCCTTTCATGTTGCGACCGCTACAGAATCCTCCCTGCCAGCCACATCCCCATTCGTGTCCATTCGTGCCCATTTGTGGACCGGTCAACGTCGTCTTCGTGTCTTCGCGCCTTCGTGGTTAGAACTCCCCGCGTCACCAGTTCTCCAGATCGCCGACGAGCTCTTCGATAAGATCCTTCATCGTCACCAGCCCGATCGCCCGCCCCTGCCGATCCACCACCACCGCCAGCGTCTGCCGCGCCTTCTGCATCAGCGTGATCGCCGACCGCACCGACTGCTCCGCAATGAGCGTCATCACCGGACGAACATGATCGGTAACTTTGAATGGGCTCTGAGGGGCTGAAAGGTTAGGTGGTTCCAAGGCATCGAGCACTTCAATGATGCCGAGAACTTCGTTGGCTGAATGCCCCATCACCGGCATGCGCGAAACGTTGTACCGTCTCACCAACGCCCGGAAGCCCGCCTCGGAAATGGTCGACGGCACCCCGATGACGCGGTTCCACGGCATCATCACTTCACGCACGTGAATGCGTGCTAACCGCAAAGCACGCTGCACCAAATCCTGCTGGGTACCCGTCAGTACCCCCGTGGCGGCAGATTCCTGGAAAAGAGTCAGCATCTCCGATCGCGGCCCTGCGATCTCCGCCGCCTGTTTGCCGCGGCTCATCACCTGCACACTCAAACGCGACAGGAAATTGACGATCGGCAGCAGCGGAATCCACGTGATGATGCGAAACGCCCAATTCATCACCGGCACCAGACGGTACGTCCACCGGTCCGCATACGTATGAAAGAGATCCTTGGGCACGATCTCGGCGAAGATGAGAATGAGCGGCGTGATCACCAAGGTGGAAATAATCGCCTGCGTCGCATCGTGGAAATCGTACGCCGAAAGAATCGTGGTAACGGCGGCCGAAAACGCAAAGGCCATGACATTCTGAATGATCAGCAGCCCCTCGAGTGCGTACGTCGGCCGCTCGAGCCACTGCGAAAGCATGATCGCGTTGGGCTCCTTCTTGTGCAGCCGTAACCTCAGGCGAACCTTGGACAGGGAATACAGCCCGATCTCGGCCCCCGAGAAGACGGCCGTGGTGATAAGAAAGATGATCGCCAGCGTGTACCACAGATAAAGCTGCCATTGCGAATCGATGGTAAAGCCCGCGCCTCCACCGGTGGCGAGCGACCGGGCAAAGAGCGGCATCATATTCCACCCCCCATTCCGCCTGCGGCATCATCCGGCGCACCCGAAATCGCCGCGGGATGCTCCGCCGGCGCAACGAGCTTGAGCCGCACCTTGTCGACGCGGCGACCACGCAGGGAATCGACGCGCATCAGCAGGTGCGCCAGCCGCACCTGATCACCCTCCCGTGGTAACCGTTTGAGCATCGCAGCGATGAGACCGGCCACCGTACTGGTATGCGTGGTTTCGATGCGGGCGCCGAACGCGTCCATCCAGTCGGTCACGGACAGATCGCCGGGAACGATGTACTCGTCCGGACCGACGCGTTGCACGGCCGGGGCGGCAGACTCATGAAGTTCGGAAATGTCCCCGACCATCTGTTCGACGACATCCTCCAGCGCCACCACGCCGACCACCCCGCCGAACTCATCGACCACCACCGCAATCTGCGAGCGCGTGTGCCGAAAGTGAACGAGCAGGTGATCGAGCGTCTGCTGTTCGGGAACGAAACGCACCGGCTGTATGAGCTTGCGGATATCCGGCCGCCGCAGATCGGGGTCCAGCAGCAGGGCCTTGGCGTAAATGATGCCCAGGACGTTATCGATCTGCCCTTCGAACACCGGCAGTTTGGCCAGGTGCGAGGCCTTGAAGAGGGCATGCAGTTTTTCCGGAGGGTCCTTGATGTTGTAGGCGAAAAGGTCGACGCGCGGCGTCATCACTTCGCGCACTTTCAGATCGCCGATGCGGACCACTTCCTGCAGCAGCTGGTTTTCCGAAACGTCGATGACGCCCGTCTGTTCAGACATTTCGAGCAGTTCGCGGAGTTCATCCGTGGAAAAGGCCAGCTGGTCCCGGCGGGCGCCGACGAGGCGATGGACGGGGCGCATAATGAACAGATCGAGCGTCCGGCTGACCACATAGAAGAGCCGCACCAGCGTTGCGACCGGCAATGCAATCACCGGCGCAATCCGTACGCTGTTGAGTGAACCGATGACCTTGGGAAACACATCCGAGACGTAAGTCACCAGCAACGGCGGAACGACCACCAGCATCGCAATAATGACCTTGATGAGCACCGCAGAAGTGTGCGCCCCCTCGCGCAAGGCGCTCTCAATGCGGCCCAGCAGGATCGCCGAGAGAACAAAGTTGATGATGTTGCACGTCATGTTGCCCATCAGCAGCGTGGTGAGCAGAGAACGGGGATCATCCAACAGCGACGCCGCAAGCACTTCCAGGCGGGCCCCTGATTTTTTCATGCGAGCGCGATCGTGCCGCGAAAGCGAGAAGAGCACCGTCTCCGCGCAGGAAAAAACCGCGGAGACCAGCAGCAGAATCGCCACCAGCAGGAATATAAAGATATTGGCAAGAATGAACGCCATGCCCGGAATTCTATAGGCGGTAGACCGTGGGTGGTAGAATGCAACCGTCCAAGAAGAGATTTCCCATTTTTTAACGGACAAATTGACAGGTGAATTGTGGGCAAATTGCGGTGGGCGTGGTTCGGTATACTGGGGCTGGCGGCTGCCGGCGCGCTGGCCGGTTGCACGCAGACGGATGATGCCAAGGTCACCGGCGTCGGCATCACCAATCACATCGCCACACGCGATCCAGCAAAACTACTGATCATCCTCGGTGATACGACCGCGCCGAAGGAAGCCCGCCAGGAAGCAGACCGGCGATTCGTCGAACAGAAAGGCCCCGCCGACGCCAAACGCCTCGCGACGCTCGAACGCATGCTCTTCGAACGCGGCCATTCCGAGGCTATGCAGATATACGCGATGGACCAGATCGTTGCGGCAGATCGGGCGCGGGCCGTCCGCTCGCTGGCATCCTATCTGCCCAAACTGCCGGAAGGCCCGGTGCTGGATCATGCGTGCGCCCTCTGCGTCGAATTAAAGGATGAGCAGTTGCTCGGGGCATTGATTAAATCGCTGGGGCGTGAACAGCGTGGGGAGGCGTTGGAGGGGCGGGCGGAGGCGAAGGCGATTGAAAAATTGACGGGTCGGCCGCTGGAGCGCGGTTTGGTGCGTGAATTTCAGACCGGCATGGATATTCCCACGCGGCTGGCAGCATTGGGGATGTTGCGACAAATTCAGGGGGACGATTCCACGAAGATGATCGCATTGGTAGTTGCAGACCAACGAGTAGAGGATGAATTCGAGAAGGATGTAAAGTGGGGCGTGGCGATGTTCGGCATGTTGCCCGCAAATCGAACAGAAGTGGATTGGCTACACGAATTGCAGGAGAAGAAGCATGAAGCGCTCGTGCGGGCGGCGAAGCAGCGGCACGAGTTGCTCAAGAACGAGCTGGATTATGTCTTTGCCCTGCGATTCGTACCCGTGCTGGCCCGGACCGATGACGCCGCAATAAAAATGAATCGCCAACAACTGATGGAAGATCTGCAATCGCGGCTCTCCCGGCTCGAACACGTCAAACGCGAGCCCCTCTATCAGAAGGCCGCAGACGATCTCGATGAATCCCTCGAAGCCCACCCGATGAAACTCACCCGCGGAGATCTGCTCGCCATGCGTCTGATCCTTCACGACCTCGAACACGGCACAATGGTCGCAACCGCCATGCAACAAGGCCTCGCCGATCGCGCCGATACCACCACCGAGCACGGCGGCCTCCTGCTGATCGACGCCCACGGCACCCTCGCCCTGCAGCCCTACCCGGCCATTATCAAAAACTCCGATTTCCAATACACCGGCAGCGATGAACTGACCCGCGACCTCCCAGGCGCGCTGGCCCAGTACCATTATCACTTCCAAAAACCCTTCAATGACGCCATCGCCGGCCCCGGCGTGGGCGATCTCTCCTACACCAAAAACGCCCGTTGCACCGGCATCGTATTTACCAGCGTCAAAGGCGACCGCGTCGATGTGGATTATTTCACCCCGGAAGGCGCCGTCGTGGACCTCGGCGTCTGGTCCTCGCAGAATCGATAGTCCAACGAAATCCCCAGTCGAGATGAGCGTTAAAATGAACATGAAGCTACATCAACTATCAATGGCGGCCTTGCTGATTGCGGTTGCATCCCTTTGTGCACAGGGCGCAGATCCCCCCCCACCGCAATCCCAACCGAAAAAGCCAACAGTCGCGGTACTCCCCTTCGTGGGCGGAAATGAATCGGAAAAAACGCTCGCCGAAAAAATGCGCTTCGCCGTCTCCCAAAAACTCAGCAACGACGCCGACGGCGGCAACAAATACGACCGACTGGATAACGTCCAGATCGACATGGCGATCTCCGCCCTCCAAATCCCCTGGCAAGGCAATGCCGGAAAACTCCCCGACGATGATGACATTCAAAAAGTGATCGAAACCCTCGCTGCCGACAAAACATTCCTCGGCCGCGTCGAAGGCCGAAAACTTACCGTCAATCTGTATGAAGGGGCCAAACTCACCCGAACCGCCACCGTCGAAATCCCCGGCGATCGCGAAAGTCCCAAGCTCACCGTGGAAAAGCTGATCACCGACCTGACCGGCGCAAAGTTCACACATATCCGCGAGGTCGAAGCCGACCATAGCGATCCGAAAGTGGAAGAGCGTTTTGCCCAGCGGCCGAACCTCGCCCCGGATGCAGGCTTCGAAGAAGCCGCCAAGAGCGACAAAAGAGTTGCCGCAAACTGGGGCGCGATCCTCGGCGCCAACCGCTATGCCCCGCCTCTCATCACCGATGATGAGGCCCGAACCCTCCCGAAGGATCGCGTGGCCATCGTCTCCAAGTCCGTCGCCGGCGACCCCAAGGAAACCCAGGGCCACTGCCTGATGATGCGCATGAGCAAAGACGTCGCCGAAAACAACGGCCTCGCCTGCGAATCCACCTGGATTCCCGTCGAACACGGAAAAACCTATCGCTTCCAGGTGCGCTATCACAGCACCGGCCCCGTCCCCCGCCTCTTCCTCAAGGGTTTTGCCTTCAAACCCGATCAGTTCGGCGATCAGAAAGACCCCGAAGCGGTCCGGCGAGAGTTCTACCGCACCCAAATCCTGCCCCGCCACAAAAACGCCGCCTTCGACCTCATCGAAATGGATTTCACCCCCAGCGTGGCCGAGGCCGGCAAAGGCGACGGCGGCAGCAAGGCCGTCGGAATGAAAATCGAATGGCTCCGCGTGGACCTGTACATCTATTTGTCGGCCGGCGACGTGTTTTTCGACGATGTCGTGGTCAAAAAAATCGCCGAATGAGGGGATTTGCACCGGTTTTTCCCGAAGCGTTTGCGTTGGGACAGGGTAATTCATAGGATGTTCGGAGCGCCGGGCGAAAATTGCGCGTACGTTGTCGCACCGGATGAGTTTCACGGAGTCGATTTGTGGACATTGTCAGTTTGCGCAAGAAATTTGCGGAGTTGTTTGTTGGTGGATCCAGCGGCGAATTGATCGAGGTCCATGCCCCCGGACGCGTCAACCTCATCGGCGAACACACCGACTATAACGACGGCTTCGTCTGCCCGATGGCCATCGATCGCCGCATGGTCATCCTCGCCCGTCGCCGAAACGATGGCCTCGTGCGCCTCCATTCCGCCTCTTCCAGCCAGACCGTCGAATTCCCCGTCGATCGCGCGGTACCCAAAGACGGACCCGCATGGGCCCTCTATCCCAAAGGCGTCGCCGAAATCCTTCGCCAGAAAAAACTGATCACCACCGGCATGGACGCACTGGCCACCAGCGACGTCCCCATCGGCGGCGGACTCTCCAGCTCCGCATCCTTCGAAGTCGCCACCGCCTTCGCCCTCCTGGCCGCCAACAACGCCCAGATGGACCTCGTGGACCTGGCCCTCGCCTGCCAATGGGCCGAGCACAACTATCCCGGCATGCCCTGCGGCATCATGGACCAGTTCATCTCCGCCATGGGCCGCAAAGGCTATGCGATGCTCCTCGATTGCCGCGATCGCAGCACCCGCCAGGTGCCGCTCAATGACCCCAATCTCCGCGTCGTCATCAGCAACAGCAACGTCAAACACGAACTGGTCATGGGCGAATACACCGCCCGGCGGCATCAATGCGAAACCGCCGTGAAACTGATCAAGAAAAAATTCCCGAACGTGAGCAGCCTCCGCGACGCCGACATGGACGCCCTCGAAGATTCCCGCCTTGGCATGGACCCCACCGTCTTCCGCCGCGCCCGCCACGTTATTACCGAAATCGAACGCACCATCGACTTCGCTGCCGCACTCGAAGCCCGCGACTACGCCGCCTGCGGCAAACTCATGTACGGCTCCCATCTCTCCCTTCGCGATGACTACGCCGTTAGCTGCGGCGAACTCGATGCACTCGTCGAAATCGCCCGCGTCGTACCCGGCGTCTATGGCGCACGCATGACCGGCGGCGGATTCGGCGGCTGCATCGTCGCCCTCTGCACCGCGGATGCCGTCGCCACCCTCACCGCCAAAATCGAATCCGAATACCCCAAAAAGACCGGCAAGAACGCCACGACCTTCGCCACCGTCGCCAGCGAAGGTGCGCACATCGTCAAGTAGCTTCGTCCGGGAAATGCCCTTCGTTATTTCTTCTCAGCCCCCCGCACCGTACAATTCCGGCATGAAAGAACTCCTGCAACAACTCGTCCGCGGCGTGCCCCTGACTGCCCAGCAGGCGGAATCGGCTTTCACTGACATCATGGATGGCGCCGTCGACCCCGCGCAAACCGCCGCCCTCCTGACCCTCCTGGCCGTCCGCGAACCCACCGTTGAAGAACTCGCCGGCGCGGCCCTGGTCCTGCGCCGCCATGTCGTCGCCATCGACGCCCCCGAAAACGTCATCGATACCTGCGGTACCGGCGGCGTCCATTCCAATATCTTCAACGTCTCCACCACCGCCGCCATCGTCGCCGCCTCAGCCGGTGCACCCGTTGCCAAGCACGGCAACCGTTCGGTCACCAGCAAATCCGGCTCATCCGACGTCCTCAAAGTCCTCGGCGTCAACATCGACACGACCCCCCTTCAGGAAGCCCGCTGTCTCAAAGAAGCCAACATCTGCTTCGCCTTCGCACCGCGCCATCACCCCGCGATGAAGCATGTCTCCAGCATCCGCCAGGGCCTGGGTTTCGCCACGATCTTCAATCTCGTCGGCCCGCTGACCAACCCCGCCGGCGCCCGCCGCCAACTCGTAGGCACCCGCTCACCGGCACTGGGCGACAAACTCCTCGAAGTGCTGGTCAGACTCGGCGCCGCAAGGGTCATGGTCGTCTGCGGACGCGATCCGGTCGAAGGCACGCTCTGCGAAATCGCCATCGGCGGCCCGACGCACATCGCCCAGTTCGACGGCACCACCACCACGCGCTACGAATTCAAACCCGAAGACGTCGGCCTTCAAACGCAACCCAGCGCGGGCCTGATCATCCATTCCCCCGAACAATCGGCCAAGATCGTCAAGGCGGTCCTCAACGGCGAAAAAGGCGCCGCACGCGATATCGTCCTGCTCAACGCCGCGGCCGCCCTCTGGGTCGGCCAGATCGCCGATTCCCTGCAATCCGGCGTCGCACTGGCCACCGAAGCCCTCGACACCGGCAAAGCCCGCGAAACCCTCGCCAAACTCATCAAATTGAGCCATGACGCAGGCTGAAACCCCATAACTTCCTGCCAAAATCCCTCGCGTCCACACCCCCTTCGACATGCCACGGCAGCCCCTACGCTGCGCAGTCGATACTCCGCCACCGTCGATACGCCGCGGTAGCGGCGGCGGATTTTAGCCCATGGCGAGAGCCATGGGACGGCGGAACGTCATCAATGTATCACCTCCCGAGCCGCAGCCGCGGCGACGGAATCGCACCTGACCTAAACCCCCGCCTCAATCAAACACAAATCGCGGATCGTATTCGATCTCATGTTTGCGCAGGAATGCCAAATATTCTTCCTGAAACGTCCGTTTCCTATGATGCTCTTCCTGTTGCTCAATGTACGTTCGCACGGAATCCAACCCGCTCTTACTGACGCTGAATGCGGCGTAACCGGTCTGCCATTTGAAATCTCCACGTTCTGGAAACGTTTCCTTGACCCAATTGGTGGAGTTGGCTTTCAGGTCGCGCATGAAATCTGCAATCGCCAATGTTGTCGGAATTTCGGACAGGAGATGAACGTGATCTTCGATGCCGTTCACGATCAACGCAGTGCCGTTCATGCTGCGCACGATGCCGCCCAAGTACGCGAACAGGCGCGGTTTTAATTCCTGGGAAATCAGGGGCAATCGACCGGCGGTCGAGAAAATGATGTGCAAATGGATGGCGGTGAAGGTGTGGGCCATGGGGGTTCCTCCATATTTACGTCGAATTGTTTCCTTTGCCGTTGCCGCGGCTCAATGATGGCCGTCATTTGGAATCCCACGGCTCTCGCCGTGGGCTAAAATCCGCCGCCGCTGCCGCGGCGTTCGACGGGTCAAATCAGTATCCTATCCTGCCATATCTGATCAATGTCTCGTTACGAACTTCCCGTGACCGCATAGAACGCTGCCTTGGGACGCAATTCCCGATCAAACAGCAACGGATGATTCGTGCGGCCCTTCGTCGGCCAGTTATTGCGCCAGGACCGGCCGTCGTGCGGATTCCAGAACGTGACGCGGGTGATCTTGTCGCGATGCTTGCGAAACAGCGAAAAGAGCTTGGCATATTGCTCGGCCTGGCGCAAGAGCAGCGGCGCAAGCTGTTCCGGTGAAAGCGGCTGGGTGATTTCCGCCTCCGGCCCCACGAACGGCAGCACGTCCAGATCAAGCTCCGTTATCATCACCTGGTAGCCTTCGCGGGCGTAGATTTCGATCGCGTCTTCAACATCCCCAAACGGCACCTTGTCAAGAAGAAAGTGCCCCTGAAGCCCGACCGCATCGACCCGGCAACCCGCCTCCCGCAGCGAACGGAGCAGCCGCAACGTCTTGTCGCGCTTGATCGGATTCTCGTTGTCATAATCGTTGTAATGCAGCAGCACGTTGGGATCCGCTTCGTGCGCAAACCGGAACGCCTGCGCGACGAAATCGTCGCCAATCGTCTCCAGCCAGTGGCTGGGGCGGAGATATTTTTCGTTGTCGGCGATCACTTCGTTGCAGACATCCCAGCCGGCAATCGTCCCCTTGTAACGCCCAACCACCGCATGAATGTGCGCCCGCAAACGCTTCAGCACGAGTTCGCGCGACGCCTGCTTCTCGCCATCCTTGAAAAACCATTCCGGACAGTTGTTATGCCACAGCAGCGTGTGACCAACCATGTGAAGATGATGCGTGCGGGCAAAATCGGCCAACGTGTCTGCATCCTGAAAAGTAAAGCGCCCTTCCTCCGGCTGCACCCGCCCCGGCTTGAGGCAATTCTCCGCGGTCAGCGTGTTGAATTGCTGCAGGAACAGGGCTTGCTCGGCCGGGTTCAGGCGATCCGGAATGGGCCCATCGAATGCTGCGCCAAGGAGAAAATCGGAAGCGAAAAAATCCTTGAGCGCCACCATGCGTGAACCTTTCAAGCGTTCAGAATTCCGTCCAGATCAATACGCCTGTGCAAACAGCACTTGCGTCGTGGTCTCCTGCCCGGTGTATATGCACTTGCCCGCAACGCCCTGCCCGTCAAACGGAATGCACCGCACCGTGGCCTTGGTCTCGTCCTTGATCTTGGCTTCCACTTCCTTATTAGGAATAAAGTGGCAGCGTACAAACCCGCCATGCTCCGCCAGTGTCTTCTTGAGTTCGTCATAGCTCGCCGCGGCCCGGATGTTCCCATCGCGAAACGCCCGGGCCTTATCAAGCATTTCCTGCTGCACCGCATCGAGCTTGGCCCGCAGCCAATCCGGCGCCACCTGCGTAAGCTGCACGATTTCCTTTGAACGATCCAGCCGCTTCTTGAGCACCAGCGCCCCGCCATCTACATCCCGCGGACCGACTTCCATCCGGAACGGAATCCCCCGCTGCTCCCAGTGATACTGTTTGTCGCCCGGCCGCGCATCCCGCCAATCCACCAGGATCTGCTGATTCGCCGCCTTGTCGAAGAAATACCGCGGTATGCCATTGCGCGCCGAACGCGTCTTGGCCGCATCCACTTCCGCCTGCCCGCACAGCTGCACCAGCAGCGTCTCGATGAATCCCTTCACCTTAGCCTCTTCCTCCGGGCTCCGGAAGATCGGCACAATCGCCACCACCGTCGGCGCCACCTTCGGCGGAATGATCAACCCTTCATCATCGGAATGCGCCATGATCATCGCACCGATCAGCCGCGTCGAAACGCCCCACGAGGTCGTCCAGGCATGCTGTAATTTCTGATCGCGCCCCAGAAACTTGATATCAAACGCCTTGGAAAAATTCTGCCCCAAATTGTGCGATGTCCCCGCCTGCAGCGCCTTGCTGTCCTGCATCAGCGCCTCGATGCAGTACGTAGTCACAGCCCCCGGAAATTTCTCCGCATCCGTCTTGGCCCCCTTGATGACCGGAATCGCCAGCGACTCTTCCGCAAACGCCGCATACACGTCCAGCATCCGCAGCGTCTCTTCCTGCGCCTCTTCGGGCGTCTCATGCGCGGTGTGCCCTTCCTGCCACAGAAACTCCGCCGTGCGCAGGAACAACCGCGTGCGCATCTCCCATCGCATCACGTTGCACCACTGATTGATCAGCACCGGCAGATCGCGATACGACTGTATCCACTGCGCATACATGTGTCCGATGATCGTCTCCGACGTCGGCCGGATGATCAGCGGCTCTTCCAACTCGCCCGCCGGAACCAGCTTCCCATCCGCCCCCTTCTGCAGCTTGGAATGCGTGACGATGGCACATTCCATCGCAAATCCCTCCACGTGCTCCGCTTCCTTCGTGAGAAAGCTCTGCGGAATCAGCAGCGGAAAATACGCATTGACGTGCCCGGTATCCTTAAACCGCCGGTCCAAGTCGCGCTGAATCGCCTCCCAGATCGCGTACCCCTCCGGACGGATCACCATGCACCCCTTCACCGGCGAATAATCCGCCAGTTGCGATGCCGCAATGACATCGAGATACCACTGGGCATAATCGGTAGCGCGCGGTTTGATATTCTTGGCCATGCTGGCGTTCCTTATGAGCACGAAACGAAACCCACTCTTGTATGACGGGCAGCCAGCGGATGCAAGCGGCCGAAATTCGCGCGTCATTCCACTCGGCGAATCCGCTCTGAATACTCCCCCACCGTTGCCAGCGCATCGACAATCGCGTAGGCTCAATGACTTGCACATGAATCAGGAGCAGGTATGGCGCGGATTGCAGTAGCACAGCTTCGGGACGCGGACTCGATCGAACAGGCTTTCATGCTGGTCTCCAAGCAATTGGGCACCACCAGCACCAATAAACTCTTCATTAAAGCCGAGGTCGGCGATGCCACCGGCAAAATCCACTGCCGCGCCTGGAACGCCAGCCGCGACAGCTACGACCGCCTCCCCTCCGCCGGCTTCGTCCAAATCCGCGGCCGCATCGAAATGTACCAGGGACACCTCCAACTCGTCGCCGACTCCATCCTCCCCATCGATGACCCCACCAAACTCGACCTCTCCGAACTCGTCAAACACACCAGCAAAAACGTCCCCGAAATGCAGGCCCGGCTCAAAGAAATCGTCGGCAAACTCCACGACAAACAACTCCGCGCCATCGTCGACGAATTCCTCAATGACGCCGAACTGATGAAAAAATTCTCCATCGCCCCCGCCGCGATGAACATGCACCACGCTTGGATCGGCGGCCTCCTCGAACACACCATCAGCCTGCTCGAACTCGCCCTCGTCATCTGCCCACGCTATCCCGACATCGATCAGGATCTCGTCATCGCCGGCCTCTTCCTTCACGACATCGCCAAAACCGCCGAACTCACCTACTCCGCCGGCTTCGACTATTCCGACACCGGCCGCCTCATCGGCCACGTCGTCCTCGGCACCATCTGGATCGACCAAAAGGCCCGCGAAGCCGCCACCAAGCTCGGCGAACCGATCCGCCGCGACCTCCTCATGGTCCTTCAACACATTGTTCTCTCGCATCATGGCGAACCGGAATTCGGCGCTGCCGTCCTCCCCAAGACCCCCGAAGCCATTCTCGTCAACCTGATCGACAATCTCGACGCCAAGACGCAGATGGCCATCGACGCCGTCGCCGCCCCCGCCGAAGACGAGAATTGGACCGAATATCACAAGGCCTTCAACTCAAAACTCTATCGCCCCAGCATCACCATCCGCGACTGACGCTCGCCGTCACTCGCAGCCTGTTGCCCCCCTAGCGGAATCTTACTTCGCCGGCTGCGTCGCGGGAGCCGTCGCCGGACCCGCCACCGAACCGGTAAAGCGGCTCCAATACGCCTCATACGCCGCCCGCGCCGTCGCAAATTTCCCCTCCTCGATTTCCTTCGCAATCTGCGTGGTCAGTTCCGTAATCCGAACCACCGCCTCCAGCCGCGCGTTCATGTCCTTTTCATCCGTTGCCTTGTCCAGACCGTAGATCCCCGCCGCTTCCAGTTTCCACTGGGCGCCGATCTTCTTGAGCTTCAGCGTCCCTCCTTGTGCGCGATGACCGGCATCCGCGGGAATTTCAATCGTCGCCGTATCGCCGGCCACCGTCAGCTTGGCATCGTCAATCGTCTTGAGCCGCTTTGCGAAATCGTCGGCGCTCATCACGCCGAAGGCCTTCTTCCCCTCTTCGCCAAACTTCGCCTCCGCTGCCTTGCCGATCGCCGCCGTCGCCAGTTGCATCTTCAAAAAAGTTTCGACCGCCGGACCTTGCGCTTCCGCAAACGTCAGCGAATCGCGTAGCGCCTTTTCGTCCCCCGACAGCGCTGCCTGCAGAAACGCCTTCGCCGCGCTCCGTGGCTCGGAAAGATCCGCGTCGGCCATGACTGACCGCGCCGCCAATCCCAAAACCACCAGCATCGCCGCCGAAAAAATCCGCTTCATAGCACCCTCAAAAAAAATCGATCGCTCTCGCGTCTATCTCAATATCCGGCTTCGCCTCTCAGCCCAGATCCAGTTCCGCCACCACCGGGTAATGATCGCTCGCATACCGTCCGATGGCCGGCGTAAATACTTCACACGAGACCACCTTCGGGCACAAGTCCGGCGAGACGAAAAGATAATCCACCCGCGCCGCCGGATACGCCGTCGTAAAACTGCACCCGAAAGTTTCCGCCGGGTGATGCAGACTGTGCGCGTCGACGTAACCCGCCTCCAGCATCTTCCGCACCACCTCCCGTGGCAACTGGTCCTTCTGCCCTGCAATCCGCTTCCTGCTCGACGGCCGCAGCCGCGCCACATCGATCATCTGCTCCGGATGATACGAATTAAAATCCCCTGCGATCACGTGCGGCCGGCCCGAAAACACCCGCCCGATCTCCAGCACCCCCGCCAACTCCTTCAACCGCTCGTCCTCATCGGCAAACGTCTCATACGGATGCAGATGCACCCCAATGACCGGCAACGAAACTTTCCCCGCCTCAACAATCGCATGAAACGCCGCCCGCGTCAGCCGCGCATCGAGCGGCCCGTAGTTCACCGCCTCGCGAATCTTCCGTTTGCTAAGCAGACCCACCCCGCCCTGGGCATTCGTCGGATGCGCCGCCAGAAAACAATCCATCCCCAAACGATCCGCCAATTTCTCAAACAACCCCCGATCCCACGCCTCCTGCACCACCACCACATCCGCCCGCGCCAGCCGAATCGCTTCCGCCAGCGGATCGATCCGCCCCTCACCCCCCTCGAGAATATTGTAAGTCATCAATCGCATCGCCCCGCAGCCTACCACGCCACCGAACCCCTGTCAGCCCACCCATCATTCGTGTAACATCCCTCCACCGTGACGCCAACCCTGCACGAGGTACGTGGGCCATGAAACGCAGTGAACTCATCTTCGACCTCATCACCCTCTGGGTGACCATTGACCCCATCGGCACCCTCCCGCTCTATCTCTCGGTCACTAAAGACATGACCCCCCAGAAACGCCGCGCTGCCGCCATCCGCGCCTCCATCATCGCCTTCATCATCCTCGCCGGCTTCCTCTACCTCGGACAATACCTCCTCGAAGAAATGCGCATCGAGCTCCTCTCGTTCCAAATCGCCGGCGGAATCGTCCTGTTCCTCTTCGCCCTCAGCATGATCTTCGAAAAAGAAGGCCCCCCAAAAACCGCCTCTGACGACACCCGCGATGTCGCCGTCTTCCCCCTGGCCATGCCCTCCATCGCCACGCCCGGCGCTCTCCTGGCCGTCGTCGTCCTCACCGACAACAACACCCATAATTTCCTCGACCAAACCGCCACCTGCGGCATCATGCTCCTGATCCTCGCCATCAACCTGACCATCATGCTGCTCGGTGAAAAAATCGTAAAATTGATGGGCCGCGCCGGCCTCAATGTCCTCAGCCGCGTCATGGGTATGATCCTCGCCGCCGCCGCCGTCCAAATGGTCTACAGCGCCCTCCGCGGCGAACTCGGCCCCGGCTAACACCCCACTTCCCCCACTTCCTACCCGTCATCACTGCGGAATATCCGCCGTCCGCATCCCCCCTCACGCACTCAACATTCTGTAACCGCCGATGAACGCCGATAAACGCCGATACGTCTTACCCCATTCACGCCATCTGCGTTCATCGGCGTTCATCTGCGGTTTCTATTTCGCTGGCCCCTTCGCATCCGGCGCATGCCAGTTATGCGGCACCGGCTGCAGCATGCTCCCGCGATTCCCCTCCGTATCCGTGAACGATACATACTGCCCCACCCCCGGAATCGCCATCGGCTCGCCATGCACCTTGCCTCCGGCCGCAGCAACCTTCTTCATCGCCTCGCCAATATCCGTCACCGCAATCACCACCAGCGGCATGCCCCCGCCATCCGCCTTCGGAAAGAATCCGCCATTGATCGAGCCCGCCCGTTTCGGTCCCTTCTCATCCATCTCCGTCGTCGTCGCCAGCACGTAATCGCCCATCTCCTCGCCCAGCGATTTCATACGCCAGCCAAACGCCGCCGTATAAAATGCCGCCACCCGCTCCCGATCGCCATACGGCATCTCAAAATGCACCACCGGATCCATAAACCACCCTCCAATAAAGACCCAACCCTCTCCGCCAGGAACATCCCAGCCGCATTCGCATCCCATCATTATAATGCCCGCCAACTTTCCTTCAGCAAACCGGCACCATTCCCCAAACACCTTTCTCCCCCCGCCAACCCTTCGCAATTTCTAACCCCTAACCCATAACAACCTCCCCCTCCTCGCGTGACAACTCCCCCCCTCATCCGCCATACTAATCCCATGACTCACACAGCATCATTCGCCGTCATCATCCCCGCCGCCGGCAGCGGCTCGCGCTTCGGCGGCGGAGACAAACTCCTCGTCGACCTCGGCGGCCTCACCGTCCTCCAACGCTCCGTCGCACTCTTCGCCCATCGCCCGGACGTCCGCCACATCACCCTCGTCACCGCACCCGATCGCTTCGAAGCCTATCGCTCCCACCTGCGCAGCATCGTCTCGCCCGACAAACTCCACTTCGTCCCCGGCGGCCGCGAGCGCTGGGAAAGCGTTCTCAACGGCCTGCGCTCCCTCTCATCCCTGACTCCCCCACCCCTCTTCGTCGGAATTCACGATGCGGCCCGCCCGCTGACACCCCCCGCCATCATCGATGAAGCCTTTCGCGTCACCGTCGAACGTGACGCCGCCCTCCCCTGTCTCGCCGAACCCGCCACCCTCAAACGCATGGGCGAAAACGGCTGCGTCGCCGCCACCATCGATCGCCGCGGTCTCTACCAGGCCCAAACGCCCCAGTGCTTCAACGTCGCCAAACTGCTCGCCGGTTTTGAAAAACTTCACGCCGCAAATCAGCTTGCCGATGTCACTGATGACGCCCAGGTCTTCGAGCGCAACGGCTGGCCGGTGCCCATCTCGACCGGATCACCCCTCAACTTAAAGATCACCACGGCCGCCGATGTCGAACTCGCACGCGCCATTGTGGCCTCCTCAACCAGCACCGACAGCTCACACGCCCGATAAAACCGCCGCCAGTGAGACTGAAACCGCCCACCAGCCCCAACCGGCGAAAATTGCTCAAAATCGCGTCCCGTAATCTTTCGCCAAGTTAATCTGATACCGATTCGCGCCGATAGATTTCCTGTCAGGATAGGCAATTTCTGCTTGCCCGTACAAGGAGGTCAATCATGGCCGACAAGGAAAAAGAAAAATCCGCCAAGACCGCAGAGCCTGCGGAAGCCGCGGAACCCAAAAAGAAAAATCCGATGGTCAAGCTCATCGGCGTCGCCGCCGCTGTGCTCATCCTCGAAGGCGCCACCGTCGGCCTCACCATGATGATGGCCGGCGGACCCAAACGCGTCATCGCCGAAGTCCCCGCCACCGCCCCGAAAGAGGTCGTCGAACGGGATGCCGAGGTCAAAATCCTCGAAGCCAAGCTCCCCAACAACCTCCGCGGCCGCCTCTTCCTCTATGACCTCCAGGTAGTCGCCAAGGTCGATGAGAAGAATAAGGTCAAAGTGACCGAGCTCTTCGCCGAACGCGATGCTGAAATACGCGATCGCATTCGCACCATCATCGCCAGTTCCGACCCCAAGAGCCTCGAAGAACCCGGTCTCGAGACCCTCCGCCGCCAGATCGGCTACCAACTGGAACAGGACCTCGGCAAAGACCTCATCAAGGAACTGTTAATTCCCAAATGCACGCCATTCCGCGCTGAGTTCTAACCGGCGCGGCCATCGCTTGTGACTCAAACCCCAGCCACAGGGCCGGTTTACCCTTCACGGGGCACGCCGTCTCTGTGGCTTTCAGGCTTTTTGCCTGACGAAAATCGCCCCTCCGGGACGATGTAGAAGAGGATACGGCATGGAGGCCTGCAATGACTGATGTTCAATCCCCAGCTACCGACGTTCCCGGCGGGTTCGACGCCCCCAGCGGCACCGCGGGAAATTTCACGCTGCCCAGTCTCAGCAAAGTGCTCGGCAACGTTCCCGCCGGCGCCATCGAACTGCTCCGCGATGTCGACCTCAACGTGAAAATCGAACTCGGACGCACCCGCATGCTCATCGAAGATGTGCTCAAACTCTCCGAGGGCAGCGTCGTTGAACTCGACAAACTCGCCGGCGATCCCGTCGACGTCTTCGTCAACGACCAACTCGTCGCCCGCGGCGAAGTGCTCGTGCTCAACGATAATTTCTGCGTCCGTATCAACGAAATCATCACCACCATCGAAGAATGATCCCACGCCCGCATAGGGGTGATGGTGATGCCCATTTAGAAAAGATGATTCTGGAGGGTGACAAACGATTCGCGTGTGGTAGAGTATCCCTCGTACCGGTGGAACCGGGACCTGTCGTGCCGGCAGTTAAATCGGCATCGCATTCCGCAGGTGGACCATGGATGGTCGAAATCATTTCTCCCCCCGGCAAAGCCTGTTGCCCAACTTCTTCACCCCCATCAGTTCCCTGGCCATCATTATATTGCTCGTTCTTCCCCACGTTTGCCTCGCCCAAGCCATGGGCAAGGTGGCCGTCGATCCTCCTTCGCCGGCACTGCCGACAACGCCCGCAACCGCCGCTCCGAAGCCCCCAACGCTTCCGCCCGGTGAGTCGCGCATGGCCGCCCACATCGAACCCGTTCGCAGCGACACCACCGATCGGCCTGTAGTGACTCCGCCCGTCGCCCAAGCAACCATCCCACCTGCCGCTCCGGCGCCGACTACGCCAATCACGACCACTACTCCCAACATTGCTGAGGCCACAACGCCACCCACCGCCACCGCCCCCGCCCCGGCATCTGAAACCAAGACGCCCGGCAGCGCCTTCGAACACCGCCCGATCCGTGCCCAGGCACTTTCGGAAGAACCCGCCGCCGCTCAAGCGCCTCACGCCCCTGCGGCCCCTTCCACACTTCCTTCGGGAATAACTTCTGCCCTCCAAGTCGCCGCGGCACTCGCCGTCGTCGTCGGCCTCATCTTCATCGGCAAAGCCGCTGCACGAAAATTCGTCCCCGGCGCCCGCGCCGGCAACGGCAAAGGCGTCATCGAAATCCTCGCACGCTATCCCCTGGCCAAAAATCAATCGCTGGTCCTCGTCCGCATCGGCTCCCAAATCGTAGCACTCAACCAGGGCAAAGACGCCAGCCACTCCGTGCTCGTCATCAATGACCCTCTCGAAGTCGCCCGCCTCATGGGCCAGATCGAAGGCACCAATCCCAAATCCATCCAGGCCGGTTTCTCAAAACTGCTCTCCAACGCGCGCATGGATCTGGAAGATCCAGCCAACGCACCGGAAGCAGACGATGCCGAGAGCCGCGCCATGGAACCCGAAAATCTCGATTCGCAGCTTGAAGAAATGGCCGCCGCCAAACGCCAGTTGATGGAACTTCGCCAGCAGGTGCGCTCCGTGCGCGACCATATTCCGCGGATGTAATGATCGTCCGCCTCCGGCAGGATGCCGGTGATATATGTCAGGATGACACGATGAACGCTCTATTTTGCTCACTTGGGATCCGTCCCGCACTGCTCGCCCTCATGGCGTCATTCCTCCTTCTGCTGAGCATCTCCGCACACGCCCAGACCCCTTCGGCCACAGCCTTCGGCCCCCCTACCGAATCCGACGCCCGCAACCAGAAAGTCCGTGAAGTCCTCGGCAACCTTGGCATGCCCGCAACGTCCCTCACCCCCGGCGCCACCGGCAATAACGCCCAGGCCATCGCCCTGCCCGACCTCACACGCACCGTCCCCACCACCACGGACCCCAAACAACTCTCCAGTTCCCTTCAGATCTTGCTCCTCCTCAGCGTCCTGACCCTCGCCCCCACCATCCTCCTCATGACCACCTGCTTCACCCGCATCATCATTGTCATGTCCCTGCTCCGCCAGGCCCTCGGCGCCTCGCAGTTGCCCCCCAACCAGGTCCTCATCGGCCTCTCCCTCTTCATGACCTTCATGGTGATGGGCCCCTCCTGGAACCGCATCAACAAGACCGCCATCATCCCCTACAACAACAACGAAATCTCGCAATTCGAGGCCTTCGACCGCGCCAAAGGCGTCTTGCGGGAATTCATGATTCGCCAGGTGGAAGCCGCCCACAACGAAGATGATGTCTACCTCTTCCATCACTACAGTTCGCCCGACGCCACCCCGCCCAAAAACTGGGATGAAGTCGCCACCACCACGCTCATCCCCGCCTTCATCCTCAGCGAGCTCAAAGTTGCATTCCTCATGGGCTTCCGTATCTACCTCCCCTTCCTCATCATCGACATGGTCATCAGCTCCGTCCTCATCAGCATCGGCATGCAGCTGCTGCCCCCCGTCATGGTCTCCCTCCCGTTCAAACTGCTCCTGTTCGTCCTCGTCGACGGCTGGCACCTCGTCTGCGCAACGCTCCTCGCATCCTTTAATTAGGCTCAAAACGAGAGGTCCGAAATATCACATGATTAGCGTTGAACAAGCCATCGATCTCCTCCGCGACGCCATCATGGTAACCATGGTCATCGTCGCCCCGATTCTGATCATCGGCATGTTCATCGGCCTGGTGATCAGCCTCATCCAGGCCGTCACCCAGATCCAGGAGGCCACCCTCTCCTTCGTCCCCAAAATCTTCGCAATGGCCGTGGCCATTGTCCTCGTCATGCCGTGGATGTTCCAGCGGCTCCTCGACTACACCCGTCACCTCTTTACGACTATGAACTGACGCGATGTTTTCCGATCTGATGCCATTCTATCCCCTGCTGATCCCGTTCCTGCTCGTGGCTTTCCGCGTGCTGGGAATCTTTGTATTTGTCCCCTTCTTCTCCAATCTCGCCCTGCCCGGAAATGTCAAGGTCCTCCTGAGCCTTGCAATCACCGTCTGCATCTGGAATGTCGTCCCCAAACCCACCGCCCTCCCGCTCGACCTCATCCACGCCGTCGTCGCCGTCGCCATCGAACTCTCCGTCGGACTCATGATCGGCCTCATGGTCGCCATGGTCTTCATGGGCATCCAACTCGGCGCCCACATGATCAGCCAGCAGATGGGCCTCTCCATGGCCACAATCTACGACCCCATGTTTGAAGACCAGTCGACCGTCATCGAACAGGCCGCCTTCTGGGTGGCGCTGGTCGGTTTCCTCGGAATGGGCGGCCACCGCGAGATCATCAATGCCGTCGTTTATAGCTATAATACGGTTCCGATGGGCGGCTCGCAGGCCGGCGGCGGCATGTCACCCGAATACATGCTCAACGCCACCCTCGGCGCCATGGACGCCTCCTTCCACGCCGCCGCCCGCGTCGCCATGCCCGCCCTCGTCGCATTCTTTCTCGCCACCCTCACCAGCGGTTTGATCTCGCGCGCCATGCCCCAAATGAACATGATGACCCTCGGCATCAGCATCAACCTCCTGATCGGAATGGTGATGATCGCCATCGGTCTCACCGGTTGGTCACTCGTCGCCCAGGACAGTTTCCACGGACTATTTCGCGCGATAACACAAATTTTCAATCTTTAAAGGTCATAGAAATCAACTGTCGAATACAGATAACGCCCCCTAATGATCGCCCCTCATTGCGTTCTCATAAACCCAATCTTTAAGCCCCGGATCACGATATGGCAGAACATTTTGACGACAAGACCGAGCCGGCAACAGCACGACGCCGGGACGAGGCGCGGGAATCCGGCCAAATGCCCAAGTCCCAGGACCTCACCTCCGCCGCCCTGCTCCTCTTCGGCATGGTGGCCATTTCCCTGACCTCCACCAACTTTATCAACGGCTTGGCCGGCTTAATGCGTGCCCTCTTGGGAAATCAGTTTTACGGCGATAATGCCGATGTTCTCGGCAATTCGATGCGTATCTCGCTGCCCGTGATGGTGCGTATCCTCAGTCCGATCCTCATCACGGTTCTTGGGGTATCGCTGATCACCACGTACATGCAGGTGGGATTCCGAATCACGACCAAACCCCTCATGCCCAACCTTGCCAAATTGAACCCAGTCCAAGGCTTCGGACGCCTCTTCGGTGGGCAGAACTGGTTCCAATTGGCCATGAACCTATTCAAAATGATCCTGGTGGCAGTGATCGCTTATAACCGCTTCAATCTTCACTTACCTGAAGTTGTGTCGCTCAGTGCCGTGGACTTCCCTGCAAACTTTTCTATCGCCGCCGGCATCATCTACGATCTGGCCTGGCGCATTGCCGTAGCACTGCTCATCCTCTCGCTCGTCGATTGGATTTACAAAAAATGGAAATTCGAACGCGATATCCGCATGTCCAAGCAGGAAATCAAGGACGAAGCCAAGATGATGGAAGGCGACCAGGCCATCAAAGGCCGCCGTCGTCAGCTCGGTCGCAAAATGATCATGCAGCGGATCCACCGCGACGTGCCCCGCGCCGACGTCGTCGTGACCAACCCCACTGAACTAGCGGTAGCGTTGAAATACGATCCGAAGTCCATGAATGCACCACGGGTAGTGGCCAAGGGCGCTGGCTTCCTCGCGGCGCGCATCCGCCAGATCGCCATTCAAAACGGTATCCCGCTCGTCGAACGCAAACCGCTTGCCCAGGCGCTCTACAAAACCGTCGACGTCGGCCAGGAAGTTCCCGCAGAGTTCTACCAGTCCATCGCCGAGATCCTCGCGTACGTCTACGAACTCGCAGGCAAAGGCCTCCGCCGTCTTCGCGAAGCCGTCTGACAAAACTTAACTCACAATATTTTCAATTCTTCCAGACGCGCAAAATATGCACAACATCATATTTTGAAATCCCCTCGCAAAATAATCTTTACCTTTTTCTAAAACTCGACGAGAAATGTCTTGCGTACACCGCGTTCGAAGGTAGAATCCCAAGTGATGTGCTACTTTGCGTCGCACGTCCGCACGCACTGAAGCAGGATGCTTCAGACCACGCCCGGTTCTCCGGGGACGAATGGAGTCGTCATGGCCAGCGCCGCCACACTAGCAGCCAATCCCGCCGCCGGCGCGCCCCTCGGCCTGTCCTTCCTCAACAACCGCTACCTCCAAATGATCCACAAGCACCGCGGACTCATCATGCCCGCGGGCTTCATCACCATGGTCATGGTGTTGCTGGTCCCGCTTCCCCCATTCGCGCTCGATCTGCTGCTCGTGGCGAATCTGGCCATGGGCGCTATCATCCTCATCAGCGTCATCTTCGTGCGCACGCCGCTCGAACTCTCTATCTTCCCCTCGCTCCTCCTCGGCACAACGCTCTTCCGTCTCGTGCTCAACGTCGCCTCCACCCGGCTGATCCTCACCGCCGGTGACCGCGCCGGCACCGCCGAAACCGCCAGCGCCGCCGCCGGACACGTCATCCAGACCTTCGCCGAGTTCGTCGCCAAAGGCTCCCTCACCGTCGGCATCATCATCTTCATCATCCTCATCGTCATCCAATTCGTCGTCATCACCAAGGGTGCCACGCGTATCTCCGAAGTCGCCGCCCGCTTCACCTTGGACGCCATGCCCGGCAAGCAGATGGCCATCGACGCCGACCTCAACGCCGGTCTCATCAAAGAAGATGAGGCCCGCCGCCGCCGCTCCGAAATCGCCCGCGAAGCCGAATTCTACGGGGCCATGGATGGTGCCTCAAAATTCGTCCGCGGCGACGCCGTTGCCGGCATCATCATCGTCTTCATCAACGTCCTCGGCGGCGCCGCCATCGGTATGCTCCAAAACGGCTGGCCCGTCGGCAAATGCATGGTCGTCTTCACCAAGCTCACCATCGGCGACGGCCTCGTCTCCCAGGTCCCCGCTCTCCTCATCAGTCTCGCTGCCGGCCTCCTCGTCACCCGCAACAGCTCCAAGGAAAACCTCGGCGAAGAATTCCTCCAGCAGCTCACCGGCCGCACTTCCGCCCTCGCCGTCGTCGCCGCCTTCCTCTTCCTCATGAGTTTCACCGGCATGCCCAT
>Ga0114951_10000884_pt1 | contig 39641 bp, 41 predicted proteins | sample AM7aDNAmetaG_FD_88677 | JGI IMG/M metagenome (GOLD analysis project Ga0114951, IMG submission 88677) | Freshwater microbial communities from Finland to study Microbial Dark Matter (Phase II) - AM7a DNA metaG | ecosystem: Environmental > Aquatic > Freshwater > Lake | place: Finland: Lake Alinen... | reverse complement strand
CGCTAATTATGGCGGCTGTCTTATCGTAGGGGCAAACAATAGAGAGTTATTTTTGGGGATGATATTTCTTTTAAAGTTAGGGCATAAAGACCTTTTGATTCCGCTGGCAGAAGTTAAAGGGACGGAAATAAAAAGGCTGATCTTCTTCAAATATGTACGGCTCACTATTAAAGGCTTTCCAAAAGATATTATTCAAATAGATAAAAGGACCGCGGATCTGATTGAAAGAGAAAGTGAAAATGCCTGGCAGTATGAGAGAGTGAAGGAAGAAACTAATGCTTGAAAAAGTCAGAAAGACCATAAATAAATATTCTCTTCTGCAAAAAGGAGACCGGGTACTTGTTGCCGTTTCCGGGGGGCCGGATTCGGTTGCGCTCCTGCTTGCTTTGCTGAAAATAAAAAAGGAATATTCGCTGACCCTGGGGGTTGCGCATGTTAATTACCATTTGCGTAAAAACGAGTCGAACAAAGACCGGGATTTTGTAAAAAAACTCGCGGAGAAATACGGACTGCCGTTTTTTGCCGCGGAGATAAACGGAAAAAAAGAATTTAAGGGCGGAGACCTGCAGGAAAAAGCAAGAGAGTTCCGGTATGCCTTCTTTAGTGAAGCCGTCAGGGAATTAAAAGCAGGCAAGCTGGCGATCGGGCACAATAGGGACGATCAGGTGGAAACGGTTTTAATGAGATTTTTGCGGGGCGCGGGCGCGGGCGGGCTTACCGGCATTCCGGTAAAGCGCGGGTTTGCGCCGGGAGTGACACTTATAAGGCCGCTTTTTGAAACAAAACGGGAGGCAATCGAACTATTTCTCAAAAAAAATAAAATAAGAGCCAGGAGAGATAAGAGCAATTATAAGGATGTATATTTAAGAAATAAGCTCAGGCTGCGCCTCCTGCCTCTTCTAAAAAAAGAATACAACAACCGCATAGAAGAGAATATTTTCAGAATGGCCGAAATCCTGGCCCCGGAAGACGATTTTTTGCGGAAGGAAGCGTTAAAAACCATTAAAAATGCCTGCGGAGAATATTTTATTCCGGAAAAGGCCTTAAATGCCCTGCCTGCCGGCTTGAAGCAAAGAGCGCTGCGAGAATTAATACGCCTGGAAAAAGGCGACTTAAAAGGCCTGGAAAGCAAACATTTGACCGGCGTTGCGGAGCAAAAAAAGAGCCGGAGCCTTCCGGGGGGCAGATCCTTGCTTTGTACCGGCGGCAAAATTATTGTTGTGAAAAATAAAGAAACCACGGGCCCGGAAAGCAAAAGGTTGAAAGTGCCCGGTATTACCGTTTTCGGCAACAAAAAAGTAGCCGTCACAATTAAGGATATGGTAAAATATTTTGGAGGAAAGAACGAAGCCTTTCTGGACGCAAAAAAAGTCAGCCCGCCTTTGTTTTTGCGGAGCAGGCGCGCAGGGGACCGTTTTATGCCTTTTGGCATGACGAAATATAAAAAAGTGCAGGATTTTATGGTAGACGAGAAGATTCCGGCTTATAAAAGAGCGCAGGTCCCAGTCTTGACCGATGCCCGGGGCGAAATTCTTTGGCTTGCGGGGTATCGCCCGGATGAAAGATTCCGGGTAACCAAAAAAACAAAAAAGATAATCTGTCTAAAGCTGCTGGAGGTAAAATAAATATGAAAATGATTTTTGCTTTTCTTATGCTGTTCCTGGTGCCGGTTTTGGGCGCTAATCCCGGGTTTTCGCTTGATGCCTTTGCCGAAAGGGCAGAAAAGTCGGCGGCCGATGTGGCAAAAGAGCTAAACTGGAGCTCGCTTAAAAGCAAGGAAGAACTCTATATCGAATACATTGCAAACAAGAACAGGAAAGATCCCCAGAGGCTTTTTTATTGCGCTAAAGAAGTGGTAAAGAATAAGGAGGACTTAATCCCGGACCTGGCAAATATTCTGGTACTCATTGAAGATGAGGATAAATTTGCCGGCGCTGCCCTGCCCCTGCTCTATGTAAAGGACCGGCGGGTTGTGGAACCCCTAAAAAAAGTTATAGAAGATAAGAACAAGCGTATGAAGATACGGGGGCTCTCCGCAGCCATCCTGGCTACCTATTCAAAAAACGAAGCTTATGCAAAAGAAAAATGGAATATGGCAAAACAGATAATTTATTCCACCGAATTTAATCTGCTGGAAAAAAATGAAATAAAAATGCTGCAGGAATATGTGGACGCGCTCAAATATAGAGAAGATATTGGTGTGGATATGTACCTGTGGATAAAACCCGGAATTTTTGATTTCGTCCAGCCCGACGAGAATACCGAAACGGTTAAGGTGGGCAAGGAAAAAAAAGAAGCCGTTTTAAAAGACCTTAAATCGGAGAAAAAAGAAAAGAGAGAGAACGCGATTTACGCTCTGCTGAGCCTTCCGTTTCCCGGCAGGGCCAAGCTCCTGGAAGACATTTCCAAAACTGATGTCGACCTTGGGTTAAGGAAAAATGCCAAACTCTATCTCAAACTTCTTGAACGCGTAAAACAGGAAAAGAGCCCAAAGTAAGGCCTTTCGGAAAAAGCGTTTGATAAGATGCGGATTATAGTCGTCCCGCCATAGGGTTGTCCTTTTCTGCTTAATTTGCCCTATTCTATATGATATAAAACATTATTGACAAACCCGATATTCTGCTATATTATAGTAAAATACGCTTAAAAATGGTGTTTTTGTTGAATAATTTAGGGAGGGTAGTAAAGTGAGTAACGGTTTTAAGACTTTGTCAGTATGGATATTGATCTTTCTTTTGGCCATTTACGGGGCATCTTACTTAATGAACGCAAAGAAGGGCCCGGAGGCGATAAGTTACAGCGAGTTTATTATTGCTGCCGGTGAAGGTAAGATTAGAGAAGTTACCGTCTATGAGGACCAAAAGAAAGTGGAAGGCACTTATGTGGCGGGAAAACCAAACGGCTTTTTCACTTTTATCGGCGCGGACCCGGATATGTGGAAGATTCTCCGCGAGAAAAATGTTAAGATAACCGTAAAAGCTCCGGAGCAGATACCGCTCTGGCTTAATATTCTTATGAGTATAGCGCCTTTTCTTATCCTCGGCGTTATTATATTTTTTGTCTGGAAACAGATGCAGGGCGCGGGCAATTCGGCTTTTAATTTTGCCAAGAGCCGCGCAAAACTCTTTTCTTCCAATCAGACAAAAGTCACCTTTGATGATGTGGCCGGAGTTGAAGAAGCTAAAGAAGAATTGAAAGAAGTTATAGATTTTCTCAAGGAACCGACAAGATTTCAAAAGCTTGGCGGGAAGATTCCCAAAGGCGTGCTTCTTATAGGTTCTCCCGGTACAGGCAAAACCCTTTTGGCGCGGGCGGTGGCCGGGGAAGCCGGCGTGCCCTTTTTCTCGCTCTCGGGCTCTGATTTTGTGGAAATGTTTGTAGGTGTCGGCGCAGCCCGGGTAAGAGATTTATTTGAACAGGGGAAAAAGAATGCGCCGTGTATTATCTTTATTGATGAACTGGATGCAGTCGGGCGCCGCCGCGGTTCAGGCCTGGGCGGAAGTCATGATGAAAGAGAACAGACGCTAAACGCGCTCCTGGTGGAAATGGATGGTTTTGAAACAAACACGGGTCTTATCGTAGTTTCGGCCACAAACCGTATGGATGTGCTGGATCCGGCGCTGCTGCGCCCCGGCAGATTTGACCGGCGCGTTGTTGTGGCTCTTCCCGATTATAAAGGCAGGGAAGCCATCATGAAAATCCACACTAAAAAAGTGCCTCTCGAAAAAAATGTAGACCTTTCCATTATTGCGCGGGGGACCCCGGGTTTTACCGGCGCGGATCTGGCTAACCTTATTAATGAAGCGGCCCTGCTCGCGGCAAGAAACAATAAAAAAGAAATTTCTCTTAAAGAACTGGAAGATGCAAAAGACAAGATATATATGGGTGTCGAAAGAAAGAGCCTCATAATAGGGGATAAAGAAAAGAGGAACACGGCTTTTCATGAAGCCGGTCATGCTTTGATAGCCAACCTTTTGCCCGGAGCCGATCCCCTGCATAAGGTAACAATAATTCCCCGCGGCATTGCGCTGGGTGTTACCTGGAGACTGCCTACCGAAGACCGGCATTCCAGAGGCAAAAAAGAATTTATCACGGATATTATGATCTCCCTGGGCGGCCGTATAGCAGAAGAGCTCTTTATGGAGGATGTTTCCACCGGAGCCAGCGCTGATTTTCAGCATGTTACGGAAGTTGCGCATAAGATGGTAACCGCTTATGGTATGAGCGAAAAACTGGGTACCCGTACTTATGGAAGGCCGGATAGAGAAGTATTTCTAGGCGGCAGTTATATGCAGGAAAAGGATTATTCGGAAGACACTTCAAAAAAGATAGATGAAGAGGTCAGGTGTATCATAGAAGATTGCTACAATAAAGCAAAAAAAATGCTTACTAAAAATAAAGGCAAGCTGGAAAAAATCGCTTTAGCGCTGCTGGAGAGGGAAACTCTGGACGGTTTGGAAGTGGAAGAAATTATTACCGGCAAAAAGAAGACCCCGACCGAACCCCCTGCGCCCCCGGCAACAGGCAGCACCATCGAAGCTAAAATCGAAGACAAGAAGGGGGCGGTAAAACCGGAATTAAATCCCGCACCGGTGCCCAACACGACCACGGGGAAAGCATGAATAAGGCCAAAATAGAAAAAGCCGTCAGAGATATTCTGGTTGCCATCGGCGAAGACCCGGGACGGGAAGGGCTGAAGGACACTCCCGCGCGCGTGGCGAGGATGTATGAAGAAATCTTTCAGGGGGTCGGTCTGGACCCGGCTAAAGAACTTAAAGTTCTCTTCACGGAAGAACATGATGAGATGGTTTTACTCAAAGACATTCCGTTTTATTCCATGTGTGAACATCACCTGCTGCCTTTTATCGGAAAAGCCCATGTGGCTTACATACCCGTTAACAATAAAGTGCTGGGGCTTTCGAAAATTGCGCGCCTCGTAGACACGGTCTCCAAGCGGCCGCAGTTACAGGAACGCTTAACGAGCCAGATCGCCGATACTTTGACTAAGTCTATAAAACCCAAAGGGGTCCTGGTCGTGGTCGAAGCTGAACATCTTTGTATGACTATGCGGGGAATAAAAAAACCCGGCTCAAAGATGGTGACTTCGGCGGTAAGAGGGCTCTTCAGAAAGAGCCAGGCTACCAGAAGTGAAGCCCTTGCCTTAATCCGCGGGTCATGAAAAAAAAGCAGTTTCTTTGCGGTAAATTCTCTTTTGACCTTCCTCCTGCCGGAAAAACTTTGATAATGGGAATTCTGAATATTACGCCGGATTCTTTTTCTGACGGGGGCAGGTATTTGGATCCGGAAAAAGCTCTGGACCGGGCTTTGCTGCTGGCGGCAGAAGGCGCAGATATAATAGATATCGGCGGCGAGTCCACCAGGCCGGGCGCTTTAAAAATTTCTGCCCGGGAAGAATTAGACCGAGTTCTGCCGGTGCTCCGGAAACTTACCAAAAAACTAAAACTGCCTGTTTCGCTCGATACCTATAAATATGAAGTGGCCCGGGCCGGACTTGAGGCCGGCGTTTCAATAATCAATGATATAAGCGGCCTGCATTATAATCCGGAAATTGCCCGGCTTACAGCCGGGGCCAAAGCAGGCCTGGTGCTCATGCATATTAAAGGGACTCCGGCCGATATGCAGGTTAACCCTGTTTACGGGGACCTGATGAAGGAAATAAAAAGTTACTTAAGAAATAGTATAAAGACCGCGCTCTCTTTTGGAAACAGCAAAGAAAGCATAATTATAGATCCGGGTATAGGGTTCGGTAAATCACGGGAAGATAATTTAAAAATATTGAAAAACACCGGCGGGTTTGTTAAACTTGGTTACCCGGTGCTAGTCGGTACCTCAAGGAAATCATTTATAGGAAAACTGACCGCTGAAACCGCAGAAAACAGGCTGGCAGGCTCGCTGGCCTCTATAGTCCTCGCGGTGGAAAGAGGCGCGGCAATTGTCCGGGTGCATGATGTAAAGGAAACAATTTCGGCGCTAAAAATCACGGAAGCAATTTTGAAGGTGTAAATGGATCAAATACTAAATAATATCCTAAGTCCTTTTTTGAGCATCGGCTTTTCTGATGTCTTTCAGATTTTCGTACTTTATGTCGTTTTCTATTATCTTTTAATACTCTTAAAAGAAACCCGGACGATGCAGATGCTTAAAGGGCTTTCCCTCTTGCTCGGGGTAACCCTGCTGGCTACCCTCCTCCAGTGGCACACCATCAACTACTTTCTAAGAAATATATGGCCTATCTGGATAATCGCATTTATTATTCTTTTCCAGCCGGAACTGCGCCAGATACTTGTGGATATCGGGAATAGAAGGATTCAGTTTAAAACCCTTTTCAAGACCGAAGACGCTGTTTATGAGGAAATAGTCAGAACGGTAAAACAGATGCTTCGAAAGCATACCGGCTGCCTTATTGTTTTAGAAGGTAATGTAGGCTTAAAAGAAGTCATAGAAACCGGCAGCAGGATAAACGCCGATATAAATTCCGCTTTATTAATGACCATCTTTACGCCTAAAACCCCGCTGCATGACGGCGCGGTGATTATTAATCAGGGCCGGATTGTAGCCGCCGGCTGCATTTTACCTTTAACACAGAAAACGGATTTAGATATCGAACTTGGAACCCGGCATCGCGCGGCACTCGGAATTACGGAAGAAACTGACGCAGTGGCCATAGTTGTTTCCGAAGATTTGAGAAATGTTTCCCTGAGCGTAAACGGGAAAATAACGCCGGTTGAACCGGATAATTTAAAGGAGATGCTGACGCTTTATGCCTCAAAAAGGTATTGAAATAGAAAAGATTTTGCAAAGGCTTAAGGATTCCCTGAGCAAAAATTACAGGTATAAAATTATCGCCCTTCTGATAGCCATCGCGGCCTGGGCTTATGTTTCAATTGATGAAAATAAAACGACCACCCTTGATGTTGAGCTCCGGCTGGAATATTCCAATGAGGCGGGCTTTACCGTAATCGGGGAAAGGCCTAAATATGTCACGGTGGTTTTATGGGGGCCGACCGATATTATCAGAACCCTGGGCCCGGCGCAGTTAAAAGCAACACTCGATATAGGTATCCCGGTAAAGGGAGAAAAAGAATATGAAATCACAGCACGCCAGATATTTGTCCCGGACGACAATGTCCGGATACTTAAGGTCAACCCTTCGAAAATCAAACTTAATTTTCAGAAGTATACCGACAAAAAATAACCGGGAGTAACCTGAAACTATGGCGAAATTAAATGTAAATATTGACCATGTGGCCACACTGCGCCAGCAAAGATTAGGCAGAGAGCCTTCGACCTTTAAGGCGGCAAAGATTGTGGAGGCCTCCGGCGCTGCCGGGATTACGATACATCTTCGCGAGGACCGCCGTCATATTCAGGATTTTGATGTTTACGGTATAAGAAAATTTATTAAAACAAAACTTAACCTTGAAATGGCCGTTTCCCGGGATGTGGTGGCGGTTGCGCTTAAAGTAAAACCGCACTGGGTGACTTTGGTTCCGGAAAAAAGGCAGGAACTGACCACCGAGGGCGGGCTGGATGTTTACGGGCAAAAGAAGAAATTAAAAGCAATTGTAAAGATATTCCACGAAAAAAAGATACTGGTCAGCATGTTTGTTGACCCGGACCAAAAACAGGTCAAGGCCTCGGCAGAAATTGGAGCTGATTTTATAGAAATACATACCGGTACTTACGCGGATGCCTTGACACAAACAGCCGTTGATAAAGAATTCCTGAAAATAAAAGAGGCGGCGGTAACAGCCAAACTTTTAGGCCTTAGAATCAATGCCGGACACGGTCTCAACTATGAAAATGTCGGCCGGCTCAGAAAGCTTGGTATTATAGAGGAATTCTCCATAGGGCATAGTATTATTTCGGAAGCGATATTTACGGGCCTAAATACTGCGGTTAGGAAGATGATAAGGTTGGTGAAGTAAAAGAAAAGCGGTCTATAAGGTCTATAAATGTCGATAAGGGTTTATAAGGTTTTTAAAGTTTGTAAGGTTTTTAAGGTCTAAAATCGTTGAAGGATATTTATTATGTTCAGTCGTGCATCTGTGTCATCTGGTTTTTATCTGTGACATCAGCCGGGGTGAAATTGTTGAGCAAATGGTATAAATATTTAACTATAATTCCTTTGCGAAATCCGCCTAGGCGGAAGAAAAAATCCGGTCAGACTATTGTGGAATATGTGTTGATTATTTCGCTTATCTTTGTTGCCTTTACAGGCGTCTTTTCTATATTTTCAAAAACTCTCCATAAACACTGGGGAATATATTCAAAAATGATTGCCGCACCTGTTCCCTGAAAGACAAATATTACAAATGCCGGCTGACAGATAATATCGTTATAAAAGTTTTTATTGACTGGAACGGATGTATCCATTATAATACCTGTAAATAATTTCACGGGGGTGAGATCATAATTGCTAATTGCTGATAACTGAATTATTATTGCAAAAAATTCGTTTAAGGGGTGAAATATGAAAATCACAAAAAGCTCAGGACAGACTATTGCCGAATATGCATTGATAATAGGGCTGGTTGCAGTTTTAATACTGGCGGTAATGAAAATATTCGGCGGCTCAATAACCGTCAGTTTTGGAAAAATAGCTAAAATGATAACAGGGGCGTTTTAATACAGTCCGTAAAGGTCTGTAAATGTCCGTAAGGTCTAAAATCGTTGAGAGATACTTATGTAAGTGCAAAGCTTTAAACTTCTTGCTTGTCCATGTGCCTTGTTGTTGTTTAATCGAAGGTCCGTAAGGTAAAATAAATAAGAGCGTTTACCTTATGGACATTATGGACCTTGGACCTTATGGACTATCTCAATGGACTATGTTTTGTTGTGGGGTGAAATTTGAACTGCAAATCTAAAGGCCAGAGTCTTGTCGAATTTACTTTAATTTTACCGGTGTTTTTTCTGCTCTTATTTTGTATTGTACAGACGGCGGTACTATTTAATGCGCAATACCTGGTCACCTATGCTTCTTTTTGCGGCTGCCGCGCCGCTATTGTTCATTCAAATCCAAAAAGAGGTGAGTTACCGGATGTATTTGCAAAAAAAGCCTCACGGCTGGCGCTTGCAACTACATTTTCCCTCTCCTCCCAGGCGGCAAAAATTGATTGCGAGTATCTGCGGAGAGAATACCGGGTAACAGTTACAATGTTTGTGAAAAATATAGTGCCGGGATTAAATATTGTAATACCTGTTTTCCCCGTAAAAGCTTCCACCAGGCTGCCAATAGAATGAAAAAACTACAGTTAAGGATAAAATGAAAAAATCTAAAGGTCAGACAGCGGTTCTTTTGCTTGTAACTATCCCGGTAATACTTCTTATTATTTCTTATACTTTGTCGAATGGTAAGCTTATATATAGAAAGATAAAACTCCAAAATGCGGTGGATGGCGCCGCCTATACGGGGGCTCTCTGGCAGGCGCGGGGCTTAAATGTAATTTCTGATCTTAACTGGGCTTTGCTTACGGCGCTGACCGCAGAAGCCGCCTCGGGACAATGGGACTTTAAGGTTTCAAACGGGATTAGACTGGCGCAGGATGTTGTTAATCAAACTTTCCCCGGGACTTCGGCCCTTGCGGGTTATGGAAATTTTAAAAGTAATTTTAGTAACGGCATTGCGGTGCGCACGGGGATAGAAGGAATGTTTTCTTTGAAAGTTAAAAGATTTGAAGTCCTGGGAGTTAAAGGCTATATGGTTAAGGATTTGGAAAGAGGTTGGGTAAATCAACGCCTGGACGGGCCTTTTACCCGGACCGTGGGCCTGGGAAATGCTGAACCCGGTTTTTTTGGGGGCTCCCTTAGTTTTGGAATACCCATGCTTTCGGCTTTTGCACAAGCTATGCCTGATAGAGACTCCGGCGAACCGGATAATTTATTGGAAGGAACAGGGATTCCCGAGCTGGCGGGAGATTTATGGGACCCTGTGTATTATCCAAAATTGATCCCGGTTTCAACGGGGTACGGAGCCTTCAAAAAGGGCTGGCTGCATTAAAATGAGAAGAAAAAAGAAAGGCTCTGCTCTTATCGAATTCGTTCTTGTTTTGCCCGTGCTCCTGGCTCTCTGGATCGGGCTGTACAAATTGAATTCACTCTTTGTGATAAAGCAAAAATTGGCGGTCGCCGCGCGTTACGGCTCCTGGCTAAACAGAGACGGCACGGAGAAATTGAGAATAGAAAAAGAACTTAAAGCGGAATTAAGCCGCGCTGCTCTGCTCAAATCCGAAAACTGCATTATTACCGGACTTTCTAAAGAAATAAGACCTATCTACCGCGACACGGAATCGGTTGTAGGCCTCAAATACAGGATTGATAATATTTATTCCAAAACCCCGTTAATATTGGAAGAAACTTTCAGTCTGAGCCACAATTCCTGGGCTACCCCAGCCGGGAAAAAAAGAAATCTTGATCCCCTGAAGGATAAGGAGACCCCGAAATGGCAGGATATCTTTTTCCCTTAATCGCCGTACTTTCGGCGGGTATGTTTGCGGTAATTTACGGGGACCTGCCCGATAGTACCGGCCTTGTTAAGATGAAGGTTGTTGAGCTTAAAGTAAACGGCCTTAAAGGCTTTGGAGAGGTGTTTTATTCAAACAATGAAAAAATAAAAACCATCAGTGCGTTCAGGGTTATGATGCAAAAGCAGGGGTTTATTGAGAATTCAAGAGCAAAAGAAACCCTGAGTTTCAGTAAAGAAAAAATGCTGAAGACGGTACTATTTCTGGAAGAAAGAAAAGGCACTCTGGTTATTTCTTACACCTCAGAAGGGCAAAAAGAGCGTACGGAAGCAAAAGTAGAACCTGAAAGCGGAATTTTTGGTGATCTTTGGCCGGCCGGCAGTAATAGAGAGTACTTGATAGAGCGGCTTTCAGGAAAAGAAAAGTCCCTTACCGGCGTATACACGCTATTGGGCTCCGCCGCGTCGTGTGAAAGTTTTTACACGGCCACTTTAAAAAATAAAGGCTGGAAACAGGTCCTGCGCGAAAAAACAGCCGCGGGAGTTATCCTGGCTTTTGAAAATAATAACAGGTGGTGCAATATCTTTCTTGAGGAAAAAACCGCAGTCGTAACACTTTACTTTTACTGAAATGGTTTTAAGTTGACCCGGGAAGACCTTTCTGGTATATAAGGTATATGAAACTCGGTATAGTCGGTTTGCCTAATGTGGGGAAATCCACGCTTTTTAATGCGCTCACTAAACTTGCAGCAGAAGTGGCGAATTTTCCTTTTACTACCATTAATCCTAATGTCGGCATTGTTACAGTTTTTGACGAACGCCTCGAAAAACTCTCTAAAATAATTCCGCATGAAAAACTTACCTTTACGACCGTTGAGTTCGTGGATATTGCCGGTCTGGTTAAGGGCGCTTCCAAAGGGGAAGGGCTTGGCAACCAGTTTTTGTCCCACATTAGAGAGGTTGACGGCATACTTCATGTGGTCAGATGTTTCGAAGATGAAAATATCGTGCATGTCGCAGGAAGCGTTGACCCCGTACGCGACTCGGAAATAATCAATACCGAGCTTCTGCTTGCGGACCTGGAACATGTAGAGAAGGGGTTTCAAAAGATCCAAAGGCTGCTCAAGACCAACAATAAAAAAGTATTTCAAGAAAGAGATATGTTGCAAAAAATTAAAGAAAATTTAAATAAAGGTGTTCCGGTGCGTTTAATACAATTTGAGGAGCATGAAGCAGAGTTTATGGCGCAATACTTTTTCCTGACAAATAAACCGGTCTTGTATCTGGCCAATGTGAGTGAGAATAAATATCCCGAACTTGCAAAGTTAAAAGAAAAAGCTGCGGCAGAAAATTCCAAAGTCGTGGAAATAATGAGCAAACTTGAGCTGGAGATGTGTTCGTTAACCGAAGAAGAATGCAAAGAATTCGGAAAAGAGTTTGGTATAGACGAAGCAGGTTTAAAGCGCCTGGTTAAGGCTGCACACGCGCTTTTGGGCCTGATAACTTTTTTTACGGTGAAAGAGCCTGAGATAAGGTCCTGGTCTATTCCAAAAAACACCAAAGCCCCCAAAGCAGCCGGCAAGATTCATTCGGATATGGAGAGGGGCTTTATCAGCGCAGAAGTCATAAATAACGAAGCACTTTTAAAAATAGGTTCCTGGGCAAAAGCCAGAGCAGAAGGCGCCTTAGCTCTTGAAGGCAAAGAGTATCTGATAAAAGACGGAGATGTGGTACAATTCAGGTTTGGAATCTAGGGTAGAGAAACAGAGGGGCAGCAAGTACAAAGTACGAAGTACAAGGTACAAAGTTAAATAAGACTTCTCATGGTGCCGAAATTGCATTATCTTACAATCATTTATCTGTGTCGTTAGCCAGTTTGGGCTTAAATATATCTTGAAATAGCTGCTTTTTCTGGTATAATACTTACTCGCTAACCAAAGCGGGCGGAGTATCTACCGCCTGTTTGGTAAGGAAGTTTGCGAGAAAACAATTGAGGATGCTGTCTCAGAAGCTCTTACGCTGCTTTTGCTGACAGACGAGACATCCGGTATTAGCGGCGCCAACCTTCTGAAGTCGCATAAAACCAAAATGGATGTTCTTTTATTAATAATTCAAATTTCTTTAAGGAGGATCTTACTTTGACAGTTTATGAAACCACATTTGTAGTTGACGGAAAATATCCGGAGACGGAAGTTCTAAAGCTTTCAGAAAAGTTCACACAGCTCATTATTGCAGCCAAAGGTGAGGTATTGAAGTTGGACAAACTTGGCAAAAGGGAACTGGCCTATAGGATAGGTGCCGCCAAGGAAGGCTACTATATATATATTGAAGCAAAGATGGACGGCGAAATAGTTAAAGATCTTGAAAGGAATTATAGGATAGCTGATTCCGTTTTAAGGTATTTGACTATAAAGAAAATTACATTAAAGCCGATGAAGAAGAAAAAGAAAAAAACAGCGGCAGTCGCAGCACCCGCGGCCGCACCTGCAGCAGCGCCTGTAGCAACACCTGTTGCAGCACCGGTACCACCCGTAGCTTAAGCACTACAGAGAATAATTTTGACTCAAGGGGGGACTATGGCCAGCTTTAATAAAGTGATAATAATGGGAAATCTAACCAGGGATCCGGAACTCAAATATATTCCGAGCGGTTCGGCGGTAGGAAGATTGGGTCTGGCAATGAATAGAAAATATAAAGGTACTGACGGTGAGATGAAAGAAGATGTTTGTTTTGTCACTGTCGTAGTCTGGGGCAAGCAGGCCGAGAGTTGTAACGAATATTTAAGCAAAGGGAGCTCTGTACTGGTAGAGGGGCGCTTGCAGTCAAGCAGCTATGAGACCAAGGAAGGACAAAAAAGAAATGTGCTTGATGTCGTTGCAGATAGAGTTCAATTCTTAGGCTCAAAGAAAAAAGTAGGTTCTGATGAAGAGTCTGTTCCTGAAGAAACTACAGGTTCCAGTTCAGGTGCCGGTGAAGGAGAGGACAAGCCTCCGTTTTAAAAAAACGGTTTTGCAGTAAATTATCAGCCGAGAGCCGATAATACAAAATCAAAAATTGAGCCCCGACTAAGATATCGGGGACGGTTTGCCGGATAAAAATCCCGCGCCGAATTAAAGAGGAGTAATGTAATGGAAAAAAGATACGAACCAAGAGGCGATTCAAGAGGCGGAGATCGTGGCGATTCAAGAGGCCCGCGCGCTGACGGCACCGGAGGAAGAGGAGCAAGGCCCAGGGGTAAGTTTTTTAAGGGTCCGAGAAAAAAACAGTGTAGATTTTGCACCGAGGAAAACCAGGTAATAGATTATAAAAATGTTGCCATGCTCAGGCAGTTTTTGTCTGAAAAAGCAAAAATAATGCCCAGAAGAGCCACAGGCAATTGCGCAAAACACCAGAGGCATCTTACGGAAGCCCTGAAAAGAGCAAGAGTTCTGGCGTTGGTTCCTTTTACGGTAGAATAGGGAACCAGGTTTTTAAAGTTTGTAAAGTTTTTAAAGTTCGTAAGGTCTAAAATCGTGGAAGGATGTTTAGTGTAAGGCGCAACGAAGGGGTAAGGGATCAATACTGATATCTTGTCCCTTGTAGTTGTTTAATCAGATGTTCTGTAATCTGTGGAATCGTTTCTCCCAAAGGAGTGCTATATGAATGTAGTTCTTACTAAAGATGTGGAAAAAGTCGGTAAAAAAGGCGAAATTAAAAATGTTTCCGCAGGTTTTGCCAGAAACTTCCTTTTGCCTAATAAATTTGCGGTAGAAGCTTCGGCCGCCAATGTGAAGGCCGTGGAAGAAAAAAAGAAGAGGGATAATATCAAACTCGCAAAAGAAAAAGAAGTTTTTGTTGAGTTAGCCGCCAAAATGAGCAAGCTTTCAGTGACCATTGCCACGCAGGTAGGCGAAGAAGACAAGATGTTTGGCGCGGTTACCACGGAAGATATCGCGGTGGCGCTTAAAGAACTTGGTTTTGAAGTGGATAAAAGAAAAATAGATCTCTTAGAACCGATAAAGGTCCTCGGCGTATATGAGGTTCCTGTTAAACTACATGCTGATGTTTCTGCGACCGTAAAAGTTTGGGTCGTTAAAAAATAAATTGTCGGGTACAGCATTTTAGCGGATAAAGTATTAAAATCAGAGATAACCGGTAGACCAATGGCAAACGAAAAATTACCACCTCAAAATATTGAAGCCGAAAAATCGGTTATAGGTTCGATGCTTATTGAACCCGACGCTCTTTCCAGCGTTATCGAAATGCTCAAAATAGACAGTTTCTATAAGGACGCGCACAAGAAGATATTTTCCGTGGTTGTAGGGCTCTTCGATGCTAATCAGCCTGTGGACCTTATTACGGTCTCGGAAGAACTAAAAAAGAAAAATCAACTTGATGCTGTCGGCGGTGCGGAATACATTGCCGAATTAATAAACAGCGTGCCTACCGCCGCAAATGTCGAATATTACGCGGGCATCGTAAAAGAAAAGAGTTCGCTCAGGGATTTAATTACCATTTCCACCGGTATTATTACGGACGCCTATAACGAGACTTCGGATGTAGATTCGCTGCTGGACCGGGCTGAAAACAAAATATTCTCAATTTCCGAAAAGCGCATCCGGCCCGGCTTTGCAAAAATGAAGGAACTGATTCATACTGCGGTGCAGAAGATTGAGCATCTCACCTATAATCAGGCTCTTGTAACCGGAGTTGCAACCGGTTTTGATAAACTTGATGAAATGACCACCGGCTTGCACGAAGGTGAGTTGATAGTCGTGGCTGCCAGGCCGGGCGTGGGTAAAACTTCCCTTTGTCTGTCTATCGCGCTTAATGCTTCCATTAGATATAAAAAATCCGTGGCAATATTTTCTCTTGAAATGGCCGCCGACCAGCTGGCGTTAAGAATGCTTTCCAGTGAAGCCAAAGTTTCTATGCACCGGCTCCGCTCCGGAAAAACCTATGATAATGAATGGCCTCATATAACTATGGCGGCCAGCAATCTCTCCGAAGCCCCCATATATATAGATGATTCTTCTGTTTTGTCCGCGCTTGAGATTAAAGCAAAGTGCAGAAGGCTTAAGGCTGATAAAAAAATTGACCTAATAATAGTGGATTACCTGCAGTTGATGGAAAGCGGCAAGAGCAGTACAGAAAATAGAGTGCAGGAAGTTTCCCAGATCACCCGGAGTTTAAAAGGCCTGGCTAAAGAAATGGGGGTCCCTGTTATTGTTGCTTCCCAGCTCTCCCGGGCGACCGAAAAACAGGAAAAGTCGGAGCGCAGGCCGCTGCTTTCTCATTTACGTGAATCCGGCTCTATTGAACAGGATGCGGATGTGGTTTTGATGCTCTATAGAGAAGCCTATTACGACAGGAATATTGAAAACAAAGCTGAAACCGAATTGATAATTGCCAAGCAAAGAAACGGCCCGGTGGGTACCATAAAAGTCGCCTTCCTGGAAGAATACGCGAAATTTGACAACCTGGCTACGATACCTAATCAATTGCCGCCGGCCCCGGAAGATATGGGTCAGATTAATTAGCCGTAAATCTTTTGTGAGGGATAGCTGAGTGAACTCAAAAGAAAGATTTTTAGCCGCAATTCAGAGAAAAAAAACAGACAGGCCCGCAATAGGCACGCCCACCTCGATAGTTTGCCTTGAACTTATGGAAAAATTAAATATTTATTTTCCGGAAGGCCATTTGAAATCCGGGAGTATGGCGGCGCTGGCTGCGGCCGGGCATTCGATTATGGGTTTTGATAATGTGATGCCGTTGTTTTCCGTTTGTCATGAGTCCGCAGCAGTTGGTGTGGAAACAAACTGGGGTGAAAAGACCATAATGCCTTCGACTTTGACCCCCATCTGGAAAAGACCGGAAGATATAAAAATATCAAAAAAGTTTCTGGACAGCCCGTTTTCCCAAACCCCTCTGGAAGCTATTAAAAAAATACGCAGGGAGTTCGGTGAAAGCATCGCGATAACCGGTAAGGCGTTTGGTCCCTGGACGCTTGCTTATCATCTGGTCGGGATGGAAGATTTTCTAATGGGAACTATTACCGACCCGGACAAAACTCTGCAGATTCTTGATAAATTAAAAGAGATTACCGTGCTCTTTTCGGAAGCCCAGATACAGGCCGGAGCGGATAATATGCTGATAGCCGATCATGCGACAAGGGATCTATGCAGTCCCGAAGCTTACCGGGATTTTGTTCTGCCTATCCATAAGGAAATGGCAAAGATAATTAAAGTTCCGACTATCCTGCATATTTGCGGGTACACACTGGATAGAATAAAATACATCAACGAGACCGGACTCGACGGGTTCCATTACGATTCAAAGAATGACGATATTGAAATGAGAAAGACTGCCTCAAAAATTGCGCTTTTGGGCGGCACCAATAATACGCAGTTATTAAGAACCGGTACGGAAGCAGAAATAATTAAAGACATCGAAAAAAAGATAAAAGCGGGCGTCGAAGTTATCGGACCCGAATGCGCGATACCGCTGGACACACCGCTCAAAAATATGCTGGTTTTCGGAAAATACTTTAAAGCGATATAAGAGCAGTTCAAAAGGTTTGTTTAATTCATTCCCGGGGAGGAAACGGTATTGAATATTCTGCTTATCCGGACCGTTCCTAAAGGCGATGTTTTTGGAGCTGAATCCTTTCTTCCTCTCGGAATCGGCTATATTTCTGCTGTCTTAGAAATAGCCGGTCATGCGGTCAAAATCCTTGACCTGACAATACAAAAACTAACCGACGGTCAAATAATAGAAATGGTAATTAATGAAAAAATAGAACTTGTAGGTTTCTCTTCGGTTACACTGACAGTAAAAAGCGCTTATCGGATAGCCGGGCTGCTAAAAGAAAAGACAAAGGTTATTACCGTAATCGGCGGCCCGCATGCAACGGCTTTACCCGAAGAACCGCTTCTGCATAAACTGGATTTTGTTGTCAGGGGTGAGGGCGAAGAAACGATGCAGGAACTCTGCGCCGGCTATAAAGACCCCGGAAAAATTGCAGGAATATCTTATCTGCATGACGGCAAAATTGTTCATACGGCCTCGCGGCCTTATATTAATAATCTTGATTTACTGCCTTTTCCTGCGAGACATTTATTCCCGCCGCTTAAATTATATAAAGGCCAGCAGGCTCTCGGGAACCGTTTACCTGTAGGAAATATTCTCACCTCCCGCGGCTGTCCTTATGAATGCACCTTTTGTTTCAAGGCGGTTTTCGGGAGGCATTTCAGAGCCCGGAGTGTGGAGAGCGTTATTAGCGAGTGGAAACACCTGCTCAGCGTCCACAAAGTAAAGGAAATTTCCATAATTGATGATTCTTTTACCACTTCGACCGAAAGGGTAATGGCTATATGTAAAAGGATTGTGGAAGAGAAGCTGGTTCTGCCCTGGTGCTGTCCCAACGGCATAAGAGTCGACAATGCTTCTTTCGAACTGCTCTCGGCTATGCGCAAAGCCGGGTGCTACAGGGTCGCCTTTGGCGTGGAATCTGGCTCGCAGAGAATACTCGACAGTATAGGGAAGAAAATAACTCTGGGGCAAATTGAGGCCGCATTTCTGAATGCAAAAAAAGCGGGCATTGAAACCACCGCATTTTTGATGATGGGCAATCTGGAAGAAGATAGAGAGACGATACAGCAGACAATTGATTTTGCAAAAAAAATTGCGCCTACCTATGTTCAGTTTCTTATCGCCATTCCCTATCCCGGCTCGCTTATCTATGAAGAGGTTAAGAGAAACGGGAAACTCATGGTCAAAGACTGGGATGAGTATGGGGAATACGACGAAAAGTTCTGCTTTGAGTATAAGAAAGTGAATGCCGTTCTAATAGATGAAATGTATAAAAAAGCCTACAGGGAATATTATTTACGGCCCGGCTACATTATTAAGCAGTTGTTTAATCAAAACACTTACAGATACTTCGGGAAAAGAGCCCGGGCATTTTTCCGGTTCCTCAAGTAAACCCCGGATGGCAGGTATTCTTAAAGTCCGGCAAAAAAAGAGGGAAGATCGTGAGAAAGTTTTGCCTTGTTTGGCCGCTATTTTTAGCCTTAAATGTACTGTGTTTTTCAGAAGCAAAGATATATCCTTACAGATGGGTATATATTGCGGATAATCTGAAAGACAACATGCAGGTCAAGGATGTCGAAAGAAAAATTAAAACCGCAGCAGCCGGCGGGCTCAATGGCGTTGTTTTTTCGGGTGGTTTGGACCGTTTAAGCGGTAAGGATGTTGATTATTTTGACAGATTAAGAACAATCAAAAACACCTGTGAAGAATTCAAGACGGAAATAATTCCTGTAATTTTTTCCGTAGGAAACAGTTCTGACTTGGGCCGCAATAAAAATCTCGCCGAAGGTCTGCCGGTTAAGGATTCATTGTTTACCGTAAAAGAAAATATAGCTGTCCTGACACCTGATTTCCCGGTAAAAATCGAAAACGGGGGCTTTGAGGATTATAAAGACAATACATTGAGCGGCTATAATTTTTGCGACCAGCCGGGCGAAGTCAGCATTGTTGATACAAAAGTATTTTACCGGGGGAAGGCTTCTTTAAGGTTTCAAATGTTCAGGACTAACCCGTATGGAAACGGCAGGATTACGCAGGAGGTGAAGGTAAAGCAAAACAGGTTGTACCGGCTGAGCCTGATGCTTAAAACAGATAAACTTGAGCCTGCAGATTCCTTTAAACTGCAAGTCTTCACCCTGAAAGGAAAGGCCCTTGCCCCCGTGGAGCTGAAAATAAAATCCACCCAGGACTGGAAAAAAACTGTTATAGGATTTAATAGCGGGGAAAATGAAATTGTCAAGGTTTGTGCCGGAGTTTGGGGCGGAAAATACGGAAGGTTTTGGCTCGATGACTGGGAACTGGAAGAGCTTGGACCGGTAAATATACTAAGAAGACCGGGCACGCCTCTCACGGTAAAAGGAGAGGCAGCAGGAATTATTTATGAAGAAGGGAAGGATTTTGAGCCGGTTTTCGACCCCCTTTTGAATTTTAGATTTGAACACGAAGCGCCCTTGCTGAGAATTCCGGCGGGAAGCAGGATACAAAACGGCGAAAAATTGAGAGTAAGTTACTATCACGGCATAGCCATAACGGACGGCCGGGTCGTCTCCTGTATGTCGGAGCCTGAATTGTATGAAACATGGAAAAGCGAATTCGAACTCCTGCATAAAACTCTAGGGGCTAACAAATATGTTTTAGGTATGGAAGAAATAAGGATGGGAGGTACCTGCGGGCGCTGCAAAGACAGGAAAATATCCATGGCAGAAATACTCGGAGATTCGATAACAAAAGCCTGCGCGATAATAAAAGGGATAAATCCAAACGCTGAAATATTTGTCTGGTCGGATATGTTTGATCCTAATCACAATGCTCATGATAACTACTTACTTGTTGACGGGGATTTTTCCGGTTCCTGGAATTATATTCCCCGCGACCTGGGCATTATATGCTGGTATTATAAGGGGCGTGAAGCATGTTTAAAGCATTTCGATACTCTGGGTTTTAAGATTCTTGCGGGGGCTTATAATGACTCAATCAGTCTTGACAGCACCAAAGAGTGGTTGAAATCTCTTGATAAAACAAAAGGTGCAGCAGGGGTAATTTATGTCACGCGGGAAAATAGATATGAGTTTCTTACCGGCTTCGGCAGGCTGGTTTCGGGGAAGAAAGAGCAAAATAATTAAAAAAATACCGCAGGGAACTTGCGCAGACTTTAAATGTACCGGGCAGATTTTCCGGTGCCTATTTATTGACACCCCTCCCCAAACATGTTAGAATGGGATTCTGAACCGGCAAAACGAATAAATCGATAGCCGCGCAAAGATTAATTAAGATGAGTGAGACCGCCTTTTTAAGGGTGATCCCTCAAAGCAAGAAAGGGAGGAATACATGGCTAAAGCAGTAGAAGGTGTAGCACCGGTAAAGAAAGCGGCTTTTGGGGGCAAGGTTATTAAGTGGAGTAAAGTAAAAGATGTGAAAATCGGCGAGATATTTGACAACAAAGACTGTGGTATGGGCGAGATGATAAAGTTAATCTGGACCTTTATCAAAAAGAATAAGATCAACGAATAGTTAAAACCGGACGGGTATCTTCTCTGATGGGCGCGTAAAAACGCTATAAGATGGTGCCCGTCCATTTTCATTTTTAGAAGGCGTGCTTTTAAACCGAAATAATAGTTGTAGCTGCCGGACCGGTATTGTTTCAAAACAATGCAAACGGAGCTGTAGATGGAGAGCATAAAAACAATTGAACTTAAAAAAACTTACGGAGAAATAAAAGCCGTAGACGGTATTAACCTTGCCGTCGGAGAGGGCGAAATCTTCGGTCTTTTAGGGCCTAATGGCGCCGGGAAGACCACTCTGCTTATGATGCTTTCCACTCTTTTAAAACCCACCTCGGGAACGGCTATCGTAAACGGCTTTAATGTTGTGACCCGGCCCGATAAGGTAAGAGAATCAATAGGGATGGTTTTTCAGGATCCAAGCTCCGATACTTTGCTTTCCGGTTATGAAAATCTGAAACTGCACGCGCTTATGTATAACCTGCCGCTAAAAGAGATAAACAAAAAGATAGAAAAAGTGCTCGAGCTTGTTGACCTGCAAAAACGACAGCATGATGTCGTAAAAAAATATTCCGGTGGCATGAGAAGACGGCTGGAGATAGCGAGAGGGCTTCTGCATGAACCCAAGATCTTCTTTCTTGACGAGCCCACCCTCGGCCTGGACCCGCAAACCCGCCAGCATATCTGGACTTATATCAGGGCTCTGGCGGAAAAGATAAAAATGACTATTATTGTGACTACGCATTATATGGAAGAGGCGGAAAAACTCTGCAACAGGATAGCTATTATTGACCACGGCCGTATAGTAGCGCTTGATTCCCCGGAAAATCTTATACATGCTACCGGCGGGGATATAGTAAGCCTTAAAGGGCAAAAACTTAACCTTAAGGAACTCGAAAGCCTTACTTTTGTAAAGGGAATAAAGATTGTGGAAGGGAAATTCCAGTTAGCCGTTGAAAATGCGGGGAAGAACCTTCAGGAGATACTAAGCACTGCGGGAGAGGTGGAATTTGTTAAAGTGCATTCTCCGGACTTAAACGATGTATTTCTCTTTTATACCGGGCGCGAGATGCGCGAAGAAGGCGATGAAGTCGGCTTTATGCAAGATGTTACGAGGGCGACCTGATGAATATCCGCAAAGTATTAAAAGGCCTGTACGCGCTCTGGTTCAGGGAGTTTCGGGTTTTTACCCGGGAAAAAAGCAGGATTATCTCTTCGGTCTGCCTGCCTCTCTTCTGGTATTTTATCTTTGGAAACGGCGTAGGTTCCGCTATGCCGGCCGGCGCGGGCAATTACCAGCATTTTATTTTTCCGGGTTTTCTGGCCATGACTATTATTTTTACCGGTCTTTTTGCCGGCGCTTATATAGTCTGGGATAAAAAAATTGATTTTTTAAAAGAAGTACTAATTACTCCGCTCTCAAGAACTACCGTCTTCTTCGGGAAAGCCATGGGCAGTATGACCGATGCTCTGATTCAGTCCTATTTTTTACTTTTAATCGGGATTGTTCTGGGCATCCCCTTTACCCTGTCAAGCATCCTCCTTTCAATGCTGATGCTCTTTGTTTTTGCAAACGGTCTAATTAGTCTCGGTTTAATAATCGGTTCTTTTATGGAAAGCCCGGAAGGCTACGGCCTGATTTCAAGTTTTGTAATCTATCCGATTTTTCTCCTTTCCGGTGCGCTTTATCCGCTTGATAATCTGCCGGGGTGGATGAAACTTCTTACGCGTCTCGATCCGGCGACCTATGCGGTGGACGGTCTTCGAGCCGTAATACTTGGGACCTCTTCTATGTCGTTTACCGCAAATCTTCTGGTAGTTTTGGGCTTTGATGTTATAATGATGTTTGTAGGCACCTGGGCATTTAAAAGAATGAAACTATAGCGTTAAAAATATTCAGACAAAAGTGACAGCGTAAAAGATTATCAGGAGGGTCTATGCCGTTTGTAGAGATAAAGATGTGGAAGGGCCGTACTAAGGAAGCAAAAAAGAAGATGATAGAAAAAGTCAGCGCGGCAATTGTGGAGACGCTACAGTGCCCGAGTGAAGCTGTACATGTTATCGTGCAGGAAGTGGAAAAGGATGACTGGGCGGTCGGCGGAAAACTCTGTTCTGAACGCAATCCCTGAGAAAGAAAGTACAGCCGCGCAGAAAAAAACCCGGGAATTTTATAGGCATATAAATAAATTGCAGGAAAGGAGACGGACAAATGAGTAGATGGAAGATATTTTTTTTGATGCTGGCAGCAGTTACCTGGCTGGGAGCGGCCTCCGGGCCAATCCTTCCCGAAAATGATCCCGCGGCAACCGGTGCACCGGTTAAACTCCGGGACGGTATGGAAGGAAAACATCCGCGCCTGTTGTTAACCACCGAAAGGCTTGTCCAGCTGCGCGCTTATTACAACAGCGAAAAAGCGGCCTCCTACCGGCAGCAGATTGAAAAACTGCTTCCGGCTTGCGTGGCGCCGGCGGACCGGAAGACAAGCCCGGCCTGGGGCCAGGAGATTGGCTTGTTTAAGATGCCGACAGTGGCCCTCCATTATCTATTAACCGGGGATAAGACTTCCTTGGCCCGCTGTAAAGAGTATTTACAGTGGCTCGCCGGCACGGCTAACTGGACGAATGGCGGCGAACCTGCCGTCGAGAATACCCCCGAAGCTTATGAACGGGTAATGGAAACTATGAAAAAAATGAAGCCCGCCGGAGAGAATAACAGCGATACTACGGCTTCTTTCACCATGGTCGGTGCATCACTCATGTGGGACTGGCTCTACAACGACCTGGATCCGGCCTTTCGCGAGCAGTTTCGCCGGGTCCTCTGGCAGCACGCCCGTGCGATGTATTACGGCGGGCATCTGGCCCGGAATCCCGGTGGCAATTACTGGCGCGGAGTCCCGATGTACAATCATAGATGGTTTCGCGACTGGGGCCTGACTCTGGCGGCAGTGGCAACTATGGAAGGAAAGCCCGAAGAACAATGGCTGCTCGGTAATCTTCGTGAGGAATTAAAGTTTATGGCGGAGTGGCTGGCCCCGGATGGCAGTCAGCATGAGGGGCCCGGCTATGGCGCAAGTTCCGGAGCTCTCGGTATGACTTTTCAGGTATCTGATGAATGCCTGGGCACCCGGCATCTGGAAGAACCCTTCTTCCGCAATGTCAGCATGTTTGCGATGCAGGAATCGGCGCCCGGTATGACGGAAGCAATCTATTTTGCTGATTGTTTTACGAGGGTGAACAGCATCCATTCTTTTTATCTTAAAACGGCCTCTTATTTTAAACAAGCGGATCTTATGGACGGGGTCCGGCAGTATCTAAAATTACGGGGAAACGATTTTGGAGTCCGTGACTACGGGTGGCTCTCCTTGTTGTCTGATGACCCGGCCCTGCAGGGCGGCGACTACACCAAACTACCTACGACAATTCTTTTTCCGGATCTGGGCATCACAATTGCCAGAGAGGCCTGGAAAGAAAACGCAGTGGCTGCGATGTTCAAATGCGGGCCCCCGGGCGGCTATAAACTAAACTCCTGGCGGACGGTAAAAAATCCGGAAGCAGGAAATTTACCTTATATCAATGTGGCGCACGACCATCCGGACGCTAATTCTTTTATAATTATCGGGGACGGAGATTATATGGCGGAGACCAACAGGTATCCCCTTAATCCCGGGAAATTATCCAACGGCAACAACACTATTCTTATTAACAAAGTTGGGCAAACACCGCAAGGGCGTAAAGAAGGAGAAGAATGGTGGCAGCCTTCGTCAAAAGATATGACAAAGATGGGCGTAATTACCGCCTGGAAGGACGCCGGGGAAGTGGTGGTTTCCGAAGGAGAAGCTTCCGGCTCCTATGAGGTTTACAACGACTCCGCATTGAAAAAAAGCAGGCCGGCTTTAGACAGGTTCCGGCGTACTTTTATCTGGGTCAAGGGAGGATATATCCTCGTACTTGATGATATCCGTGCGCCTAAGCCGGTGGAAATAACCTGGCTGATGCAGGGATCTAAACTGGAGGCGGTGGATCAGGCCAAAAACATATACCGTCTGAGCAAGAAAAAGGCTTATTGCGAATTTCAACTTCTGGCCGATAAAGAATTCAAAACGGAAATAGGCGTTTCAGCGGCTAACGATCACAGTAAACTCTTAAATTGGCAGCAGTTGCAGGCCGGCGCCGAAGCCGAAACTATGCGCTTCGTCAGTATTTATAATCCCTGGCATATCCAGGATCTAAAATTAAACTTTACTCCCGAGGGCGCGGAAAAAGCGACTATTATGGTTACCGGTAAGGGAATTGCAGATACCTGGAAATGGGAAGCCGCAAATGGAAAATTCGAAGCGTCAACAATTAGGGGATCTCGCGAGAAAGGATTTAATATTCTAATAGACGCTAAAAATGCCGTGCCGCCTGTAAAATGAACTGCATGGCCTCGCCGGACCGGAAATAGCGGCGAAGATTCTCTTTTGGAGCAAAATATGATCGGTGTGCCTTATTTTCATATTTTCGAAGACCGAAGAAGACTATTTACGCTCAGGGCGGTCATACCAATAAAATAACCATCGGCAGGGACTGTTATCTGGGGATGAATGTAGGCGTACTCTTTTCAGCGAAGACGATAAGGGAAGGCTCGGTGACCTGCATCGATTTTGTTGCGGTTGGAGTGCCGGCTAAGGTTATAAGAAAATGGGCCTAAGGTTGCTTTGAAATTAAAAATACGAGGGTAGATATGAAAAAAATGGTGCAACAAAAAAAAGAGGCAACCAATCATCCGCTGATAGCCGCCTACCTGAGCGGTATTGCAAATGCGGCACTGGCTATCTTAACCTTGATTATTTGTTTTTTTGGTTTCAAACAACTTAATGAGCTTGCCCAAAGTTCTCAGGAAAAATTTGCTTTTGATTTCAATAAGGACTTTAATTCGGAAAATAACAGAAAATTGATAATGCTTATAGATATGGATTGTCTTAGTTTCGACAAGGCTGACCCAAAATTTCCTGTTTTTACGGCGGAGAAAAGAGCAGAAAAATATCTTATGGTGCTTGATGAAAATAACAAGGAAAAGCAGACAAAAACACGGTTTTCCTCCTACGAAATAGATATGCTTTTGGACCTATTCGATCAAATCAATCATTTTGAAGAGAACGATATGATGAGCATTGAAACAATTTGTTCAGATTTTGGCTGGAAAATTACGACTGTTTGGGAACACCGGGCGATAAAAGAATATGTGGCCTGGATAAAAGAGCGATACAATAAGAACCTGTATGAAGGCTACGAAAGACTCTACAATAAAATAAAAAAATATGAAGCCAGTAAGAGCAAAGAAAACTTTAAAGATTTGAAAAGGAGTAAATTATGAATGAAGTATTAAAAACTATCTCCAAGCGCAGGAGCATTAGGAAGTTTGAGGAAAATCAAATAAGCGATCAGGAATTGCAGGCTATCCTGGACGCAGGCTTACAGGCCCCGAGCGGCCATAACGACCAGTCCTGGTTTTTTTCCGTGCTGCAAGACAAGAAATTGATAAAAGAATTAAGCGACGGCAGTAAAGCCGAGATGCAGAAAATACCGGTCCCCTGGATAGCAGATTTGGGAAAAAGCGAAAATCTCAACATCTATTACAAGGCGCCGACGGTTATTATTGTTGCGGCAAAAAAAGGAGCGGTCTCGCCGCTTCCCGATGTCTGCGCGGCTATTCAAAATATTCTGCTTGCCGCAACCAGTTTGGGTATAGGCTCCTGCTGGATAGGTTTTGCCAAATTCTATTTCACAACCCCGGAAAGAAATATAAAAATAGGCATTCCGGAAGATTATGAAGTGCATTATGCTGTTTCACTCGGTTATATTCCGGCTAAACAAAAATCAAATCCGCCGGCCCGGAAGTATGAAAAGTATTATCATATAATAAAGTAAAAGTCCGAGTAGAAGAATTCCGGCCCAGGGATTTTCAGGAGGCAGGATGAAGAGTGTTTTTTACTTTCTAGCCGCAGCGTTTTTTTGTTGTAATAGTTTCGGTGAAGGAAAAACTTTCCAGTATTCGACTATTAATTCACTCTTAAACGGTGATTATAACGGCAGTTTTTCGCTTAAGGATTTGAGGTCGCACGGGGATTTTGGCATAGGCACCTACCGGGACCTGGACGGTGAAATGATTTTGTTAGACGGGGTATTTTACCAGATTAAGGCGGACGGAAAAGTTTATCAACCGGAATTGGAAATTAAGACTCCTTTTGCCGTGGTCACAAATTTCAAAGAGGATATTACCTTTAAAACAGAAGAGGCGGTGACAGATTTAAAAGTCCTGGGAAAACTGCTTGACGCAAAACTTCCGACAGAAAATATTATTTATGCGGTCAAAGTAGACGCCGATTTTAGCTATGTCAAGGTAAGAAGCGTTCCCGCGCAGGTGAAGCCCTTCAAACCTCTTGTGGCCATAACAAAAGATCAGCCGGTATTTGAATATAAAAATATAAAAGGGACTCTGGTTTGTTTCAGGTTCCCTGCTTTTACGGAAAAAATAAATGTACCCGAGTATCATTTTCATTTTATCAGTGAAGATAAGACGGTCGGCGGTCATCTGCTTGAAGTAAAAATCAGGAAAGCCGAAGTGCGTATCAGCAAGTCGCACAATTTTGAGCTCTCCCTCCCTAAGACGGCGGAGTTTTATCGGAGTAATGTTTCCGGAAACAATAAGAGCGATATCAACCAGGCTGAAAAATAAGTTACAACAAGGGGGAATAATGGTCCGAAATAGCAGTCCAAGCAAGGTGTTTAAAGTAGTGGTTCTTTTGACCTTTATTTTTCTGGCCGGAGGGTATTTGCAGGCTTTTACTCTGACAGAGCAGGATAAAGCCCCGCTTGAATAGCAGGGCTTTTATAATCCCTGTGAAAGGATAAAATTGAAAAATAAAATACCGGTATTGCTGATTGCAACAATAGCTTCTTTTATAGTTCCTTTTACCATTTCCTCGGTTGTTATTGCCATTCCTACAATAAGTAAGGAGTTTTCCATGGCTGCTTCCGAGGTGGGTTGGATTCCGACCGCCTATCTGCTGGCGGCCGCAATGTTTCTGGTGCCCTTCGGGAAAATAGCGGATCTTTACGGCCGGAAAAAAATATTTCTCGCAGGTATGCTGGTTTACACGGTCGCCTCCCTGCTGCTTGCGTTTTCAAACTCCGGGCTGATGTTTATTCTGGCCCGGGCGCTTCAGGGTGTGGGGGGTTCCATGACCGCGGGAACTTCTATCGCAATGCTCATTTCCGTTTACGAGCCGAAAGAAAGGGGTTTTGTGCTCGGGATAACTATCTCCGCTGTTTATATAGGCCTTTCTTTAGGTCCGGTAATAGGCGGCTTTCTGGTTAATGCTTTCGGCTGGCGAAGTATTTTTTTAGTTAATGTCCCTCTCGGGTTAATAGTAATTCTTTTAACTTTAATTTTGCTAAAAGGGCAGGAGTGGGCTTTCTCGGACGGAAAAAAATTTGATATTTGGGGCTCGTTTATTTATTGTCTTATGCTCCCGCTTTTTATTTACGGCTTTTCTGTGATTACGACGGGTAAAGGTGTTTTTTTTGCGGCTGCAGGTTTTGCCGCTCTTATAATGTTTGTTAAATGGGAGTTAAGGTCAGAAAATCCGGTTCTGGATCTCCGGCTTTTTAAGCACAACCTGACTTTCCGGTATTCGAGTCTGGCAACCCTGATAAATTACAGCGCGGCTTCTGCTACCACCTACCTCTTGAGCCTGTATCTGCAGTATATAAAAGCTATAGGGCCCAAAGAAGCCGGGCTTATTTTAATGAGCCAGCCGGTGGTCCAGGCAATATTTTCTCCTATGGCCGGGAAACTCTCGGACAAGGTTGAACCGCGGATAATTGCCTCCATCGGTATGGGACTTACCTGCATTGGCCTATTTATTTTTTCTTTTATTTCTGAAAATACCGCCTTGCCCCTGCTCATAGCAAATCTTATGCTTATGGGCTTCGGGTTTGCCTTATTCTCTTCTCCCAATACAAACGCCGTGATGGGCAGCGTGGGGAAAGAAAGTTACGGCGTTGCCTCGGCGATAGTTTCAACACTGCGGGTCACAGGACAGATGGCGAGCATGAGCGTGGCTATGCTGGTCTTCTCCGTTATTATAGGTAATATGAAAATAATTCCGGCTGCTTATCCGGCGCTTTTGAAAAGTATGAAGATCCTTTTTATGATTTTTTCGGTATTTTCTCTGGCGGGCGTTTTTGCTTCTCTGGCACGGGGTAAACTGCATAAAGCCGCCCCCGAGAAGAGTTAAAAGTACGGGCCATGCTTGTTTTTAGGAGAAGCATATTATATACTGGTACCTGTTGACGCGAAAAAAATAAGCCCGGCTATTTTGGGAAGAAAGATATTTTAATATGAACAAAAAGGAGTAAGTTGATGAGTGAAATAGAAAAAGGCCGTGTGGCTTTGGTGACCGGCGGCAGCCGTGGTATAGGCAAGGGTATTGCGCTGGTTCTGGCTAAAGCGGGCTATGATGTGGCGCTAACCTACACCAGTAAAAAGGAATTGGCTTTGGAAGTCGCGGAGCAAATACAAAAACTTGGTCGCCGCGCCGCGGTTATTCAGGGTGAATTAACGGAAGAGCAGACACCCCAGAAGGTGGTGGATACCTGCGTGAAGGAAATGGGGAGAATAGATGTCCTCGCTAATAATGCCGGCCGCACTATGTTCGGGCATATTCTGAAAATAGACCTTGCCACTATAAATACTCTCATAAATCTTAATTTTAAAGCTTATGTCCTGATGCTGCAGGCTGTTGCCAAACATATGGTAGAAGCAAAAATACGGGGGAATATTGTCAATATTACCTCTACCCGAGGCCAGCGCGCCTATCTGCATGACGGGGTATACGGCGGTTTGAAAGCCGGACTTTCCCGCGCGACCCAATCGTTTGCTCTGGATCTGGCTCCTTACGGGATTCGCGTTAATTGTGTTGCCCCGGGCTCGATTCCACACGGAGACTACAACAAAGACGAGAAGCGTAAGGATGCTTATGAGGATTTCCGGCAGCGCATACCGCTAAAACGGTTTGGTACCGGTGAAGATATTGGTCAGGCCGTGGCTTGGCTGGTTTCCGAACAGGCTTCATATATTACCGGTCAGACCTTAAATATCGACGGCGGCCTTATTTTGCCCGGTATGCCGGAAATTGAACGGGGACCTGCACCGAAAGCGTGGGCTTGAAGAACTACAATTCGTAAAAAATACACCGAGACAGAAAGAAAGTACGACAACGAGTGCTAAGGAGAAACCGATGAAAATAACCAATGTCAAAACTATAATAACCGCGCCGGCAAAACTTAATCTGGTGGTGGTGAAAATAGAAACCTCGGAACCGGGACTCTACGGCCTGGGTTGTGCAACCTTTGCCTGGCGGTCTCTGGCGGTGAAGTCGGTTCTGGATAATTACTTCAAGCCCTTCCTTCTTGGTAAAGACCCACAGCGCATCGAAGACATCTGGCAGCAGGGCGCGGTAAGCGGGTACTGGCGCAACGGCCCGGAATTAAACAACGCACTTTCCGGCGTCGATATGGCCCTGTGGGATATTAAAGGAAAAATCGCGGGCTTACCGGCCTACCAGCTCTGGGGCGGAAAATGCCGCGAAGGCGCCCTCGTTTACCGGCATACCGGCGGAAAGACCCTGGAAGAAGTGGAAAAACAGGTAAGAAAATTTATGCAGCAGGGCGTGATGCATCTGCGCTGTCAAATCGGCGGGTATGGCGGCGGGAAATCCCCGCTGGTAGCACCGGAAGGCGCTTTGCCCGGAGAGTACTTTGACCCGGCGGCCTATGCGCGCACCACAGTAGAGTTGTTTGCGCATCTAAGGAAAAAACTTGGCCCGGAAGTGGAGCTCCTGCATGATATACACGAAAGGCTGGCACCGATTGATGCGGTACGCCTGGCCAAACAACTTGAGCCGTTCCGGCTTTTTTTCCTGGAAGATGCTATGGCACCGGAGCAGGGCGAGTGGTTTCGCACCTTACGGCAGCAGTGCGCAACACCTTTGGCAATGGGTGAACTTTTTAATCACCCGCTCGAATGGGAAACACTAATCAAAGACCGCCTTATAGATTTTATCCGTGTACATGTCAGCCAGATTGGGGGAATTACCCCGGCGCTCAAATTGGCGAAGTTCTGCGAGCAGTTTGGCGTGCGGACCGCCTGGCACGGGCCGGGGGATGTCTCTCCTGTAGGGCATGCGGCAAATATTCATATGGACCTGGCACTTCCGAATTTTGGCATTCAGGAATGGGGCGGCTTCAGTCCGGAGCTTGAGAAAGTATTTCCGGGTTGTCCGAAACAAAAAGGCGCCTATGTTTATCTGAATGACAAGCCGGGCCTGGGAATAGATATCAACGAACAGGAGGCCGCAAAATATTCCGGTATTCATGATGTCCCCGCTTGGACACAGACCCGTCTCCCGGACGGTACGAGCGTGCGCCCTTAAAACTCTTAGTAGAAGTAAAAATTAATGCCCCGGAAAAATAGCGTTCCGGGGCATTTTCTTTTTAAAAAAAGAAGACAGAGCAAAGACCTTGCAAGCACTGCTTGAAACAGGCTTTTTGTTTAACTCTTTGGAAAAGTAAAGTTCCTCTCATTTAAAAAAAACAGAAAAACCCGGTTGACAATATGATACCGCTATGGTATCATATTAAGTAAGAGCAAGTTGGATAGTCAAAAAGCAGGTAGAAGGAGGAAAGGTTTATGCAGGCATATTTAAACGCACCGATAAAAGAAGTAATTTCGAAGTTCCCGAAGGTGGCGGATATTCTAAACGGCTATGAGATTGGCTGTGTCCCCTGTTCTGTGGGGACCTGTTTGCTAAAAGATGTGGTTGCCATACATAATATCGGTGAAGAAAATAAGGCGCAATTGATGTATGAGGTGGAAAAAGCTATCTATCCGGATAGGGAGGTTAAAAGGCCGGTAATTAATAAAGCCGCTAAAGCAAAACCGGAGATTCTCCGGTACTCTCCTCCTTTAAGGATGCTGGTCAACGAGCATCTTCTTATTAAGCGTCTTTTGAACTGCGTGCCGGCGATAGTGAAAGCTCTTAAGGAAGACACTGTTATTGATAAGGAGCCGGTCATAGGGGCCGTGGATTTCATCAGGATGTATGCGGATAAATTTCATCACGCCAAGGAAGAGGATATTCTTTTCAAATACTTTGATGAAAAAGCCGATATTATTCAGGCTATGCTTAACGATCATGTTGAGGGACGAAGTCATGTTAAGGAAGTTCTTAACGGACTTAAAGATAACAAAATAGACGCAGTTTCTCAACACCTTTCCGCTTATGCGGAACTGCTAACCGGGCATATTAAAAAAGAGGATGAGATTCTCTATCCCTGGATGGATAAGAATTTGACAGTAAAGCAGGTAGGCGAGTTATTTGATAAATTTAATGCAGTAGATAATGGCCTCCAGCGGGGAGTGGAAGAAACATACAAAGGGCGCATAGAGGACCTGGAAGCAAAATTTATTCAAAAATAGTTGAATCGTTAAAAGATTAATTCAAAAAAAGTTCTAAGGAGGAAATACCATGAGTAAAGAATGCGAATGTCCCGGAGCCAAAATGCAGGATTTCGGAAAAGAAGAGGTTAAAGGAGCGGAGGAGGGAAAAAGAGCGTCACAGTTAAGACAGTGGCCTGTCCAGCTTCATCTGGTTTCGCCCGAAGCGCCCTATTTTCAAAAAGCGGATGTTCTATTATCCGCCGATTGTGTCGCTTACAGTGCCGGAGATTTCCATAAGGATTATATGAAGGGTAAGACGATTGCTATAGCCTGTCCCAAGCTTGACGAAGGACAGGAGACCTATATAGAAAAGATTACCTCGCTTATTGATGACGCAAAAATAAACACTCTGACCGTAATGACTATGGAAGTCCCCTGCTGCGGAGGCCTGGTAAGTATAGCACAAAAAGGACTGCAGGCGGCTAAAAGGAAAATCCCCGTAAAATCTATAGTAATAGGTATCCGGGGCGGGAATGTCCTTTCCGAAGAATGGATCTCATAGTAGATATATGCAATACCGAGTGTCCCTGAGTGACAGTCACTCAGGGACTGTCACTCTAAAGCGGGGTATGAAGTAATGAATGTACAAGAAGGCCGGTTATTGTGGTAGAATCTATTAGAGGCAGGTAGCCGGCATTTTTAGTAACAGTATTTTTGTCGAGACAGGAGGAGTTAAAATGTTTTATCTTCATATGTCTTTCATGGCTTTGATGTGTGTTTTTGTTTTGTTGGCGGCAATGACCGCAAAAAAACGGGCGGAGAACTGGCTGCCCAAACACAGATTATTTGCAGTTATAGGAGTACTTTTTGGACTCATCGGAATTTTCTTTATGTATTACGCCAAAGTTGAATACGGCCGTCCTCACTTCAGTTCCCCGCATGCCATTGGCGGCGGTATCGCGGCATTTCTTCTGCTTTGCACGCCCACCCTGGGCTATCTGTCCCTTAAAGGGAAGGACTCTTTAAGACCTATCCATAAACTTTTTGGCAGAGTCACTTCGGGACTGGCTTTACTGGTGCTCTTTACAGGTATAGGTAAATTGCTTGAACACCTGGGGATAATAAAGAATTAGACGCGGTGCAGAAAATATTTCCACAAAAAAGGAAAGTGGTATTTTTACTCTGTAAAATGATGAGATAATGAACTTGTTTTTAACTTTTTAAAAATGCTATAATTCGTCAGGTGCATATGGGCAGGTAGAAATTGATTAAGGAGGAGAAAATGCTCAGGAGAATTGTGTTGACCGTAATGGCGGTGAGTTTTGCGACTTCGATATATGCCGCAAAAATGACCGAAGGCTTCGAAGATAAAACAGTATTGAAGAAGTGGGAGATAGACGGTGATGTTGTTGTTTCCGCGGATCAGAAGCATGGAGGCAATACCGCGCTTTTTGTGCCTGCCGGCGCAACTGCAACCTGGAGATTTGCTACGGAAAATAAATTTGGTACCATATCGATGTGGGTCTATGATTCCTTCGCTGTTAAAAAAGGTAAAGCCGGAGGAGGTCCCTATTTCGGACTTATAAATGGGGATGATGACAAAGCTGTTGAAATGATACATTTTGCTCCTTACCTTAGCATAAATCATTATAGCAATGTATTTACCGCCGAAAACCAGTGGTATAGTCAGGGTTATTCGGGTATTGTGAGACCTAAAGCAGCCTGGGGGAAGTTTACCTTTACTTTTACCGATAGTAAGACCTTAGGGGTAACTTATAATGATGAGAAGGAAGATTCTATTTTTCCGACCAAACTGGAATTCTTCAACAAAGGTGCCAATGGTCTAATATTTGCCGGCGGACCGAACCTTGGGGCCAAGAACGAAACCTTCTATTATGATGATATAGAAATAGATCTTAAAGACGCGGCAAAGTAAGAGCCGAAACCTAACAAATAAAACTAATTTTGACAAAATGGGCGCCTGTTTGAGCGGGCGCCTTTTTTGCAGAACTTGTAATCCGGGGACAAAGTCACTTTGTTCTGTTTCAAAGAATATTAAAAAACTAACAGGGGAATAAGCTTGGAATTAAAAGATAAAAGTAATTATGCTTTGTCGCCTTATACGGGTTATACAAGGGAAAACTGGATTGAGCTTACCGCAAAAATTATTGCCGGTTTCATGCAGCATGCGAATCCAAAAACCGGCGTATTAACTTTAACCGGAAATCCTGAAGAAACGAGACTTCATAGGCAACTCAAAAATCCCGGTAGTTTTGTTGAAGCGTTCGAGAGGACCCATATGGCGGTGGCTGCCTATATTGCGGCGACGGGCAAGACCACAGTAGATGGCTACCCCGGGGATATCGGAGAAATATTCAGGAAGGGAATGGCTACTTTCACTGACCCTAAAAACCCGTATGCTCCAAATTACAAGAAAGGCCAGTCTTTTGGCACCGGAACTGTAATTGCAATGTTGCTGGCGCCGGAATATTTTTTAAAGCCTTTATCGAAAGAAGTCAGGAAAATCTGGCGGGTCAGCTTACGCATATAATTTCCAGGCAGCAAAATGATACTAATACGCTTCTTTTCTCAATGCTTCCTGCGGTTATAATGGACAGGCTCGGAGAAAAATATGACCGTGAACTTCTTGACGATTATTTTGACAGGATTTTGGGAATGTATTGCGGTGACGGCTGGTTCATCGACGGGTGGAACCGGGGATTTGATCATTACAATTTCTGGGGATTTCAGTTTTATCTGCATTTGCTTGTTTCGCATGATAAGAAATGGGGTAAAAAGTACAAAGAGCGGATCAGAGAAATAACAGAAAAACATGAAAAGACCCTTCTTTTTTATTTTGGAAAAGACGGCGGGCCCGTCCCGAAAGGCAGGTCGCTTAATTATCGCTTTGCCTGTGTCTCCGGTATAGGGGCGGCGCAAATTTCCGGGCTTTCTTCGCTGGACCCCGGAGTTGCGCGGCGTATCAGTTCGGGGGCTTTAAAATATTTTTGGGATAACGAGTGTTTAAGCAGCAGAGGTTTAATTGAGGCGGGGTTCAGGGCGAGTAATTCCTGTGTTGGCGAGGATTATACGGATTCCGGGGCGCCTTACTGGTCTGCCACAGGTTTAATTTCCCTTGTTTTGTCAAAGGCTCATCCCTTTTGGACGGCAAAAGAAAAACCGGCTATGGCAGACAAGACCGGAGTCAGCCGCTGCCCGGTTCGCGGAGCAAATCTGGTTTTAAAAGCAGACGGCAGGCGCGGAGAAGCGAAAATTCATTCTGCAGGAGAAATATTTAAACATCGCAGAGTATGGCAGGCCGGAAGCAAGTATTTTCAGCATACTTATTCTTCCACCGTGGGATATGCGCTGTCAGGGGATTTAGGAAGAGAACTTGCCGCAGGCCGGACCGGTATTTCCCGGGATAAAAAGCACTGGAGTTTAAGGACCTGGCCGAGGGTTATAAGCCTTGACGAAAAACATTTGCTAAGTGAATGGGACTCCTGGCCCGGTTTAAGCGGCGAAACAGGAACGGTTGTTACAGAAACATTTATCCTGGATGACGGCGAAGTTCATGTCTTCTGGCATACTTCAAAAAAACCAAAATATTTATGTATCGGCGGGTACGCGGTTCAGGTTTCTCATATAGAAAAGCCCGAAATAGACTGTTTCAAAAACGAAATTGAAATAAAAAGTGCGTTAATGTGGTCAAAATTGAAAGTTGTTTTAGGCCCTCCGGGCCGGCTCGAAGCGGAGGAGGTAAAACCCGCTAAAGGTTTTAAGCATTCTCATATTTTTGAGGGTTGGTCGGTCTTTACAAAATGGACAAGTAAATTGCCGGTTGCTCCGAATAAAAAAGTCGTTGTCTGGGTCGATGCTGCCCGCAGGAAGGAAGTTCCGGCAACAGCAGCCTGTCCGGTTAGTATAAAAATTGACGGAGACAATATAAAAATAATACCCGGATGAGCGAGCTATAGATCTTCAACAAATGGCTTTAAGGTAAACTTCTGTTTAAGTTTTAGTAGAAAAACTGGTACAATATTTTAGAGTAGCTTAATTTTATGAAAATACCGGTGTTCTTCCGGTGCCAGCGTCGACCGGATTGTTTTCATTTTGATTCGGGCTCGCGGCCGGGAGAAACACTGGTTGTTCTATCGCGAGCTCCCTGTTTATTATGCCGGCGGTTTTGAAAACCATGGGCGTTCGAGCCCGTGGATGAAAAAACCGCGATAAATGTCGCCTCTTCTCATAAGAGGATTCCAAAGGAGGATACTCCTTTGGCTTGGGTGATAACACAAGTTAAAAAGACGCCACGTCCGTGAGGGCGTGGAGTTTCACTTTGCCCGGAGAATAAAAAATGGAACTGAAGAGCGAATACGAATTACCCCGCTGGGCCCCGCGGCTGACAAAAGAGCAGATTAGGAAGTTATATACCGCTTGCGGCAAGGGTATTTTGGATGCAGAGCTTATTGATGATGCCGGCTTCTCTCTTTATGCCAGATGTGAAAGCATGCTTGAAGTTGATAAAGCGGTTTTTGGCAAGCCCATCTGTCCCAAATGTGAAACCGCGGTAGAAAAGAAAGGTGCAGAGCCGTCAATGCTTATCTGTCCGGTTTGCGCCTGGAAATGCCCGGAGAAAATATATCATAAAACATACAAACACAAAAATCTTTCCCCGGGCGGTATGAAGGGTTTTATTACCGTCTTTGTCGGGAAGTTCAAAAAAACACATTCGCATGCCGAACGCCTGGTACTTATAGATACGCTGATACATCAATTCCATTGGGCCTCCGGCAGCGGCCGGCCTGCCGCCGTCAATTTCATTGAAGGCACAATGAAAGATATAATGCCGTTTTTAGATAGTTTAAGTTACGGGGATAAGATACCCGCGGATATTAAACAAAAGCGCGCGGAGTGGCGAAAATTGTGGCAGAATAATCCCTGGTCCCGGGGCAGGGGGCAGTAGCCCCTGAAACAAGTATATACCCGTGACTTTAAGCGTGTAATGCCTGTTTGAAAAAAATTCCGGAAATAGGAGCGTAAATAATGCGTAAGTTCTATAAAATTCCTGTGGTGTTTCTTGTTTGTTGTGGTCTTATTTTTGCTGCAGACACAAAACCGGAAGATAAAAACAGCCTAGAGAAACAGTTCCCGACTAATATCGAAGATCTGGGGCTTTCCGACAGTCCTGTTGTCAAAGAGACGACGAAAGAAGAAAAAAAACAGAAAGAAACTAACCAGAGCAATAGTCAAAATGACAAATCCGGGGCGATCTATGTCGGCGGGTATTCGGTAGACCACGAGTGGAATATTGTGACCGAGGAATGCCTGAAGATCTTAAGCACCAAAAAAATATTATACGGCAGCAGATCATGGGGGCTTGTTATCGGAAAGTATGTCGCAAGCAAAAAAGTTATAAACTGGGAGAAAGCGGCCAACAAAGTGAGCGCCAAGGATATGGTTCTGACTGCGGATGCTTTCAAAGACCCGAAAATAATTAACTTTGGCTTCGACATGGAGCCGAAAAGATGGATGTATTTTGACGAGTTTTTAAGGAAAGAACCCTGGAATTTCGGAAAAAAAATTGACGGAGCTCTGCAAACGCTCTATTATGGCGGAGATAGGGCAGATATGGCCGATTCCTATTTCCCGGTTCTTGACGCGCTGGTCAAAGATTTCCCGAAGGTCAAATTTGCCATTGCTACGCATGATATCGGCGCGGACGGTACGGACCTGCGGGGAAAAGTAGTAAAAGAGGAGAGTGAATGGAATATTCGCGGAGGAGATTACAGCGAAAGGGTTATTAAAACCTACTACGGAAAACTGCCGATATTTGATATGCGGGATATTGTTTCTAGCAGGGCGGACGGAACGGTCTCTTCATTTCAATATAAGGGAAAAACCTACAGAAAGTTATGCCGGGAATATAATTCAAATAATGACCTGATACACCCGAATAGCCCGGAGGCGCAGGCGAGAATCGGAAAAGGCTTCTTAATTCTTCTAACAAAAATGTATTGCGGCGATAAAATACCAAAAAATCTCAACACACCCAAACCCGAGATATTAAAGTAAGAAAAGAACGGTACCGGTTGTCGAAGCCAAAAGCGTAGAAGGACTGGCGGTTTACTGCATTTTCCTGTTGGAGAGAAAAAGATGAAAAGAATATTACTGTTTTTGTGCTTCGGGTTCTGTATTTCCTCGCTTGCGGCGGGAGAAGAAATAAAAACAGAAAATATTGAAAAAAGTATGGCCTCACCGGAGAAGTTAGAGTACGGGGGTTATAAAATTGAGCGCGTCTGTAAAATGAATAGGTTTGTAACCTGCAATTATACGGTCAGTAAAGACGGGAAAAAACTTGTCACTTTTCCGGCAGAGCTTGCCGGGCAGGAAACCGGGGCAATGTTTGGCGAAGGCAAAATAGAGCACACTGATTTTTTAAAGACAGGTCTTTTAAAACTTACAGGAACTCCTTTGGAGACAAAGGACTTGGCCTTCAAAGGCTTTGAGCCGGAGCTGGTCTTGATGACTTTTTCCGGCGGGGCGCACTGCTGCTGGGATTATAAAATATATTCTCTCTTTCCGGAGTTTAAAGAAATATTTGCGGTTGAAAAATGGGCTACCGGCTATGGTATTGCTATCGCCGACCTTGATAAGGACGGTGCTCAGGAACTAATACAGACCTCCCTTGTCTATGATTATGGTTTTGACCGTCCCCATGTGGATTCCGCTTTTCCTTTAGTTGTCTTTAAATACAATGCAAAGTTTAAACAATATTTGCCCGCGAACAGAGAGTTTACAGAATACCTTCTGCAAGAGCTTAAAAAAATACCGTTGACTCCGGTCGATAATGAAAAAGACCCCGCTTATTCTCCCTTGATAATGAATGTTATTACCTTGCTCTACCTGGGCCGGGATAGTGAAGCCTGGGAGAAGTTTGATAAGTACTTTAAACTAAAAAATAAAGAGGCATTAAGGAAAGAAATCCTCCGGATCATCTCAAAAGATCCTGCTTACATCTTTTTATCCTCATCAAAAAAATAAGGGTAGAAGTCATTTTTGTCCACCACTGCCGATGGGCTTAAAAGTCATTTTTGTCCTTTCTCTTGTAAAACTAATAGATGATTTTTTTGTGAACCCCGTTGTAGTCGGCAAATCAGTCGAGCTTCACCCTGTCGTAGTATTGATTTGCATACTGGTTGGGAGCATGATGATGGGTGTTTTTGGTATGTTAATAGCGGTTCCGCTGTTTTGCGCTTTAAAAGCCACTTTTAAAGTTTTGCACGACGGAATAATAGGATATAGCTCTCCTGAACCGTCAGTAAAATATTTTTGATTATAGCAACGAAGACCGAAAGAGGGAACTCTTTTGACTTGACTGTCACTTTCATAGATGTCTCTCTATCGTCCCTATCCTATTATGGCCCACAATGGTTTATGTGTTGACAAATATCAGTTGATATGCTATTTTCTATTGTACAGCATACATTAAATCTTATGAAAGGAGAAAACAATGTTCAACAAGGACAAAGGTTTCACGCTCATTGAGCTGATGATAGTTGTCGCTATCATCGGAATTCTGGCAGCTATAGCGATACCCAAAT
>Ga0114951_10000883_pt1 | contig 39642 bp, 53 predicted proteins | sample AM7aDNAmetaG_FD_88677 | JGI IMG/M metagenome (GOLD analysis project Ga0114951, IMG submission 88677) | Freshwater microbial communities from Finland to study Microbial Dark Matter (Phase II) - AM7a DNA metaG | ecosystem: Environmental > Aquatic > Freshwater > Lake | place: Finland: Lake Alinen... | reverse complement strand
TGATTATTTATCAGTTGAAAGTTTATATGGAACAAAAACAAAATATTTCTACGCTTCTGGCTTTACAAACAATGTTAAAATTACAGATGATTTCACATTAACAACCAACGGATTAACAAAAAAGTATGATATAATTACAAATGAAAAATTAATAAATGAAAACACAAATAGATCATCAGATAATTTATATCAAAATAACGTATCAACAGAAATAGTATTATATCTTAATAGTGATACTGATGGATTTGGTTTTAGAGTAACTTTAAACGGAAATCAATATTATACAAATTTTGTAAGTGATTCTCAATCAACAATAAACAACTTAATAACAACTTGGAGTTCAATATTTAGTGGTAATGGGTTTACTATCTATAGTGGATATAGCACAGCTTATACTGGCTACACTCTAAATATAATGTCAGATGTTGATATTTGGGACTTAGAAGTTGTAACAAACATTTTATCATCTTATAAAATAACTGAAAGACAAAGAAACAGATCGATAGTTCTTTCTGGTAATGAAATTAGAAGTCTATCTACAAATTTATTCAACTTAAATTTAGCAACTGGAATGATTTTAAAAATAGCTGGTAGTAATTATTCAGAAAATAATAAAGAATATAATATTATCAGATTAACAGAATCTGTTATTGGTGTATCATATCAAGGTGTATTTACATCAGAAAGTAGTATTAGCATTCAAGGTAAAACTAGAGAATTTATTAGAAAACCAAGAGGTGAATATTATAGAGATATTTATCTAAGAGCTTATTGGCAAATTCCTTACGATGAACCTATTGATGATTCTATTTTCTTTTATGATATAAGTGGCACTCAACTAGTACCATATAATAACAATCCAGAATTAATATACACAGGACCAACACCTTTGATTGATTCACAAGTTAATAATGTTGTATTTTTAAATACTGAAGCTAATATGGATTTAACAAAAGTTAATAATCCAAAATTTCAACAAACAGTTTTTGATGAACTCACATTTAAACTAGAACAATTAGATTCATCAACAAGTTATAATTGGATTCCAGAACCATTAGAAATATTTATTGGTTACAATGCAACTGAAGAAGGAGTTAACACTAGAACATTGAAAATTGATCTAATTGAAAAATTTGAAAATAATACTAATTATTTTGCATACACTGGATATACTAATTCTGGTTCATCAATATCAATACCTAATTTTATATTTGATGGAGTTACATTAGACTATAAAGCACCAGCAGATTTTAATTTCATATCATATGGATTCAAAAAAGATCAACTGATAAAAATTTATTTCAAAGATCAAAGCAAATATAATCAGAGAATTTTTGAAAACAATTTAACATACAAAATTTTAAATTTAAGTAGAACTAAAATTACAATTGATTCTGGATATACTTATCAAACAGACGGTGTCGAAACTGGAACTACATATTCTTCTGGTTTCACCTATTTCAATTCAACAGGCGCTACATTCTTTTTCAAAATTGAAGTACAACCAAAAGAAATTCTATCTTGCCCATTATACGGGCAAACAGAAATTGAAGATATTAGATATAAAGTAAATCTAAATAATCTTGGAGTACAATCAGAAGATGATGTATATGAAATATTATATGATTCTGATATTCAAGACAATGCTATTGATTTTACATTATTTAATAGAAAAAGGAAAGAAATGTTAGTTGAATTTAGGGAAATATATGATTATATTGGTTCATATAAATCTTTAATTAATGCTATTAATTATTTTGGTTACAATAGTTTATATTTATATGAATATTATAGAAACATAGATCAAGCATCTTCTCTTTTTAATAAATTACATAAAGTTTTAATTCCTGATATTTTTGATAATACAGTTCAGGGTTGGAATGAAATGGATTTCATTGCTGGTAAATATCAAAATCAACAAACTTGGAAGAAAACCAATTTGTTCAACTTAGCATATAGAATTACAGATGAGGATGGTAATAATGTACTGATATATTCATTAGAAGATGTTCAATATAAATTAACTAAACTAAAAAATTGGTTAAGAAAAAATATTATTCCAATTTCTGCTAATTTATTGGATATTACTGGTGTTGCTGATACAAATCAAACATTATACCAAGATTACGATGAATCTAACCAAACTCAAAAATCTGTAATTGAAAGAAATTCAACTGTTGTTAATTTTAATTATACTGCAACATTAAATTTTGAATCTGATTATCTTATTACTGTTAATTTCTATATAATGTCTGGTGCAACTGGAACTACAATAGATTATAATGAAGCTCCAACAAGTTACTCAGTAAAAATAAAAACTTTCTGTTTATCTGGAACATCATATAGTCCAACAGAAATATTAGTTCCTGTTCAATATTTCAAATTATCAAAACAAGATTTAAAACCATTTAGTTTTAACTTAAATAAATATATTGATCCTTACATATATATTGAAACAACTACATATGATAATGATGGTAGCGGATTAGGATATGTAAATAATAAAATGTTCTATTATGATGAACCTAGAAATTATTGGTTAGTTAATAATAATTTTGATTTAACTAAGATGAAATATTGGCAAACAACTGAATATATTAATAATACACCTCAAAAATGGGTAAATGTAGATATTTATGATAACAGCACAGCAGTTGATTCATCAGTAGAAACTATTGTTAAACTTAATTCTTTAACTAACTCTTATACATCTAAAATTTCTACAAATAATACAAATGCTAATAAATGAAATTTAATATATAACATATGAGTAAATTACTAACAAATATAGATTATAATAATGACTCATCCTCTGGTAATACAAATATGGATGTTCATATTTTTTTAGACAAAAGTGGAAATGTAGTTCAAATAAGAAAGGTTATAAAATCCAGATTAAAATTTTATATAGATCCTGTTCTTCCTCCAGATGATTTTAATGTTTGCGCAATTGGAGTTAGTGATGCTTTTGGTGAAGATTGTACAGACGGTATAGCATTAGGCTTCAACGAAAATAATGATATTGCAGCTTATAATTATTTATGATCTAATCATATTAAATTCATTCTTGATAGATTCCAAATATAATTCATTCATATATTTTTCAATATTTTTGCAAATTGGCATCTTACCATAAATATTATCTTTATCATTCATACATCTGAACCCAACGTTTTCAATAAAGAATAAACGTATTAGATTATTATCTATTTTTAATCCGTGATGTTGAGACATCACTCTAATTTGTTGCTCATCAAACTTTTCAACTAACATATTTATAGTGTTAGTTATATTTATATCGTAATTTTTTTCTTTTAGTTTTAATAAACTATCTTTAACTGAGAAATTAGACATTTTTTTCTAATTGTTTTGCTTTTTCTATACAATCAATTGCAATGGTGTTCAAATCACCATTTTCAATTAATTCCACCAATGTTATTCTTTTTATACTATCTTCTTTACTTATAGTAAATAACAATTTATCATGTATTTTTATAAATATATCATTCACACCATAACTATCTCCGTGAATAAACTCATCCAAATCAATATCTTCTAATTCTAATGTACCATCTCTAAACGTAACATCAACTACCATCAATTGATCTCCTTTTACATCTTTATAACACTCATGATCAGATATACTAATACCATCCATTATAGTATTATATTCTGGACTAAATACAAATAAATATAATTGTTTTTCAATTCTTATTACAACTCCATCAAATATCATATACTTTTATTTATTTTATCTATTTTTAAATGTCTGCCAAGTTTTATATTTTCATTAACCAACTTATCTTTATTTATAATTACATCATTAATACAAATAAAATCAATTTCATTTAAATTATTTAGTAAAAAATGAGTAACATCTATTCTTGTTTCAAAAAAACAATTTTTTGGACTGCCACCTTTTTTAGCATAAACTAAATGAAATCCATCATTTTCATCAATCATTACAGAACTCTTTTTTCTTTATATATAAAAAAAAACTAAAACTGTTTATGATATTTATTGGACTAGATGTTTCGAAGATTTCAACTGCCTTATGTATAGAGAAAAATAATAAAATAAAATTATATAACTATACTACAAAGAAGGATAATAATATATGGATTAAAGACACAAGTCCATTTATTAACTTTCGCCATATTACTTATAATTATTCTAATGAAAAAGATTATAGTAAATCTGAAATGCTAAAATTAACAGAATTTGATCAAATAACAGACCTAATAATTGATGACATCTTTGATAATATTAAAATTCTTGATAGTGTTAGAATTGGCATTGAAGGATATTCATATAACTCCAAAGGTCCAGTTTTTGATTTAATTGAATTTACATCTTTCCTTAAATATAAACTCATGAATAAAATGGGTAAGTTTTCTACAATTCAAATAATAGCTCCACTCACTCTAAAGGGTGAATGTTGTAGAATGGTTTATGAGCCAAGAATAGAACTGAAAGGTAAAAGAGTTATTAAAGAAATACTTCATTATGAAAACAATAATGGTAAATCATCAAATAACTTTGATAAATGGGATATGTTCCATGCTCTTTTAGATAGTAATATAGATATGGAATTAAAAGATTGGTGTAAAGAATATAAAGAACATATAACCAAGAATAAAGATGTTCCTAAACCCTTAGACGATGTTATTGACAGTTGGTTTTTAAAGGAAATCATGAAAAAACAATATCTTCAAAAATAGTATAATCCTTATTGATTATAAAAATAAAATTATATCCTTGATCAATACAAGATTTTTGTTTTGCTAAATTTTTATACAACTCATTAATCAATGTATAATCACTTTTTATTTCAATAATTAAATTTAATTTTTTATAGTAAAAATCTGGATGATAATATTTTATTTTATTTTCAAATATGTATTGTATTTTATCAATTTTATCAACTGTTATTTTATTTAAATATATATCTAAAAAATCTTTCTCATAACTTCCCTGATAAAAAATATCAGTATTCTTGTATCTACAAACTTTATTTGATGTTAATTTACTTTTTGTAAATAATTCTCTATTTTGCATAGCATATTCTACACCATATTTTAACATCATTGTTTTCTTAATTTTATCTATAATTTCTAAAGAACTAAATACATTTTCAACTCCATAATTAATCATTGATGTGACACATTTTCTTTTTTTAATTAAATATGATTGAGAAGGATTTTCACAACCATATTTAATTAAGCAAGTTTCATTTGCTTTTTCTCTATTATTATAATTCTCATCACCATGCCTTTCTATTTTTGTCTTTTTCATATCATTTTGTAATTTATCAGATTGAAAAACATATTCTACACCATAATTTTTCATCATGGTTTCACACTTTATTTTTTTAATTCCTTCAGATTGTGAAGGATTTTCAACACCATAATTTTTAAGTGTTGTTTCTATTTTCTTAGCCTTTATTATATCAGATTGTGAAACATTATCAGTACCATATTTTATATTATTAAATATCTTTCTTTTTATATCAGAACATTTATTACAAGAATAATATCCACATCTATCCTTATTAATATAATATTTTTGAAGATATATTATATTTTCAGAACCACAAATATCACATTTTACATTAATTTTTATAGGTGTACCTCTTCTTAAATCTTTTATATCAATTAACACTTTATCACCTTTACTAACATCATATCCAGCACTTAAATAATATTTAATATTAGCATTGCCAATCAGAATTTCAACATTTTTATCTAAAATCATAATATATCATTTCTTTTTCAATTAAATTATTTTCCTTCATATCTTTATAAATTAAATATTCAACATATTTTGATTTATTTTCAAAATTTTCACTTAAAAATTGAATTAATTCTGGTCTTAAACTCAACACAACCTTTTCTTTTTTTATTTCTTTTTTCATTTTTACTTTTCTTTTACTTGTATATATAAATAAAAAAATGTCATATTTTTCCATTTTCAAACATTAATTATTAACTATATAAAAGAAAAAACATCAATGATTGGAAGACCTAAAGTAAAGAATAAAAAAGAAAATTTATCATTAACTATTGATAAGGAATTAATTGTAATTGTAGATAAACATTTAAAGGAAAAAAATATTAACAAATCAGAATATGTAGAGCAATTACTTATAAAGGAGATGATAAAGAGACAATTATGAAAAAATTGGGGGAGAAATTTATTTATATGTATATTATATCATGATCTTGCCTGAAGTTAAGTACCTGATTATAAGTCGATTAGGGGTGTTGATAATCAAGTAGTTAAGACTAATACCTTAATTAACAGTACTTTTAAAAATTTTACAGTGAGATTTGTTAATTATAACTGAATCAATGAGTTGAAAGTAATCTTCAGAAATAACAGGATATTTACTAGGTGAGATTAAAACGAAGTATTCGCAATTTAAAGCCAGATTATATAATAGATTATTGAAATATGATTTATCACAAAGATGTAAAGCATAAGAGCAGATAATAGTTTGGTAGAAATCATTTAATCCATTATTAGAAATATTTTCAAATGATTCATCTAAACATTCTTTACCCGTATTCTTTTCATATGTTTCAGATAAATAAGGGTCGCATCCAATACCATCAATTATTCCTTTTGTTTTTAAATAAGAAGTGACTTCTCCAGCACCAGCCGCTAAATCTAAGAAATTAGTAATTTCAATTGTATCAACAACAAAATCTAAACATAAATGAATATTTTTAAGGTGCGGGTTAACATAGGAATTTTTATTTATTTTATAAAAATTTTCAACACCAATTCTAGCATATTCATCTCTGATACCATATTCATATATAGGTTTGATATATTTCATAAATTTAATATTTTTATTATATATAAAATAAATATTTTTAAATGTTTCATATGTTATATTTTCTTGTTTCAATATTAATTTTCAAATTCTCCATATTATTTAACAATTTAATTGCTTCTATTTTCGTTAAATGAAGTAATTGTTTAAATTTAGGATTATAAATAAAAATTGATTTGTCAATTATTTTTATCAATTCCTCATATTTTGAAATATCTAAATCACTATAGTCAATTGATATTGTGAATTCTTGTTTATCAAATGGTACTAATAAAATTTTTATAGTACTTGGGTAGAAAATTTCTTGTAATTCTAGTTCTAATGTCCGTTGTATCTCAAAGAGTTCATTTTTTTCTTTGATTAAATCAGCAAATTCTGTTTTTACACTATTTAATATTTTCTCTGCTTCTACTTTATTGAAATGTCTTGAATCCGTTTTTAATCTTTTTGTTTCTTCTATAAAATTATCATATTTTTTTGCATAATCTTCACTATTTGGTATAACACCTGTAAATGAAACATAAACTTTATCAGGTCCCATAGGTCAGAGCCTATTCTAAAATATTTATATTGGTCTGGGTTAAAATATTTTCTAAGATTATATTGTAATCTTCTACCAAGATTAAACATATATCGTTCATCTTTACTCATTTCCTTTTTTTCAAAATATTTAATATATTTCATAACTCTATATATTTAAATCATTGATCATATTTTTTTATATATAGTAGAGTAATTATGTTTATGAAATATCAATATTATTATAAACAAAATGCTGAAATACAACTATATATGATATGATAATAACAAAAGAGATAAAAATTAAGGTTAATTCAACTGGATTAAAGTATTATTTAGATAAAGGATATGATGCTAAAGTTGGTGACGAACTTATAATAAAGACTGAGGATTTAACAAAATCTTCGGCATATAAAGTTGTGGTTAAATGTGATGTGTGTGGTGAAGAAAAAGAATTGGTTTATAATAAATATTTGAAAAATATAGAAAAATATAATTTATATACTTGCTCAAATAAATGCGCGCACATTAAAAATAAAAAAACAAATTTAGAGAGACATGGTATTGAGAATTACTACAACTCTGAAAAATCAAAAGAAACTTTTTTGAAAAATTACGGTGTTGATAATCCATCTAAAAATAAGGAAATTATACAAAAAATCTCTAAAATAAAGAAAGATTATTGGATAAACAATTTGACTAAAAACTTTGGTGTTCTAAACTTTAAAAATGATAATAATTATGAATTAAAATGTGATTGTAACAAAGAACATAATTTTATAATTCATAGGGATTTATTACATAATAGAAAGCAATTGAAAACAGTATTATGTACAATATGTAATCCATCTAAATCTTACTTTGTTTCTGGGAAAGAAATTCAACTTCAAAATTTTATTAGTGATAATTATACAGATGAAATTTTATATAGCAATAGAACTATTATATATCCAAATGAATTGGATATTTATATTCCAAAATTAAAATTAGCGTTTGAATTTAATGGGTTATTTTGGCATAATGAAATAAAAAAAGAAAATAATTATCATTTAAATAAAACTGACTTATGTGAAAAACAAGGAATTCAACTAATTCATATTTATGAAGATGATTGGATGTATAAACGGGATATAGTTAAATCTATAATATTAAATAAATTAGGAAAAATAACTGATAAAATATCAGAAACTAAAATTGAAGAAATATCTGACAATGAATTAGTGATAAAGTTTTTGAATAGAAATCATATACAAGGATTTGTTGATTCTAAGATAAAAATTGGATTATTTAATAATAATGAATTAGTTAGTTTAATGATATTTGATATAATTGATAATAAATATGAATTATTAAGATTTTGTAATAAATTAAATACTAATATAGTAGATAGTTCTATTAAATTGTTTAATTATTTTATTGATAATTATAAACCTAAAGAAATAATGGCACTTTCTGATAGATCAATAAGTCAGGGTAAATTATATAAAAAATTAGGTTTTAAATCACAAGGAAAAACAGAATCAAATTATTACTATATAATTGATGGAATTAGATACAATAGATTTAATTTTAGAAAAGATGTTTTAATTAAAGAAGGATTTGATATAAATAAAACAGAACATCAAATAATGTTAGATAGAAATATATTTAGAATATATGACTCAGGAAATATAAAATATAATTATGTTTGAAGACGGTAAAGAATATAAATTTAAACCAAAAGATATTAAGATTTTTGGACCTAAGGTAAATGAGGAACAGCAAATAGATCCTAATATTATACCTAATTTTCCTATTAATAAGCCTGTAAAATATACTGAGGATTTAATGAAAAAAGCTATTAAATATGGATTGGTTATACTAATTTCGTATCGCGGCGAGGAAGATAAATGGCGTGGTGGCCGTGAGAGAACGATTCAACCAATGGTTTTAGGTAAAAATAAAAACACTCAAAATATATTAGTTCGTGGATTTCATTTGGAGGGTTGGAGTGTCTCTCAAAGAGCAGAAACAAAAAAAGTATGGAGACTGTTCAAAGTTGAAAATATAATAACAATGACATTCACTGGTAATTTCTTTAGGCTTCCGCCTAAAAATTATAAGATGAATGATAGGATTATGACCGAAAGAATTTTAGCAAAGGCAGACTTTAATGAAATAAGAAGAAATCAGAACACTTTGCTTAAAGGTGGACAGATTCAAGCAGAAGAGGAAACGACTATATCCACACCAACGGGAGGTGTAACCAGCATAGAATTATCTAACTCCAATAGCCAGATAGATTTAAAATTACCTTTCAAAAATTTATTAATCAATAAAAAGAACTTAGATCAAGTGAGATTTTTGAAAGATTCAAGTGTTCAGGCTATGAAATTTTCGGTTATGAGAAGTATGTTTGGTAATAAATATTTAGTTATTGTGGGTGCAATTGGAACTATTAATAGACAAGTTAAGGTTTATGATGGTAAAAATTTGTTAGGAAATTATAGATGTATTAAATCATTTTTGGGTTCTGAATTAGATAAAAATAAGATTGTTGATAATAAGAATATTTTTGATCTATATGTATTTAATAGAAAATTATGATAACAATATTTGAAAGTTTTAAAAAACCAGATTTAAGAAAAATTGGTAAGTTTGTGTTGTGTATTAAAGACTATGAAGATATTTTTACTGAAGGAAAATACTATAAAGTTCGTGGATTTCGTGGTGATCCTCAAGGTGCAGTTGAAAAATACGGTATAAATGATTATTTACCAGTTGAATGTATTGCAAAGATTCTTATTTGGTGGAAAGATGATTTTGAGTATTTTAAAGTAAATACAGATAGTGAACTTCCATCATTTTTTGATTACTTTGAAATACCTGAATTTTCGGATGAAATTGATAAAATGAATATATGAAACATTTAAAAAAATTTGAAGTGGCATCTGAAAGAATGTATGAACCACCAGAAAAACATGATCCAAAACATAAATATGATTGTGAGAGATGTAAATATAATTGGTGTTGCGGATATGGTTGTGCTTGTAAATTGGTAGGAATGCCAGAGCATCCAATTGAAAAATATAATTTATAAAATGAGTAATAGAATTTATAATGAGATATATAGAATGAAATATAATATGAAAGTTATTGAACAATATAATAACTTTCATCAACTTGGAGGAAATGAAGATATTAATTATTTGAAAGAAAAAGTTGATAAATTATTAGAGATTAAAGACACAGAGGAATTAATTAAAGAATTTACTTGGTGTGCTAAAATGAGCAATATGTATTATGATGAAATTGATCCAAAATTTAAGAAAGCTTGTTTAGAAGAAGAAAGAGCTAGAGTTGCCTTATAAAAAAATCCTGACTAAATCAGGATTTTTTATTCACATATGTGGAATTTCTTGTGGTTTAACATCAATATCATAGTCTTTTAATATATTAGATATAACTTTTGCACTTCTTCGATCTACACTAGCCTTAACTTTATGTTCATCGTGCCCTTCATATGTTAGTTCAAAGCCATGAATATCAAACTGTAATTTGTGCTGTTTGTTATCTTTTATTGTGGTTAGAATTAAAGATGATCCTGTCCAATGTATATCAACTATTTTAAAGTCAATAGGTTCGAATGCACTACTTAATAATACTTTAAGAGGTTCTTTTGAATAATATTGACTTCTTAATTTTTTTGCATCATCATAAATTCTAAATGATCTTGGATCACCTTTATCAGCAACTCTATTCATAATAGACTTATAAGTTGCGCCAGCCAATTCATTAAATTTGAGTATTTTCATATTTTCATTTATTTTTCATATCTTCCAATTGTATCACCACAATTATCACATTCTAATTCTCCCGAAGATTTAGTCATTTGAGTTTTTCTATAATAACCAATTTCACATTTTCTACAAGGTTTATCTTCATTATCTTCATCATCTTCATCCTCATCTTCATCCTCATCTTTATATCTATTACTATGTGGATTAGAAGCTGCATCTAACATACCAGTTGCTATCCATATAGGAAGTGGGCTAAACATCTCAAAAGTTTTCAAGTATTTCATAGTTAATATGTATTTTCTCCTGCAACTGCACCGCCAAAAATAGAATCAACAGCGGCAAATCCCACGCCAAATCTATCAACATAAGGTTCAAATTTTTGTAAATCTGCCATAGTTCTAATACCGCCAGATGCTTTAATTTTCATATCAGAACCTTCTTGATCAATAGTGTTTCTCATTATTTTTACTTTATCTAATTCTGCAACACCTGGTTCTCCAGATGGTGTCATCATTCCTGTTGATGTTTTAATAAAATCAGCACCAGCATCTAAACAAATATGTGTTGCTTCTTCTGTTGCAACATCATCTAAACAACTAGATTCTACAATAACCTTTAATACAATGTGTTCACCAAGTTTATTTTTACGTCTGTGACATTCGTCTGCTAACATAGAAACTTCATTAACTAGGGAATATTCTATTTCCTCATCGTTTGTAATTTCATCTGTAATTTCATCTACCATTTTTTGTAATTTAGGATAATTTAATACCATATCAACTTCATCAGCACCACTAGCAATACATAATCTAGTTTCTGCTAATTTTTGTTCTGGTGTATCTGTACCATGAGGAAAAGAAACAACTGTACAAGTTAAAACTTTAGATCCTTCTAATACTTCAGCTGCAACTCTTACCATTTTAGGTAAAACACAAACTGATTTAACACCTAATACTTTTGCTTTTTCACAAAGCTCAACTATTTGATCCTCTGTTGCTTCTGGTGCAAGTAAAGTGTAGTCTATCTTACCAACTAGGCTTACGTCTAAGTTTGATTCATTTATCTTATTTAAGAATTGTCCAAAGTCAATTATTTTTTTCATTGCCATCATTTTATTTTTTATTTATTATATATTATTTTTCTAATTTAAAATTTCTTCAATCTCTCTATCACTCATTTGTGGCATTTCACTTTTATCATATATTTTATTCTCTGGATTTGGTATCTTATAAATATTACTAATTATATAATTTATTGGATGTAAATCTGAATCTATTTTTTGATCAACTTTATCTAAAAACCTTTTCTCACCTTTCTTGTGATTAAAAATATCAACTATACACTCTTTTACTTTATCTCTATTAGATTTAACTAAATCAAAAATATTATATTTGTGTTCATCTACATGCTCATCTGTTTCTGGTTTAAAATCTTTTAATATTTCGGTAAAAACAGGAATTGCTTCTTTGTAAGGAATATTTATTTTTACGCATTTTATTTTACAATCTGGATTTAATATAAATGCGCCAGCCCATTTATGATGTCCATCAACAATACAATTATCTGAACTTATAACTAATTCATCATCAGTCAATTTTCCTTTTAATGCCTTTTTAACAAATTTTTTATGATTCAATAAAAAAGACATAACTTCATCTAAATAAATTTCTTTTTGACTTGGTTCTAAATCTTTGGCTTTAATTTTAATTTCTTCACCAATTATATCATTATTCTCTAATCCCTTTTTAAATAAGTATTGTTTGATTTTATCCGTTGTTTTTGCTAAATCAACTTTACCATCTTTAACACCTAATTCTTTAAGTGCATCATTCTGTTCGTTTAAGTGTTCTAAAAAATTATTTAAGTATCTCATAAGTTATATTTTTTTAATGTTATATAAACATATATATTAAATAAAAAGATTTAAAAAATGAATGAATAAACTTTTAATTAAAAAATTAAAATTATTCTTTAGATTGTTTATTTATACAATAATATGAACTAATCGCATTTTCTGTTTTATTAAATTTATTACTAAAATGTTTAATGTTATATTTTTTATAATTATCAATCAAATATTTCTTATCTTCATCTGTCCAATATTTTATAGGTTGAATATTTAATTCTTTCATTTTTAAATAAATATCATTTTTCCTTTTTAATCCGATCTCTTTCCAATCTTGATATATAAATTCACCAAATTTTGTTATATCACTAATATTAACAAATCTAATATTTGAAGATTTTCCCTTTTTATTTTCTCGTTTATTTTTACTATATGTAATCTCAAAATTTTTTAATATATCTTCTATCCAATCCCAATTTTGTTCATAACTTCCAGCAAGAACATATTGACAGACTCTATTTTTATTATAATAACAGCCGTCTCCATCTGAAAACCCTCTATAAAAATGACTCTTTAAATTATCAGGAATTTTACTTAATATTTTATATGGACTTACTAATGATTTTTTATCATAATCATTTTCTATTAAAAAATTAATTATATATTCGTTACAAGTTTGAATAGATGAATTTTCATAGTATTTTTTTGTTCTTTTATCAAATTTTTTGCGATTATAAATTTTCCAATCGCCAGTTTTTTGAAAAATTTTATAAATATTATCAGAATCTTTAGAGTTAATACTAACTCCAACTATAAATTTAGTTTTTCTTTTTTTAATAGGTTCAAAATCAATAAATCCATCGGCCCAAATAAATCCTAAAATATAACTTATTTCTTCTTTGGTGATATTTATAAATTGTAAATGATCAACTAAATAATGAGTTGATTTCTTTCTGGAAATTTTATTTATTTTTGTTCTAAATTTATCGCTTAATTTTAATTTTAAAACAGTACATCTATTTTGTATAGATATTCTTGTTCTATTTTTTAATTCAGATAAGCAATAATCCACACCTTGTTCAGAATAATTATTTTTTAAAAAATCATCTTCCATTCTTGCCCATTTTGAACTTAATTCTTCACTTAATTTTAAATTTAAAATACTACATCTATTTTGAATAGATATTTTTGTTCTATTTTCTAATTCTCTTAAGCAATAATCTATACCTTGATTAGAATAATTATTTTTTAAGAAATTAATTTCTACTTCTTCCCACTTACGTCCCATATTATAATTTTATTTTTGATACATCAATACCACATTTAGAAAAATACTCTAACATAGCAAATTCTATATATTTAGATTTATTTGTAGTATTGATATCTATTAGATTGCGTAGTTCAGGAGTCATTGAAATAGAAAATCTAATTTTTCTATCATCTTCTTTTTTAAGTTTTTTCATAATCCTTTTTTATTCTATATATAAATATTTTAAAGTCAAAAAGTATCATTTTATTATATTTTTTCACTTTTATTAAACATTTTTTTTAAATTAATCTAAATAATAAAAAAATAAATCTATCTATGAGAAAGAAGATTAATGAAGAAGAAAAAAATATAAAATTTGGAATAACAATTCACCCTGAATTAGCTAAGCTATTAAATGAAACTTCAAAAAGTAAAAAAATTACAAAATCTAAAATGATTCAAGATATTATGATTGAACATTTCAAAAAACAAAATATTAAGTAATGATAGAGACTGTAGTTCACACTGGAGATGTACACATACATAAGGACACAAGATTAGAAGAATATAGACAAGTTTTTGATACTTTTTATAAAAAATTAAAAGAAATAAAACCAGATAGAATCGTTGTAAATGGGGATACTTGGAATGATTGGGTTGAATTAAAAAGTGATGGTTTTTTATTGCTTGGTGAATTCTTAAATAAACTATCACATATATCTAAAGTTATTGTAACATTAGGTAATCATGATTTCACAAAGAAAAATTTAAATAAAACTGATACTATAAAAGCAGTAACCACCTTACTAGATAATAATAATATAATTTATTATGATAAGACAGGTTTTTATAATGATGAAAATGTTGTGTGGTCTGTCTGGGGTCATGCTGATAGAGGTAATCCTTGGAAAGATTTTCCAATAACAAAAGATAAAACTAAAACATATATAGATTTATATCATGATCCAATAGATAAAGTTAAGCTTTATAATGGTACAACTTATACAAAAAGTAATATACCATCAATAAAAGATTTAAAAGGTGATATATCTATGTTAAATGATATACACTTATTTCAATCATTTGAAAATGGTACTAAAGCTTATAGTTCTAGTCTCATTCAACAAAATTGGGGAGAAGATCCAATAAATCATGGATTCCTGAACTGGTCTATATCTAATAAAAATTTTGAATTTATAAATATACCTAATGATCATGGTTTTATTAATTTATATATTAATGAAATGACAGATTATGGCAATTTAAATCTTACAGCACCAATTTTTAAAGATTCGGAAGTTAAAGTTCATTGGAAAGATTATAGTTCAAATATTACCACCGTAAATGAAAAAAATATAAGGGATTATATAAAAGAAAAATTTAATACAATAAAAATTAAATTTGAAAAAACTCATGTTTATACAGATGTTATATCATCTGAAATGTTATCAGAATCATTGGATTTAACAGATTTAAAAGTTCAAACAACTGTTTTTAAAGAATATTTACAAGAACAAAAGTATAAAAAAGATGATGTTGAAGAAATACTTAAAATTGATGAGATTATTAATAGTAGGTTAAATTTGAGTAGTAATAAAACAAATATTGAATGGAGTATAGACAAATTCTGGTTTAATAACTTTAAATCTTATGGAGATAATAATGAAATAGATTGGAAAGATATTGACGGAATAATACAAATTTCTGCCTTTGAAAATCAAGAGGGTAAAACCACTATATTGGATGCAATTACATATATCTTATTTGGAAAAACCACAACTACATTAAGCCCAGAGAAATTTGGTGATAGTAGGTATATTAATAATAAAAGAAATTTAGATTATTGCTTTGGTGGCGCAGTTATTGATGTTAATGGTGAAAAATTTACAATTCAAAGAAAAACAGAAAGAGTTTGGAATAAAAATAAAACTTTAATTACAAGCTGTCCAACAACAATAGATTATTATCAAACTGAAGTTATATCTGAAAAAAATAAATTAACTGGAGAAGTAAAAAAGAAAACTCAAGATAAATTAGATTTGATTTTAGGTGACATGAAGGATTTCGTTAGATTGTCATTTACAAATGCTGACAATTTAGATGACTCATTATCAGAGACAAGAAGCGTATTTATGGACAACATAATTAGAGACGCTGGTTATGATGTATTTGAAACTAAATTAGAGGAATTCAAAGAATATAAAAAAGAACTTAGTGAAGAAAAATTAATTGTTGACATTCAAGATTCTGAATCACAAATTGAAGATTTAAAAATCGAAAATGATGGTGGAAAACAAAATATTGAAACAAACCAAGCATTAATTGACGAGTTTGAAAGAGAATTAAAAAGACATGGTGTTGATAGAGATGATCTAAATAAAAGATTAAATAATATTGATTCATCTATGGTTAATTTTGATGAGAATATTAATTTAAATTCAATAAAAAATTATGAATCTAAAATTGCAGAATATACAAATGTACAATTAACAATTTTAGATAGAGAAATAAGTATTTTACCTAAAATATTTGATCCGACTAAAATCAATAACTTAAAAGTTAAGTTGAAAGATACTAATGATAAGATACTTGAAAGAAAGGATGAAATTTTTAAAATGAGGGAACTTAATACTGAGCAAGATAAACAAAAGGATAAAATATTATCTAAAATAAAAGAATTGAAAGATTCTGAAATTAAAAAATTTCAATTAAAAATTAGTGATAATGAGAAGCAAATTGAAATTATTAAGAGTAAAAAAGAAAATATCATCAATGATGAAGTAAGAGAAATAACATCACAAATTCAAAAATTAGAATTAGAAAAAAGTGACATCTCTAATAAGATGAAACTTCTACAGAAAGATGGTTTAAATCTTAAAAATTCTAATGACCAATTAGATATTGATATTGAAAAATTAAAAAATTCAACAGCATGTCCAAGTTGTGGTCGAGCATATGATAAAAATGATCCAGAATATTCAGATCATCTTGCTCACTTAGAAGAACAAATAAAAGAAAAGACTAAGTTAAAAGAAGATAATAATGTTAAAATACAAAAATTTTTAAGTGATTATAAAATACTTAAAAATAAACTTCCAGAATTAGAAGAAAAAGAAAATATATTAAATTCAGAAAAAGATAATATACGAGATGGAATATTTTCTGATGAAACAAGAACTAAATTAAAAGAAGTTGGTAGCGCAAAAAATACTAAACAAGAAAATTTAGAAATAAATATTACAATTGAGGAGATAAAAAACAACAATTTTGAAAAAGTTCCAACATTAAAAGATAATATTGCTAAAGGAACTCTATTATTAAAAAATGTTGAAAAAGAAAAGGGTGATAATCAACAAGTTATTTTAAATATTGAATCGGAATTGAAATCTTTTAATTTAGAAGGAATTGAAAATGACATTGAAATTGAGGAAAAATTAAGAAGTAATTTTGAATTAAGAAAACAAAAAATATCTCAAAAGGATAATATTCTATTAACTATTGAAAATTTCAATCTTAAAATTAAAGACTTGAAATATGAACTTGATAAATATCAAGAATATAAATATAAAATAGAAGAAAATAAAAATATTCAATTTTCTATTAATAGAATTGATGAGAAAATTTTAATAGTTAAAGATAGTATTAAAGAATTGCAAGATGAAACTTCTGAAATTGAAAAAGAGATTATAATAAATGAAAAAGAAATAGAAACTATTTCTAATAAAATAACTAAATATCTTAAGCAGAAGAAAAAGGAAGAACTTCTTAAAGAATATCAGAAATGTATTTCAAGAGATGGAATTCCAACATTCTTATTAAAGAAGTCAATACATTTAATTAATAGGGAACTGACTGAAATATTAGCTAATGTTGATTTTACTTTATTCTTTGATGAAAATTTAGTATTAAAAATGAGTGCAGACGATAGGTTAGATGTTAGTCAAAACGCAATAGAATCATCAGGTAAAGAAAGAACATTCTGTGCACTTGCACTTAAAATGGCTTTGAGAGAAGTTAATGTTAAATCTAAGCCAAAGTTTATTTTTATGGATGAGTTAACTGGCAAATTAGTAAATAAATCTATTCAACAATTTGTAGATTTTATTGAAGGATTAAAAACAAAAATTAAAAAGATTGTAATAATAGAACACCATAATTATATTAATTTTGATGCAATTATAAGTGTTAAAAAAGATGAAAAACTTATTTCAAGTTTAGAAATGACATTATAAGATGGGAATAGTAAGAACAATTAAAGGAGAAGACGGCAGACCATATATTTCATTAGAAGACTTCATAAAAGAAGTAGAAGTTGTTAAAAAAAATAATATGAATACTGTTATTAATAATAACTTTATTGATATTGTTTTAACAACACTTCATCAAATGGAAACAGAATGGTATAATCGCTATCTATTTAGAAAAGATGATGATAAATTATGACAAGACAAACTATATGTATGACAGGACAAACTATATGTGTATCAGGATTAACACTATCCTCAACATCAATATCTTCAATGATGTACAGTCCAAATTTACTGGTTATATCAAAACCAGGCACAAATACTGAATTGTTAAAAATAACATCAGAATGTGAGATATTATATAATGTTAATGGTGAAATGATAAAAGTAAATTGCTCAAATGATCTTGCTGAAGCATTTACTCATGTAGTTTTTGGATATTCAAATTCAACACCAGAAGAAGTAGTTATTCAAAAATATTTAGATAAAATATTAAACCATGAGCGTTCTAATGAATACATTAGTAAATTAGAAAAAACTTTTAGAAGACTCAAATTAGAAAAAATTAATGGAATTTAAAACTAAAAATATATTAAAAATTATTGATAAATATAATATCAATGATAAATTTTATAATACAGAAGAAAATAGAAAATCCATTATAAATGAACTAAATGATATATTTTTTTATGATAATATTGCTAAATTTATAGATTATACTAAAGATGATGCTGATCATCTATCAATCGTTATAGAATATAAAGACACACATTATAATATTTTAGCATATAAAATGGAAGTGAGACAAAGAGTAGAAAGAATAAGAAAATTAAATAAATTAGAAAAAATTAGTAAAAACCAATAAATTAAATGGTATTATTTTTTCCTTTACTACTATTTATACATCTTTTTGTGAAGCACAAATTATCAATATGTGATATTTCTTCTGGATTCATGTTGTTTTCATAACCATAAAAAATTGATATTTTATGATCTATTGTTGGATAGTTAATATCATGATATTCTAAATTAAAATTATCTTTAATATATTCACCATCATAATAATCTAAATTATTCCAATTTTCTAATAATTCTTTTTTATTATGTTTTGTTAGTCTATAAACTATTAATCTAAATTTTTCATATTCCGTTTTATCTTCTATGTGTAAACCCTTTGTTTTTAATCCTTTTATCATTAGATAATTTGATTGAGCAGGATATTTTACTCCATAATTTTTTAAACAAGTTTCCTGTTTTTTGTTTTTTATTATTTCTGATTGTGAATTGTGCTCTACGCCATATATTTTTAAACAAGTTTCTTTAATTTTATTCTTTACTTTTTCTAATTCATTTGGATTTTCAGTGCCAAAATTTTTCAAAAATGTAATTTTACTTTTATTGTAGTGACATTTGTGGCAAGAATATATTTTCTCTCTATTCATTTGAATTATATAATTTGACCAAGTTATAACATTAATTTTACCACAATAATCACATTTACAATTAACTTTTGTTCTATTTGTTGAATTCATATCTTCTGGCTTTACTAAAAAATATCCATCAATATTAGTATAGCCTTTATCTATAAAATATTTTTTTGTTCTATTTGAAACTGACACCATTATAATTTTATCTAATAACATATTCTATATATAAATATTTTAAAGTCATAAATCTCTTTTTTATCTCTTTTTTATAAAATAATTAAACATTTTTTTATTTATTATCTATATAAATCAAATAATAAAAAGAGATATGACCAGATCAAAAATACCAGAAAATAAAAAAAGGGTAAAATTAAATGGCACAATAGATGTTGAAATTAATAGGCTTCTAAATGAATTTTTAGAAGAAAATGAAATTTATAACAAATCAAAATATCTGGAAGAATTAATTAGAAAAGATTTAATTAAAAACAAAAAAATAAATAAATTATGATTGTAAATGCAAAGAGTGAAACAGGATTATCAGGATTTTATGTAATATTTGAGGGTTCAACAATGGTAGAAAAAAAAGGTTGGTTTGGGATAGCACACCTCTGCGAACATTTAGTTTGCAAGTCATTTGAACATATGCAAAATGCCTATCAACAAAAAAACATTAAATGGAACGCATATACCGCAAATGACTCTGTGGTATTTTTTATGAAAGGTTTGGATAGGCACATAAACACAGTTAAAAAAGAATTTCTAGAACTTATATTAAGTTATGAGCCAACACAAGAACAACTTGATAATGAAAAGAAAATTGTATTAGAAGAATACAAGATGGCATTTAATTCACAAGGAGAATGTCATTATATGAATCTTTATAGAAAAATGTTCAACTATTATGGTCCAATAGGATTGAGATCAGATATTGAAAATTTTACATTACAAGACTGTAAAGAATATTTGGATTTGTACTATAAGAAACCAACTAGAGTTATAAATGTATCAAAACATAATGATTTTGATGCTGATATAGAATTTAGAGAAAAAATTGATCCTAAACCATTTGAATTTAATCCTAATGAAAATTTATATATTATCAAATCAGATGATGAGACAAAAGTTCCAGAAGGTATGATACCATTGGAAATTATTACTGATTACAAAAACAAAGTCAGTATAATAGATTTATCACCAGTTATTACCAAAGATTTCAATTATGTTTCTTTTGTTTGTGAAATGTTAGGATCTGGATTAAACTCACCACTTTATAAAGAAGTTAGAGAAAAATTAGGATTAGTATATGGAATAAGTTGTTTTGTTGATAGATTGAATAATTCATCTTGTTTAGTTGGTATAATTACAGACACATCATTCAAAAATATTGATATTGTTCAAGATCAAATTAAATTAGTTCTTGAAAATAAAGAAAAATATTTGACACAAGAAAGATTTGATATTGTTAAAGATAGTTATTCAACAAGAATTGAAGAATCAGAAATTCTTAACTATTCAAATATTGGAAAATATATGGATGCTCCAGAATGGAGAATTGAAACAATTCTTGATACAATTACATTGCAAGATGTTTATGATGTTGTAGATAAATATCTAAAATGGGATGATATGTACAAATCAATAGATACAACTGAATTTTAATTATTTAATATAACAATCGCATATTTTTTCAACAGTGATGAAAAAATATGCGATTGTTATTTTTATATGTTAAACACATAGCCAATAACATATTATCTATTTTATTAATATTCTCTGTATATTTTTTCAACGATTTATATGTAAATTTATTATACAAATATCTATACACCATTGATTATCAATGGTGTTTTTTGTTTGGCACAGTTATTGTATTGTATATTATAATAAAAAATAATAAATAATATGAAAAACTTGATAATTTTAATTTTCTTACTATTCAGTTTGAATAGTTTTGGTGAATCAACCAAATTAACAAAAAATTGTATTTCAGAATACAATAAAACATCTAGCATCAAGTTAGATAGTACCAATTTGAATTTTACATATACACCAAATGCAAATTGGCAAATGATAATTGGACATAATGTTATTGTTCCTGTCACAAGTTCTAAAAAATCTTTTCCTAATGGTGTTTCATCAAAAAACTTTACACAATATTATGTAGAAAAAGGTTTAGAAGATAAAGTTAACAATTTTACAAAAAACACTGGCACAGTAATTGAGCAAAGTGAAATAAATTCTAAATTAGAAACAGATATTGTGTTTTGTAGATTAGAAGATATCCAAAATTTAATTATTGATGGTAGTGTAACTTTAATACCAATTGATAAAAATCAAAATGGTAAAATTGATTCTTTTGAAAATATTTATGGTAATTTAGATAATTTTTTAAGAGGTGTGTGGGTTGGTAAGTATCCAAGTGAATTAACTGATAATATATATGCAGTTTCAGCAAAAAAACCGAATGAAAATGAATCTGTATTCTTAACTTGGGTAATGAATAGTAATGCTTTAAATTCTAATGGATATAGTAATATTATAAGTTCAGAGAAGAATACAAATTTAGCAATTTTAGCACCAGAAGTTATAGAACCACAGTATAAGTATAAAAATATATTTGAAACTAAAGGCTCGGAATATGTTGCAATAATATTTTTCTTTTTACTTTTAATTCCTTTTTGGTTTTTCTTAAATAAACCAGTATCAGAAAAAAAAGAAGTTAAATTGGTATTTTTACCAGAATCATTAAAAAGTCCAAAAGGTTTTTTCTACGCAGAAAATCATACTTGGACACATTTAGATAAATTAGGTGTTGCAAAAGTCGGATTAGATGATTTTATTGCTCGTATTGTTGGTGAAGTTGACGTTAAGTTTTTCAAAAAACCAGGAGAATCAATACATAAAGGGGAATTAGTTGCAGAACTTGTACAACAAAATAAATCTCTTAAAGTATATTCACCTATTTCTGGAGATATTTTGAAAGTAAATTCTTCACTTGATGAAAATAATTTATTAAATATTGATCCATATGATGGTGGTTGGTTATTAACTGTGTCACCAAATGATTGGATTCATGATATCTACAAATATAAATTTTTAGACAATTCAACATATTGGTTAAAGACAGAATTTGCAAGATTTAAAGATTTTATTACAATGCAATCACTAGTTTTACAAGATGGCGGAGAATTACAAAAAGATGTTTTTGAAAAATCTTCAGATGAAATCTGGAAAGAATTTGAAAATAAATTCATGACTATTGAGTAATCACTTTTTTTATTAGAAAACTTTTCATAGATTTGTCTTTATAATATAAAAATTAAAGACAAATTTATGAAATTAATTACAGTAGTTTTTGAAAGAACAGCAAGTCACAATGTTGACCCTCAAAAAGGTTTTACACCATTATGCCCTAATGAACTCCCAGTTCCAGATGGTGATAAAATTGTAGATGAACTCAATGCACAAAACAATCTTGTAAAATATAAGACTGTATCAAAGGATGTTCATCCTGCTAATGCAATATGGCTGGCAAATGTAAATGTACCACAATTCACTCCAGTTGAAGGAGAAAATGTTGATATTGCTTGGAATGAGCACTGTATGTCTGGAACATATGGCGCAGAATTAATTGATGGACTACCAAAAATGATTGACTATGATTTCTTTGTAGCAAAAGGATTTGAAGCCGACCTTCATCCATATTCAAGTTGTTACCACGATTTACACAAGGATGTTTCAACAGGACTTATTGAATGGTATAATTCAAGAAATATAACAACAATCATTGTCTCAGGGCTGGCCACAAATTACTGCGTTTCTGAGACTTGTAAAGATTTATCAAATGCAGGATTTCAAGTAGTTCTTAATATTGGTGGTTGTAGAGGAATTGGATCAGAAGAAGAAATTAACAAGAGTGTTGATATTCTAATTAACGATTATAATATATTGGTTGTTAATACATTTGATGAAATTGAGGTTATTTCTATAGAAGAAGATGCTATTGAATGGGAATTAATTTAATGAAAACAGAATTAGTTTATGTAGATAGTCAAGGATATTGTAATGTTTATGATATTAGTACCTATGAACAATTACAAGAAGTCTTTGGTAATATGATATCAAGTCTTGGTGGAGATCCCACCAAGATTTTAGGTATGAAAAAAATTAGTGAACTCACAAACATTTTAGAATATGAGCATAATATATTTATCAGTATGAATAAGTTATGTAAAGGTAAACATGGTTATATTACTATGAAATAAGAAATATAAGAAAATGTTTTTTTATTTAAAATTATTTCTTATCTTTGTACCAATTAAAATAGAAACATTATGACTCCTATTATTAAAAGTATTTTAGATAGTGATCTTTACAAATTCACAATGCAGGTTGCTGTAATTAAACATTTTCCTAGATTAAAGGTTAGATATAACTTTACTGATAGAAATAATACTGTTTATCCTGATGGATTTGATAAACTAGTTATGTCTGAAATAAAAGAAATGGAAAAATTATATCTCACTTCAGATGAGAAAATTTTTTTAACTGAAAAATGTGGCAGTTATTTACCACCAACTTATATTGATTTTTTAAATGGTTATAAATTTGATTCTAATGAAGTATCAGTAAAATTAAATAATAAAAATAATTTAAGTGTAACAGTTGAGGGATATTGGTATAGAACCATATTATGGGAGGTTCCAATTATGGCTGTTATTTCTGAATTATATTTTAGAGAGATTGGGCAAACTATTGATATTGATAGCTTTAATTCACAAGATATTGCTAAACTTCAAATGATGATTGATCATAATGCATTTTTTTGTGACATGGGTGCGCGGAGAAGATACTCATTTGATAATCAGGAACGTATAGTAAAATTGTTTTCTACTACATCAAATAATGTATTTGTTGGAACATCAAACGTTTATTTAGCATTTAAACAAAACACAAAACCAATTGGAAGTATTGCTCATGAATTTTTTATGGTTATTGCATGTGTATATGGTGTTCAGCAAGCGAATAAAATAGCAATGGATTTATGGCTTGACACATATAAATATAATCAGCTTGGAACAATTTTACCTGATACATTCACTCTGGATTATTTTTTAAAATCATTTGAATATAAATATGCGTCTAATTTTAATTCTATTAGACATGATTCTGGCGATCCATATATTTTCTCAGATAAAGTTATTGATCATTATAAATCATTAAATATTGATCCTATGACTAAAACAATAATTTTTTCTGATGGATTAGATGTAGAAACATCTATTAAAATAAAAGAGTATTGTGTTGGAAAAATAAAATCTAGTTTTGGTATTGGAACAAATTTAACAAATAATGTTGGTGCTAAACCACTAAATATGGTAATAAAAATATCAGAAGTTTTAGTTGATGATTGTTGGATTGATGCTGTTAAATTATCTGATAACAAAGGTAAACATACGGGTAAACCTGAAGAAATAGAATTATATAAAAATATTTTAAAAATTAAATAGAATTTATATATTTTATAACATCATCAATATTTAAATCGTAGAAATCAAACCATTCAGTATAACCACCGTGTGGTATTGGATGGTTTTTTCTATATTTTTTATACTTTTTTTGAATTTCAAATTCATTTTGTCCAAAGTTTTCTTTTAGATATATAACATTTATATTTTTGTTCACTTTCTTTATATGAGTTAATCTATTTTTATAGTTTTTAGATATTCCTATTTTATATAGATTGAGTATATTATCATGAAAAATATATAACCAACATTCATTTTTCTTTTTCTTATTACTACACATAGGACAACCTCTATAATCTAAATGCTTAGCTGGGGATTGTTCAAAATCACCATGTATTGGACAGGTTATTGTACCTTTAGTATGAAAAGTAATATAATTAAAATTGTCATATTTATAAAAACTATTATGTGAGATATTTGCTTTTTCTATAAATTCATATTTAGTATTTTTTAAATTTTCATTTACAATTAGTTTAGAGCAATCTGGACAACCATATTTAGATTTAAGATGCATGCTTGGCGTTTGCAAAAAATCTCCATGTATAGGACAACATATAATACTCTTCTTATTTGCACCATCATAAATAAATTTAGAATAATCAAATTTATTATTAAATTTAATGCTACATTCATCTGAAAAATATTTTGTTGTCTTTTTGGTGTTTGATTTTTTTATTAAATTGCTGCATTTTTGACAATTGCAACCTATCAAATGATGATCTGGCGTTTGTTCAAAAATTCCATGTATTTTACAAATAATTTTAACATTAATTGATTTATTTATATAATTTACTAAACTATAATCATATCTATTTTTATGAATTATATTTGACTTTTCTATAAATTTCTCAGTTGTTGATCTCTTTCCCATAATTATAATAATAATTTTTTAATTTCCTCGTCATTTGTATTTTTTAATAAATCTTGATATATTAACCAGTTAATATATTTTGATTTATTTTCGAATAATCTTTCAATAATATCATATAGTTTATTATCTATAACAACAGTAACTGCTTTTTTTGTTATTTGTTTTTTCATATCTTTAATTGTTTATAGTATATATAAATATTTTAAAGTCAAAAACACTTATTTTTCAATTATTTTTCAATTATTTTTCACTTTTTTAATCTTTTTTTAAAATATAATATATAAAAACTAAAAAATATGTCCAGAAAGAAATTATCAGAAGATGAAAAGAGAAAGGAATTCTCAATTTCAGTTAATATAATACTTAATGATAAATTAGAAACATATATGGAAAAAAATGGATATTCTAACAAGTCAAAATATATTGAAAAATTGATAAGAGAAGATTTAATCAAAAGAAATGAAATAAATAATGATTTCGAATAATTTTTTTCTTTAAGAATATATACCTATATTTGTAATACAGTATTAAAAATTAAACTTAATAAATTATGGGTGATATAAAAGAAGGAACAAAAACATTAAAAGAGATTCTAGAAGAATCTGGAATTTCAACAGCTAAAGAATATAAACTTTTATTAATTAATGATGATCACAATTCTTTTGAATGGGTTATTTATTGTTTAGTAAGATTAATGAAATTCACACCAGAAAGAGCCGAAAATACAGCCTGGACTGTACATCTTCAAGGAAAAGATATACTAAAAACTGGCTCAAAGGACTCGTTAGAGCCTTATAAAAAAATGTTGGAAGAACAGGGACTGACTGTCTCGATTGAGGAATAATTATGAAAAGACTACTTGCAAAATATATGTTATATGTGTATCTTAACTTTATAAAATATGATTTAACAATTTTTAAAGATTGGGCATTACCAATAATTAAAACATTGAACTATATTCATACTATCATAGTTTGGATTTCAGCAGTAGTATTTTTTCCAATTTTTATAATTGGAATGGTAATTGAAAAACCATTATCAAAAGCAATTTCAGAAGTTTTAAGTAAAATACAATAAAAATAATAAAATATATAAGTAACAAATTAAAACCAATATATGGAATATACAAAAGAAGTAGGATTAGCTATTAAAGAAAGCAAGGAGATCGCAATAAAGATAAAATCTAATAAGATTAGACCAGAGCATCTTTTTTTAGCATTAATTAACAATGAAGAATCAAAGGTGTATAATCTTTTATATACTACGAATCTGAATATAGATGCTATTAAACACACGTTACTTGAGTGGTCTGATCAAGTACAATCAAAAATAGGCTATTCTAAAATTACTAGCAGTACTATAATTGAATTGCATTCAGAAACAGAATCTATTTTTCAAGATTCTGTAGAATTTGCTGAAAAGATGGGAGCAACTGAAGTTGATTCTGATCATTTATTCTATTGCATTCTAAAAAATGAAAATAATTTAGTGACAGAGTTGTTCACAAAATCACCAGATGTTTATAAATTATTGAAGTTAAAGTTGAAAAACGAAGAAGAAGAAATTAGTGATGATATGGACATTGATGGAATGGATGAACCAAAAGAAGACACATCTAATAAAGCAAATAAAAATTCCAAAACTAAATTGATTGATCAATTTGGAACAGACCTAACAAAACTTGCAAAAGCAGGTGAATTAGATCCAGTTGTTGGAAGAAAAGCAGAAATTAAACGCATTTCTCAAATCCTTTCAAGGAGAAAGAAAAATAATCCTTGTCTTGTTGGTGAGCCAGGAGTTGGTAAATCAGCAATTGCTGAAGGTATTGCTCAATTAATAGTTGACGGAAAAGTACCAGAAAGTCTAAGGGATAAAAAAATCATCACTCTTGATATGGGTTCTTTGGTTGCAGGAACAAAATATCGTGGTGAATTTGAACAAAGATTAAGAGGTATTATTAAAGAAATGGAAGAAAATAGAAATATCATTCTTTTCATTGATGAGATTCATACCATCATTGGTGCTGGTTCAGCATCAGGCTCTCTTGATGCATCTAATATGTTAAAACCAGCACTTGGTCGTGGAAAATTCCAATGTATTGGTGCAACAACTCTTGACGAATATAGAAAATATATTGAAAAAGATGGAGCATTGGAACGTAGATTTCAAAAAGTTCTTGTTGAGCCAACTAACAAAGTTGAAACTTTGGAAATTTTACAAAATCTTAAAGTTAGATACGAAGATTTTCATAATGTTACTTATACAGACGATGCACTTAAAGCTTGTGTAGATTTGACAGATAAATATATGTCAGAAAAACATATGCCAGATAAAGCAATTGATGCATTAGATGAAGCAGGCTCAAAAGTTCATGTTAATAGAACACTTGATGTTCCTAAAAAAATTCAATCTCTCGAATCTGGCATCAAAAAAGCACTAGCAGAAAAAGAGAAAAATGTACATGAACAATTGTTTGAATTAGCCGCTAAGGCAAGAGATCAAGAACGTGAATTACAAGCTCAATTGAAAATAGAAAGAGATATTTGGGACGCAGAACTTGCAAAAAATCCAAGAGATATTGTAACTGCTGACGATGTATCAGAAGTTGTTGCACTAATGACAAGAATTCCAGTAGATAATGTTTCTGCTGATGATAATAATAAACTTAAACTTATGTCAAGTAAAGTTAAAGGAATTGTTATTGGACAAGATGAAGCAATTGATAAACTTGTTCGTGCAGTCAAAAGAGCAAGAATTGGAATCAAGGATCCAACAAAACCAGTTGGCTCATTTATCTTCTTAGGTCCTACTGGAGTTGGAAAGTGCCATGGAAAAGGAACAAAAATATTAATGTATGATGGCTCTATTAAAAATGTTGAAGATATAAATGTTGGAGAATTATTGATGGGTGATGATTCCACATCAAGAAAAGTTCTATCTTTAGCAAGAGGTAAAGATAAGATGTATAGAATAGATCCATTAAATGGTGGAGATTCCTTTGTGTGTAATGAACCACATATATTATCACTTAAAACCACTGGAACAGATAATGTTGTAAATATACCATTAAATGAATATTTAAATAAAAGCAAATGGTTTAAACATACTCACAAATTATGGAGAACTAATGTAGAATTTGAATCAAAAATGGTAAAAATTGATCCATATTTTATGGGATTATGGTTGGGTGATGGTAATAGTCATAATGTTGGTATTACTACAGCTGATCCTGAAATTGTAGAATATATCTATAAAACTGCTAAAAATTGGAATCTTAATGTTAGAGTTGATGAATTAGATAATAATAAATCAAATACATATGTCCTAACTGGGGATATTAAAGGTGAGTATCATAATAATAATTTAATGACTACTTTCAGAGAATATAATTTAATGAATAAATATAAAGAAAAAGATATTGCTAATAGCAAATTTATTCCTGATGATTATTTATATAATGATTCTTCTGTTAGAAAAAATGTTTTAGCTGGACTTATTGATAGTGATGGTTATCAATTTCATAATTGTTATTTAATATCAACTAAATATTTCAAATTATCAGAGCAAATATTATTTTTAGCTAGAAGTCTTGGATATAGAGCATCAACAACACCTAAAATAGTAAATGGAGAAACTTATTATTCCGTGAATGTGTGTGGTGATTTAAGTGATCTTGATATTATTTTAAGTAGAAAACAATCAACACCAAGAAAACAAAAAAAGAATGTTACTCTAACTGGATTTGATGTTGAATATATCGGAGTTGATGATTATTACGGATTTGAAATTGATGGAAATCATTTATATTTGTTGGGTGATTTTACTGTAACACATAATACCTATCTTGCAAAAATGATGGCGAAAGAATTATTTGGTTCAGAAGAAGCTATGATTCGTATTGATATGACAGAATATATGGAAAAACACAATGTTTCTAGATTAGTTGGTGCTCCTCCAGGATATGTTGGTTATGAAGATGGTGGTGAACTTACTGAAGCTGTAAGACGTAGACCTTATTCAATTATTCTTCTTGATGAAATTGAAAAAGCTCACCCAGATGTTTATAACATTTTACTTCAAGTATTGGATGATGGCGTTTTAACAGATAGTTATGGTCGTAGAGTCGACTTCAAAAACACTATTATCATTATGACATCAAATGCAGGTTCAAGAAAATTAAAAGATTTTGGCACAGGCATCGGATTTAGTTTGAAAAATAATGATACGCAAAAAGATAAAAATAGTATCATTGACAAAGAGTTGAAAAAGATATTTAGTCCAGAATTCTTAAATCGTGTTGATGAAGTTATAATGTTCAATTCTTTAACAAAAGAAAACATTGGAAATATAGTAGATGTTGAAATCAAATCAACAATTAGCAGATTGAAAGAAATTGGCTATGAAGTACACATTACAAAGTCATTAAAGGACTATCTGTTTGAAGTTGGGTATGACGAACAATATGGTGCAAGACCTCTTAAAAGAGCCATACAGAAACATATTGAAGATAGAATAACAGATGCTATTATCAATGAAGAAGCTAAAGTAGGTGATAGAATATCTATCAGATATGATAAAAAAATATCTGAAGTTAAGATAGTTAATTTGACAACATCATCAATTGAAAAAGATGTTGAAGAAGATTTACTAACTGAAACAACACCAGTTTAACAAAAAAACCTCTGAAAAGAGGTTTTTTTGTTTTTAAATAAAAATATATAATAATAAAAATTATGGCACTAACTATTGTACAAGCTATTATTTTTATTTCTTATGTATCATTTTTAATGATCAAATTTAAAGGACCAATTCCTTCAATATCTGATTCATGGTATTTATTGCCAGGAAGATTGAAATTTCTATTTACCCTATTTTGTTACTCAATAGGAATATTGATGTTATTTCAACATGCACCGTCTATTTTATTTTTCTTATCTGGTTCAGCATTATCATTTGTTGGTATAAATACAACTTTCAAAGATAGTTGGATCACACCTTATATTCATTTTACTGGTGCTGCAGTTTGTATTATTTTTGCATTACTTGATATAGGATTTGTTCTTCATAGTTGGCTTCCACTAATTGGATTTGGAATATCAGCAATTACTCTTTCATTATCAAAAATTAAAAATACAACTTGGTGGATAGAAATAGTTGCATTTATTTTTATTATTTTAGGATTATTATTTTGATAAATAAAAAATTTATCTTATCTTTGTACTCTAATTAAAAACAAAGAGTATGAGCTTACCTTTTAATAGTTGTAGATTTGTCCTGATGTCCTGTAAAGTTTCTGGTTGGTCACTTCTTGAAAATTTAATTCCTAAAGGTGAATTTACTAATGTAATCTATAATGCTCAGGATGATTTGGAAGATCAATATTCAGATTGGGATAGTGATCAAGGGTTTGGTAGTTCAGATTCTACTTATGCGATGAAATATTTTTTAGATTCAATTATTCTAAATAATGGATTTGGCGATAAGTTAAAAACTGATTTTACTCCTTGTTTGTCAATTGTTGAAAAAGTATAATTAAAATAAAAAATGAAAAAGATTAATGAGGATTGGTTGAAAGCTAATCGCAAAGGAAGTAGAGACGCAGAATTGGAAAACAAAACAGGCTGGAGTGCTAAGACCAAAAAGCACAAAACCTTAAAGGATTATTCTAGAAAAGGTAAGAACAAGTTTCGTGATGATATTGAAGACGATGTTGAACTTGAAATAAATTAAACACAATGGGAACTATAAAAGCTGTCTGTATTAAACAATATTCACAATTCGCTGGCATATTGGATATTGGGGATGAAGTTGATATTATCAACAGAAGATGTTATGGAACAAGTTAAAGTAAAAAACCCAAATGGTAACGGCACATTAATTGTGTCAAAAGTTAAAGTACCAAAAGGCAATTATGAAGGTTTTACATTTGTTTCTAAAAATGGTAAAACCTATTCGAACCAGGCAATTCACAATGCAATTGGTTATTTCAAAATGGAAAAATTATTTAAAAAAATATAAAAATGAAACGTTATAAAAATAAAAGCCTCATATTATGAGGCTTTTATTTTTTCTATGAATTCTAACACTTGCTTTTCTAACTCTTTCTTATCTCCATTATTATCAATATAAAAATCATATTCATAATTGGCAACATTCTTATCAGAATCATTATTAGCAACTTCTCTATCTTCTCTTTTTAATAACACAGTTAGACACTTCTTTCCATATTTATCCACAAATTTTTGAATTTCATGTGGTTCTCTACAATGAATAAAATATACAATGTTTTGTCTTTCACTCTTTGGTAAATTTGCATTGTATTTTGATATTTTAGTTACCATATCCTCAAATGGTCCATTATTAAATTCACTCCAAATCCTTTTCATTTCTGACATAAAAAGCCTTGATTCATTATTTTTTTTACCATTCCATCCAAAATTCCTTTTTAGAATCTTTTTTACTTTATCTATTGTAGACCAATTAACACTTTTGTGTTCATAGTGTTTATTAAAAAAATTGGCGAATTGATCTTTTCCAGAATTATTCGAACCATTTACGATTATTACTTTCATTCTATTTCTTTTTCTTTTAAAATTTTTTCAACTTCAGCATCAATTATTTGATCAATTATCTTTTTTGTCATAATTTGTCTTTGATTATCTTGATATAGATTAAATCCTATAACTATCAAATTTCTAATTTCTTCTTTACTCATTTTCTACCTCCTCTTGTATTTTTTTTAATTTATCCATTCTCAATTCTTTTGTTGATAATTTATAATTATCATATTTAATATCATCATATTTAAATTTTACTTTAAGTTCACTAAAATCGCAATCATTGTTAAATTTTATATTATTTTCAATTTCTACAAATTTAAATCCACTGTAATGAATAGATAAAATATCTGACACTTCAACACTTACTGACAATTTTATCTTTTTGCTAATTAATTTCATTATAAGTTCATATGGTTGAATTCTATTTCCTACATAATTACAATTAAATAACATTTTATTTTTTTTGATTGACTTAATATTAATTTCTAACAATTCTTTATCTTCTTCATCATCTATATCAAAATCAACAATATAATTTAAATTTTTTAATGGTTCATCTAAAATTGTATTTGCTGTCCAAGTTGTTGTAGTTGATGGATATATCGTGGTTGATGGATGTGATAGAATACCAGGAGTTGTTGTAGTCCACCAATTTGAATTCGCTGTTGATGTTGATGCTGTGCAGCATGCTGTTAATGCTTGTGTTGGATTTGGTAAGTTAATGACTGACATGAATTAAACATTCTTTTTTTAATTTTATTATTTTTATAAGATAAAGTTTGAATTTTTATATATAGAAAAAAAGAATATAAAGGTAATGGCTAAAGTATCAAAATATATAAAGTTAAATCCAAATATCCTAATGGAGTGGATATTTGATAGTGAGCATTATGTGAGTGAAAATTATAAAGTTTTGACAAATCTAAATGAAAATAAAAAAAGGAGTTTTCTCTCAACATCCAACCTTAATAACATAAATAATAATCTATTTCAATTAGATTCTGTATTAAAAAAATACACATTACCAGATCCTGTAAAATATAATTTTTTACAAGAACAAGATTATAGTACAGCTCCGATTCAATATGATAGTGTAAAAATATATTTGCCAACAACTTATAATTTTGTTTTTGATGGTTATGTTGGTTTATATCTTAAAATATTCGCATATGGTTTTTATAATGATGTTGTCTACGAATTATCAAATATATTTTTTGATGCAACAAATTCTAGCAATTCTGGGTTAACAAATTTAGCAATTCCATTCTTTTATGATGAACAACAATGGGGAAAATATTATCAATTTGATATTCCTTCAATAGACTACGTTTCTAATCAAAGAAGTGGTTCTACAACTTTATTTAATTCTATTAATAGAAATTTAACAATAGGTGAAGGTTTAAGCCAAACAGGACCAATATTTGTAGATTTTGCATATCTAAATACAAAAGAAGTGGTTTTAGGTAATACTTATTATTATGCATCAGAAACATATAGATCATCATTTGCAAAAGCTCCAGAATATAACACATTGGGTGTACAAATTCAAGAATCTACTCAGGGAGATTATTTTGAAATTTGGGGAACCTATGGTGAATCAAATGAAAACCTAGATAATTTCGTTAGAGACCAAGAAAATAAAGGACGTAAAATAAGAATTGAATATGATATTTATTTATATGAGGAAAATATTCAAACTAATATGCAAACAGTTGCTGTGACTGAGGATTATTCTAAAAAAATTCTATACAGACCAGTTTTAACATTTACAAACACAACAGCAGCTATAAAAGTTACTATGAGAGTTACAGACTTAGTTGATATGAGTACAATTGAAAGATTCACATCTATAGGATTAGACAACAATATTCAAAAATATGGTAAAAAATTAATGAGTCTGAATGTCCAAAATCTAAATAAATTAAAAATCTATAATGCTAAACCAGATGAAATAGTATTGGGTAAAGATTATTTCTCAGGTAATTTAATGACAGAAATTATTAAAGTAAATTCACCACAATTAATAGAAGTTGGAAAAATAATAGTTAATAGTCCATCATCTTCCAAAGATTATAAAGGAATTGGCTTATTAAATTTAGTTATAACACCATTTGATAATATTATTCAATTTAGATTAGCAACAATTCCAAATGTAAATTCTGGTGCAGCAGGTAATCAATTAGAACAATATGACTTGTCAAAAATTTTAAATAATTCTGAAATAAAATTAGAATTTAAATCAGACACAGAATCAGTTGACAAATCTATTTATAATGAGGCAGATAATGATTTTAAAAATGGTATTATAAACTTTAAAATTGTAGAAAATGATTTACAAGTTTTGAGAAAAATATATGATAATGGTTTTACTAATTTCTATTTAACAATAACATCAAACAAAGTTAAAACACTTTTATATTCTGGCACATTTTCATTTTATACTGATCTTACATTTGTGGATAATGACACAACTAATATTAGTGATACAAGTACAATTCAACCACCAAGCTCAACAACACCAACAACAGCAACAGAATCAAGTACATCAGAATGGCCTAAAGCTGGTAGAACAGTTATCATTTACACAAAATACAAAGATACTTCAGTTACATCAAAATAAATATAATAAATGGCAACAGACAATATAAATGAATTACTTCAATTATTAGATGCATCTAATAACATCTTAATATCAGATTTGACATATAGTTCTTCTATTGAAGATACTATAAGACAAAATGGTGGTACTGTTGTTTATTCTTATAATAATATTATTGTGGCATCAGAAATTAGTGAAAATTTTTATAATGAATTACAAAAAAATCCAAACATAGATTATATAGAATCATTGGCGTTAAAACAATATGGTATCGTTGATACAAATTTAATAAGCAAAATAGATTCGACTAATCAGTATATAACTGGAAATTCTGGTGATACAACTACTCTAAAAGGTATTGTTTCTGCTAATTCAACTGGCACTGATGGACAATCTGGACAATCTGGAAGTAGTGGAATAAATGGAGTAGGACCAACAATTATTAATCAAATATTTACATTAAGCGCACTAACAAATGAAACATTTAATTATACTATAATAACAACTGGCACAACTCCAATAGATTTTGCTATTGTTAAACCGACTAATTATGTTGGTACGTTAGAATTAAAAAACATAAATATTATAAATGGACAAACTTCAACTGCTGGTGTTTACAACATTAAATTTTTAACGAATAATAATTATGGTACAGATGTTAAAAATTTAACATTATCAATTGTAGAGCCTACTAAAATTTTGAATACTAATCTAATAGTTTATAATAGTTTTGAAACTCAATTCTATTACACTATTGAAGCATCTGGTGCACAAAAATACTCTGTGCCTGATATATCAGTAGGATTAAATTTAAACAATAATATGTTAAGTGGAAAATTTAATTCAATTGGTGAATATGCTATGACTCTTATTGTTTCTGGAACTACAAGTTCTGATTCAAAACCATTAACAGTTTATGTTGGAGAAATGCCAACTATCAATAGTGATGGTGGTAGTTCTATTGAGCAAAATAAATATTTTTATTATGAAATTACATCAACTGCTGGAACAGGAGCAACTTATAATGTGGTTGGTGTCTTGCCACAAGGTTTAGGTTTTAGTACATCTCAAAGTGGAATTGCAGCAATAACTGGAGTTCCTATACAATCAGGTGAATATTATGTAACATTAATGGCAACTAATCCTTTTGGTGAAGATTCAAAAGATTTAACAATAACTGTTGTACCAATGGGTCAATATTAAAATAACACATAAGAAATGGCAACATCAACACAAAGTCAGGTATTTAAAGATTTAACATATAGTAGTGATATTAAAGAACAAATAGTTACCAGTGGTGGTACTATAATTTTTATGAGAGATAATGTAATAATGGCATCTGAAATATCAGAAGCACAATATAGAGAATTATTATTGAGTCCTTATGTAGAAAAATTAGATGTGTTGCCATTAAAAAGATATGGTAATGTAGGAGTACAATATACACAAAATATAAATATTGCAAATGCACAAGGAAATGCAGCAATTGACACAGTATCAAATTTAACACCAACTAAATAAATATATAAATAATGAGAATAAGTTCACAGAATAATCAATTTTTATTTAATTTTCCAACTGATTTTATAGCTAAAGAAGTTGATGATAGATTAAAAAGATATATGGAAAAGAATTGGATTCCTTATACAGATCCAATGGCATATATAAATTCAACTATAAAGGAAATTGTGTTTCCTGCTATTTCTTATGAAGGTTCAGAACAGATACATAAATTTGGTAAAAAAATAGAATATAAACCTGCTATAAACATTCATGACACATATACAAACACTTTAGATATAACATTAAGAAGTGTGGATTCTCATACAAATTATTTTATGCTACAACAAATCTTTGCAGAATACTATAATAATACTAGAAAATATTATTTACCTTGGTTAAATTTATTTTTACTTGATAACGATGGAGATTTTTTATATTCTGTGGTTTTTAGATCAGCACTATTAAAATCTTTATCTGAACAAAGGTTATCATATCAATCAATGGATGTTACTGAGCAAACTTTTACTATGACATTTAAGTTTAATTTTATTGATGTCTATTGGGATTTAAGTGAAAATCCTGAATATAAAAAAGATAATATCTTTTATTCTCAAACATGGGATCATTCAAGTGATGTCTTACCTACACAAAGACCTCAAAATGAGTATTAACTAAATATATGTCATTTTTCTTTCTCTTAAAATAAACTTTTATTTAGAATGATCCTATAATCATTATAATAAATTTTTAGTATTAACATTTAACTTTTTTAAAATCAAATTATGATTAAAGAACTCATTGAAGGTAAAAACATAGGTAGCCTTCCAGATCCATTTCCATTTTTAAGTAATAACAAAATCCCAAAATTCAAAAGTCAAGGTGACGTTTCAAAAGAATATTTGGATATGTATTTGCAAATGGAATCATCTTTTTTAGCACTCAGAGACATCAAAGAAAATGAAGTTGTCAATGGAGTTATTAGAGAAATAAAAGACAAAGAAATTTTTGTTGATTTCGGCTATAAAGATTATATCTATGTGGATAAACCTAAAAGAAGCACTGTTGGGGTAGAATTACAGGTAGGGGAAACAATTGATGTGCTGATCACAGAAATATCAGACAACCCATTTTTCATTAAAGGTTCTGTCACAGAACTTATTAAACAAAAGGTTCATAGTAAAATGAAGAATTACTTTGAAAATAACCTTGCACTAACTTCGTCCGTAAAATCTATGATACCAGCAGGTTATATGATGGATATTCATATGGATAACATCACAGTTGAGGCATTTATGCCAAATACATTAGCTGATGTAAACAAATTATCAGACTCAAATTCTATTATGGGTCAAACTTTCGAAGTAATGTTGGAAACATTACAACAAGAGAAAGGAGTATATGTTGTTTCTCGTAGAAAATATTTACAATCATTGATTCCAGATGAAATTGATAAATTGAAGTATGGCGTAATTTACACTGGTGAAGTAACTGGCACAACACCATTTGGAGTATTTGTTCAATTCAGTGCAACACCTGGTGGTCCAACTTGTTTAACTGGTATGGTGCATAAAGCTAATATTGATGAAGCTTGGCATGATAAGTGGAATCAGATTATACCTGGAATGCAAATTGATTTTTATGTGAAAGAAGTTATTAAGAATAACAAAATTATTCTTACTCAAATTCTTAAAGAATCACTATGGGACACAATTAAAGTTGGTAAGGTTATGACTGGTAAAATCAGAGACATCAAAAACTTTGGTGCACTTATCCTTCTTGATGAAGAAACCACTGGTTTAATACAAACTACTTATATCAATAAGTATAGTAAGAAACTAAACATTGGTGATGAGATAAAAGTAAAAGTTATCTCCTTAATAAGAGATGATAGAAAGATTTATCTAAACTTTGCAGATGGAAAAGACAAATAAAAAAGAGGACTGAAAAGTCCTCTTTTTTTTGAATTAAAAAATCTCAATATTGAGATTTTTTTTTGCTTTTGTGGCTTTATAATCTGATATATCAGAAATAACTTAATCTTCTTGTTTTACAATTTGTGAAACTGTTAAATCTAACATAGTTTCTCTTCCAAAAATTAAAACACTAACTTTTACTTTTTGTTTTTCTAGATCCAATTTATTTATTGATCCAACGAATGAATTGAATGGACCATCTATAATTTTAATTTTATCATTAAGATGTAATGTCTCTTCAACTTCTTTCTTTTCTGTTCTTCCTAAAATACCTTCAATTTCTTTTGAGGTTAAAGGTTGCTTTAATATTGATGTAACACCATTAATGTGCTTAACATTAGCTTCAACATCACTTATTGATTCACATTCAACAAAAATATATCCAGGAAATGACTGTTTTTCAACAGAAATTTTCTTTCCACGTCTTAATTGTATAGCTTTCTGCGATGGTACTAACATTTGAGAAATAATACTTTCCATATTAGTTTCTTTAAGTTTAATCTCTATCGCTTCTTTCATCTTTTTTTCCTTACCATTCATCACTTTGATTACATACCATTTCATAATATAGAGTTTATTATTTTTTATTATATAGTTTTATTTTCATACAAAGATATATATTTTTTGGTGAATTAAAAAATTATCTATATCTTTGTAGAGTTAATAAAAAACAAATCAATATGAAAATCCAAAGTTTATC
>Ga0114951_10000882_pt1 | contig 39673 bp, 48 predicted proteins | sample AM7aDNAmetaG_FD_88677 | JGI IMG/M metagenome (GOLD analysis project Ga0114951, IMG submission 88677) | Freshwater microbial communities from Finland to study Microbial Dark Matter (Phase II) - AM7a DNA metaG | ecosystem: Environmental > Aquatic > Freshwater > Lake | place: Finland: Lake Alinen... | reverse complement strand
TTTTAATTGAGTTGGGGGAAGGATTCGAACCTTCGCTGGTGTTATCATTGTGTGTTCTCTTGGCTTGTTTCCTCACTACGTCACCCTTGTTTACGTAAGCAACCCCAACAATTGTGCAGTAAATGAGGTTCGAACTCACCCCTGAAGTTTGGAAGACTCCCATGCTTAGCCACTAACACCACTACTGCATCTGGAGTCGGTGAACGGGATTGAACCGTCTCTATTTTGGCTTGGGAAGCCAATGCACCACCATTTATGCGTCACCGACATGGGGGACTCAACATGCTACCAGTTACACCATAAGAACTTATCACTAAATCCTTAGAAAGATTCGAACTCTCACCAGTCCCTTGCGTGTAGGTAATCGGGGTCGAACCGACTCTATTCCAGCCTGGCAAGCTGGTGCACCACCAGTTATGCGTCACCTACAATAATACCCTTCCTAACTCCGTGTAGGGTCAACCGTAACAGTTTTAACGACAGATTACCTTTTTAGAATTACAAATTACAAGTTTGTTCCTTTTTAAGTTTGCTGAACGTAATCTTTAGGTTTAGATTTAAGAAACAGAATACAGGTTTTCACATTTTGCAGAAGTGTGTTTTTTATTTGCTGTGTGTATTCTTTATTCTTATATGTTTACAAATTCTGAAGTATTACCAGCATATACAATGCCTGTCATGTTAGCAGCCATCCATTTCCAATGTGAATGCTCAGCTTTATTTATTTTGGCTTCTGGTGAACCGTCAATTGTTACTGTATAGATATCAACATCCGTTCCTGTTACCGATTTTTTGGTTCCAACAAATGTTATTTCCTCTATGCTGATGCTCAAGCCAGTTTCTTCAAGCACTTCTCTGATCAATGCAATTTCAGATGTTTCACCATCTTCAACTTTTCCACCTGGAAGTGCCCAACCAAATGGTGATTTCTTTCTTAATAAGAATAAAATTTGTCCAATGTTATTCTTAATTATTAATACAGTTGCTTTCATAATTTTAATTGTTTTTAGTTAATAATTTATGTAGATCATTGATTATCAGTGGAGAATATGGGATTTGAACCCATCTGATGTTTTCGGTGCAAACGAAATGACCACTCGCAAGCAGTCCCATTCCCCATAAATTGGAGCCAAAAGACGGGTACGATCCGTCATCTCAACTTTACCAAAGTTGCGTTCTACCATTGAACTACATCGGCATTGGAGCTTCCTGTTGGATTCAAACCAACGTGGACTTTCGTCTCTGGTTTACAAAACCAGCCCAATCGGTCACTATGGGAAGGAAGCATTATTGGTCTGGGTGGTGGGTCACGATCCCACGCCCTCGTGATCCCAAATCACGAAATCTACCAACTGATATACACCCAGTTATTTCAAATTTTTACCAGTTTTTGATTCTACTGGTAAATATTGGACCTAATTTGATTTTATGAAACAGAATACACTTGTTTGCATCCTTGCGTTTTTATTGCTGTAAGTATTCTTTATTCTGTGGAAACAACCAGACTTGAACTGGACTTTCGGAATGCTAAACCGATGTGCCGCCATTTACACCATAGTCCCAATATAAATTTTATTTAATTCATCTAATGTGATATAAATTTTAACATTAAAATTATAATATTTACCATATTTTTCATCATGAATATCGATATTCTTTAAAAGATCATCCAACGAAATATCACATTTCTCTTTCTTTATCTCATTATCTTTTTGAAGCATCAATTGACAATTTGATGGATGTGAAAGTAACAATGGATTAATCATATTTCTAAATCCTTCAGCAACAGAAAAGATATGATCCCGACTAACACCACCTCGATTATCCCCATGATTTTTTGCTTTATACCAACCATAGTCCTTAATTAAATTAAAATCAAATTCATCATATTTATTTAATTGAAACTTAAATCTGGCTAATGATTTATAAATTTTCAATTCTTTAGATACTTTAAGATGTTGCTCTTTTTTATACCCATATGAACACTCAGATGAACAAAATTTACGATTCCTTTTTTTAATGTATACATCATACGATATATTTTTATGGCAGCGCAAGCAAGTGATAGGATTTAAATTATATTTTTCTATCGATTTTTCTACATGATTTTTTTCAAAGTTAAAATTTTTGTATGCTATATCCTTCAGTTTTTCTAACTTATCTTTTGAATAATATACAATTCTTTTTTTATTAGAATTTGACCTTGCACAAGAACGACTACAAAATTCATTCCGTCTTTTATTATATGGTATTTCTTTTCCACACTCACATTTTTTATGTTCTTTTACATATGAATCTTTACATTTAAGTGCCAACCCAATTGAATTTTTGGAATAATCCCTCAAATTTTTATTTACATATATATTTCGACATTTCAAACAGCAATATGTTCTATTATCATTTATTAAACATTCACACTCATCATTTTTACACCTTTTCATTTATAAATATAATTTTATTTATATATTATAGCTAAATTGTGGAAAAAAGTCGTTATGAACCTTTAATACCTAAAAATTTGGTGGCGAGGGTAGGATTCCCACCTACATTCGGAATCCATCGGTTTCACCCGACTGTACCGAACCTCATGTGTTTTGCATGAGTACGTCTGGTAATTTCGTCACCCCGCCAATTTTGTTTGTGGATTGGATGGGATTCGAACCCATTCGGGCAACAACTCCCGTTATCCGTTATTACCTTCGGTTTCAACCGAACTGTGGTGTCAAACCACAACAGATTCTCAACCCAAATGCCATGGGCAGCGTCCGACCATTAGACTAAACGGAACTTTCGTGGTTCCCCCGCAGATTCGAACTGCATTTCCGCCCTCCGTGACTCGAATGGGACTCGAACCCACATCTGCCTATCCGATTACGTTACTACAGTTTAGGAAACTGTGACGATACCGAGCCATTAATTTTGGTGACCCCAGAGGGACTCGAACCCTCATCTTCCTATCCAATTACGTTACTAATGCTTAGAAGGCACTGACGATATGGAGCCGTTTGTCGAGTTGAGAGGACTTGAACCTCCAATTTCATATTGAAACCTACTTCCGAGGTAGGGCCGCTGCCGATTACGGGTATACAACTCGCTGTTTGTCGGGTAGATGAGATTTGAACTCACGAACACTTGTCTCCAGAACAAGCCCATATAGCCACTGTGGAACTACCCGATATTTGGGTGAGAGTGTTGGTGCACTCTCACCCGTTTTATTTCAGCCCAAGATGTCAAAGAACATTGATTATTTGCAATTTGCGAATTGCGAATTGCGAATTTCAGTAAGGGTGGTGGGCTACGACCCCACGAATACTGCGCCCCGAACGCAGCCCATATAGCCATCTGTGGAACACCCTTATTTCAATATTTTAAAGAACAAAAACAAAAAACCCGACTTGTGGGTCGGGCTTTCTGTGTTTCAATGAGTTTTTATGATTGTCAACTCTTTCTTCGACACGTATAGCCCGAACATACCACTGGTCTGCCTACTCCCGTTGTTGCGGGGGTCGCTGTGGTTGTAACTGCTGTATGTGTCCTAAAAGTTAACATAATATTTTTCTTTTTTAATTCGTTTTTCAAATTGAGTTGCAAAACTACAACTATTTTTCTTATAAAAAAAATTCTTAACTATATATTATCAAAAAAAAGTCAAAAAATTCCGTTTTCGTATTAATTTAGTGCAAAGATACAAAAAAGTTTTAATTATTTACAAAAAAGTTGATTTAATTTTTGTTTTCTTATATAAGATTGTGTAATTATTGTAAATTCTTTTAATTGAATTGAGTATAAAGTTTCATAAAAACCTTCGTAACGTGGCGTTAATGCTATCATATCAACATATATATCATGCATATTATGGTATATAAGAATTACTCTGAATTTTTCACCAGAATAATTTAATTTAATAATATCATTTACTTCAAGTGTTCTATTGGATGCCACCTCTATAAATTTTATCTATTTCTAAATCAGTGTAAGTTCCGTTATCAGTAACAATCTTTAATCCTTTCTCCTTATTTGTATTGGAGCAATCAACGCACATTTCAGTTTTAGGTAATGCTTTTAATCTACCTTCTGAAATATCCTTACCACATTTTTTACAAATTTTATTCATTTAATTTTTTTATTTTTAATTTTCGTAAATCCATTGGATGAATAAAGTATTCGAACAATGCTGGCTCCAACGGTGTAAGTTGCGAATATACAATTTCATAATAAAATCCTTGTCGATTACCACTACCATCTAATATTATTACATATATATCTGGCCCCAACGAAGTTGTTGCAAAGAGGACAATTTTATATTTTTTCCAAGCTGTGTAAGATACATCTTCATTATGATTGCCAGCAATGTCGGAAAAATCTAAATAATAATTTTTTCTACAAACTATTTCATCACCTTCTTTATCCACAATTCTTTTTAAGAACCCACAAACTTATTGTATTGTTTATGAAATCATCCCTAAGTTTAGTTAAAGTTTCGCCAAGATAGTTTGTACCAAGCCATTTACTGCGGTCAAGGCACTCTGGGGCATCTGCATAAAATCCAATCCCCCAAATTTTGTCTTTCTTGCTACATTCAACCAATGTTGTTCCATTGGTGGCTAAAAGTTGTTTTTTTAATTCTGGATTTTGTTCGAATTTAAAATAGCATCCAGTATAGACAACTTTCTTTGATATTTGATCCCAAGCTTTGGCATCAAAATTTTTAACTGTACGACCAAGGGCTTTTTGTTCTCTTGGGCTCTGTTCTTTCATGATCAGATCGGCAGTTTCGGTATCACCAAAGGTCATTGCTTTACAATACATCATATATTGCTCAGTACAATTGAATTTGGTACCGTTGATATCAACGAAATCAACTAAGTGCCAGTTGGAATATATTCCATTATAGAATAGTATAAATTTTTCGGTCATAATTTTTTATATTTTTCCTTCATAGAATTCTTTTATCCATCGAAGGTAATTCTTTTCTTGTGCTGATAAGGAGTTGATCCAAGAAATTGAATCAACTTCTATTTTATCTTTAGCTGGAAGTTGCTTGATTAATTTTTTAAACATAGCATCACGATCATGGGTATTTAGATGTCTGGCATCTTCTTGAATACGATTATCATGATGTGCTATACATTCATCCTTATCTTCTGAAAAGTTGCAATATGATAATCCATATCCATTCAGGTATAGATGAATATTCATTGAGTCATTAAATTTACCACCAATTACTTCCCACTCAAAATAATCTCCTCCATACTGTGCTTTAACTAATTTCAAAATTTTTGCTTGAAAAAGTCCAGTATAATTGGTTATTTTATTTCCTTTATTACTTAATCGAAAAAAATAGGTCCAATATGTTTTTCCAACCTCAAGTTTATCCTTTTCGTAGCTACTTATCATCATATTTTTCTGATTTATAGCAAAGATATAAAAAAATGTTTAGAAAAAAAATATATACTAATATGAGAACATACCTTCAGCATTTAGAATCGATAGAAATTAAAATACCAAAAGAAGTATTTGAGCATGTTGATAATTTCTTTTGTGAACTATTAAAAATTAAAGACGAAGAATTACCAGATGGTACACCATCACATTTTATTTGGTATAACAAAAATTCAAGTGATAAGTTTGGCGGGGCATCGTATTCAAAATGGTATGGTGCGGATGAAAAACATTATGGTATAAAAGTGAAAGAACTTAGCTGGACAATTGATTACATGACTAATAATTTTATATTTTACATTTACAATAATGAAGAGTCAAATCATCCACTATATTCATTGATTAGTGATTATGTTGAACATATTCTTGGCGAAAAAGGTGATTATGTACAACGAAATGTTAAATTTTATATTCCAATCAATAACATAGACATATTATTAAGATTAAATAGTAAAGCTATCCCAACATTTACAACAACAAGAAAATTCGACTTATAATTACCTTCTACCACCAGATGATCTTTGCGGTGATGGAGATTGGCGCATTTGAGGTTGAACTTTTTGAGGTTGTGAACGCTGTTGTGGTGCAGAATAACGTTCTGGCGCAACTCGCTGTGGCGGTCTCATATATTCTTCATGGTTCTTTGGCTGTCTATAATATGGCGGCATATAACTATTAGGATTTCTTTCATGTCTATCATATTTTTGAGGGGCACTTTGATATTTTGGTTGTTGTGGTTGTACTGGTCTTTGATATTTATAATTTCCATTTCTTGGTTGATTATAATTATATCTTTTGCCATAGTATCCATGATGATTATGATGCCAATTATAGCCATAATTATGATAACTGTGATGATACCAATAAGGATAATATGGATATTGGTTAAAATACCAATATGATGAATAGAAATATGGGGATGGACTTATATACCACCCAGCCCAGTAATAATACTTCCAATAGTAGGTAGATATACTCCAGTCATAAACTGGTGGTAAAATATAAGTCGTTGTGTTCTGCGGCTGGGAGTATTGAAGTGCGGTGGAATCAAAATCGAATGTTTGGGAAAATGAAACGGTTGAAAATAGCAACAAAAGTAAAAGAATGAATTTTTTCATGTGATGTTTTGTTTTTTCCTTATATATAGCAAAACATATGCCACTATAGATCAAATTGGGAAGTTTTACGCAAAATATTAAGTCTTTGATCAAGTTCGTATACTGGCACAGTAAAAGTTACCAGTGTGATAGGTTGTGCATCTCTAAGCATTGAGTCGTGACGGGCTGCTGATAAAACTGGATTATATCCTCTTTCATATAACGATCTAAAAAATCGTGCCATAAGGTCTAACGCATCTGGAGACGAGCCGATATAGAAATAAAACATATAATCAATTTCGGAACCAATGAGTGTTTCATCACTTTCGGCATCTATATTGTCTCTATATTCATAATCGTAAAAACCTACCTTCTTGGATAGTCCAAATTCTCGTTTCAACTTATTACCCCATGCAATTATTTGTGCATTTGGGTCATTCCAATCGTTTACGTTATTAAATCTTTTAATCTTCATAAGTCAAATCTTTTTGTATGAACGTTTTGAATTCGAGTACCGTTTTTATTGATATTATTAATATTTAAATGGTCACAATATCCGATGAATAAGGCACTATTTGAATTCATTTGATCGGTAATTTTTAATAACTCGTTCTTTGTGATAAAAAATGCATTATTAGTATTGAGCTCACCATGATAACCACCAATATCGTTAAATTTTATATCTTTTATTTGTACATCATTTTCTTTTGTCCAAAGAACAACAGAATTATATTCATTCCCTTTATAATATAAGATATTCATATCATCAAGCTCACCACTTCTAACACTTTCATTAAATCTTTTAATTTTCATAGGTCAAATCTTTGTCCTTTTGCTTTAGCCACGAGGCTTCTAAAATAATTGGCAACATCTTCGTTCCTCATAATTGAAAGTTCTATAGTTTTAAGCGACCGAATAAGTTCAGCACTACTAATATTTTGTGCATCCCCCATCATTTTACCAACAATCTTAGTTAAATCACTATACTTCTTTGTTGGTTCTTCTTTCATAAATATCGAAAATTGCCATGTCATATTTCTTGGTGGATCACCTTCTTTTTCCATTATAGGTAATGTAAATTGAACACGATGATAATAATTAATAATATCGTCAGTTGATTTGTTTGGCTTTTGAAATTCGTCAATAAAATTAAATTTAACAGGTATATACAATTTACGATTAGTTCCCTTATGAGCCCACATTCCAGATCGATCTTCTGTGATAAATGGTGTTTTAGAATTATATGGTGGATGTTTTTGCCATCTTATAACATCAACATCTTTTAATACAATTCCCCAAATGTGACGATTATTTGGACTTAAGAATTCTTGGGCAAACGATACTTTATTCATATGAAAATCTATTTTATAGAATGGGATATCGGATGAGGTTAATTCGGATTCTGGGTCATATACCGTAACACTATGAATACCACCAAACGTATGATTTTCGCCTAATTCAAATAATTCATCACAAAATAAATCATATTTACGATTTTTTTCTGGGTCAGAATCTGGTTCTTTATCTCGTGACGGGTCCATATGAAGAACGTATTCTTTACCGCCAGTATTTTCATTAAATCTAATTATTCTCATAGGTCAAATCTATTTGTGTGACTTTTTTTAACTACCTCTGGGTTAATTTTAACATTTCGTAAAAACTCAGATTTTTTACAAAATAAAGTATATCCAAGTCTATTATTATCATTATATATTGCTATTTTTTCTTCAAATGGTTTTTGTCTGAATTCATCAGTTTTAACATCACCTTTAATCTGCCACCCAGCCAATTCGTCCATAAGTTCATTCAAAGGTACTTGAGCTTGCTCTTCTGTTGTGAATGCTGTTACTTCATTTAATTTATTTGTATTTAAAATTATCGATAACCAACAAGATTCTTCAATTTTTTCGTTGGATTTAGCATTTACTATATAAAATTCAGTATCCATTGAACTATTCCAATATTCCAACGCTTTATTATATTCAATATACTCTGAATCTATATTATCATTAACAATATTTATAAGGTTATTCTTTAAACTGGTTAAATCATCAGAAACTGAAGCATATAATATATCCTTTGGGATTTTACCAAATCTACTACCTTTCATTTCAAATAAAGCAAAATGAACATTTCCACCAACACTTTCATAAAAACTTTTTATTTTCATAAATCAAATCTTTCACCTTTTGTTTTTGTAATAATCTTATAAAAAAAATTGCTTATTACTTCATCCGTTTTTATTTTATCAATTATTTTTTCTAATGCACTTTTGAACTCATAATTTGTTTGCTCTCCAAAGAGAGTTAAAATTTTAATAATTTCATCACCGTAATTGGTATTTTCTGATCTAAGGAACGTTTTAAATGTTATTGTGAGTGGTACACTACCTTGCGCATTTGCCGTCATATAAGCAGTATCTAAAGTTATCTCATGTATATCATAAAAGCTTATATAATCTTTTTTATGATCTTCTTTAACTTCACCAATATATTTATAATGTACCAAATCTGATGGTATAAACAATGTTAAGCCATCACTAACAAAATTTTTTGAGTCTTTTGGAGTTTTTGCAACAAATGGCGTACTAAGTGAAAGATCAATTTTACGTTTTGATAAAATATCATTAAAACGTACAGCGTATGGTTCTGTACCATAAGATTGACCCTCAAGCCAACCCTGACGGGTTTGAAAAATTTCTTTCTGCTTTACTTTATCATAAAAAATTATATTTACAAGTGGTCTGCCATCAAAATTCAGAGTCTTAAGATAGTTAGGTTTTTTTGTAACCAACCCATCCTCATTTAAATGACCATATTTAGCTAAATATTTCATAAATCGAATTGCTTTTCTCTTTTTTCTTTAATACGACCATCAATTATAAGTTGTGATAAATGAACTTTCTGCGTTTTCATTCTTGCATCATAGAAATCTATTTTAGATTCATCATTATGTTTATTCCATATATTTAATGCATCTTCAGCATGCAAAATAAGTTCATCTGGATGATCCTCACGCATTTCATTAACTATTTGAACAATATAATCTTCAGCATTTTGTTTGTCTGGAAATATTGTTACCGTTCCTGGTGCATAGTCTGAATATTCAACAACAACCCAGTATTCTTCTGGATCAAGAGTGATATCCATTCGTTGAATAGATTCGTTAAATCTTTTTATTTTCATAGATCAAATCTTTTTGTGTGAGCTCTTTTTAGTACTTCTGGATCAATTTCAATTTTATCTGTACTAATAGAAATTTTCTTATATTCAATTCCTTCGTCATTTTTACCCCATTCATCCCACCAATCCATAGCTTCTTTTAAAGTTATAAACGATCTATCTTCTTCTTCATTAATATAATTTATTATAAAATTATCAGCATTTTTTTCTTCTGAGAAAGCAAAAACTTCACTATCTTCACTTTTATGTAGGAATACAACAATCCAAGCCACTTGTGATCCATCATTTTTGAATTGATTCATATTTGCTTCGTTAAATCTGATTATTTTCATAGATCGAATCTTTTTTGCTCAATACTTCTAATTACTTGCCTGAAATATTCAAATACTTCTGGAGATTCTGATATTCTTCTTGTTAAATATTCCAAATTATCTTTCCAAGCTTCAGTTATATCAACACTCCCAGTACCAAAAGGAATGAAAAATACACCATCCATATGCTTAACAACATCATCTAATGTGACAATTTTATTTTCGTTAAATCTTTCTATTTTCATAAGTCAAATCTTCCTGTATTTCTATTTTTCCATTCATTATAATATTTTGCCTGTTGAACATAATCATCAGCTTTTTCGCCAAAGGGAATTTCTTCATCATCCTTAATTTCTTCGAGGTCTTCTATTGGTGATTCTTTCAATCTTTCAATTAATAATGGAACGGAGAGTTGAATTACATCTTCCTGTGACATATATTCTGGTGCCACAACTCTGGTCATTGGCGCAAGGCATACCAAATATGCTTTCATTGGTGGGCCATTAAACTCTGATTTTGATTCACCAACTCCAGACATTAACTTATTGTATATATTTTTAAATGCTTTTGATTCTTGAACACCATAAATAACATCCCTGTGCAAATTTTCAGTACGTGCATACTGTAAAAACATTTTCATGAATTCATCCTTAGAATTTACATGCGAAATTCCAGCAAAAGCATCATCTAAAATTCTTTTTGCATCCATTTCATGGTCTTCGGTTGTTACTTCATTTATAATAGCAACTGGAATCTCATTGATACCCATTTCTCTTGCCACCCAAGCACGATTGCGCCCTTCTTGGGACAATCTACCATTCCTATAATCAAGATGCGGCATATCTATTATATTGCCGTTTTTCATGGCTTGCTTAATTAAGTCTATACTCATTGGACTAATTCCAGTATCAACTTCAGATTTAAATCCTTCACGAACTTTTCTTAAATATTCATCTGGTGACATTTTCACAACTTTAACTTTGATATTTTTATACCAGAATTGATAACCAGTCGTATCATTGATAACACAATCTATATTACTAAGCCCAGTTTTTTTAGTACTAAAGCCATTTAAAACTTCTTCATCCAATAAGGAGTTTCTTTCTATATTTTCGTTAAATCTTCGTATCCTCATCAAAAATTTCCTATTTCTTCAAAATTAAGTCCAAGTGTCTTACCTAATTGTTGTAATTGATTTTTATCCAATGTTGAAATCTTATTTAAAAGTTGTGTCTTTGCCAATATATTATTTGATGATTTCATCATTTTAGCAACGTCTTCAATACTACTGTTAGTTGGGGCTTCTTTTGTGGCTTGAGTCATAAGTTCTCTTGAACTATCGAAAATCATTTTATAGAATCCGTTAAACCAATTCTTTGTAGCCACTTTATATTTTTTAACATTATCAACCTGTTCTTTTTCCTGATTTTGTGTATTTTGCTGTGGTTGCTGTGTAGTCTGAGGTTTCGTATTTTGCTGTGGTTGCTGTGGTTGCTGTGGGGCTGTTGTCGCTGGCTGCTGACCATCAGCTTCCAATATCTTCATCAAAACGCTCAGATGTTCAGCGACTGACTGTTGTGGTTGCTGTGGTTGTTGTGGTTGTTGAGTTTGCTGTTTAATACCAGATTTTGCCATAATATCATTAACAATATTTTGATTTACATCTGTAGATATTTTATTTGCAAATTCTTTTTCTGGAATAGCCATAATTTGTTTAATACCAGAATTACCAAAAATAGTATCGATAGTGAATGTATCTTTATTAACTTTTAATATTACTGGTCTTATAGCAAAATATATAATTTTTATATCGTCATTGATTAACTTATTTATCTGGTCAATACTTTCTAAGGTTTCAACTTTTCTATTAAACGTTGTTTGGTTCGCTGTTAAAAATTGGTTATAAATACGAGCTAAATTGTTTGAATTGTTTTCATTTTCAATCTTCTTCATATATTCTCCGAAATCACGATACATATCCTGATCAACACCGTTGAACAATTTAGAATATTGAGTCCTGAAATCTTCAAAAAACCCTTCATTTAAAAAAATTTCATACTTAGTTATATTCATATCAATTATTATTTTGCTGCGGGTGCTGGTGCTTTAGCTGGTGCTTTAGCTGGTGCCACTTTTGCTGGAGCGTTCTTTGTTGCTGCTGGGGCTTGAGTTGTATTGGCACTTGTAGTTTGTTCTGCTGGGGCAGGGGCGGCTTCTTGTTTAAGCTTACTTCCAAGAACCCAAAATTTATTCCCACTTGTTGAATTTTCAACTCTATAATCATTTGTATGCTCTGGGTCAGGTTTTCCATCATCACCAATACCTTTTTCACCAAGAACCTTAACCGTAATATCCTGATTTGTACTATCACTATGATAACCATAGTTCTTATCTTTTGCAATCTGTGGAGCTGCCGCTGTCTCACCTTTGGCGGCTGGCTGCTCAGTTGTTGGGGCTGCTGGCTGTTCACCCGCAGTAGGTGTCGTTGTTGCTGCGTTGGCTGGTGCAGCTTCTTTGTTAATTTCATTATCCAATACTTTCATAGCATCTGCCAAAAGTTTTTCATTTTCTTTCTTTTTTGTCATGAGAGATTGTAATTGATTCTGATCCCCGATATCGGTATAAACTTTATACCAAAGATCATATACAAAACCACCGAATTCATTTTTAATGATTTCAGCCAATTGTTTCAATTGATTTGATGAATATTCTTTATTCTGACTAAATTTGCCAAGAACTCCATTTATTTCATTTTCAAAATTCTTTCTTAAATCACCAATTCTATTCTGTGTTTCCTGAATCAATCTCTTTGTCTGTGGATCATTTAAATTCAACTGTTTCTTTTGATCATCTGTAACATTACCACCGCCATTAGGTTTAGCACTGGGGGACGCTGCATTAGGTGCTGCGGGTGCTGCGGGTGCTTCGGGTGCTTCGGGAGCTGAAGTATCCTCAAATAATTTTGGACCACGTGGAGTATTTACAGACGCATGTTGCGATGTAGGCGTAGTTCCAGCGGCTGGTTGATTTACAGCGGCTGGTTGCTGAGTTGCCCCACCAGTTGAAGGTGAATTAGGAACTTGACCTTGAGACGCTGGTTTAGCTTCTGTCGTATTTGGCTGCTGTGGCTTAAGTTTTTGATTAGCATTATCTACTTGCTCAACACCGCCAAGTTTTTGGAAAGCTTGCTCAATTAAAGTTTTATATTTATCAAATACCTTTTGCATTTCCCCACCGCCTTTAACTTTTTTTACATATTTAACTACACTGGCAAATAATTTCTGAAATATTTTACCAAAGAAGCCTTCATTTAAGACATCTTCATGTAAAGAAACAAACTCGTCCCTTGAATATAAATTCTTCATATTCGATGATTTTTCTTTTATATATTAAAATTAAAAATTAAAAAGGTAAGAATCCAAGCACGAAATCAAATATAGTTTTAAGTATTTGGAAAAGAACATTTGGAAAATTGTTCATGGTATTAACATATGAAAGTGCATTATCCCCAATACTATCTGTGTTTGGTGGAGTTAATGAATTTTTCTTCATTTCTGCTAATGTTGATGCTGATTTAATCTGAAATTCTTTCACTAATTCAGATTTATTGTTTTTTATAACTTCAATGTTTATATTTATAGAATCAAATAAATTTGTAGTTGCTGTTTTAAGTGTATCAGGAAAATCGGTATTTATTTGAAGTAATGATTTAATATTCAAAAAATAATCATCTAATACAAGTCGTAAATCTTTAGTTGAAGCTTGCTTAATATTAAAGTCGAACATTAAATTAAACCTATTTTTTAGCCCCGCCAAAGCAGTATTATTATATACGGTAAAAAATGTTGTATCTTTTAATATTAAATAATTATAGTGTGTATTTAAGAATGAATCAATATCTTGCTTCAACTTTGGTTCTTGTGGATAATTATTAAAAAATTTATTTATAACACCCAAACGCTCTGGCTCAGTAACACCTCTTATAATATTAATTTTGCCTGTTGTCCCAGAATAATACGTCACAATAGCATTTTCATTGACTGGCTTCGACATTAAATTATAATTACTATCATATGTTTTTGAATCAAGTGAATTAATAGTACTCATCAAATTATATATCGCTGTTAACCCGCTACTTGTAGATAGAACATCTGGTATAAATGCATCTGATTGCATTTTATTTATTTCGGTTAATTTAGACGTTATTCCACTTTGCTTAAACGCATCTATAAAATATTTTAATTGCCAAGGATTTAATGCAGAAAATCCATCTTTTTTGGTTCCAAGATCATTTATACTTTGTTCTAATTCGGCTACTTTATTTTCAATCTGAGTTGAAATATCGCCTGTATTATCAGTGGTCTGAACTTTAGCATTTTTCGTGAACTCTGTTAATTTTGTAATATCTTTATCTAATGATAAATCTAACTTATTAGTTTTTATAAATGGAGCCATTTGGCTAAAAACTTTACTGAAGTTGGGAACTACAGCGTCAATAATAACGCCACTGAATATCGTCAAGCCTTCTATTGTTGGGGTTAGCATTTTAATCAAATCGCCAATTTTGCTAAAATCGAATGTTATAGCACCAATAATAGCAGATAATAATATATTCATGAATCCAACAAGTAATTTGATTGGAAATGATGCCACATTTTTAATCATCTGAACAGTTTTTAGCTGTTGAGCAGATAACTCAGTACTTGAATTATCCATTTCAATTTTTTCAACTACCGCATTAGTATCAACTTTATCTAAATATGGGGTATTAAACAATAAATTCATTTTAACTAAATCTGTTGGGTCGAGTTTTGTTAAATCAAATGAATCTTTATCATCTACACCATCCAATGTATGGTTCAAAGGTGGGATTGGAATAGGTACTGGAAATGCTGGAACAGCTTCACCAAGATTGTATACAAATGTCGGGGATGGAATCTTTATATCGGCTAACGGACCCATAAATGTATCGAACATCCATTTCTTAGTATCAGTTATAAATTTAACTACACTTTGAATTAAAATTTTAAGCCCACTTACAGTATCTGTAATTTTTGTAACATTCTGTGGGTCAGTAGGATTTTTTAATAAATCTATCAAAGTTTTAACAGCTTTTAACAATACTATAACATATCCACCAAAAGTTGCGACCGCATCTGCATTCATTTTCATAAATGTTTCTAATAGTGATGGTAATCCAGGTTGCTTAAAAGATGGTAATCCCTTCGCTTCCATAAACTTATTCAATTTATCATCAGGTGCGGCATCATTTATTTTATTAGCGTCAATTTCTGGGACAGCACTATCCATTTGAAAAACCGCAAGTGTTATTTTTGCAGCCATTGGCTGAATATTTATTGCAACTGGATACGGGCTACTATTTTGACCAGCCATATAAGGTACGCCAAATTGTGAAATATCAACAGTAACATCTTTTGGTGCTGGTGGATTATCATCCAATGCTGTACCTAACCCCGTAGCTGGAGTTTGTATTGATGGAACTGCTGGAGTTGTAGTGGCAGATAACTGTAATGGTGTAACACTTGTCGGAAGCCCACTTGGTGGCTGAACTAAAGTTATCTTTGGATTTTGTGGGAATACACCAAATCCACCTAATTTATCATAATATGTTTGAGCAGTTTCAGTTGTTGGTTGGGCTGCGGATACATCAACCCCAGCAATGTTAAGTGATTTTAAAATTTGAATATTAGTACCAGTACTTACTGTTATATTGTCAAGTAAAGCACCAGCATTAAGTAATGCATCAAAAATTTCTACACTATTTTGTTCAACAGAATATATTATTGCGGTTTTTCCATAAACATCTGTGATGTTTAAATCGACCATAGCACTTATTTGGGCCAAAACTTCTGCAAGATCATTATTTTGAACAGCTTGAATTATTGTCATGGTATTATATATTAATAAAATTTGGCTCACCAAATTAATATATAGCGTATGATCATAAAATTTGAATTATTTGAACGACAAGATGTAGAAAAAGCTCAAGTTATTCGTAGAGCTTCAATTATTATATTAGAAAAAATTAAAAATCATATTCTAAATTCAATAAAAAGTAGTGAACCAATAAAATTTAAATTTAAATTAACCGATAATTTTTATTGCATGTTCGAAAGAGCCAATGATAGTGGCGGGGCATACGGAATACCGCAATCAGGTGATATGAGATTTTTATTCATCAGAAATAATGAATTATTAGATAATTTAGATAAAATTAATATTAGTAGTAATAGAAAGCTACAAATTTTTTATAAAATAAATTGGGATTTAGTTAGGTATGTAATATATCATGAAATAACTCATAGATACGATGATTTAAAATACGATTTAACAAAAATTGATAAAAATGTATTTAGAAAAGATATGTGGGATTTATTACAATCTAACCCAGACGAATATAAAAAAAAATCTCAGACGCAATATCCAAAAAATACATCAGAATATAACGCATATTTTTTAACTGGTATAAATTTACTTAAAGATGCCACCGCTTCAGGCAAGTATTCAATACCTAATAATTTTCAGGATTTTAAATCAGATTTTGAAGAATTCATTGGAAAAAATTTTTTTATTAAATCGGAAAAATTCCGCAAACATTTCAATAAAAGAATCTATGATCTCTGGATTAAAATTCAGGAGCGTGGAATAAAAGGTATTTAAGATTTCTTAAAATTTTCGAATTTGGTTGTAATTTTATCCATTTGGATCGGAAACTTTGTTGGTGTACGTAATGTTATGATGTGTGTTTCAAATGGGTTAGCTTCATTATTAGAAACCAAATTTGTTATCAATTGCGGATGTATTTTTAATCTTTCATTAATATATTCAACAACTTCATCATCAGATTTTCTAACAAGGGTATCAAAATATTCCTGAATCGCATTTGTGCTCATAATATTTTGTCTGACATCATCATAAAAATATACTTTATCATACATATCCTTTTTTATCGGAATGAAATGATCATCTTTAATTGTAAGCCCAAGCATATGCTCCAACAAAACTTTATTTTTATTGTATGTAATCTTACCTGTAAGCCCAACCATTCTTATACTTTCGGACACAAAATAAATCTTGTCAATACTAAAACCATGCTCCGCAAGTTTTTCCCTTAACTTATTTAACAGTGGGGCATGTCGTCTTCTATCACTTCTTGCAGTTATGACACCTATTTCAACATCTTTACCAATCAAATGCTTGATATTATGTAATAGTAATTTAACTTCATTTTTATTTAGGATTTCTTCATCGAAAAATTCAGAATATGAAATTCCAAACTTGCTTAATTTAGGATACCTAATTTTTCTGCCAAGTTTTTCATAAATATCATTTGAAATATAAAAAGTTTCGCCATTATATTCAATTGGATAATTATCTTTTATATAAATTCCACTTTTTATTAATGCAAAATCAATTGGAGATATTTTAAGAATAGGAACCTCAGGCTTATTCTTATCAATAATCCAAATATCACTATGGATGTACCAAAGAGTATTGTCCAGATCAAAAAATGCGATTTCTCTTCCCATAATTATGTTGTTGTTGATATATCTGGTTCTGCAATTGTGGCATCACCATCTAACACATGTATTGGTATATTTTTCACCCCTTTAAAATCCACAAATGCAATTCTATCACCATCTTTATAATCAATCTTATCAACCACATCACCAACCTTTGGTAATTTATCTTTGGTAATTGTGAATCCTTCAGTTAAAGAGTTTTCACTAAATTGATGATATGTTTTTAAAGTTTTAATTTTTAATTGAGGTTTTACTTATATATATAAATTTCAAAGTAAAAAAATCCAGCATTCGCTGGATTTTTTTACCTGAATTTATTAATACCCCTCATCATTGAATCAACATTGGGAAGTTTTTTTGCATAATCTGGAAGACTTGGTGTATGACCACCCCCAGCTTGCTTAGATTCATTTTCTCGTTGTTCATTTTCACGTTTAACCTTATCCTGAAGTCTTTTTATATATTCTTCCCATTCCCACCATTTCATTTGGTCAATAAATTGTGGTGGTGTATTTTTCATATCCCAAAATGCCCATTTATTATCTAAAATATCATCAACAGACATTTGGAACAATGAAAATAATTGTCTTTCCAATTTACTCAACACATCGTCAGAAATAACATCACTCGAAATACTCAGAGAGAACTTCTTTGGGGATAAATAGACTTGATGCGCCATCGGGAAACGACATATTCGTGCGGACCTCCAAGCCACACGATGGACATATTGTTTTTAATTCCTGAATACCAAATACCATTAGATTAGCAGCAGCATTTAAGACTTGAAAAGTTTTCATATCCATACGCTTAAATTCTTGTTCCTTTGCTTTAATACCTTCATCTGTAATTTTGCTTCTATCATGAAGTAAAAATGAAGATATTTTTAAAAATGAAACATTAGGCTTCATTTCAGCAAGAACTTTCGATTTCATATCACTAAAAAATGTTTCCTGAATACCTACCGTTGGTGGGGCCATTTTATATTCAACTTCATCAACACGTATTGCATAAACTCTTTCGGTTTTATCGAAATATTTATTTAATTTTTCTGGCATTGAATAATTGACAAATGTTTTTCTTGCAGTCGAGCTTGCAGTCGCCCTAAATTCAATTTTGAATTCGTGATGACAATGCTCACAAGTAACTTCTTTTGAAAGATTTTTCCCACCTGGAAAAGTTAATTCACGAATCATAAAAACCAAGAATAGCCTATCCCCATCCCTTAAATCCTTATATGAACCGATAGTTCCATTTGAGTGAATATATCTAACACACGAACTAAGGATTTCATTCATTTTTTCGGCTATATCTAAATAGTTATTATCATCAACTACCGAATATGCTTGTACTTCCTGTACTTTTGCTGAACGAATACTTATCTTAGTACCAAGCTTATAAAATGCCCCACATGGTAATATATCTAAAGGTACAACCACAAATTCATTTGATGGTACATTGTTATTTAAAAATCCAAGCGCATCTGATGGTGGAACAGGTGCCATATTATCAGCACCATTCTCCAAAAAATTTTGCGAAAGATAATTTAAAGATTCTTCTTCTTTCTTTTTTTTATAGTTATCAGCCATAATTCTTATTATTTTTGAAATATATATTAAAAGAAACTCGTCCCCCGAAAATTATATATACAGATAAACCTCAATGATGAAAAAAAAACATACGAAACCACAGAAGGAATGCTTATTGGATGAATATTGTCCAATATACTTAGCATATCTTGGGAAGTATGAAAAAGAATTAAAATTTTGTAAAAATGCCAATGAACATTATTGTACAAAGTACAGATTGATTGCACCAGATTCTTGGATTAATATGGTAAAAATTGAAAGATTAGATGTGCTGAAAGATTTGAAAATTATTGAATTTATAGAAAATATTAAGGATAAAAAAGATCGGGATGCAAATTAATATATAGAAAAAACAAGTAGCAAACATGAGACCAAAAGATTTTGATCAATTTTTATTAGAATACTCGTCAAATAATGATATAGTATTTAGTTCTACGTTTACAACAAGAATAAAAGAAGATGATGTTGATGTAGAAAACATCGAAGCTGTGGTACTTCATGATGATTATAATATAAATACAACCATAAGCCCAGCTACAGTTGTTTGGTCGCTTGATCCTGACATGAATGAACAAGGCATAAGCTCAATGGGGCTAATGATAAAATCCGTAACAGCATCAATTGAATGGTCATTTGATGATGGGGAAGGTAACACAGATGAGGGAGTGATTGAATTTAATAAAAAATCAATCGATAGTGACTGGCAAATTATTAGCGAAGTTAACTTTGAACCAGATGGCGGAGTTTACCCAACTCATGTTGAAATAGATTTTAAAACAAATAAAGTAACAGTTTCATAAATCAAATCTGTGTGTTGCCATTTTTATATTGTCTATTTCAATAGGCTGCTCAAAATCCATTGGATGCTCTTCTGGATCGAAATATGTAAAAAATCTTGGATTTAAATTTAGAGCATCATTATCAAACTCAGAATCCAACTCTATTATCGCTTTCAGACTTTCTTCATCTATACGATCAAAAATTCTACGAACATTTTTCCAAGATGTATCAATGCACAATCCAGCATGAATTGAATTTTCGCAAAGTTCATTAAAACAATGATAAGAAACCCATTTATCAACCAATAAAGATTTCATATAAGCATCTAATCTCCTTGTTTTAGTTGCATTCCTAAACACTTCTTGCATATCAATTTTTGTGATACTTTTATTTTCAAATAACGAAAATTTTGTGATCATTGAAGTCGATTAATTTTTCTTGTAAGCCCTGAAATAATCAACATAAATACTCATAGGAAAATCTGAAGGAATGGGGTCTGGCTCTGAATATGTGGCACTATTATTAATTAAATTTAGCATTTGCCTATCTGGAATGTTCTTATCTAATACATAGACAACAAGATTATCAATATACCACACAACTTTCTTCTGAGTCCATTCACAAGCATAAATATGGTAATCGTTGGATAAAAAATCCTTTTTTGGAAATTTTAAACGCCTTCCCTTTTGTTCATTTTTACATTGCGCCCATAAAGCATCAATAAAATCTTGTTTTTGCTGCGACCATTCAGGCTGTTGCAAAAAATGAACAGTGTCATCAACATCAGTGCCAGCATATCCATAAGCAGCGAATATTTGATTATAAATCTCTTGAATTTTATCAGCATTGTCCCAAGAATTTCTCCAATGTAGTGTCATAGTAATATATGAACTGTCATCACCCATCAATTCAAAAACATCAATTTCTGGGGGCCATGTATCGGTTCCACTTAACCAAAAAGCATTCCAGTACTTTGCCCCACGTGGGGCAACCTTAATTTTAGTTTCAAAATATCCATATTTAGTATTGAAAAAATTCCAAGTATAAAGCCCACCAGTTTTTGCTTTAGGTTCCCCCTGAACATCATTCAAATCACTTGTTAAAATAGCTGAACTGCCTGACTGAGTGACTTGAGATTGCTTAAATATTACCATATCCCTTGTGCACCCCCATTGCTCACATGACTTCCACGTATTCCAATTAATGGGCTGATCAAAATCATCAGCAAATGCTACGGTATACCCGTTTTTTTCAAGAGAATTAACTCGTGCTCTACTAAAATAGTTTGTCAAATATGCTTTATAATAAAATCTAATGTAATACCAACCATTTGTTAACCACGTTTTAAAACTCATGTCTTTACACATAACGCTAAATTGTTTTTTGTATATATAAAATTTTTTTTATTCGTAAATAGTTTATATATTTGTAGCCTAAAAACCTCAAGATATGGTAATCAACAAAACAGAACGTTATATTGGTAATGACAAGTACATTATTGCTGATCATAAAGAAGTTGCAGTTTATTTAACCAAATTTATTGAAAATATTATTCGTGATACTTGCGAAATGTCCGATTCATTCAATGATTTTATTAGAAATTATACTGTCAACGTAAATTATAATGGTTCAAATTCTTATTTTATTAGATTTGAATCGAGGTTAGATTCAAGGGATAGTATGGGAATGCACACTGGTTCAAGAGTGGTTAATTTTTGTGAATTAACAATAACATTCTATAAAGGTTATACCGAATTTAAATATTCACCATTAAACTGTTCATCCGCATCATTATTTCAAATATTTAATTCGCTATTTACATTTCTAAAGGATATGAAAAAACCAGTCATCAAAGATAACTGGCTTGGAGCTTATCTTTTTGTAAAAACAAGCACTGGGGATGTACGAAATTTCTGCTATCCAAATTCAGAACTCGATGAATTACTGGATTTCATAACAATTAAAAATTATAATAGATTTTACCAAATAAAAAGATTCGATCTTTAATCGATTCCCATTATTTCTTTAAAAGCTTCTTTAAAATTCTCTTTTGACATGGCACCCAGTGCTAACTGAGGATCACCATCAATTGGAATAAATAATAAAGTTGGAATGCTGCGAATATTGAACATCATAGACAATTCTTGTTCAGCCTCAGTATCAATTTTGTAAAAATCAATCTTTCCATCATACTCAATTGCAAGCTCTTCAAGAATTGGAGCAATCGCCTTGCAAGGCTCACACCAATCAGCATAAAAATCCAGCACACAAGGCAATTTTCCTTCAAATTTCCAAGCATCCTTATTTTCTTCAAAATTAAATACTTTAGTCTTGAAGGTTTCCATAGTTAAATGTTCCATAATTTTTCTATTTTTTTTAGTTTAAATATTCGTTCTTTTCTTAAATTCTTTTTAATAATTACACAGAATCTTGTGTGTGAATAAACAAATCTATCATTTATTTTATCATAAACCTTTAAATTGTTTTGTTTTATAGGAATCTTCAATATTACATTTATTGAATTTTCGGTTGGATAATCATTACCAAGACCAACCACAATCGTTTTTTCTGGCATACTTTGTATTGACCCACGTGTATGACAAACTGCACCCAGCCCATTAACACTAACACCATTGGAATCAATAGCATATGACCCATCATAGATTTGGACAATATCTCCAATATCTAATCTAACACCATTCATATCATTGTATTTCATTTATCCTTTTCAATTTACATAGTCTGATAATTTTTGAAAATTTATCTTTTATGATTTCCTGTAAATATGTAATATAATCAGATAATCCCAAATCTATATTTTCCATTTGGCTCAATGAGGATAAATGATTTATAATATTAATGTTAAAAATTATTTCTTCATGTTTTTCCAATTTTTCAAGCCAGACATTCAAAATAACAGCATATGCTTGAACAATAATCAAAGCCTCGGCATTATAACTATCAAACCCTTCTTCCAATCGCTTTTCATAATCAGTTTTATAAGGAATAGGTTCAGTCGGATCAATCATTTCATTCAATCATTTTTTATTGATATCCAAAAATTAATAAAAAGTTTTAGAAATTTATATATATATGGTATGAGATTTATTAAAACATTCGAGGATTCTAAGAATTTTCATTCATTTGAAGAAGAAGATGAACAAACTAAGATAAAAAATCACATTTTTGAATTTATTAAACAAGTACTTGAAAAAAAAATTGGTAATATTAGGGTAGATGAAAGTGAAGAGTCTTCACAACGTGCTACAACAGTAATACAAAAATATTATGCTGATTTTGTACATTTCAGACAAGACCGTTTCCTACCAAATGTGCATGATTTTAAAAATAGTGGGGCGTTTGATATAGTTTGCGGTGTAATAATTAAATTCCATTTGAAAGGTGATAAGTTTCCTGAAACGTTAGTTGATGTTTCCATTAACTCATCCAACGACTCAAGATACAAAGACTCTATTAGAGGAATATTTAATTTCCTAAACAATTTTAAAAAGATACAAGATGATCCAACTAATTATTTTGTATTACAGAAAAATCTACAAGATGATATACATGAATTCTTTTTCTATATACATGTAACGGATGATGTACTGAAAATAATAAATATCAAAAACTACAACGTATATAACTCAACTAATCGGTTTGACCTTTAAATATTTCCCGTAATTGCTTCAACTTTGGCAATCTTTTCTTTCTATTTATTAATATCTGGAAATGTGGCGGAATCTCGTCTCCATGCAGTGTAAAAAATCTAAGCCTTATTCTTACATTGTTTTGATTATCAAGCCCAAAATAAATAGAATATAACTTAATTACCCCATTATTTATGTAAGTTGGAAATTTATCTGTTAAATCAATAGGGTCATTGAAATCCATCTTAAATTCTATATCCCCAACAGATCGTGAAATTAATTTACCAGAACCAACATTTACTGTTAGCCTTGGCGAATCAATAACATAAACATATGAATTTTTAAATTCTGTCAATCCATTCAGCGCATGCTCAAAAGGTTTTAATTCTGGGCCACACAACCTTCTCAAATTTGATGACGGGGGAAATATACTATATAAATTTTGTGGAACAATTACTCCCATTCCATTTCCAGAATATCCTAAAGCCGCAGAATCATCATCAACAAAGAATGAATCTTTGTTCTGAATAATAAATTCCATTAAATTCATAATCAATCTCCTTCATTGTATTGTATTATAGTCATAAAACAAAAAAAGGATGTTTATATAACAAAAAAAAAAGATGCAATTTCTCACATCTTTTTATAACTATCTGTAAATCAAGTAGTTTTAGTAATACATATCTTCCCAGTAATCCACCGCAAAGTGGGCATCGAGTGACATAACTTCTGTCGCCTGGCCCCAGTCAAGTGTTTCCATTCCTGAGAATTGTTTTAACATTGCATTGTGCAATGTGACACGTCTTATAACTTTACCTTCTTTATCATGTTGATGAACGATGATATCGCCAACGAGATTTTTCTTATAATGAACTGTACCAGTTTCATTATTCCAAGCAAGGTCATACCAGTCTTTAATAATCTTAAAGCAGAACATTTGATAATTATCATTCTGATTAAGGTTAAATTTGATTGTATAATCATCAATACTCGTACTGTCAGGAAATAACAAGAATATACGGGTTGAGTATTTAAACCTCTGTTGGGTAGTAGGTAAAGGTGGATATGTTGGCATTTGCGCATTCACTGTATTTTCCAAAAGTAAGTGTGTTGCATTTGGATGAAGTGACTGTAATACTGGTGGCAGAATTATAGTTACTTCGAAAAGATTCGGGTGAATAGGTTCCCAATCTTCTTTATGTGAATCGATAAGTGTAAAGTGTGCTAATGGCATGTTTTTAGATTATTTTTTGTCTTATATATTAATATTTTCTTTGTCCATCAAAACATTTATAAAACCTCACCCACCAATTGCGGTAGGTGAGGCTTTACGATTTATTGTTGTTTAAATCCTTGAGATTTAATTTCACCCTTCTTCATAATTGTGATGCTGTTAACGATGAATCCCATACCCTTGATAATTTCAACATAAGTGTCGAGGATTCCCATCTGGAGATCGATAACATAATTGGTGTTATTCGATTCATCACAAATATTGTAGAAATCGTAGAATGCATTGGAGTCTAACATATCCTTACAAATTTTATCTGCACGGTACTTGATTTCTCCACGGATTTCAGCGGTATTGAACTGCCATTGATACTTGAGCAACATATCATAAAGACGGTTTTCAAGTTCAATCAAAACTTCTCTTGAGTGCATAAAGCTGAGTGAACTGTATGGGAATATTTGAGCTGAAGATTCATCCAAGATACAGTATCCATTATTAACCCTGTATACAATTGGGTTTGCACCCATTTGATGAAGATTTGTAAGATCATCTGCGGTGAAGTCCATTTCAGTTTTGGTAATTCCATTGATTCTACCGTTGGTAATACCAGCAGATATTGTCCATGGAACCAATCCAGCTACGTTTGAAGTGAACTTATTCATATAAGTTGATGCTGCATAAGCTGCTGGTGGTACATTCTTAGGAATACCATTGTCGTAGATTCTAACGTATGGGAAGAAATACCCAACACAGCTTCTACCATCAATATCACCATGTTTCTGAGCAAATTGATATAAATAATCTGGGTTCTTTGATTCGTCAGCACCAGCTTTAACGAATGCGGTGTTCAATGATCCGTCATCATTAACAAATGATGGGTTGGATGAATTCTTGAAATCTTTTGCACTTGGCATGTTAAGGAATCCAAGGGCATTGAGTTTCAATCCGCAAAGGTCAGCAAGCTGTTGTTTTGAACCGTAGCCATCAATTGGCTCAATACCAAGTCCAAATGAATCGATAAGATATCTCCAAGAGATTTTATTTTTATCTGCTAATGCTTTAGCCAAGTTTGTATCCTTAGAAATAACATTAAGAATAGAATTTTGACGAGCATCTGTGCCGTTTGGCATTGAGTCTGCGTTAACAACGAATGGAGTCAACACCATACCCTGATATTCATCCACATAAACATCGATTGATGGGTATGTAAGTGCTTGCCAGTTAACAGTACCTGATGATTGACCTGACAATTCGGTACCGCCAGAAAGATTGACATCCATAATTTTGATTGGAGCATCAGTGTAAAGAATTTTCAATGTTGTATCATTGACATCATTCTTAACATTGATAATTCTGGTAAGTTTCCTTGGAACAGAGCCTTCGAGGTATCCAGCACCATCGGGGGCAGTCCAATTTGGCACATCATAATATGCGGCTAAGAAACCACCTCTGGTAAGTTCTGAATAGCGTTCCTTATTAACATAAATCTGTTGGCAAGTTGTTAAATCATCACCGACCCATCTCGAAATATCAACTGATTGTTCCCAATTAGATTTGGTTGAATAAATAATCATTTGACTTAAATAACTATTTTCCCAACCAACCAATAATCTTGGGGTATATCCATCAACATCAACAAACGAAACGTTTAGAATATTTGATTGATCAAGGTACATATCCAAATATAGTTTATCTGACTGTCCAGAGTTATTCTGGTAGTAGAAATAATCCATAGTATTAATGATACCGTTGAAATAATCTTTGTAAAATTGTGAATAGGTTGCTGCAATACCAATTTTTGCTGCGGTATATGATGCATCCCCCAATTCCCCATATAAAGTTTTAAATCCATAATTATCACCCTGCTGAAGGACAAATTCATCGTCAATATAATATAGCATGAATTTACCAACGGTGTAACATAATTGCGGAGTCTCGCAATAAATTTTAATAGCAGCATTTGTTGTTGATCCATTGTGTACAGGAACATAATTAATAACTGGAATTTTAACCCCAGAACTAAAAGATGGCGTACCACCAGTAGTGATCAACACACTTTGAGTGCTAATATTATCGTGAATTTCATTAAATGCATGAAGCATTCTCAGCTTATCATAATCATTATATACTGCTGTACTTCCAGATGTACCATTAAATGTGATGTATAAATAATCACCGATAGAATCTGTTGCAGTTGTTATTGATGTGGTGTAAGTTGTTGCACCAGATGGAACTGTTGTTCCAATTGGGCAATATCCGCCCAGCCCTACTGTTACTGGTGTATAATTAATTGTGTATGTTGCTGAGCTTAATGCAATATTTCCGATATTTTGCGAATGGGTAATATAACCCAAAATTATAGTATTATCTAAGCTATATGTATAATCTGGTTTTGTTGCTCCTGTATGTGCTAAGATTTGTGTACCATATAGTACATTTACAGTACTATTATCAGATGTTAAATACAAAACATCCACCCTTGACGCATAATTGCTGGAATATGTAATACTACTAACAACTGGGAAATCTAATGTTGTAAGCCAAGATGTCTGAATTAAAGCACCATTTAGAACGTAGAATGCGCCAGTAGAACTAAATTTAAGACCAACTGTTGAAGTTGTTGCGCCAGTTGAAGTTTGAGTTGGGTCATAATAAATGTTATATGTTGATCCATTAGTATACTTACCTGTTCTGGTGTCTGGTGAAACGCTATACGCCTGTGAAAATGCATCCGTAGCATTCGTTATTACATTGTTACTTGAATCTAAATATTTCTGACCGTATGCCATAGCTTCCTTCAATGTTGTTTTATATGACATAAAATCAATACTTGTGATATCCTGACCTACGATAACATCACCAATAACATCAAGATTACCAAGTTTGAAATCCGCTTCTAACAATGAATCTTCATTGTAAGTGCAGAACAATCCAGTAACATCAGTATTATTATTGATAATACTCTTGATGTACATATCGTTACCATTTAAATCTTTAAAATAAGGAATCAATGAAACATCCCAGTTTCCAAGAACTGTTACTGTTCTTTCATTAAGAAAGTTAGTTGTTTGCCCCTTGATAAGACCGTTTTTGTTGAAATATTTACTGAATGTAGTATCATTTGACAAAGTTTTATAATCTGTCCAGTTACCAGCTACTACAGCAACATGGACAATATAATCTGATATCCATTCTCTGTAATCAACATAGGCTGGAACCTTCGTTCTATCACCATACCAATCTTCAAATGTTACATCAAACCCTGTAATTGTAGATTTATACATCCAAACGGTGATATCTTTATCACCCATATTTGTGATATGAAATAGTTTTTGATCATCCTGAACACCACTGTTATTTGATTTAACAATGTTCAAAAAAGCGTCTGTATCTCTTTCCCAGAAATCTTGACGATTGAAAAAGTATTCATAAGCCGACCTCTTCACTACACCATTTGAGTATTGTGATGATACAGAAATTGACTGCCAATCCACTTTATCACGATTTGGATTTGTAGCTAAAAGATTAAGAGCCCAAACTGGGCCGCTCTTTATCATTTGTTTAGCTGTTTTATGAAAATAGGAGCCTTTGTTCTCTAATCTTCTATCATCATCTCCGTAGACTGATACAAACGTATTAGGATCAGCGCAATAAATTGGCGTGTTAAAGGGCCCTTTTTTCGAAAACCCAGGAACTAAGTTTATCAAAACGTTCTGTACTGGAAGTTCTGTTATACTATTGTCAATCTCTTCAATGTAAATGTCAGGTCTTTTTATGTACTTACCGTAGTCTTTGTCTTTAATTGGCATAATTGAAAGATTATTTTTTATCTATATATTAATTTTTTTTTCTTTATTATCTTATTTTTCGATTGCTCAATTATATATTAATACAAATTTGTGAAAAACGTCTAAAAAACATGCAAGATTGAATTATTTTTAAAAAAGTTTCGCTAAAATTTTTTTTATACGTAAATATGTTATATCTTTGCTTCATCAAACTGAAATATTCACCTAAACCTCAAACCATGTACACGACAAGTTATTTTCAGCGCAATAGCAGAGTACTGATCTCCAACAAATTTGATCTTCCTTCCATTCAGGGAAAGCTTGACAAATTCGAAAATATTCTCAACGGTAAAATGCTTACCACGAGCTATGACGGTAGGGAAATTTGCACAGTTGAAGTATCTGACAGGTATTACAATTTCGATTTTGCAACATTCTGCAAAAATATTTTGGTTGAAATTCAGAAGTATTTTGAACCAGAAACTTATGGAATCATTGTCCAGAGCGGTGTTCAGGAACTTCGTCTGATCGGTGGTCGTATCATGATCGGTGATATTGAATACAAAAAGATGATTTCAATCGTCAATTCGACAGACAAATCAAAGGCACTCACAATGAGCATCGGTCTTGTCCACATGAAAAGCCCAAAATACCACTGGCAGACCCCTCGCCCAATTTACAACATCCTTACCAGTTTCAGTAACAAGCATTTCAAGTCATCACTGCCAGATAAAATCAAGGCTTTTGCTGATCATCTGGTGAATTTCAACATTGACATCGAATTTCATGTAACAACCATTGAAGACCTTGCATCAAAGCAAGTGATGCTCAAGGATTTTGTTAAATCTATTCTTTTCAAGGATGACGGCAAAGTCCTGAAGTCGGTAGAACTTAAGCTTCGTGCCTTTGGTAAGAAAATGATTCAGGATTACGGTCAGAAAGAAAACTACAAACTGCTTGACCATCTGGAAGCAACCAAATTTGACAAGCACCCAGATTTCCAGATCGATGCCAAAACCATCTACGATGCGTACACCGAAATCTTCAACAATCAGGATTCATCGGTCATCGGACGGGAAAACAGGCGGGTGATTGAAGCACTGAAAATGTGTGAAAACATCGTCTGAAAATATAAACCTCAATTATCCGAATAAATAAAATAAACCATTCCATTGTGAAAAGGGGGATTCGAAAGTTTCCTCCTTTTTTTTTGGTTTAATATTTATTTTTGGTTATCTTTGAGATAAATAATGTATTTTATGACTGGTATCGAAATTATAAAGAATTCAAAAAAGGTAATTTTATTAGAACCTAACTACAAAAGAAAATACATCCCGCTTGGGTTAGCCAAAATATCAACGCTGGTAAAGCAAAATGGCGGAACCACAATATACCAAAGAAAATATTCTCCACAAGGCGAAGACCTTGTTTGTATAACATCATTATTCACATATGACTCACAGTTGGTAATTGATGCTATAACTGATGTATACTCCCATGGAAACACCAATATTATTTTAGGTGGAGTATTTGCATCATTAATGCCAAACCATATTCAAGAAAAATTTCCAAATATTCATATATTTCGTGGATGTAGTGATGAACTTGATGCATGTGTCCCAGATTATTCCATTGATTATGGGCTAAAAGACGATTGGAACAAATTTTCATTTTTATTCACCACTCGTGGATGTCCAAATAAATGTTCCTACTGCTCGGTATGGAAAATTGAGCCAGATATGTGTATCAATACTAATTGGCGGGACCACATCCTTGCGGATAAGCCATATGTCATGATTAGCGACAATAATCTATCAGCACAACCGATTGAACATATTGAACAGGTGTGCAATTACATTGTTGAAAATAAAAAACGAGTTGTTTTTGATAATGGATTTGATTGCAAACATATAACCGATGAAATTGCCGAATTATTATCCAAACCTAAATATTATAAGACTGGATTAAGATTAGCGTTTGATAGAATCGAAGAAGACGGAATTTTTCAGGATGCGATCCGTACTTTATTGCGTCATGGAGTGAGAAAATCTTGGTTAATGTCGTATTGTTTGTTTAACTTTACAGATACCCCACAAGAAGCAAACTACAGAATGAGAGAATGTGTAAAACTTGGTGTAAGACCTTACCCACAGCAATACACACCATTAAATAAATTGAATCGGGATAATCCATACATTGGAAAGCATTGGAGTAAGCAACTATTAAAATCATTTCGGTTTTTCTGGTTGATGGCTGGATACTATGGTAAATATGAATTTGAAGACTGGGTTAAAAATAAAGCACCAGAAAATTATAAATTAGCAAATGAAGATTGGAAACTATTTAATTACGTAAAATTATGAAAACAGTAGAAAATTGGAAAATTTTTAAGAATATTGATGGCACTGGAATTCCATTTTTTATTTTTATGGGATTTTTATTCACATTGATGTTGATAAATGATTTATTTTTTTATAATTTGAATGGAGCAAATATTATACTGAAAGTAACGGCTATTTCAGCATTAATAATCGGTATTCTTGGGATGGGGTTATATACTTATATCGGGGTTAAGAAGAAAAAGAAAAATGACATGTAAAAAATTAAAGTTGGATAAAATAAAAGCTATGCTAATTATTGCAAATGCCCAGAAAAAATCCAGAAAAAACTTCAATAGAAAAGAGTTAAGATATTACTGGTGTGATACTTGTAATTCTTATCATGTCACATCAAAAAAACTTTCGAAGGAAGAAAAAAATTTTAATATATAATACCCCCTATGCCAAAATCCCCCAAAGTAAAACCAATAATTAAATTTAATAATGGGCGAGGTGCGATCATTTGTAATGAATGTCGTGTTATAATAAAAGAAAATCTTTCACGTGATGAAATACAAGGAAAAACTGATCTATTATACTGTCAGACTTGTGAAAGAAAATTAAAACTAAATAAATTAAACAAATCAAAAAAATGAAACTATAACAGGGTTAACTAAACCCCTCAATATATTTCACGTTTAATCAAAAAACAATCCATGGTATGATAACTAATCAAGAAAAACTCGAAAATGCCATCGAAAATCTAAGATCGCACTATGATGGTTTGATCGCAGATAATGTTGGTATTAAAGAAAAAATCGATGCCAGTAAAAAGGCTGTTGAAGAGCATTTAAAATTAATTGAAGAGTGTGAAAATAAACTAAAGGAAAATCGCAATGCCGCAGATTCACTTTTTGTTATTTTCAGTACACCTACTGGCTTACAATCAGAGAAACCAGCTATTTTAGAGCCGCACACCGAAACTTCGAACACAACTGAAGTTGCTGCTGTAAAACCAGCAAAAAAATCACCTGGGCGACCAAAAAAGATAAAGGTTGAATCAACCGTTGAGCCAATAGCTGAACCTGAGGTCAAGCCGAAGAAAGGTAGACCTTTAGGATCAACCAAACCAAAAGAAGCAAAGCCCCCAAAGGTTGTAAAGACACCAAAGGCACCAAAGGTTATTCAAGACCCAAGTTTACCTAAACGAAAACCAGGTAGACCAGCAGGGTCATTTAACAAACCTAAGAATGAATCCCCTAAAATTACAGAGGTCTCGGAGCCCAAGGGGGAATGCATAGATAATACGATAATTCCATCGTCAGTGGATGCATCCCCCCGTCAACCAATTGTTACTGAAAAACAATTAACCACAACTAATCCTATTATCGATAAAAAAAATCCAACATTAACTTTCAAAGATTTAGAAAAAATCTTTTTTAAGAAAACTGGACAGATTTTTGACGATTTTTATAAAAATTACAGATCAAAATTGGTGTGGCATCTTCAACAGAAAACTGATCCAGATACCGCACAGGATCACACAGATGAAGCTTTCATGCAAGCCCTAACCAACATTAATACATATATACCAAAATCTGAAGGCGGGGCTGCAATACACACATGGGTTTTCAGAATTGGGGAAAACATAAATAAAAAGGCTTTTAAGGATCGCTCAAGATTACCATTAACTTCTTTGGATAAAGAAAATGAAGATAATGGGAATTTAAGTAACATTATTCCATACTATGATGGAAGTGATGAAAACGAAGAGCACCAAATTAAAAGTAAAAAGGCAGAAATAATTATAAATGCAATCGCAAATTTATCAGTGAAAGACGAAAAATATAAAAAGGTTCTTGAATTGCGTGAATTTGATGGTATGGCATATAAGGAAATTGCCAATGATTTAAGTCTTAATTTATCTACCATGAAATCTCAATTAAAAAAAGGTAGACATATAATACTTAAAAAAGTTGATAAGAAGTGTAAGGACCTTGATGAAAATGGATTAGATGACTGACATGAAATCATATGAATCGTGTAATTGGCTAATCAAAACTTGGCGTTGTCGATGGTACGCATTTGCTTATATACTATATGGTTTTAACTACGTAAGTTTAAACTTGTGGATCGGATTTTTTTTAGATGGTGCGGAGTTTGAATCAAAGACTAAAGAAAAATTTCGTAAATCACTAAAAGATATAAAAAAACATATAGAGCTTACCAGAATGGCAAAATATGGTAAATAATTTATGTAAAAGCTTTTTTTTAAAATTTTTTTAATTTATCTTTGTTTAAAATTACGAAAATGTCAAAAATCGAATTCAATTCTGACGGCACACCAAAAGGATATAAGCTTAAACTAAGTAAAGAGCAAATTAATAAAATGTTCAATACTCCTGAGCAACAAGAATACAAAAGGAAAAAGATCAAAACCGAAAAATTCAGGGAATCTATGTATAAATTCACTTCTTTCGGTGGTATCCAAATAGGGTTGAAATCATTGATCATAATTAATGTTCTTGTATTTATTTTTACAAATATTTTTGGGGCATCAAATATTATGCTTTATCCGATGTCAAGTGGTCGATTTGAAATATGGCAAATCTTCACATCAATGTTTGCACATTACGGGGTTATTCACATAGCCTTTAATATGATTGCATTATATTTTATTGGTAAGGCGTTGGAAGATTTGTGGGGTACCAAGAAATTTTTGACATTTTATATAATAAGTGGTATAGGTGCAGCTTTAATATCATCTATATTTTTAACAGGACCTGCATTAGGCGCATCTGGAGCAATTTGTGGATTATTTGCAGCTTATGCCATACTTTATCCAGAGGCATCAATATTAATGTTCTTTTTTATTCCAATGAAAATTAAAACAGCAGCATATTTATTTGCTGGAATATCGATTATTTTTGGTATATTTGCATTAGTAAGTCCTTCCAGTGGTGGAGTTCAAATAGATCACTTCGCCCACTTAGGTGGGATGGCAACTGGAGCACTAATTTCGTATTTTTGGATTAAAAGGAATATTTTACAAACAACAGGTGATTTAATATAATAGCGTACTTTGACATCCGTGTATTTGATGAATAATAAATAAATTTTAAAAAAATGTCGCTTGAAATTTTTTTTTCTCGTAAATGTGTTGTACATTTGCAGAGTAAATCTAAAAAACAACGTCATATGAAAAAATATTTGTTTATTATTAGTTTTTTGATCTTTGGATCATCCATCGGATACGCTGGTATCAATGTTGACTCTTTAATACAGGCAAGTAGAAAGTCGAAAGATACAACTACTAAAACTGTTGCAAAAGAAAAGAATAACAATGATGAAGTCACGTATCCGCCAAAACCGCCAGAAACTTCTATGGAAGAAGTAGTAGCTGCTGGTGAAAGTGTGGTAAAAGAATCCACTGAACTCGGTTCTGCCGTTGTAAAGGGGGTTAAGGATGATGGTGGAATCATTGCGACAATAAAGCATCACAAGAAATTCTACGGATCAATCTTTATCTTTTTTGTACTCTTAATGTGTTGGTTTGGAGGACGAAAATGATGAAAAAAACTAAAACTAATAAATGGATAAAAATTTCTACCGCAGTGTAGTACCTGACACTGTACATGACAAAATTTCGGAGTCCATCATTGCTATGATGGCAACAGGAAATCTCCCCTACTATGGGGAGTTTGCCCTATTTATTAACTTCCACGAGGTCAAAAGGAACCCGCATGTCAAAACCGCTGGTGTTAATGTAACACCAACTGGGATGAACTTTTATTGGGACCGATCATTTTTTGATAGTTTAGCACAACCCCAATCAAATTTTCTTTTGCTTCATGAAGAGTTCCACTTACTTTTTGACCACTTAAAAAGAAGTGTTGGCTATGATCAAAGAATGGCAAACGTTGCCCAAGATATGATCATCAATCAAATCATTCATGATGAAATCATGAAGCAGCAAGGTCTTGGTAATGGGAATAAACCTTTCATTGAAATTCCAAAAGATTACTTCAAGAAAAACAGCGCACTTTTTATTCCAAAAGAGTATAAAGGTGAACCTATTTTTGAAGAACTTTATGAATGGCTTCAGAACAAGCGAAGAGAATGGCAAGAAAAGAATAAAGAAGCCATTAAAAAAATGAGGGAAGAGGGCAACAAATGCCCCAAATGCGGTGCTCCATTGGATCAAAACGGAAACGATGCTAATCCGCAACAGCAACAACCAAACCAGCCACCTCAGAATGGTCAACCTAAACCTGACGATAAGAAAGAACAGGATAAGGATAAGAAAAACAGTAAGGGTCAGCCCGACAAAAATGGTCAGCCTAAAGATGACGATGACGATCAGGAATGCGACCATGGTCAGCCAAGCGACAAAGGACAAAAAGGAAAAGATGGGAACGGTGATCAAGGTGATCATGGTGATGGTGATGGTGAGGGTAAGGACAAAGGTAAAGGCAAAGGCAAAGGTTCTCAAGGTGAAGGCGAGGATGGTGATGGTGAAGGTGAGGGTAAAGGTAATCACCAATGCGATCATGGACATGATGGTGAAGGTGAAGGTGAAGGTGAAGGTAAAGGCAAAGGCAAAGGCGAAGGAGATGGTGACGGGGATGGTGACGGTCAAGGTCAGGGTCAAGGTCAAGGAGGTCAGGGTTCTGGAACCGATACTGGAGATGGTAACCAAGGTGGTGGGCAAAATAATCCTCACCAATGCCCAAACTGCGGTCATGAAAATGCAGACAATCGTTCACGTGTAGGTGAGAAAGATACATCTGGTAACCCAAAATACGGTCAATACGGTAAAAATAATGTTGACATGTATTCACTTGATACTATTTTTGAAGGTGAAGAACGTGAAGAACAAAATACCCTCGACTCACACTTACCAGACGAAATTCCAGCCGAATTAAAAAAAGAAATCGTTGATAATGTTATGCAACGTTTGAAAAACCGTGGATTACAATCTGGGGATGTCGAAACCATCTTGAATAAGTTGAGAAAAACCAAAAAGGATTACTTAAAGGAAATTAAAAGAACAATGAGTAATCACGTTTTTGGTACAAAGAAAGAAAAGACGATTGTACGTCCAAACCGTAGAGGTATTGAAGGATTAAAAGGACACAAAAAGTTTAAGAATGAAATAAATGTGCTTTTGGATACTTCAGGATCAATGGGTGGTGAATTCGAAAAGGTTCTTTCCTATATCTTCCAAAATGATATTCATATCAATCTTATCCAATGTGATGCTGCAATCCAGCAAACCTTAAAAATTAAGGATAAGAAGGAACTTGAAAGAATGAGGATTAAAGGACTTGGTGGCACAACCCTTCAACCTGGATTGGATTTTATTTCCGAAAAAAAGAACAAAATAAGCATGTTCAATACTGTAATCCTCACAGACGGTTATACTGATAGCCTTAATTTCAAGAATATCAAAGGTAAGACCTTAATTCTTTCAACTGCAACAGCATGCCCAGTATCTCACGATAATGGAAGGGTTAAGCAGATTTTAGGAATCGGAAAACAAGACTAAAAAATAAAAAAAGATATGAATCACTTCAAATTCAAAACCAAAAAGGATATTGAAAATGGTAAATTGATCTCCATGACAGCCGAAAAAAAGAATCGGCTGCTTGGAGCATTTACCGAAGATATTTCCTATATTTATCATCTAAACAAAGTTGAAGGTGGATTTTTGATATACTTCAAAAAAGCAGATGCTCCAAACAACATCGATACTTTCGATTTTTCAGCTAATGCTATGGGTGAAGAATTGCTGTCTAAAACTGAAGTTAAAGTTGAAAAAGTATCTTCATCGATATTTTTTACTCCAGAAACCAATAGTAAAAACATTAAGAAGAAACTGAATACCCAGATGGGGTCAAATAAAGTATTTGGAGAATTCATCGATGGAATCAAAGATGAGTACAAGAAACTTGAAATTGCAGACTTTCTTTTAATGAAAAAGGACCCTGAGGCTTACGAAGAAGCAAGACGCAAAGAATATGTTGAGCATCAAATTGATCTTGCCAACAAATATTCAGAACAGCTTAAAAGAGAAGCTTCTGCAAGGGAAAAAATGATAATGTCATACAATAACGACTTCAAACGATTGTTTAAAGAAATTATTGCGGAATCTATTTATTTGGATCGTGAAGGATTTGATCTTGACGCTAAAATGTATCATATCATTCAATCGATTGCAGAACCAACATCATGGGTTAAAAAGGATGGGCAGCCATTCATGGGAAGTATCGGTATTATAGATATTAATGCCGATAAAATGAACATCAGAATTTCTGACAGTGTAACAACACACACAGCCACACTTAGATTTGATAAAGCTGAGTTTATAACTGAGAGCTCACAAGAAGAATTGATGGGAATTTTAAGTGTTCCTGTTATGACCGATTATGAATTGCTTAGTTTCCTGTACGATATTACCATTAATGATCCTGAATGGCAATTCAAAAACAAAAGAGAACGTTTTTTAATGGTAATTGAAGAAGCCATTAAAATAGTTGAAGCTGAAAATGAAAAGGAACGAACAGCCGTTGGTGTTGGTAAAAAATATGTTGGGATTTCCATCGACAAAAAAAATCATGAAACTGCTAATAAATTTCATTTCACTGATGATGATTGGGATTTAAAATATGAAGAGTTTTCTGAAAGCGGAAAAAATAAGTATGATGCAATCATCGAAGAAAGAATAAAAAAACTTGTACGAAACAGTATTCCTCATGCAACATTCCGTGATGAATTTCAAGATATTGTTTTTGTTAACGCTGAAGATGAACATTTCTTACAATATATATTTCCAGAATTCGAAAGAAATGGGTTTAATGATGAAATATTCGACCTTATAACATTTCAATTCGACACTTTGGTTAAAGATCAGCCATATACCGCAGCAATTGCAACGACAGATGTCGAATCTGATATGGCAGAAACTGAAGCCCTTGTGGATGCTGGCAATTTAATTTCTAAATGTGGCGGTGACTGTGATGGTAATTGTAAAACAGGTAATTCTGAATGTGAATGCGGTGATCCTAACTGTAAATGTAAAAATCCTGACAATGATGAGGTTATTGATGATGATACAATAACAAGTGTTGTTTGTGAGCATTGCGATAACCCAGAACCAGTATTTTCATTCACAATAAACAAAAAAATTCATATCTGCATGGATATTACAGAAAAATCCATTAGCATTGATGATGAAAATAACGTAATTAAGACTGTGGCACAATTAAAAAAGTATTTATCCACAGAACCTATAAAAGTAACCAACATAATCGCTGAATGCGGCTGTGTTGAGGACGAAGTTGCTGCCATTGTATCTATGGGACGGAAGAAATTCATTGATTATACAATGTTTGCAGAAGATAAAATTATCTACGGTGAATATTTATTAACAAAATTGAAAAATAATTTCTAAAAATCTTTTTTTAATTAAAAAAAAGAGGTAAATTTGAGTATAAATTAAAATTCTAACTAAAAAACCATTTTTCACTATGAAGTACAACAAGAAAGGTATTAATTTTTCGGAAGCAGAAAGGTTCCCAACTGGGTTTGAATCGTTGTCTGATCGGGAGCAGAAATACTTCAAAATTATGAATGCGCTTTCGGGGGTTCTTTTTATAACCTCTGAACCTGGGATTGCAAAATCCGCAATGATGCGCTCAATTGCCAAGAAACTCGGATATCAGTATTTCGATGTTCGTTTATCCATGGTTGATGAAACTGACGTTGGATTATTTCCTACCCTTGGTGAAAAAGACTTGGGTAACGGAAAAAAATTCAAGTACTTACAACACGTTGTTCCTGAGTGGGCATACATTGCCAACGAAAAGCCAACAATCATTCACTTCGAAGAATTAAACCGTGCTTCGCTTGCTGTTCGTAACGCAGCCCTTCAAATCCTTTTGGAACGTGAAATCGGAGCATTCTTCAAATTCAACGAAAATGTACTGATGGTATCTTCAGGTAACCTTGGAGAAGAAGATGGTACAGATGTTGAAGAATTCGATCAGGCACTTAATAACCGTCTGATCCACGTAACCCACCTTTTGCCTTACCCAGAATGGGTCGAGCAATACGCTTTCGAAAATGTTTGCCCAACTATTATTGGATTCTTGAAAACCAATACTGAGCACTACTACAAAAAGGCTGACGAAAGGACAAAGACCAACAGGGCTTATGCAACCCCACGTTCATGGACATTCTTGAGTGATTATATTTTCGTAAATTTCGGTAAATGGGAAGCCAAAACCGATATGAATGGTAAGGAACTCACTGATCCTAATACGGGAGAACCAATATTGGTTCGCAGATGGCCCTCCGTCCGTGCATGGCTGGGTGATATTCAAGAAATTGGTATATCATATGTCGGGCCATCTGCCGCAAGATTCATCAGGTATTGCCAAGATACCCTCAAGATCACACTGGATGACATTCTTGATCGTTACGATGAAATCGAATCTGATGTCAAAGCATTCAACCGTGATAAAAAGTCTGAAGTTATCACCAACATGAAGGAACGCAGAATTTCAAACCTGAAGACCAAGCAGGTTGAAAACCTGACTAAATTTCTGATGAACATCTCAGATGATGAAATCGTTGGATATTTACTCCACGTACTTGATACCGAATATAACCTTTCGGAAGAGAGTAAAGAGAACAAAACCGCAGAAAAATTCCTGTCGGACAAAAGGTTCTCTAAGTTCAGA
>Ga0114951_10000880_pt1 | contig 39720 bp, 33 predicted proteins | sample AM7aDNAmetaG_FD_88677 | JGI IMG/M metagenome (GOLD analysis project Ga0114951, IMG submission 88677) | Freshwater microbial communities from Finland to study Microbial Dark Matter (Phase II) - AM7a DNA metaG | ecosystem: Environmental > Aquatic > Freshwater > Lake | place: Finland: Lake Alinen... | reverse complement strand
TTTGTGTATGTACTTGCTTTCAGACATACATAACTATATCATTTTTTCGCCGCAAGCGGCGGGGAATTTACCCTAAGAGATTAAATAAAATTTGTAATTTTAAGTTGTGGATGCAAATTCATGTTACATCTTTAACACTTATTTTTAGCTAACACCACTATACGAAAGTACAGGGGGTAAGCAGAGACTCGGCAACCGAAATTGCGAGCCGATATATCTTGCTCCGTCTGTGGATAGCTCTCTCAAACTTCCCCCAACAGATGTTTCTGTTCAATTTCTTCATTGTTATTCCCACAGCATCCTGTGCCATGGCAACAGCTGGGGAATTTACCCTAACAGATTATAAAACTACCTTATTTTGTACTTTTCCTGCATTATCGCCATGCTAATCTTAAAAAAAGCCCGATTAAGACGGGTGCTGATACTTTTCTTGTATGGTGGAATGCGGGTCATTATTTTGCCGGCATTGCTATCGTGATGAGACTTGATCTGCTTAACTAAGTGAGGGAAAATCTGATACTGATTTAATACTAGCTCTCTTGCTCTCTTCAAGGCGGGCAGTCGCTTTTCCCACTCATTGTTTTTTATTGCCTTTTTAATTTGTTCTATGGCAATTGCCGGCTGGCCTATATCGATTCTAATGAAGGACTCTTTCGGGAAATATTCTTCCAGATTTGTGCACCCATAGTAAAACGGCATTGTCCAAGTTAAAAAGCAATCGGCTAATTTCTCTGTCCAGTAATCCGGGCTGCAACTGTTTTCTATTGCCAAAGAATATTTATAAGGCGCTAAGCCATACCATTTATCATCTATGACCCGCACAGCCCGACCAAATAGATCAATGTCTAACGTCGCTTTATTTTGTATAAATTTTAAAAAAGATAACCTTTGGAAATGTCCGGTTAGATCTCTGGCATTACCGACAATCCATGAGAGAGAATGTTTTTTCTCTGGCATGGCGCAACTAATCAACTCATCGAAAGAGCGATTTACATGCCATGGAATTGCCGGATGGGAGGTTATATATTTTGGATTTCTTGATGGAAGAAAATTTGTATAGACACGATTAAAGGCACTATGTCCCTCAACCATCCAATCAGTAAAACCTTTTACGTAGGGCTCTTGCATCAGCGTCCAGATATTTTCTTGTGGACATTTGACAATACTTTCGCTTTTCATATTGTTATTGAGCATCACAACATAATCACATTCATCAACCGGTGCAACCGTGAATTGGATATTATCCCAAATACCGCGCTGTTCAGGTGTTTGGCGCATAAGATCAGGCCAATCCCAGTTTTTTATTATGCGAACAAGAATCATAATTACATTCCCTTGAGACTTATTTGCCGCAGCCTAAGCCCCGTATTCTTTAAGATGGTCGGCGATCTTTTCCGCCGCATGACCGTCTCCGTATGGAGATTCTTTCAGCGGTGGTGGTGGTATCCGAGCCCAGGTAATGGCTTTTGATATTTCCTTTCCCACGAGACGCCCCAAGCCTATCTCAATTGTTTCTGGCCGTTCCGTTTTATCCCGGACGACTAGGACTTTCTTGTTGAAGCAAGTGCCCTCTTCCTGAATACCGCCACTATCGGTAATGAGAAAGTAGGACTCCCCGATTAACCTGAGCATCTCTGGATAGCCGACTGGATTGATAATCCGGATGTTGGGCGCCGAAAGACGCTGCCGATGCTTCTGTATGTTTGGATTAGGATGAATAGGCAGAATAATTTCCAGATCGGGGTTATCCAATGCCAGGGCCTGAAGCTCATCGAACAACATATCCATACGGGAATGATTTTCCCGGCGATGCAGTGTGACCAGAACCTTCCTAGATAAAGTAGCGGGAACAGTCATCTTCGCCTTGAAGACATTGACGGCATCTACAATTGTATTCCCCACAAGATGCACATTTACTGCTCCCTCCTGTTGAAGATTGAGGAACGCCTGCTTTGTTGGTGCAAAATGAATATAGGCTAAACGACTGATCAGGACGCGATTTAGTTCTTCCGGGTAGGGATTGGCAAGATCAAATGTACGGAGGCCTGCCTCCACATGTGCCACTTTGATGCCGTTGTAAAAGGCCATCTGGGCAAGAGCATAGGCCGTTGTCGTATCGCCCTGAACAACTACAATATCGAAAAGATTATTTTTGAAAAGCTTTTCCGCGGACTTGCAGATCTTGGTAAAGCTCTCGCCTAGTGTGTTGTGTTTCTGTTCACCTGAAAATGCATCAGCGAAGGTGAAATCGGGTACGGGCACAAGCTCCTTCACATCCTCGTAAAGGTCCATCTGCTGGCCTGTGAAAACGGTGCGAAACTGCAACCCCTGCTCATTTAAAGCATTGATTACCGGGAATAGTTTGATGATTTCTGGGCGTGTGCCAAATGCGATAAGAATCATAGCAGGATAGGTTTGTATCCCTTCTCAATTTCATGTTGAACAACACGAAAAAAATCGCTAGACCGATCGGAAGAACAGCTAATTGCCACACCATCCACACCTCTTTCCGGCTTGACGGAACCCCATAAAGACCTGTCTGTTTCTGGATGGGGAGGACAAGCCGCCCTTATGCCGTGCCTCTGAAGCATGGCGCAGAAATGTATATCCTCACCAAAGCTCCTCAAAAGTGGCTCCTCATCCCAAAAATAAGGGGCCCACTGGCGACGAAAGAACCAGCTGTGACCAACGAGGTCAACGAATTCCAGTTTCGTATTCTTCCCTTCCCAACCCATGCGGGGCGTTTCCGTCGTCATTTCACTGCGGGAAAGGTAGCGCAGACCGATGCTACCGCAGATGACCTTCTCATCGTCCACATAATTGAGACAATTTTCAAACCACCTCTCACCGGGCATGGTGTCATCATCAAAGATACAGACATAATCGCTCTCCAAACAAGCGGAGAGAGTAAAGCGCGGAATGATGCCGAAATTATAGTCGCAGAAAATTTTTTTTACATATTTTTCGTTCTTAAAAGTTGTCAACTGTTTTCTCTCGAGAAAACCCAAGCGCTTAGGCGGCTGGTTGTACCACAAGATTATCTCCTGTGGCGGAACACTCTGTTTTAAAACGCGCTCCACCTGCTCCTCCAGATACTGTGGTCTCATCCATGCAGTTAGAATAACAGATATTTTTGGATTCATAGTGTCAAGGTAATCCTTTGAGAAATTGTGTATTCATAAAACAAAATGTTGTCAGATAGGAACTTTTTTACGAGCGGAGCATACAAATTATAAATTTGCGTGTCAATTAAATAATATTTCCCCAGATACCTACAGATAAAAAAACTCATACTTTGGCAGTTGACATACTGCTTTATCGGATTAGCATAATAATTTATTCCCTTTTACTCGCCATATTCAGCGCCGCATCCAGCGTGTTCTTCATCAACATGGCAATGGTCATCGGGCCGACACCACCGGGCACAGGAGTAATGAAAGATGCCTTGGGTGCGACCTCGTTAAAAGCAACATCTCCGGCCAATTTGCCGTTTTCCAGGCGATTTACGCCTACGTCAATGACAACCGCACCATCTTTTACCATATTGGCTGTGATCATCTCTGCCCTACCCACTGCCGCAATCAAAACATCAGCGCGCCTGGTGACGGCAGGCAAATCCTTTGTTCGCGAATGGCAAATTGTCACAGTTGCGTGTTGCGCCAAAAGCAAGAGCGCCATTGGTTTGCCAACAATATTACTCCTACCCACAACCACCGCTTCTTTTCCCGCAAGCTCAATACCGGTACGGCTGATTAATTCCATAATCCCTCTTGGTGTGCAGGGAACAAATAAAGGGTTTCCGGAAACAAGGCCACCAACATTGTACGGATGAAACCCATCAACATCTTTTTGAGGGTCAATAGCGGCGATAATTTTATTCGTAGAGATATGTTGGGGCAAAGGAAGCTGCACGAGTATCCCAGATATTGCCTGATCCGCGTTTAATTCACTAATAATGTTTAGTAGTTTAGCCTCACTTGTATCGGCAGGAAGTTTATACTCGCGGGACAAAAAACCGACTTCCGCGCAGGCTTTGGCTTTCCTGCTTACATAGACAAGGGATGCCTGGTCTTCTCCAACCAGAATTACAGCCAACCCCGGCACAATTCCCGTTTTTTCTTTAAGTGACAGAGCGTGCTCACCCACTTCATTGCGAATTTCCTGTGCTATTTTGTTCCCATCAATTATTACGACCATAAATCCTTTTTCTTCACTATTAAAGTTTTATATAACTGCATTATCTTTACTTTTCCTACCACAGCGGAACTTATAATTTTGAGGGATTATAGGGTAAAAAAAAGCCGCTGGCAAGAAAAAAAGGAAATATGTTTTTATTAAGTTGAAGAAATATATTTTATTGTGCTAAGCTAAATTTAAGTTAATTGAGAATATTAAGGGAGAATATTTCGACTATGAATTTAGCACTAATGCTGGAAGAAGCGACCAAAAATTTTGCCAACAGGCCAGTTATGATCTTAGAAAGTCAGCGCATTAATTATGAGCAGCTTAATTGCCGTGTCAATTCTATTGCCCATTTTTTAGGGCAAAACGGAATCGGTAAAGGCGATAAAGTGGCCATGATGCTTCCCAATATACCAGAGTTTGTATATTGCTATTTTGCCACAATCAAATTGGGGGCTGTTGCGGTACATCTAAATCCTTCTTCCACTTCTCATGAATTGATGTATTTGCTGGAAAACAGCGATGCCAAGATATTAGTGACATCAGAAGTAAATCGAAAAAAATATGAAGAAATCCAAGCCAAACTCGCTTCCTGTAAAAAAATAATTACCGTTGATTCTCCGGATCAAAATGCGCCATTTAACAAAGCAATCTCGGCAGGATCATTTCCTGCGCCGGATGTACAAATCAACCCCGAAGACCCTGCCGCGATAATTTATACTTCCGGCCTGACCGGAAAACCGCTGGGCGCAGTTCTTACTCATCGCAATTTATACTCCCAATCTCATCTGATACAGACATTTGTGAAGAGAACTTCCAAGGATGTGGGGCTATCTTTGATTCCGCTATTTCACTCATTTGGCGCCACAGTCAACATGATTAATGTCATTCGAGCGGGCTGCAGCGTGGTCATGATGGACAGATTCACAATGGACGGCATATTTAACGCCATTCAAAAAGAAAAAATTACATATATATGCGCCGTACCCCGCCTTTATCTGGGCATGATGTTTCATGAAGGCGCGGCCAAATACGATGTCAGTTCATTGGAGGTATGCGTCACCGGTGGAGCTCCGATGCCTGCCGAATTTCTTCCCGGATTTGAAAAACAGTTCAGTGCAAAAATTGTGGAAGGATATGGTTTGACGGAAGCCTCGCCGGCTTGTTCCTTCAACATGCTCGATCGGCCGCAAAAGCCGGGTTCTATAGGTATGGCCATCACCGGCACTATCATCAAAATTGTTGATGAAAAAGGCAGCGAAGTGCCGCATGGTGAAGTAGGCGAGCTTATCGTCAAAGGCGATAACGTTATGCAGGGATATTACAAAGACAAAGTGGCAACGGCATCCGTTATTAAGGATGGTTGGCTTTATACCGGTGATTTAGGCAAGATGGACGATGACAATTACATTTTCCTTACCGGCCTGAAAAAAAGGATGATTATCACCAGCGGTTTCAATGTCTATCCCAAAGAAGTTGAGGATGTGTTAAACCTGCATCCCGCGGTGAAAAGCGCAAGGGTAATCGCCAAAAAGGATTTGATGCGGGGAGAAATTGTCAAGGCGGAAGTTGTGAAAAATGACGGCGCTTTGATTGACGAAAAAGAAATCCTCAAGTATTGCCGGATTTATCTTTCACCCTATAAAGTGCCACGGGAAGTGGAGTTTGTATAGGCAATGTTATGCGCATCAAAAACTTAAGATACCTTAAGAGAATAAAATATCATGATTAAAATTGTCTCAGGAAGTACAATTCCTGTTGGCTCCACAGTCGCTTTGGTAAATTTATGCAATCAATTTAATATCAAAGACTATGAGTGCATTCTGTACGGACCTGACAGATGGCATTTGGATAAGTGCAAATCCGCCTTATTGCAAGATTTTAAGCCGCGGAACAACGATATTATTATCATCCATGATATAAGTTTATCGTCAGCGTCTGATGTATACAAACTGCCTGCATTAGTTACGCTTCCCCAGAAGAACTATTGGTTTACAATCTTCAAGAGCTTGATGCCGCAAAAGATTTGGAGAAAACCAAAACCGGATCAATTCATGCTTGTTCTGACATGCCAGGGGCGCGATATCTCACAAAATAGATTACCACGAATAGATTTTTATCAGAAAATACATGCCGTTAGTTTTTTTCAGCAAATTAGCAATCAGCTAAAAATATCAAATTTTATCTGCCCTAATATTGTAGACGATCTAAAGAAATCAGAACATAAGCCAGAAATGATTGCAGGAATTATTGGAAGTATCTGTAAGCAAAAAAATACTGCTGCATCCATTGAAAAAGCTCTTCAAGGTGGGATGGAAACAGTCATTATCTACGGTTATTTGCGGGATCCAATATATTATTATAAAGAAATTGAGCCGCTTACAAGGAAATATCCTGGCAAAATCAAGTTTGCCGGATTCATAGATAATAAACAAAATATGTATAATTCTATATCCGATGTTTATTGTTCCGTAAAAAACCCGTGGAGCATGGTCGTACAGGAATGTTTGTTAACCAATACCCGCTATCATGGGCCGGAGTTATCAAACAACTCTGAGCCAATGACAAACGAACAGATTTTTCTTGTGTGGAAAAAAGAACTGGGATTATAAAGGAATTCATGAAATCTTTTATCGATGATTTCTATAAACTTTGCGATTTACTTAAGGCCGGAGAACCTTTTGCTTTCAACAGGTTTTCAGACGGAGAACTTTATATACTGCAAGACAAGGAACTAATTCTGGATTCTAGCCAGGTCAAGGTTGGAGAAAAAGTAACCGATGGCATCTACAAGGATGAAGACCATAAGAGGTTTCACCCCGAAGAACACTCTTTTTACAGAGACAGAATTGTCGAGGCATTTCGTTTCCAGAAAAAAAATTATTTCAAGGGGTTAAGTTGCCGATGTTGTGTAGGGGAGGAAAACTTCCAATGGCAGCTTGATTTTCATGGCAATTACGATAAAAACTTCACCTGGGCGAATCTACTGGTAAATGGAAACTATCCGAGATTCATCCGCAAGATGTATCCTCTCTTCAACAACTACAAGACGGTATTCGTCTGCAACGAAAAGGCCGATTTGTCGGTGTTACCATTTATCGCCAAAGACTTCAGAGTAGGGTACAACGCCATGATCAACGACTACGGGCTAATAGAAACAATAAAGAACTGGATCGACGAAAACAACATTGAAGGTTATCTGTTCCTTTTTTCGGCTTCATCCTTCAGCAAGATGGCAATTCACCAACTTTATGAACACAGCGACAGAAATACTTACATTGATGTAGGCACAACCTTAAACCCCTTTATGAACATGAGACTTGATAGAACCTATTTAAAGTCTTTCTGGCTCGGAGAGAAGGGGAAGGATCTTAACAAAATTTGTATCTGGTAACATTCAGAAAAAAGCCATTAAAAATATATTTATGTACGAATAATTTAAAAAGAACACTGGAAAGAGAAAACACAAATTATGAGAAAAATCAGACAAATCAACGAAAAAAATATTGGAATAGATGTGATAAATAATTTACCGGGATATCATCATGATGATGCGCTTTGGTTTTTTGATACACAACCGACGACAGTGATGTTGCATGGAATGTTCGGTAATTTAGCTAAAGACATATTAAATAACTTTGAAAACATTAAAACAGTTTTGGATATTGGCTGCGGTTCCGGCCAGTTAGGGTATTGGCTTAAAAAATATGACCATGAAATTATTGTGGTAACCCTTGACGGGAATAAAGAAACCATAAATAGCCCGTTTTTAGACCAACAAACTCATTTTATTGTAAGAACCGATGTTGACTACTCAATTGTTGATGATGATAACGAAATAATTAAATTTGATTTAATCTGTTCTTTTGAGCACTTTGAACATATTCAAGAATCTACTTTTAATGTTTTTATGACAAATATCATCAAACATTCAAAGAAAAATACAATTCTTTTTGCATCTGCAGCTAATTGGGCTTATCATCAAAAAAACTTATTAAATATCCATTGTAATGTTAAAAGTAGCAAAGAATGGGATAAATATTTAACTAAAAATTTTAACTTAAAAAAAATAAATAAAAAAATATTAACCAATAGTAATTGGGGTGGCAGACTTGATGGATGTTCGGAATTAATTTATAAATTTTTATAACTATGAAAAGAAAATCACTTCCACCTTGTATCCGAACTGATTGATAGAGTATCAATTGCTAAGCTAAAAATTATTAACAATTTAGACGAAGTACTGAGATTAAAATATGACTAACTTTTGTATTATTGTAAATACCGTATCAAATTGCAGCGATCTTTGGGAAATGTTTTTCAGGCAATTGGAAAAACATTATCCTAAAAACAATGTATATGTTTTTACTGATGACGGAAAAGGAATACCAGATTCATGCAATGTAATATTATATAATCCAAAAGATAATTTCAGGACACAATATCTTAGTTGCCTGAAATCGGTTAAAGAGGATTTTCTCCTATATTTAAATGAGGATTATATTTTATACGATGATGTAAAAACGGAGATGATGAATGAATACATCTCTATTCTTGCAAACGACGATGCCATTTCCTTTATAAGATTAACTCGAGGAAATAATTTTACAACTAAATATAAAAACAGAGATGACTTGTATTGCCTGGATAACAAATCAGAAAATTTCTTTAGTCAGACAGCTACAATATGGAAAAGATCTGTTTTGGAAAAAATCCATGAAATGGGGCCTGACCTGCATATTGCGGGGAAAAGAACAAAATTGCAATTTGAGGTCGAGGCAAACAATGTATGTGCCTCGCTTGGACTCCAAGGATTGGTAGCATATCATCGTGAGCCAAAAAGAGGAATAGTTCATTACGACTCCCATGTGTTCCCTTATATTGCCACGGCATTGGTAAAGGGCAAATGGAATCTTAGCGAATATGAAAAAGAGTTAATGCCACTTTTACTTGAATATAATATTAATTATAAAAAAAGAGGACGCATTTGAAAGTTATTAAAGATCTATCAATTGAAGTGCCGGGAACCAACGCACATTATTTCAACTTGGATGAATTTAGCGCAGAAGACGATGAAAGTATTTTATATTATGGGTATAATTATCTGGAAAGTGGGAAGAGCCTTGAATTGCCCGGTAAATACCGTAGAACAGTATATTTGAATGTTACAATGCCGACAGAGTTCTGTAGCAGTCAATCAATTAATGCAGACGATAAATTTGATGAAATATACGGAATATGCCCTCTCACCAATAATTGGCTAAATGCCCTTAAAGGTGTTAATAAATATAAGAACATCTTTTATCCCTTCAACAAAATGGATATTCCGGAAACAAGCGTTAAAAAATACGATGTTTGTTACCATGGCGGAATGCATGGCGAGAAATATGTAAAGGCTTTAGAGATAATGCGAAAATTCAATTACAGATACATGAGTCAGAGACATGGTATAAACAAATTGACACACAAATATTTAAAATACGCAACTAATACAAACCTGACTAATGCCGAGAAATTGAATTTGATATCTGAATGCAAAATATCAATTTGTTTTAACACGTTTGACATCAGAGATAGTAACGATCTTCGAAATATAAAATCAAGAAAATTTTGGTGGAAAAATGAAGCTTTCAAGCATATTGAAGATTTAAAAATAGTGCCGCAATTTAAGTCAAGATGCAACGAGGCAGCATTTTCAAAAACTTTAAATTTGGTTAAAAGGGACCCTTGGAATCTAATAGAATATTACTATACTCCCAATGTAGATTTTGTTTATTTTGAAGACATAGATTCATTAAAAGATAAAATTGCAAGTATTTTAAATAATTGGGAAAGCTATCAGCCCATGATTGAAAGTGCTTATATGAAATCTCTAAATTACACTACAGAAAAATTATACAGCATAATAAAAAATAATCATTTATTGGGATGGATGAAATGATAAAATCGAGTACAGTTTTGAGAGATAACACTATGGGAATTGTTATTCTGCGTGGGAGCAAACAATGATTATTTCGCGAACACCCGTACGCCTAAGCTTCTTTGGAGGAGGCACTGACTACAGAGAATACTTTGAAAGAAAGACGGGGGCTGTTCTTGGCACCACGATTGACAAGTATACCTATGTTAGCGTGAACCGGTTAAGCAATTTTTTTGAATATAAAATCAGGGTCGGTTACTCGAAGGCCGAACTTGTAAATGATGTAAATGAAATATTGCATCCAAGCGTCAGAGAAACGCTCAAATTTAAAAACCAAAACGGCAATCTTGATATCCATATTTTTGCCGATCTTCCGGCCAAAACGGGACTTGGTTCTTCATCTTCTTTCACAGTTGGCTTTCTGAATGCTTTGTATGCGCTCGAGGGCAAAATTGTATCAAAACAGAGGTTGGCGGAAGAAGCCATTTATATTGAGCAACAGCTTATTAAAGAAAATGTCGGCTGCCAGGATCAGGTACATGCAGCTTTCGGTGGGCTCAACGTCATCGAACTCAGCAAACAAGACATATCTGTTCGCCCGGTTGTGATTTCAAAGGAAAAGTACGATTATTTGGACAGATCCCTAATCGTGTTCTATACAGGAATTACTCGCTATGCGACGGAAATACTTACTGAGCAGATAGAAAATACAAAAACTTGCAGCAAGGATGATCACCTTACCAAAATCCATAAAATTGTTTATGAGGCAGAAGAAGTTATCTCAAAATATAATTGCCATGATATGGTAGAAAAACTTGGCGGATTTCTTCATGAAGCATGGGAACTAAAAAAATGCCTCTCCGGGATGATTTCTAATGACATTATTGATGACATGTATAAAAAGGCAATTGCAGCTGGCGCCTATGGAGGTAAACTTGCGGGTGCTGGTGGAGGCGGCTTCCTGTTTTTTTTAGCGCCGATAGAAAAGCATCCCCATATTAAGGACGCACTTGGAGCTTTGATGCAAGTTGATTTTAGTTTTGAGAGTGAAGGCTCAAAAATTATCTATCTAACGCGCTAAGTTATTTTATTATGGATAAAATTAATGCCATCATTTTAGCAGGGGGATTGGGGTCCAGGCTGCGGTCTATTGTAGCGGACGTACCAAAAGTTTTGGCTCCGGTCAATGGCAGGCCGTTTCTGGATATAGTGATAGACTCTCTTGCAAAAAGCGGTATTGTTGACCGTGTTGTTTTGGCTGCCGGGTACATGTCAGAAAAGATCATTGAACAATATCAAAACGGCCATCGGTTTGGTGTTGAAATATTCGTTTCAATTGAAGAGCAATTGCTGGGAACTGGAGGAGCCATCAGGCTTGCAATGGAACTTACTGATTCTCAGGATATTTTAGTGCTGAATGGAGACTCATTTATTGAAATTGACCATATGGCTCTCTATAAGGCACATAAAAAAAATAACGCAAAATTAACCATGGCATTAAAGTATGTGGAGAACGCCGACAGATATGGAACTGTTATCCTTAATGGTGACAAAATAGTTTCATTCCAGGAAAAGAATAATGAGATTGTTGCCGGATTTATCAATGCCGGTGTGTATCTTCTAAACAGGGATTTATTTGTTCATGTCGCACAAAACAAAATCATTTCGATGGAGAAGGAGTTGTTACCGAATATGATCAATCAAGATGCTTATGGTTTTATCAGCAACGGCAGGTTCATAGATATTGGCCTGCCCGATACATATAAAATCGTTGAAGACTACCTTAAGGAGGTTTAGCCAAGTGATAAAAGAAAAAATATTAGTTACCGGTGGCGCAGGGTACATCGGCTCTGTTCTTGTGCCAACATTATTGTCAAATGGATACGCTGTAACAGTTCTTGACTCTCTCATGTTTAATCAGAACTCGTTATTAGAATGCTGTGCAAATCCAGATTTCAACTTTATCAAAGGAGACATTTGTGATGAAGGATTGATGTCATCTCTCGTACCACAATTCGATGCGATAATACCTCTTGCGGCAATTGTCGGCGCTCCGGCCTGCAAGATTAATCCTTTGCATACGCGTATGGTTAATAATGAGGCGCAAAAGAAGATTGTGAATTTGATCTCACCTGCGCAAAAAGCGATCTTCCCCTGCACAAACAGTGGTTATGGAATCGGAGAGCAGGATAATTTCTGCACGGAAAAATCACCACTCAGGCCTATTTCTCAGTACGGAATTGACAAGGTTGAAATAGAGAAAGCGTATCTGGATAAGGGGAGTGCTGTTACTTTCAGGCTAGCTACCGTCTTCGGTATGAGTCCACGCATGAGGATGGATCTGTTAGTCAATGACTTCACCTACCGAGCAGTTACGGATAAATTTATTGTTTTGTTCGAAGCTCATTTCCGAAGAAATTATATTCACATTAGAGATATTGCCAAGACGTTTCTGTTCGCCCTTAAGAATTACGACAAAATGAAAGGTGAACCCTATAATGTCGGTCTAAGTTCTGCTAATTTAACAAAAATGCAACTCTGCGAAAAGTTAAAGCAATACGTGCCGGCGCTTTATATACATGAAGCAGCGATAGGTGAAGATCCGGATAAAAGAGATTATTTGGTTAGCAATGAAAAGATCGAGTCTCTGGGGTGGATGCCCGATCATACATTGGATAGCGGAATTCAAGAACTGATGAAAGGTTACCGGATAATCAAAGCCAACCAGTTCGCGAATGTTTAATGAGATCAACGTTAAAAATAAGGAAAAATGATGAACCAGGGAGAATTATCTAAAATAACATATCCGCGGGAAGCGCTGCAGGATGGTAAGCTTTTGTTACCCGACACTGTACGTTTTATTAGAATAGATGTTGGATTAGCGGCCCATGCCTCACACAGCGCCTGGTTCCTGCATCTGTATAAGGACAGGGGTTCGATAGGCATTGAGCCGGACCCCAGATGCATTGAAAAACTGATCCATGGTTCGGATTTATATCCGGAAGTCAAACGCGTAATTATCAACAAACAGATGATTATGCACCACAATAAAAGTATCTGTGATCTCGAATCCAGATTTGTACTAGTTAATTGCGCGATAAGCGATGTTGAAGCACTTGATTATGTGCCTTTTTATCTGACGGATGCCCAACTGGCTGGTGATAAAAACCAATATAAAGTTTTCGGCACATCTTCTTTGCACATGCCGACCACCGAGCACCCTTCCAGCGGATATCATATCCAAAATGTTATGGCGATGCCTTTGAGCGAAGTCATTAAGGCAATTCCGGACAGATTTGAGTTCATTGAAGAAATTAAAATCGATACAGAAGGTCATGATTATCAAGTTGTTAAGAGCGCCGGCGAATTCATAAAAAGAGCAGTTTACGTTACGGTAGAATCAGGCAGCAATGCTCCTAAACACCATCATGGGCTCGTAGTTGACTCCATGAATTCCACCAGATCAGTCATCGAAGAATACATGGAGAGTATGGGTTTCCGGATTGATTTTCAAGATTCAACTGATCAACGTTATATCAACATCCGGTTAAAACATCTAGTTAATCTACATGGCCTCAATACCGACGGAGATCCGCTAATTCTGGAGGGTAAATCTTCTCTGAGGAAGCGTCTACGATTCAGAACGAAAAAATTAGTCCGTGATGCCGGCAAAAAGATAACCCGGATATTGAAGAGGAAAAAATCATCATGATTTGTCGTGTCTGCGATTCAACAGAATTAGAACTGGCAATAGACCTCGGGAACCATCCCTGGTGCAACCATTTTCTTACTAAAGAAGAGGTTGGACGTGAGCCTTATTATCCATTGCGAGTAGTTTACTGCCATCATTGCGCAACTGTCCAGCTTGACTATACCGTCAAGAAAGAAATCATGTTCGGAAATCACACATATTTGTCCGGAGTAACAAAATCCTTAAGTGAACACTTCAAGGAAGTTGCACAGCAGGTAGACGCAAGATTTTTTGCAGAAAAGAAAACAAAGGCTGTTCTGGACATCGGCTCTAACGATGGAACCCAGTTGAAACATTTTCAGGAGTTGGGATATGAAGTTCTGGGGGTTGAATCATCCAAAACAACAGCCAAACTTGCCAATGATGCCGGTGTAACAACGCTCAATGATTTCTTCTGTCATAAAGTGGCCAAACAACTTGCCCAAAAATTTGATGTCATAAACGCAGCCGGGGTTTTTTTCCATCTGGAGGAACTTCATTCCGTTACCGAAGGCATAAAAGAGGCATTAAATGATGATGGCGTTTTTGTTGTACAGTTTCTTTACATGAAGCGCATCGTAGAAAATGGCGCATTTGATCAGATTTACCATGAACATCTTCTATATTATAATCTTCAGACAATCGAGGTGCTCCTGAATCGACATGGTCTATCCATGTTTGATGCATACCTTTCGCCTATTCACGGTGGTTCAATGATCGCCTTTGTCAGTCATGCCGGAAAGCACATTGCGTCAGATCGCTTACAGATACTCCGGAAGGCAGAAGTGGATGAACGATCGAATGAATATAAAACGTATGTAGAATTTGCGGAACACATCAAGCGGATGAAGATAGAAAACCTTGCCTACCTTGAAAACGCCCAAAAACAGGGCAAAAAAATATTTGGTATGGGCGCTCCCGTCAAGGGAAACACACTACTGAACTATTTTGGCGTAGGAACGCAGTTTATTGATGTTCTGGTAGAAAAAAATGAATTGCGCAGGGGGCTCTTTTCCCCGGGAATGCACATCCCAATTGTCATCGAAAAAGAATTAAAAGAACTGCCGGATATTTATTATGTGTTGGCCTGGAATTTCAAAAAGGAAATCATGGCCAACAATCAACACCTGCTGAATAAAGGGGTCGAGTTTTATTTTCCGGTTGATCCTCAGGAGATATAATTTATGAAGATACTGGTTACGGGTGCAAGTGGTTTTCTCGGAACTGCTCTGTGTTCGCGGCTTGCAGCAGGCGAGCATGATGTAGTTATGCTGAACTCAAAAAACTGCGATTTAACTAAGCAGAATTCCCTCTTCAACTTTAAACACCCGTTATATGACCACATATACCACCTGGCAGCCTGGACACAAGCCGGAGATTTTTGCCTTCACCATCCGGGGGAACAATGGATCATCAACCAGCAGATCAATACCAATGTTCTGGCCTGGTGGCAAAAATGTCAGCCCCGGGCAAAGATGATTTGCATGGGAACCAGTTGCTCATACGCGCCTGACATGGAATTGAACGAGGGAAATTATCTGTTGGGAACGCCGATTGACAGTCTTTACACTTACGCAATGACAAAACGCATGCTCTATGTTGGTTTGCTTGCTTTGCACAAACAGTTTAACCTCAAGTATCTCTGTCTTGTTCCATCTACGTTATATGGACCTGGCTACCATACAGATGGCCGACAGATGCACTTTATATTCGACCTGATCCGGAAAATTCTGCGAGGGAAATTCCATAACGAACCTGTTGTCCTATGGGGTGATGGGTATCAAAGCAGAGAGTTGGTATTTGTTGATGATTTTGTAGAAATCATGTTGGGACTAGCTAATCAATACGAAAACAAGCTGATCAATATTGGTGCTGGTGAGGAATTTACCATACGGCATTTTGCGGAAATTATCTGCGACAAAACAGGATTTAACCACGATAAAATCCAATACGATGCGACTCGTTATGTCGGGGCTAAATCTAAATGTCTTAACGTTAACCTGTTAGCACAACTTGCATCTGGATATAAACTGACACCGCTGGAATCTGGGATTGAGAAAACCATTGAGTGGTTCTTGAAAGAGTATAAATTATAATTCCAAGTCGCCGGCTGATCTATAATATGCGGAGTTAGTAAATATCCTCGCTCCGTCTTTTTGTCTTAAGTTGCTCAGATACACTGGCACCAAGAAGCTTACACAATAGCTCTTCCACAACACTAGTGACTGCATCTGCATCCAGTTGTTCAAGACACTGGCTTACTCCCGTGTCATCACAACCCCTGTGGCTGCATGGCACACAGTCCATCGATGGATGGATAATAACATTTAACTCATTGACAACGCGCCAAACGCGCCAATCGGAAGGCCCGTGAATCGTCACTGTCGGTGTTCCCAGGGCGGTGGCAATGTGCGGCGCGGCGCTGTCAACACCCAAATGGAGAGTACTTTTAGCGATAATCGAAGAAAGCTCACCAAGATCTATTTTCCCCGCCAGATTGAATGCATGGCCTTTGCATCCTGCAATAATTTCCTCAGTGGCTGCCGATTCGTCCGAAGAGCCTACGATCATGGCGGGGATGGAGAATTTGTCCCAAATACTGTTGATGACCTCTACCCATTTTCCTCTGTCCCACTCTTTGTAGCTCCAACGCGAAAATGGATTGATCGTATAAAAGCGGGCTCCCGGCTCCAACCCACAATCCGCCAGCAACAAAGCCACTCTTGCCCGGTCGTCTTGCGCAACGTAAAGTTTCGGTGCAGATGTTTTTGCATCAATACCGATACCACGCAATAGACCTAAAGAATGTTCTGCTCCGGGATAATTGGACTTAGGCCATGGAGGAAGAGCTCTAACAATTTTTGTAAAGGCAATGCTGTGCCAGATTTTTTTTCCATCTGCCCTGTAACCTATCCTATGAGTTGCCCCGGTCAAAAAAGAAAAGAATGCACCACGGTCACCGGTCCGCAGATCAATCACAAGGTCATAGCGTGTCTTGCTCAAACGTCTTATAAATTTCAGGTATTCGTAAAGAACTTGGAAACCCAACCCTTTGACTTTAGCAAGCTCCAGAACCTCGTAGATATTCGGGTCAGCCTTCAGCAGCGCACCAAAAGGCTTATGGACAAGAATGGAAACCCTTGCTTCCGGATAGAAATCCCTGACAGCGCGAACGGTGGGAGTGGTGAGTACCACGTCACCAATATCTCCGAACTGGACAAGAAGAATATTGCGGAACTTCTCCATCAAAATATTTTTATTTTGCAAAATGATAAAATCCTCAGCAGTACTTTGCGTGGCTGGCTTTTTCCCGTACAACTTTCTATTTCTGCCGATAGAAAGACAGGATACTGTCAACAATCATTTCAACATTACTATCACTGAGCTCGTAGAATAATGGAAGGCGAAGTAAACAATCTGAATATCTATCAGAATTGGGCAGATTTCTGCCGTCATGAAATTTACTGTAAAAAGGACTTTTGTGGAGAGAAAGATAATGAAATACCGCCATAATTCCCTGTTGCTTCAAATGGTTGATAAGATTGCTTCTACTGACTAAATTTTCACAGACAAGATAGAACATATGATAATTATTTGTCGCATATTTCGGAATACAAGGCAGTTTTAAAATTCCTTTTGTTTCCAATTTTTTCAAACCATCATAGTAGATATCCCAAATTATTTTTCGTCTTGACTGAATTTCTTCCAGGTGTTCTAGCTGGGCATAGAGAAAAGCTGCAATAATATCAGATGGAAGAAATGATGAGCCAATATCCACCCATCCATACTTGTCCACTTCACCACGGAAAAATGCTGAGCGGTTTGTCCCCTTTTCCCGGATAATTTCAGATCGCTTAACAAATGCTGCATCGTTTACGGCAAGCATCCCTCCCTCTCCGGAAATTATGTTCTTGGTTTCATGGAAAGAGAAGGTTGCCATATTGCCCAGCGTCCCGAGCGGCTTTCCCATATAGAATGAATCAATCGCTTGAGCAGCATCTTCTACTACAAACAGACTATGTTCCTTCGCTAAATCGAGAATGACATCCATATTGCATGCCGTGCCTGCGTAATGAACGGGAACTATCACTTTAGTTTTTGGCGTGATTAATGATCCAATCTTAGAAACATCAATATTAGGTACTAGTTCGTCACTGTCTGCAAAAACAATTTTTGCCCCTCTCAATACGAATGCGTTGACTGTGGATACAAATGTATAGCTTGGCGCAATAACCTCGTCACCAGGTTCAATATTGCAAAGTATTGCGGCCATTTCCAGGGCATCCGTGCAGGAGGTTGTCAACAAAGTTTTTAAAAACCCGTATCGCTTTTCAAAAAAATTATGGCACTTCCTGGTAAAGATACCATCGCCGGATATCTTTCCGGTGGCGACAGCCTCTTTTATATAGTCGGTCTCTTTACCGGTAAAGTATGGCTTGTTAAAAGGAATATTCATATTTAAATCCAGAAATGGTAAAGGTATTCATTATTGTTAATCCTGTATCCGCATCTCTCGTATAACTTGCAGGCTAAGATATTTTCTTCTTGGGTAACCACCTGAGTAAAATTATATCCTTTTTTTCGCCCCCATTTTTGGGCTGCGGAAACAAGGGAGCGACCGATACTTTTCCCCCGCATACAAGTATCTACGGAAATCAAACCTATATCGCTGCGACCGTTTTTCTCTCCTACTGTGACCATTCCGACAACATTGCCCTCATGACGTGCTACCAAAACCGTATCTGCAATTTCTCTGTTCACGGATTTTCGAATCCAAAGTTTGTACAAATCTTTAAATTTACGCTTAGGTATTCTAGGATCAAGTTTGAATCTGGAATAAACGCCGGCTTGTAAGGCGAGGTTTTCCAGCTCGTTGCTCGTATAAGTATCAGTATATTCTTCAACAAGCCATTTCAACCTGTCTGCAGGTTCTTGAACCTGCACTATATCAGCTACAAATGTAACTTTCCTGTCTGCCAAAAATCCTTGGCAAGCCAGTGCAGCTATTTGTGACTCCTTATCATTTGGGTTGGAGGACCAGTATGCCAATCGAACCTTCTTTTCTTTCATCCCGGCGATTGTTTGCTCAAGCTGAACAGTCGTCAACCTCTGCGGTAAAACTCTGGCAATAATTATTTCAAAAAATTCAGAATCCCAATCCAGTATTTGAAAGCTATTCATAATAGTTTTCATAGTAATAATTACGCGCCGAATTTCTGCAGCTTGCCCGCGTGCGCCAAAGCGACACCCATCAGATATTTCATGGGCATGCGGCCCAATCCGCCACTAAGGCAGGCGCCTTCGCCAAAGCTTGTGGCCAGATCTGGCCGGCAGTTTTTTGCTGAAAGTAAAACAGGCACCGGATGCCAGCTGTGTCCGGACATGGCGGCAGGTGTGGAGTGATCTCCGGTAATAACCAGCACATCCGGGTTTAGCGCGCAAATCTGCGGCAGCAGGGAATCAACTTTTTCAATCACTTTTACTTTGTCATCAAATTTGCCGTCTTCTCCGCGGGAGTCTGTCGCCTTGATGTGCACAAAGAAATAGTCATATTCTTTGTACTTCGCGCAAAGCATCTGAATTTCGTCTTCGATTGTTTCTGTGTCGGGGGCGATAGCCATCCCCAAAAGCCGCGCAATGCCTTTGTACATCGGGTAGCCGGCCACAGCCAGGGGATTAAGCCCAAAGCGATCAACCATGCTTGGGAAGAGCTGATATTGGGCATAGCCCCGCAGCAGCATGGAATTTGCCTTATCTTCACCGGACAAAGTATTAATAATTTTATCGGTTAATTCGTTAACGGCTACGGCTGTTGCGGCAGCCGCTGGAATGAGCGCCTTCGCCTCCGCGGGCGGAGCACCTGTTTTTTGCGGGTCGGTTTCTGTAATCTGTTCTGACCAGCTTCCCCCTCTTAAAACAACTAAAGCGCGATGTTCTTTTTCTGTGAGAAAAAAGACTTCTTTGGCGGTATTCAATCGGATATCGTTCTGAAGCTTCTTGCAGAGCAGTTCATTTTTTTCTGTAGCCAAACGCCCGGCACGCCTATCGGTAATCAGACCTTTTTTATCGATAGTCGCAAAATTAGCCCGCATATAAAGATCGCCAGCAGCCATGGGAAAACCCAGACCAGCGGCTGATAGCAAGCCGCGACCGACATTCAATTTTGCAGGATCATACCCGAAAAGGGCAAAATGAGCAGGGCCGCTGCCCGGCGTAATACCATATCCTACCGGATCAAGAAGCCCGCAAGTACCCGCAACGGCAAGACGATCCATATTAGGAGTTACCGCTGTCTCCAATTCTGTCATGGTGCCGCCATCCTGAGGCAAACCACCAAGTCCATCCATTATCAGAAAAATTATTTTCTTATCGTTTTTGACGACTAACTGATCGATCAATTCCGTGTCCATAAAAACTCCTCCATCTTAAACCTTCAGCCTTCAGCCTTTAACCTATTTGCCTATAAAACTTGGTTTTCTCTTTTCCAAAAACGCCGTCATGCCTTCTTGCTGATCCTGGGTATTGAAACACTGCGCGATGCATCCTAATTCCAGTTTGAGGGCATTATCCAGTGGCAGATCAAATCCATAATTCATGCTGTTTTTTGCCATCTTTAAGGCAAATGCAGGAAGCTGGGTTATTTTTTTAGCTAATTTTTCAGCTTCAGTGAGAAGCTCGGCTAGAGGCACAACTTTGTTGACCAAGCCGATTTCGTAGGCTCTCTGCGCATTAATCTGACCACCGACTAAAATGAGTTCCTTGGCAATGCCCATTCCGACAATTCTTGGCAACCTCTGCGTACCACCCCAACCGGGTATAATTCCGATCAGTATTTCCGGTTGACCAAACATTGCATTTTCCGCGGCAATGCGCATATCGCAAGCCAGCGCTATTTCCGTACCGCCGCCCAAAGCAAAACCATTCACAGCGGCAATTGAAGGCTTACCCATAGTTTCCAGCAGGCGCAATGTATTTTGTCCCAATTCCATTAATTTCAAAACATCCGCAAATGTTGAATTTTTCATTTGTGAAATATCGGCCCCGGCCACAAAAGCCTTGTCTCCCGAGCCGGTTAAAATGACCGCGCTGATTTTGTCATCATTTGCGCAAATTTTTAGTGCATCACCTAACTCCGTCAGAATCTCAAGATTCATGGCATTAAGAACTTGCGGCCGGTTGAATGTAATTCTTGCCACCCCTTCCGCGACATTAAAAATAATATTTTTGTATTCCATCGAGCTTCTCCTTTAGCGGAACTTAAAACAAATTTAAAAAAAATGCCATAAAAAAGCCCGCTCTTTTCAAAGCGGGCTTTTCTCGTGATTAATTCATTCTCATACTGCTATTTTACGTCGCGCAAACGTCAACAGGAACTTTAACTTCTTCCATGCCCATTGATTTTAGAACAATTTCCGCGATATCCAGAGAAACCATTTTCTCGGACATTTCCTTATCCTTAATACCATCGGAAAGCATCGTGAGGCAGAAAGGACAGGCCACGGCGACTGTATCCGCTTTTACCGCGATGGCTTGATCTGTCCGCATGTTATTGATTCTGTCTCCGATATCTTCTTCCATCCACATCCTGGCACCACCAGCGCCGCAACAGAAACTTTTTTCCAGATTGCGATCCATTTCGACAAGTTTCATGCCGGGAATAGCCTTTAAGATTTGCCGTGGTTGCTGATAAATTTCATTGTAACGCCCCAGGAAACAGGAATCATGATACGTGAAAGTGCCGCTGACGGCATTCTTCAGAGTTATCTTTTTCTGGGCAAGCAAATTGGCGATAATTTCCGTATGATGATAAACCTCATACTTGCCATCAAAGTTGGGGTAATCTTTTTTCAAGGAATTATAGCCGTGCGGACAGGCTGTAATAATCTTTTTGACTCCGTAGCCATTCATCAGCGCGATATTGGCCTGCGCTAGTGACTGAAAAAGGTATTCATTGCCAGCGCGCATTGCAGAATCTCCACAGCAACCTTCTTCACTACCAAGAATACCAAAACTTACACCTGCAGCCTGTAAAATCTTCGCAAAGGCGATAGAAATTTTCTTGCCACGATCATCAAACGAACCGGAGCATCCAACATAGAAAAGATATTCCACATTGGGATCTTCGGCCAGTGTTTTAATACCCAGCTCCTTGGCCCAATCGCCACGCAAATGTGCTCCGATGCCCCAGGGGTTGGAATTGTTTTCCATATTTTTACAGGTCAACTGCAATTCCGGCGCAAAGTCGGCGTCAGTCAGAACTTTGTACTGCCGCATATTGACAATTTTGGGAACATGTTCGATTGAGGCTGAGCAGTGTTCCATGCAATACATGCAATTGGTGCATGCCCACAGTTCATGCAGATCAACTACCTCACCTGCCAAAAGTTTTTCGGCAGGCGCTTCTGCTCCCTCAACGGCTGCCTTGGCCTTGGCTTTAATCGCCTCAGGCGCTTTTTCCAGCCAATACGTTTTAAGATCCTGAACCATCTTCTTGGGTGACAGGGGCTTGCCGGAAAGATAAGCCGGACAACCATCCTGACATCGGCCGCAACGCGTGCAGGCATCGGCATCAAAGATTTGTTTCCAGGTAAAATCGCTAAGCTTGCCTGCGCCAAATGATTCCGCATTTTCAAAATCGCGAATCGGCTCCAAAGAACCTGCCGGTTTCAGATCAGAAAAGAAGTGATTTGCGGATGTCGTAATTATGTGCAGAAGGCGCGAATAGGGAATGTAAGCGATAAAAGTCAAGGCGATAAATGTATGTGTCCACCAGCTTATCTTGTGCAGCAGCTTGGCGGTATTAACATCCATGCCGGTATAGGCAAGCGAAAGTGTCCAGCCGACAAACGACCACTTTTCCCAAACAGGGCTTCCTGTGCCGTAAATACGCAATGATTCAATGATAAATCCGGTGATGATGATACCGGCGATAAGCAAAAGGGCAATCGCGTCATCGGCAGTATTGTCAGGTACTCCCTTGTAGCCGAGGCGATCAGGCTTTTGCACATAGCGGCGAAAAAGTGCCATTAGTACGCCGAGAAGCACACTCAGGCCAAATACTTCCATCAGGAAGGAAAAGCCCAGGTAAAAATTCCCGCGTAGAAATGACCAGTTAAACAATGGTTCTGTTATGTGGAATTCGCCTGCATCAAAAATAGCGCCAAACAACAAAACAAAAAAACCAAAAAAGATCATTCCGTGCATAATTCCGGGATAGGGATCTCTCCAGGTTTTTATCTGCAATAATCCGTTTTTGATCAGTAGCCAAATCCGCTGACCGATGTTATCCCAGCGGACTTCCGGTTTGCCCAGAGACTTCCACATTTGCCAGCGCCGCCAGACACCGTATGCAAATATCGCCATCGCCACGCCGGTGAACGCAAAGAGGAGCAGCTCAAAGCTTTGAGCATTCCAAAATACTTCACGTCCTTCGTTACCTATTCCTATTGGGTTAATATTTTCCATGAATCCTCCGAAAATTAATATTTAAACTAAGGCTGAAGACTGAAGGCTGAAGGTAAAAATTATATACCCTTCAGTCTAACAACCTTCAGCCTGTCTTCGTTCCTTCAGCCTCGTGTGACCTCGCGTCACCTTCAGGTGATCAGGTTATCAGCCTAGACGCCCCGGCATTCGCCGGGCTTCGCTTCAGCCTATTTTATTACGCCATCATTTTTTTGCAGACAGCGGTTAATTCGGGAACAACCTTGAAAAGATCATCCACAACACCGTAATCAGCCTTGGTAAATATGGGGGCTTCCGCGTCTTTATTTATGGCTACGATACACTTGGATGAGCTCATCCCGGCCAGATGCTGAATCGCACCGGAAATACCACAGGCGATGTACAGATTCGGAGAGACAACCTTTCCGGTCTGTCCAACCTGATCTTTTTGCTGACGCCAGCCGGCATCCACTGCCGCGCGAGACGCACCAACCGTGCCTTTGAGCACATCGGCCAGCTCTTCGAGGATCGGGAAACCTTCGGGGCCCTTCATGCCGCGACCGCCTGAGACAATAACATTAGCTTCCGTCAAATCCACTTTGCCACTGGTATCCTTCTGCACTTCCAGAACCTTACTTTTGATTGACGCTGCATCAACTGCCGCGTCCACTTTAACCACCGTTCCGGCTTTTGCGTTTTCTACCGCGGGAAAAACATTAGGACGCAAAGTAGCCATCGCCGGATTACTGCTTGTTACTATCTCGCCAAAACATTTCCCGGCATACATAGGTCTTACTGCCAAAAGTTTGCCATCGGCAATTTTGACATCCGTGCAATCCGTGGCAAGGCCCGTGGCCAATTTCGCGGCAACGCGCGAAGCCAGATCTTTTCCCTGAACCGACGCGCCCAAAAGCAGAATTGCCGGATCGTTTTCTTTAACAACTTTTGCCACGACAGCGGCGTGAGCCTCTGTAATATATGGTTCCATCGCCGGGCTATCCCCGACAAAAACTTTATCTACACCATATTTGCCCAACTGCGCGGCCAAACTCTCTATACCTGAACCAAGCAGGATGGCGCTTACTTCACTACCGGACTGGTCTGCAAGCTTGCGTGCTGTGGCTGCCAGTTCCAGGCTTATTTTTCGCAGCGCGCCGTCGCGCTGTTCTGCAACTATCATTACACCTTTTGCCATTTTTCAAATCCTCCGCTTATTAATTAGACCAAGTTGCTTTCAACCATTTAGGCATGAACCATCGAAAGCTTACTTGGTATGATACCAAGGCAATCAATTTATTAATGTTTGATTGCGCATCGGTATTAAATAGCTTTTGCTTCTTCCCGCAGTAACTTTCCTAGTTCCGCCGCCTTTATCGCCGGATCATCTCCACAGATAATTTTTCCGGGAGGCCTTGCCGGTGGCGGAATGGTTTTAGCTACTTTAGCTTTTGCTTCTGTGGCAATGCCCAGAGCTGCCGCGTTCTTCACATCAACCGGTTTCTTTTTCGCCTTCATGATACCGGGAAGCGACGCATAACGTGGTTCATTAAGCCCTTTTTGAGCTGTAATCACACAGGGCAAACTTGTCTCCACTAAAAGTTGGGCGCCCTCAATCGGCCGAATAACTTTGACGGAAGTGCCCGCAAAATCAACCTTGGTAACCAGAGTCAGCTGAGGCAAATTCAGCGCTTCAGCAATCATAGCGCCAACCTGGCCTGCATCATCATCAATTGCGCGTTGACCGCAGAAAATAATATCGTGCGGCAAGGTCTTGATTACCGCGGCCAGAGCGTTACCCACAACAAAAGCGTCGGCATTATCAAAAGCGGGATCGCAGATATGCACACCTTTATCCGCGCCCATGGCCAGAGCTGTGCGAATGGTTTCCATAGCCCTTGCCGGGCCCAGAGAAACAACCGTTACTTCACCGCCATTTTTTTCTTTCAGTTTCAATGCTTCTTCCACGCCATATTCATCATAAGGATTCATTACCCATTTGATTTGGCCTTCTTCGATTCCCGAACCATCAGCTTTCACCTTGATCTGTGCTTCTGTATCCGGTACTTGTTTCACGCATGCAATAATATTCACTGTTTGAAACCTCCTTCTCCTGCGCGCTTTTCTGTTTTTAGTAAAACGCACATTCTAATTTTTAATGTTTTAAAAAAACCCGATTCTCCTTTTTGCTGGGGAGAATCGGGTTTATATAATTACAATCTGTTTTTGACGATGTCATCAACAACTGATGGATCGGCAAGCGTGCTGATATCACCAAGGTTGCTCACGTCATTTGCCGAGACTTTCTTCAAAATCCTTCTCATAATCTTGCCGCTGCGTGTTTTGGGAAGACCATCCGCCCACTGAATCTTATCCGGGGTGGCGATGGGGCCGATGACTGTGCGAACATGAGCAATCAGCTCTTTCTTCAGATCGTCGGATTTCGCAATACCTGTCTTCAGTGTAACAAAAGCGTAAATTCCCTGACCTTTGATGTCATGCGGCATGCCGACAACTGCTGCTTCAGCAACTGCCTTATGGGCAACCAGAGCGCTTTCGACTTCGGCTGTTCCCATGCGGTGACCGGAAACATTGATAACATCATCAATACGGCCGGTAATCTGATAGTAACCGTCTTTATCGCGACGGCAACCGTCACCTGTTACATAGTAGCCGGGGAACTGTTCAAAATAGGTTTCCTGGAAGCGTTTGGGATCGCCATAGACCCCCCGCATGATACCGGGCCATGGTACTTTGATGCACAGTGCGCCACTGGCGACTGTATCTTTGAATTCTTTTCCTTCGTCATCAACCAATACCGGCTGTACACCGAAGAAGGGCAAAGTAGCCATACCGGGTTTGATATCGATTGCGCCGGGAAGCGGGGTGATCAGGATGCCGCCTGTTTCTGTCTGCCACCAGGTATCCACGATCGGGCATTCACCACGGCCAATCAAATTATAATACCAGTTCCACGCTTCGGGGTTGATCGGCTCGCCGACGGTACCCAAAGTCTGCAGACTGGAGATGTTGCATTTCTTCACGAAATCATCGCCTTCTTTGGCAATCGCGCGGATTGCAGTCGGAGCGGTGTAGAAAATGTTGACTTTGTATTTTTCTACGACCTGCCAGAAGCGGCTGTACGTCGGATAGTTGGGAACGCCTTCAAACATGACCGATGTTGCGCCGTTGCACAGAGGCCCGTAAAGAATGTATGTGTGACCGGTAACCCAGCCCAAATCAGCCGTGCACCAGTAAATATCACCATCATGATAATCGAAAACGATTTTATGCGTGTAAGCGCCATAAACAAGATAACCACCCGTGGTATGCATAACGCCTTTGGGCTGTCCGGTGGAGCCTGATGTATAAAGGATGAACAGAGGATCTTCAGCATCCATCCATTCCGGTTCGCACTTGGCGTCGGCTTTGGCCATTTCTTCATGCCACCACTTGTCACGACCTGCAGTCATATCGCACTTAATCTTGTCGCCGACTCTCTTTACAACAACAACAGCCTTGACAGACGGACACTGGGTTAACGCTTCATCCGCTATTGTTTTCGCAGGAACTGCTTTGTTGCCGCGGAAGGTGCCATCGCAAACAACCAGCACTTTAGCTTCACCGTTGACAATTCTGTCACGCAAAGCGTCCGCGCTGAATCCGCCGAAAACGATGCAATGAACAGCGCCGATGCGGGAACAAGCCAGGGCAGCAATGCCCAACTCGGGAACCATCGGCATATAAAGAACAACCCTGTCGCCCTTCTTCACGCCCTGGGCCTTCAGAACATTGGCAAACTTGCAGACTTCTTCATGCAGCATTTTGTAGGTAATTGCTTTTTCTTCGCCCGGCTCGTTGCCTTCCCACTGAATTGCTACCTGATTGCCGCGTTTTTCGAGGTGTCTGTCCAGACAGTTGTAAGAGACATTCAATTTGCCGCCTTCAAAAAATTTCACATAAATCGGACCTTTTTTAATGTCAAAGTTATAGTCCATTACTTTGTCCCATTTCTTGAACCAAGTCACCTGCTGCTCGGCAATTTCTGCCCAGAATTTGTCCGGTTCCTCTACTGATCGTTTCCACAACTTGTCATAAGCGTCTCTACCGCTTATCCAAGCCTTCTTTTTCGCCGCTACCGGAATTGGATATATTTCCTTTAATTGAACTTTTGCATCTGCCATGTACTGCTACCTCCTTAATTTAATTTTAGAATTTGAAGCGTTCCAATAACGCTTTAATACTTCGTAATTACATCTCCGAGATCATCCGGATTTCCAAACAAGGGTCACAATTTGACCGAAAGTCAGACTTTCCACGGGGATTTCACCTACCCCAATATAACCTTCGTGTCAAGAAATATTTGAAGGCGGAAAAGACTGAAGGAAAGAAGGCTGAAGGCCGAAGAAGGGACTGTTACCATGTGGGGACCATTGTCCTGAAAGCGGCGCGTTCGGGGAGCATTCCCTACAACCTTGTACCATCGCTTTACAAATTGTATCTTATCGTGGTGTGTTGCTATTGACACGTTGCTTTATTTTAGAGCTCAATGTAGTGGTAATTTTTTCACAGGTATTTATAATTAATCGTGTAGGGTAAATGAAGCAAAGCGCATCCACCGATAAAAATGAGATGGTGGAACCGCGCCGCTTGTTCCACCCTACACAATTAATTCACAGTTGTCTTTCTTACCCGGGTTATGCGTCGGTTATTTTCTATTGGCATAAGGATTGCTAATACGTCGAAGTATGCTAACATTGGCCATGGCTAAATGCCCAAAATTTATTTTCAGAAACATCTTGACAATAATTTTAGCCAGTGCTAGTTTCGCACCAATTATACCTTGGGTTGGGTATGCTTCAAAAACATGAGCGACTCAAGGTATGAGCGTAGGGGTTGCCTTTTAAAAATGCCCGTTTTTAGAAGGCGGAAGATGGAAACTCTTAAATTAATTCCTAAGGAGGAAAAAATGAAGAGATTTTGGTTAGTAATGCTGTCGCTGGGATTAGTCCTGGCCTTCAGCGCATCGGCAATGGCTGTCGATGTAAAGTTTAGCGGCTCGTATTACGCAGCCGGAATGTATCTGGACAAAACATCGTTGAGAAACACAAATGATGGATCAGACAATGTCAGCACAGCCTTTTATTTTCAGAGACTGCGCGTCCAGACTGATTTTATCGTTTCTCCGGGCCTGAAGCTGGTTACCCGCTTCGACGCCATGGAAAGAGTCTGGGGAGCAGCAAGAACCACCCCAGCAACGGCGACATCTGCTACTACTGCAGGGGGCGGTGATTCGAAGGGAACTACCGCGGAAAGTGAGAATATTGCGTTTGACGTAGCCTACGTTCAGTGGCAATCACCGATCGGCTTCGTAATGGTTGGTTATATTCCCGACGGCAAATGGGGCACCGTATTTGGCGATAACGACTCGTCAATTGCCAAAATACAGTTTGTCACTCAGGTGGGCCCTGTAATGATGTCCCTTTACACAGCCAAGTCTGAAGATAACAGCTCAACCGCAAAAGTAGCAAGTACTCGTACCGATTTAGATTATGACAAGTATGTAGCGACTATTACTTACACTGTCAATAAAGATATCGCCGTCGGTTTGCTCGGTTTATTCTATAACTCAAAACAGTATAAACAATCTGGTGCCGTTGGTCTTTCTACCTACGCACCGACCTTCTCGGACGCCGCCGCTTCATCAAAGATTTACGGCTTGAATCCTTATGCCAAAGCCAAATTCGGGCCGGTCGCAGTCGAAGCGGAAGCCCTTTACGTCTTTGGTAAATCGAGTTATGAAGATACGGCTATCAGCCGTGATGTAACTTTGGGAATGTTAAACGCTTATGCTAGCGCGACGGTTGATTTAGGGATGTTTTATTTTGGCGGTACTGTTGCGTACTTGAGCGGTGATGATCCTAGTACAACGGATAAATGGGAAGGCGGCCAGGTTGGCGGCGGTTGGGATTGGAATCCCACCCTGATTTTGTTCAATCATGATCGTACTTGGTGGGCAGGTCCCCTGAAAGGTTATAATTCCGCGTATGCTGGTGCTCAGTCTGGTGGAGACAGCCAAAGCGGACTCTTTGGAGCAGCGGGAATGGTTAATGCGTGGTTTGGCCAGGGTGTGATCGGCGTACGCCCGATTCCCGATTTGGATATCAATGCGTCTCTTTCTTACGCAGCAGCCGACCAGAAGCCGGCAGCAATTGTAGGCTTTACTACGAGTGATCCTCGCTACCTCAACGCAGCATACGGTTGGGAAGTTGACATTACCGGTACTTACAAAATCACCAATAACCTCTCCTATATGCTGGGTGTTGGTTACCTCTTTACCGGTGATTATTTCAAAGGTACCAGCAATGATAACTCCGTTAGAAACGACTACCTGTTGATTAACAAGCTGACTTTAACCTTCTAAAAGAAGGCTGAAGGCCGAAGCCTATTAGGCTGAAGGCAAAGCAGTTAGTACAATTATAATTATCCCCGGGAGTGTGGGCAACTTCCGGGGATTTTTAGTGAAACTCCAATTTCGAAAGCGCAGCGCAACGAAATTGGCTAGTTGAACTATCCCGCGAAGCGGCGGTAGTGAGTCCCAAGTTTTAGAAGCGAAGCGCACTGAAACTTGTTAGACGAACTATCCCGCGAAGCGGCGGTAGTGAGATTCCAAGTTTTAGAAGCGAAGATAAGCGGCACGTTAGGGGACCGTGCGATATAATCTTCAGCCTACCCCCCGGCATTCGCCGGGCTTCGCTTCAGCCTTATTCTCTCCCTGTCATTGAAAAATCTTGACAAGCTCTTTAGCCGATGATAGCTAATTAATAATTATCTAAATTATCAGGGAGGGGAAAATGAAGAGATTATGGTTAGTAATGCTGTCGCTGACTCTTGTCCTGGCTTTCAGCACACAGGCTTTCGCCGTCGATGTAAAGTTTAGCGGCTCGTTTTACGCAGCCGGAATGTATCTGGACAAAACAAGTTTGAGAAACACGGCTGATGGATCAGACAATGTCAGCACAGCCTTTTACTATCAGAGACTGCGTGTCCAGACGGACTTCATCGTTTCTCCGGGCCTTTCGCTTATCACCCGTATTGACGCCATGGAAAGGGCATGGGGCGCACCCAGATCAACTGCAGTAACAGCGCTGGATAGTCAATCGGCAGGCACAACAGCGGAAAATGAAAACATCGCCTTTGATTGGGTGTATATCAACTATGAATCCCCCATTGGCACTTTCCGTGCAGGTTACATGAACGATAGCGCCTGGGGAACTGCATTTATGGATTCATCATTACCTCGTGGCAAAGTCGCCTGGAGTAACACAACCGGCCCCTGGTACTATACCCTGCAAATCGTCAAGTTGACCGATAACAGCTATACGGCAAAAAATCCGACGATAACAACAACCGATGCCGATTCCGATAAATATGTGGCGGCAGTAAGATATACCTGGAAGAACGGCCAAGCAGGTATCCTGGGAGGTATCGGCCGCGACGCTTCCCCAAGACCGGCCAGCAAATACTCCACTTTATTTTATACTCTGCAACCTTACGCTATCGCTCAGATTGGGCCGGTTAAAGTTCAGGCGGAAATTGACTATTTCTGGGGTAACTTGAAAAGAATGGAAGACGGTACCACAGATACAAAGTTGGATGATTTGGCATTCTTTGTTGATGTGTTGGGTGATTTCGGCATGTTTTACGCGGGCGCAACAATTGCTTATATTTCAGGCGATGATCCTAATACAACGGATAAGACTGAAGGATTAAAGGGTCTGGTTGACGGCGGCAGGGATTGGAATCCCTGCCTGATCATGTTCAATTATGATCGCACATACTGGAGCGGCTCTCTTACCGGATACGACAGCACCAATCTTGACGGTGCTATGTTTAATGCCTGGTTTGGTCAAATCAGGGGCGGCATCAGACCGATTGCTGCTTTAGATATTATGGCTTCTATTTCTTACGCCACAGCAGACAAGAAACCGGCAGGTGTTATCAACTCTACCTATGGTTATGAGCTTGACATTACCAGCACTTACAAAATCACTAATAATCTTTCATATATGATGGGCTTAGGTTATCTCTTCACCGGTGATTACTTCAAAGGTGCCAACAATGCTAATGCGGTCAGAGACAACTACATGCTGATTAACAAACTGACGCTGACATTTTAAAAGAAGACTGAAGGCTGAAGACTGAAGGTAAATAGAATAAAAATCCCCGAAAGATCTATCTTTCGGGGATTTCTTTATGCCTTTTGACTAAAATTGTGATAGGTAAAATTCAATTGCCTATGCTTGTCCTCCGCTGGCGGAGGTGTCACACAGTGACGGAGGTGGAAAACGAAATGCGGACTGTAACTTCTCTGAACATTACGAATGCCAAAACGTCCACCCCCACCCCCCGCCGGCGGGGGACACAAAAACTGAAAAGGATCAACTACTATTCATAAAATTTTTGGAAATACATCAGGCTTAGGCGCAGCGCAAATCAGGCAGATTGAGCGCCTGGGTGACAAACGCATCCCGCCAGAAAATATTATCAGCCATGATTTGGCACGGCAATTATCATTACTATCTCGCGATATAAATCGCCAAATAGGACTCCTGATCAGCCGCCGGGGTGAAATAAACACGATAATTATCGGCGATGCCAAAAGTATTTTAATACCTTCCCTTGATGGTTTCCGCTCGTCATCCCAACGATTCAAAGGGTTGCGGCTGATTCATACTCACCTCAACAATGAAGAATTGTCCGATGAAGATTTAACCGATTTATCACACCTTCGACTCGACCTTATCGGCGCTTTAGAGGTTCGGCAAGACGGTTCTCCGGGAAAGCTGCAATTTGCGCATCTTGTGCCGGAAAATCCGGCGGGGAATTACTGGCAAATAATGAAGCCAACCGAACCGCATTTGCTGACAATAAACTTTCTTTCTTTTATTGACGCGCTGGAAGATGAATTTACCAAAAAACAAAAAATCCGCAAAATCGATGCGGGAGAAAGAGCCATTCTTTTACGCGTGGAGAAAAATCCGCTGGCCGACGCGCAAGGCTCGCTGGACGAACTTACGCAACTGTCACGCACCTGCGGCGTGGAAGTATTTGACGCGCAAATCCAATACCGCCCGCAGCCTGACCCCAAATTTATGGCAGGCCGTGGCAAGCTTTCTGCAATCAGCCTGCGGGCGACACAAATTGGGGCGAATCTGCTGATCTTTGATCATGAACTAACTCCCGCGCAAATGCGCTCGATTAGCGACTTTACCGGATTAAAAATCCTTGACCGTACCCAGATTATTCTGGATATTTTTGCCCGGCGCGCCCATAGCCGTGACGGGAAAATCCAAGTGGAACTGGCACAGTTGAAATATTTATTGCCCAGACTTGCGCATCGGGACACATCGCTTTCGCGGCTGGCCGGTGGCATTGGCGGTTTGGGACCGGGAGAGACAAAATTGGAGATTGACCGCCGCCGTATTCGCGATCGTATTTCGCGCCTGGAAAAAGACCTCAAGGCGATCACTAAATCGCGGCGGGAGAAGCGCGGCAAAAGACAGAGATCAGGCCTGCCGGTTATTTCGATTGTCGGTTACACTAACGCGGGAAAATCCACGCTGATTAATACTCTCACTTCAAGCGCCGTTTGGGTCGAGGATAAACTCTTTGCCACGCTGGATACAAAAAGCGCCCGTCTGCGCTTTCCCCGCGATACGGAGGCCATCATCACCGATACGGTTGGCTTTATCCGGAATCTGCCAAAAGAACTTTTCAGCGCTTTTCGTGCGACTCTCGATGAGCTCCAAGAAGCGGATATGCTTTTGCATGTAATTGATATCAGCAATAATCAATTTGAAGACCAGATAGCCGCAGTGGAAAAGATATTAGAGGAGCTGGAAATAAATAACAAGCCGACAATTCGAGTTTTCAACAAGGCAGACCGTTTCCCCGATAAAGATTTGCTTAAAATATTGAGTGCTCGTTTTGATGCCATTGCCATTTCCGCGCTGGACAAAACGACACTTTTTGCGCTATTAGAAAAGATAGAGGATTGCGTACTTTAAAAATCCACCCCTAGCCCTCCACGCAATCGCCGGACAATGCTGCTGGTGGGGATATGGGAAATTAACAGGAAGGAAAATGAAAATGAAACTGCTGCGCATAATTATAATTACTGCGGCTGTGTTTATTTCAACAAACTTATTTGCCGCGGAACAACTTCTCACCATTGTGCATACCAATGATTTACATTCACATGTGCAGGGCTTTTCACCAGAAATTGACTATAAGCCTGAGAGCATCAATGCCGATAAGACTGTCGGTGGCTGGTCACGCATCGCCACGGTAATTAAAAATACAAAAAAGGAAAGAAATAATCCTGTCTTGATTTTGGATGCGGGGGATTTTTCCATGGGCTCGCTTTTTCACACGCTGGCACGCGAGGAGGCTTTTGAATTGCGCCTGCTGAAAATGATGGGCTATGATGCCATTACTCTGGGCAACCACGAATTTGATTTGAAGCCGGATGGACTGGCGCGGACTCTTAAAGCAGCGAAAGCTAATGGGGGAATGCCACAAATAGTATTTGCCAGCACCATCTTTGATAAAAAAGGCCATGCCAATGATTCTCTAGCGGAAGCCTTTCGCCAAGTTGATGTAAAAAATTATACCGTGCTTGTCCGTGACGGTGTTAAAATCGGCATTTTCGGCATTATGGGCAAGGATGCCGCCGCTGTTGCCCCCTTTGCTGCTCCGGTAACCTTTCGAGATCCGATTGAAGTTTCCCTCGAAATTGTCAACATCCTGCGGGAAAAGGAAAAAGTTGATATTGTCATCTGTCTTTCCCATGGCGGACTTAACGACAACTCTAATAAATCTGAAGATGAAATACTTGCCCGCAAAGTAAAAGGGATTGATGTAATTATCAGCGGCCACACTCATACCCTGCATAAAACCCCGATCCAAATCGGGAGCACTATAATTGTCCATGCCTGGGCTTATGGAAAACATGTGGGCGTTCTGGACATATCCCTCGACAACCGAAAGTTGACTTTGAAGAGCTACAAAACCGTGGCCATAAACAGCGCCATCAAGGGAGACGCGGCAATTCAGCAGACAATCGAGGGGTTCAAGCAAAAAATTAATAAGGAATTTCTGGCAGGCTTCGGCTTAAAATATGACCAGACTATCGCACAAACCAACCGGGACTTGATAATTGATACTAGCGAATCACCCTTGGGTAATATGATTACTGATTCCATGCGCTGGTATATAAATAAATATGACGCGGACATTAATGATCCGTCAAGCCTGGTTGCCGTTGCTCTGGAATCTAATGGCGTTATCCGGGATAGTTTGCTTATGGGCAAAACCGGCAAAATTACGGTAGGTGATTTATTTCGCACCATCCCCTTGGGCATTGGCACCGATGATACAATGGGCTACCCGCTGATTACTTTCTACCTTTACGGCTATGAAATAAAAAGAACTCTGGAAATTTTAACAAGCGTTGAGCCGCTTAAGGGCAGCAGTTTCTTTCTGCAAATCTCCGGGTTGCGTTTGACTTACAACCCGAAGCGCGTAATTTTCGACCGCGTGACTTCTATCGAAATGGGTTCAGAAGAGGAAGGATACAAACCGCTTAACTACAGCAAATCAAACCGTAAGCTCTATCGGGTTGCCGCCAATATCTATAACGCGACTTTTCTGAAAGCAGTCGGCAGTTATACTAATCATCTACTTGACATTTTCCCTAAAGACAAAAAAGGAAATCCTATAAAAAAACTCAGCAATCTCCGGGTTGATGCCAATAAATCCAAGTCAGGCATTCAAGAACTTAAGCAGTGGCAGGTAGTGATGGAGTACGTCCAATCATTTAAAGAGACGGATGATCCAGGTGTGGCCAACTTGCCTGAAAAATACAAAGTCAAGCTCGGACGCATTGTGGCCAAACCGAGCTGGAACCCTGCACGTATCCTCTCCCACCCTGGTCTTCCAACTATTCTAGCCCTTGGATTTATTGGATTTATTTTCTGTGGAATACTTGTCATCATTATCCTGATTAAGTCAGGGAAAAAGAGAAGAAAACGGAGAAAGTCGAGTGTGACTTTATAAAAAACGGCTGAAGGGGTTTAAGCCTTCAGTCTTCAGCCTATTTCACCCACAATCCTCTCCGCATATCTGGCAGCAGCACCCATATTGGCGGCGACAACGGCTTTGCCTCTAGCGCCTCTTGCTTCCAGATCTTCAGGATGCTCCAAAGCCTGAAGAATTCCCTGCAGTAGTTCCTGTTCGTTTTTTATGGTCACACCGCAACCGACCTCTTCCAACAACGCTTTTTCTTCGCTGAAATCTTCCATTGACGGGCCATAAAAAATCACCTTGCCCCAGGCAGCTGCCTCTAAAATATTTTGCCCTCCTTTAGGAACAAGGCTGCCACCGCAATAGACAATTGTCGCCAAAGAATAAATCTTAAAGAGCTCGCCGATTATGTCAACAATAACAGTGCGCTCTTCCTTGCGAATTTTACCGGTATTTATTTCAGACATATTAATAACATCAGGCAATCCGACTGATTGCAGGAGTTCCCTAATCGCCGCGGTTCTTTCCACGTGTCGCGGAACGATAATCAATTTAAAATCAGGATGATGCTTTAACAGTTGCTGATATGCCCGAATAACTATTTGGTCTTCACCCGGATGGGTACTGCCGGCAACAAAAAATCTCTCGCCTGCCCGTACATTAATCCGACATGCAATTTCTTCCTGCAAGGCAGGAGATGCCATTGCAGCAAGCGCGTCATACTTGGCGTTTCCCAACACTTGAGTGCGGTCTTTGGCCATACCAATGTTTTTTATCCTTACCGCGTCAACCTCCGCGATCATTCCGGCAACGCGGAGATCAGCAAGCACCTTTTTCCAGAAACACCTTGTCCGCCGGTATTTATGATAAGAACGCGGTGAAAGCCTCCCGTTAACCATCATTGTTTTAACTGAGTTTAATTTACAGGCCTTAAGGAAATTGGGCCATAGCTCTGTTTCCACCATGACAAAAACATCCGGCTTTGCCAATCGAATAATTTTACGCACAACACACGGAATATCCAGAGGGAAATAGATGAGAGCATCGGCACCTTTAACCAACTGCTGTGCCATTTGCTGGCCTGTTTCCGTGCTTGTGGAAAAGATTATTATAATTTCCGGCCTTTTCAATTTCAGCGAAGCCACAATCGGCGCGGCAGCGGTAACCTCTCCTACCGAGACGGCATGTATCCAGAGACGCGGCCCAGCCGCTAAATTTGTCAGAATTTGCGTCTGCCTTCCTCCTAGTTTCTGGATAAAGCTTTTGCGATATTTACCCGTAAAAGCCATTTTCAGCAGGAAATATGGCAAGATAAAAAAACCGGCCACAAACAAAATTGTATTATATAAAATATACATGATGTATCTTTTGTTTTTACCCCACACCTAAAAAAAAGAATTAAGGTGTTCTAAAATATCATTTAAATATTCACCGGATACTCGATCAGCGCACTTTGCATGGCGCGAAGAATAGTCCACGGATTTTATTTGTTCCAACATTACAAAGCCGGCAACTTTTTTACATCCCTTTAATTCAATATGCAGCGGATAATCTTTTTTGGGGGAAGTGATTGGACAAACTATAGCGAAACCGGTTAAGCGATTAAAGTCATCTTTGCTGACTACCAATGCCGACCGATGACCGGCTTGCTCGTGACCTTTTTGCGGAGTGAAATCAATCCAAATAATGTCGCCTTGTTTTGGAATATACACTACCACACCTCACGTCCTTTGGGCCCATCCCAAAATTCTTCCGGCTTTTCCTCGGCATAGCCGGAAAATAAGGTCTTCAAATCATATTTTTTAGGTTTTTGAATGATGATCCTGTTTCTATCAGCAATTAATTCCACCGATTCGTTAATCTGAATACCCATCATATCAATTAATTTTTTGGGTAGTCTGATTCCTTGACTGCCGCCCCAACTTTGAACTTTGGTATACATAGCCACACCTCCATAAAAAGTATATACATATATAGACATGTGGTCAAGGAAAAGAATTGAAGAAGGCTGAAGGCTGTTAGACTGAAGAAATTGTAGGGACTGTTCCCCCCGGCATGCGCCGGGCAGGCTGAACAGTCCGAAAGAAAGACGGCGCGTTCGGGAACAGCGCCCTACATTATTGTCTTCCACCCCCTTAATCCCCCGCCAGCGGGGGACAGCCTTCTTTTTTCTCTTTCCTTCAGCCTACAACCTAAACCCCTTCAGCCTTATTCAGATTGACACCAAGAAAACTTTAGTATAATTACAAATCAAAAAGGAGTAAATTTTGATGGTACTGATTGCCCCATCCATACTCTCTGCTGATGGCAGCAGACTTCATGAAGAAATTGCTGCCGTGGAAAAGGCGGGAGCCGACTGGATTCATATTGATGTTATGGATGGTCACTTTGTGCCTAATATCACCATGGGGCCGGCAATAATCTCAGCCTTGAGAAAAACAACAAAGCTGCCCTTTGATGTGCATTTGATGATTGAAAATCCTGAAAACTACATTGAATCTTTTGCGGCAGCCGGCGCTGATATTATTACTGTGCACGTGGAAGCTGCCAATCATCTTCACCGGACAATCGATATTATTAAAAAAGCTGGGAAGAAAGCTGGCGTGTCTTTAAATCCAGCAACGCCCTTAACTCAAATCGAAGAAATTCTTACTGACATCGATCTGTTGCTGATTATGACGGTCAATCCCGGATTCGGCGGCCAGCAATTCATTGAAACTACTTTGCCGAAAATCAGCAACGCAAGGCAGATATTAAACGCTTTGTCCAATAAACCGCTTTTGGAAGTAGATGGCGGGGTAAATTTGAAAAATATTGCCGACATCGCCAGGGCGGGTGCTGATGTCCTTGTGGCTGGTGCATCAATCTTCGGCACCGGTGATTATGACCAAACAATTTCCGCGCTGAAAACCACCGCCAATAATAGTTTATACACCGGGTTGTGCGCCGCCAAGGACTAATCAGCGCTTTTGCGCTGCACCTAAAGTAATCTTCAACGCGCTATGAGCTTCTGCGTAATCAGGTTTCAAATAAATTGCCGTGCGTAGATTGGCTATAGCTTCATTTAAATTACCGGTATTCGCAAGAGCTACACCCAAATTAAAATAGATTGCCGGGTCATTAGGGTCTATTCTCAGGGCCTGACGGAAATGATATAAGGCCTCGTCATGCTTAAACTGTTTTCCTAAAATGACACCTAAATTCATGTGCGCGCCAGAATGCTCCGGATTGATGCGCAGAGCTTCTCGATACAGGGTAATAGCCCCCTCAACCTTCCCCTGCTCCCCAAGGGCAACGGCTAAATTTAAATGCGCTCCAAAATTGTATGGATTAATCTTAATTGCCGCAAGATACTGGGCAATAGCTTCCGCTTGATTACCTTGGGCGTCCAAAACAACCCCGAGATTATAACGCGCAAGTTCGTAACCGGGATCAATCCTAATTGCCTCTCTATAATGGGCGATGGCTTCCGCCTGATTACCTTGAGCCGACAAAGTAATTCCAAGACAAGTATGGGCAACAACGTTATCTTTAGTTACCTCCAGCGCGTGGTTAAAAAGAGTGGTGCCGTTTTTCCAGTAGCCGCACTGCCGCCACGTCAAAAATGTTAGGACGGCAAGAATAATAGCGGCAGGTATTATAATTATATTACGCAGTTTCTCTTTTGGTAATAAATAAGTAACACCCCACGTCAGCATAATGGCGATGCCTATGGAGGATAAGTAAGAATAGCGATCAGCCATGGACTGGCCACCTGCTTGCATTAATCCGATTACAGGAAACAAAACGCCCAAATACCAAAGCCAGCCAACTACAAGAAAAGGAGCTTTCCTAGCCAGGTAAGCGGCAGCAGTACTGATGCCCAATAATAACAAAGAAGCGCCCAGAACTTGCCACACTGGAAAAGAATTTACATAGGGGTAAAATACAGCCAAATCAACCGGCCAGAAAGTCTTTCCTAAATAGGCAACGTAAGACACAATCGCGTTCATAATACGGTCGGAAAGTGGATTTTGCTGCAGGGAGATCATATAACGATCTTTTTGCAATTGCCTAACAAGCATAACACTCAGAGCTATTGCCAAAAAAAAGAATGGCACTTTTTCCAACAGAAGATTACCAATCAATTGACGACCGCTTGGGGCAGGTGTTGATATCTTTTTATCCACGGAGGATTCTGCTTTTATGTTTTTACTTTTTTTCTTAACCGCTCTTTTATCAATTAATACCGGAGCGCTCTTTGGTGTTAGCACCTTTTGTAAGCGGCCCAGCGGCCAGTAATCAAGCAAAAGCATAACAAAAGGCAGGGTAATCAGCATAGGCTTGGACATCAGTGCCAAGCCAAACAATATCAGACAAA
>Ga0114951_10000879_pt1 | contig 39757 bp, 28 predicted proteins | sample AM7aDNAmetaG_FD_88677 | JGI IMG/M metagenome (GOLD analysis project Ga0114951, IMG submission 88677) | Freshwater microbial communities from Finland to study Microbial Dark Matter (Phase II) - AM7a DNA metaG | ecosystem: Environmental > Aquatic > Freshwater > Lake | place: Finland: Lake Alinen... | reverse complement strand
GGCGGGAGGCTCCGTCGCCCCCTTCGGGGGCTCAGGCATTAATCACCACCGCCCCCCACGACTCGCTTCGCTCGCCGTGGGCTAAAGTCCGACGGCCGCTTCGCGGCCTGACGAATGGAACAGGATGGTTTTAACAGAGCAAAACAGCTTCTAAGCAATGGACTCCTGAGAGGGTGGTTCTTGTTTCTTGATCTTACTGGTGATGCGTTGGTGCCATCCGACGTCGGCCCAGAGGCGCTTGAAATGCGGGTGGGTGAAGTTGGAGGTGCAAATGAACTGATAATGGTGCTTGAGGGCCAAGTCCACGCAGAGGTCGGCGGATTCTTTGATGAACTCCCAGTCAAGCGGGGGAATGTCATCCCAGCCGATGCTCCCCCACCCTTCGGTATTGCCCAGCACCGCCTGATGTGCCCGAGCCATTAGGGCGTACCCGCCCATCTGTTCGTCCATCCACCGAATCAATTCCTGGCGGTTTTCGTTCCAGAGTTGCTTGAGTTCGCCGTAAAGTTTCAGGATTTGCTCGGGCGACAAGTCCTGTACGTCGCCCATTTTGAGGCGGTGGAGGTAAGGTATCTGGCCAAACCAGATATGCGCGTCCAGCACATCCATGGCGGCGATATCGACACAGCGTTCGGGATGGAAAGCATCGGTGTTCGCGGTGATGCTGGTCGTGAAATCATACTGCGGATAACGCTGCCGGAAATGAGTGAGCAGGCGGGTGCAACCCTGGCGGTAGAAGGTCCGCTCGGCATCGGAAATAACTCCGGGCTTGTCGACCTGCATGAATTCCTGTCCGGCGGCAGTCAGGGCAGTCTTGGCGGCATTGGCCGCTCTTGCCGCCTGTTCCCGGAGCCAGTTGAACCCGTGCCACAGCGGATATTCATTGAGCAGATCGATGAACAACGTGTTTTCCAACAGGCGGTTCCCGGCCATGAAATCGATGGTACTCTCCCAGACCTCAATGAAGCCCTCCATGCCCTCAATCGGTGGAAGATTGTCGGCTGAAGACAGGAACCAGGTGGAGAGGGCGACGGTGATGTTGCGTTGCCGGCAGAGGGGGATGAATTCGAGAAGCGCCTCACGGGGATTGACGGTTACTTCGACGTCATTGCCCCAGAGCGCATGGCGACCAGGGGCGCAGCCGCGATAGGTGAATCGGTTCGAGGCATGACCGGCCTGGCTGCGGCCGACCAGATGAGGAAAGACATCCATGCGCACGGCGTTGTAGCCGCGTTCGGCCAGCTCATCGAGCGAGCGCTCCCAATCTTCGAAACCGCCATTGGGGTGGCGCCGCAGGAGCCAGGAGAAGTCCCACATGGCAATGGCAACGGGCCGCTGCAGACGGCGGATGAGGGTGGCTTTGGCTGGGGAGGTCGCCCCGCTCGGAGAGCGGGCGTCCGCCGTCGCACCAGCCGCAGCGGAAGCCGCCAGCGGTTTCTGAACACTGACAGGAAATTTGATTTGCGGAGCCGGATCGGGCATGTCGTTTCAGAGCCTCCTAATGGACCACGGGCGCCCCGATGGGATCGGGTGAGCGGGGGGTGGGGTGGTCAAAAGGGGCGGGGGCGGCGTTGCTTTGCGGAAAGAGCTTTTTCCGTCCCATCCGTTCACTCCTTGCTCCCGTCGTCACGCTACGATGGCAATATAGTGCCGTGCTGAGGCGCTGTCAAACGTTTTCGGCCCTCTCCCGTCTTGCCACGGCACCCCGCTTCACTTAAAATACTGGGACGGTTGCGTCGAGTGTCCGCTTCGTCGAATGAAGGAGGCTTGAGCATGTTGGCACAGAGGAAGCATTTCGCGCTGCTGGGAATTCTCGCATTGCTGGCCGTGGGTCCGATCTGCTGCGGCCAGGAGAAGACGGCCACCCAGGCGAAGCCTGAGACGCCGCCGGCGATGACCGCGCAGGAACGCACGGCGCTGAAGCAGGAAGTGGCCAAACTGAACGAGCAGTGCAAGCCGTTCACGGACCTGTTCATCAAGACCACCGAGATGGTGCTCCCCTCCGTCGTCAGCGTGTCGACGGTTCGCACCATCGAGATGCAGCAGCAGGAGAACCCGTTCGAGCGGTTCTTCGGCCCGAACGCCAACCCGTTCGAGAGTCCTTTCGATAACCGCCAGCCGCGGCAGCGCACGCCGCAGCAGCCGCGCGAGTACCGCGCGCCGGGCCTGGGGAGCGGATTCGTGGTGGACGCCGTCCAGGGGTACATCGTGACGAACTACCACGTCGTGCGCGATGTCAAGGCGCCGGACATTACGGTGACGTTCTCGGACGGGCGCGAGTTGCCGGTCGAGAAGGTGCTTTTTGACACGCGGACCGACATCGCCGTGCTGAAGGTCAAGCCGGACGGCAAACTGGTCGCCCTGGAGTGGGCCGACGGCACCCCGCCGAAGCGCGGCCAGTGGGTGCTGGCGATCGGCAGCCCGATGGGGTTCGGCAGCACCGTGACCAGCGGCATCATCAGCGCCCCGAGCACGCGGGAGCGCATTTTCGGCCAGCGCGGCATGGAGAGCCTGCACGCCAATCAGGACCCGTTCGCTGTCGAGGATTACATCCAGACCGACGCGGCCATCAACCCCGGCAACAGCGGCGGGCCGCTGGTGGACATGGAGGGGAAGGTGCTGGGCCTCAATACGCTGATCGTCAGCTCCACGCAATCCAACGCCGGGCTGGGCTTCGCGGTGCCGACGCGGCTGGCGCGCCCGGTGGCTGAAAAGCTCATCTCCTCGGGCAAGGTGGTTCGCGGCTACCTCGGCATCTCGATCATCACGCCGAAGCAGATCGACGATACCGCCGCCCAGCAACTCTTCAATATGAAGACGGCAAAAGAGGTGTTCGACAAGTTCAAGCTGACCGCGGAGGACCGCGGGGTGCTTGTCGGCGGGGTGCAGCCCAACGGGCCGGCCGAGAAGGCGGGCGTGACGCAGGGCGACCTGATCCTCTCCGTCGGAGACGTGCGCACGGAGGATGTGGAGACTCTGCGCTCCACCGTTTCCAGTCTGCCCCCGGGCGGAAAGACGACGCTGGCGCTGCGGCGCTTGGGAGAGAATAAGAAGGTCGACGTGACCATCGCCGAGCAGCCGTCGGGCGAGCTGGCCATGGCCGGCGGCGCCGACACGGCGACGAGCGAGGCGCTGGGGCTGGCCGTCCAGACGCTCACGCCGGAACTGGCGGAGAACCTCGGTTTCCAGGCGGACGTCCACGGCGTGATCGTGGTGGACCTCGAGCGCGGCGGCCCAGCGGAGCGCGCGGGCATCGTGCGCAATGATGTGCTCCTCGAGGTGAACCGCAAGGCGATCAGCAATGCCGCGGAGTTCCAGGAGGCGACGAAGGATATCCCGGCGCGCGGCGTGGTGTTCCTGGTGAGCCGCGAGAAGGGGAACCAGTTGATCGTCGTCAAGCCCGCGCCGGAGGAGAAGCAGAAACACTGAGGCCGGGGGCGGAAAGGACCGCAAGGATGGCAGGGACTGCAAGGACAACGGACAATACGGCGCGCCAGCAATGGCGCGCCGTAGCCGTTTTGCGGACACTATGGCCGGCGTTTCGGCGCGGCGAGTTTTTCGATCCGCGTGATGATGGCTTCGACGAGGTGGTCGAGGTTCTCGTCGAAGCTGAAATGGCAGAGCACTTCGGTACACCCCTCGGCGAGCATGACGTTCAGCCCCTTGACCTGAAGCTGGCGGAAATCGGTCCGCACCCCCAGGACGGGTTTGTCCAGCGCGCGCGCGAACCCCACCTCGAAGGCCACGCCGCTGTCCGCGTCGGCGCCATCCAGCAGCGCCAGGAGGATGTCCGCCTCGCGCACGGCTTCCATGCAGTGCTTGTAGACCACTTGCAGGTGGCGGCGGTCGTTGTAGGAGCCGCCTGCGGGGCCTGCGCGGAAATCCTGCGGCAGCACCATCACCGCATGGGGCAGGCGCTCCTGTATGCGGGCCGCGAGACGGCGGTTGTACTGGCGCTCCTGCTGGCTGAATAGCGGCGCGGCAAGGTAGATGTTCATTGTTCTCCGCCCTGACTGCCTATGCCAAGCCCACGTTCACGGCGTTTTCCTGCGCGAGCGGGGACTGCTCAAATGACGAATGACGAAAGAATATCCAAGAGGCCAATTTCGTCATTCTACCGCTTATCCTTTATAGAGTTTGCGGTCCAGGCTGCGCACCCAATCGGTCCAATCGGGGTCGCTGTTCTTGTCCTCGGCGATGGTCTCGGCGATATCTTTGAGCTTGGCGTCGAGGTTGTCCAGGTAATGCAGCGCCATCGCCTCGGCGAACATGGGGAGCTTGGGGGAGCCGAAATCGTACTGGCCGTGGTGGCTCAGGATCATGTGGCTGAGCATGTTCAGCGTTTGGGGGGGGAAATCGGGGAGCTTGCGCGCGTGCTCGTCGAGCATCATCACGCCGATGGTGATATGCCCGACGAGGTTCCCCGGCACGCTGTAGCGGAAGGCGCGATGGTAGGTCAGTTCGCGCGTCTTGCCGATGTCGTGGATGAACGCGCCGGTCAGGAGGAGGTCGCGGCGAAGCTGGGGGTATTGCTCGCAGACGCGCAGGGCCATCTGCATCATCGCCAGCGTGTGCTCCATCAGCCCGCCGAGGTAGGCGTGATGGTTGACGACCGCGGCGGGGGCGGTGCGGAAGGAGTCCATGAACTCCTTGTCGGCCAGGAGGGAATCCACCAGCGCCTTGAGGTGCGGCTCCTGGATCGTGGCGAGGAGAGCGGTCAGGTCGCGGGCCATCTGGACCGGGTCGCGCGGGCACTGCGGGAGGAAATCCCCGAGGCGCAGCGTCTCCGGCTCCGGCTTGGTGATAGCGCGGATGTTCAATTGAAGCTGGTTCTGGTAGGACTCCGCGCGGCCTTTGACCTGGATGATCTCCTCGGGAAGGATGGTCGCGGCGAAGGCCTCGGTGGCGTCCCAGAGGCGGCCCTGAATCTGGCCGGTGCGGTCGGCCAGCGTGAGGGCCAGGTAAGCGCCCCCGGCGCGTGTGCCGCGCAGAGAGGATTCGACCACCATGAAGGGGGCGTCCACCGGCTCGCCGGGCTTGAGGGCGTCGATCATTTGCTTGGACATGAGGGAGGGGATCTCCTGAAAGAGCTTACGCAAGGTCATGATGAATTGCCTTGAACAGGGACAAAACCCGCCAGCGCGCCCACTGCCGCGCAACGGGAATCAAGGTATCAGGTTTCCCGGAGGATGTCGAGGGAGGGAGGGAGGATTTGCGAATGGCGATTACTGATTTGCGAATGGCGATTTGGAGGAACAAAGGGGAGGCGAAGGCATGGAACTGGTGAAAGCGATCAAGTATTGTGAGTTGGTCTTGAACGTTAGAGGCATGGTTCCGCAGAGTTCGGTTTGTTGGCGCTCATTACTCCTGCCCCCTTGCCCAGTCGTTGACAGCACAATCCAGGGAAGAGAAATGCGCCGGGCTTTCTTTCAGGGCGGTCTCTCTGCTCTCAGTTTTCAGTCTTCAGTTCTCAGTTCTCGCCGTTTGCCGCGTTTCCGAGGGAGAGAAGAACGGAAGAAGCGGTAGAAACGAACATTGATCGCGGGTTGGATAACCCGCGCCACATTTAGAACAGCCCGGTCTTGACGGCGTATTCGGCTAGCTCGGGGTATGCCTCCAGAAGCGGGGCGGGGACGAGGAGGCGCTTGCCGGTGAGGCGGGATTTGACCTCCAGCGCGTTGACGACGGCCTGCCCTTTGTAATGGTTGTTGGCGATGACGAACATCTGCTGCGCTTTTCCTTCCGTGGCGGCGCCGCCGATCTGCTCGACCCAGGGGGTCAGTTCCTTTTCGCTGTAGAGGTAGTTGTACCGGTCGTTTCGGTTCCCCTCGGGGTTGAACCAGGCCTTGGCGTTGCGCCCGTGGAAGCGGTAGTAGCCGACGGGGCCGGTGAGGAGGTTGGTGGCGGGGAGGTTTCCGCCGAGGCTGGGCTGGTCGATGTTGCAGAAGCCGAGCCCGCGCGCGCGGAGGAATTCCAGGTTCTCCGGCGTGTTCCAGTCGCGGTGGCGCACCTCGACGACGCAGCGGAAGCGGCCGAATTGCTCCGCGAGGCGCGAGAGCCAGTCGCGCTCGGGGGCGGTCGGTTTGAAGGACCAGGGGAATTGCATCAGCAGGGCGCCGAGCCGGCCGGATTCATGCAGCGGCTCGATGCCGTCGCTGAAGATCTGCGCCTCGGCGCGCGTCCAGGGCTGCTCGCGCGCGTGCGTGAAGCGCTGCCAGAGTTTCGCGGTGAAGAAGAATTCCGGCCGGTCCGCTACCTGCGCGACCCATTTGACGGCCATCGCCGCGGCGGGGGGATGGTAGAAGCTGGTGTTGATTTCCATCGCGTCGAGGTAGCGGGCGAGGTAGGCCAGTTCGGACAGCCCCTTGCGCGCGCGTTTGTCGGGATAGACCACGCCCGCCCAGTCCGGGTAGGACCAGCCGGCAACGCCGACGCGGACGGAGGACGGACTGTTCATGACGGATTCTCACCGCAGAGACGCTGAGGACGCGGAGAACGGACGGATGACGATTACTGAATACTGAGTACTGAATAGAAGCTGTTTTGCTCTGTTGAAACCATCCTGTTTCGCTTGTCAAACCGCGAAGCGGCCGTCGGACTCTAGCCCACGGCGAGCGAAGCGAGTCGTGGGCTACTATCCGTCACCCCCTGCGGGGGTTCGCAGAATGATTTCAACAGAGCAAAACAGCTTCTACTGATTGCTGAATGCCCCGGGCGCGAGGCGATTCAAATCGCCGTTCGTTCACCGCTCCGGGTCGGGGAAGTAGGTGTGGAAGAAGCCGGGCTGGCCTAACTCGAAACGCGCTTCCAGGATGTCCCTTTCGGTGATCGGCCCCAGCTTGTCCAGGCGGTCCGTCTCCTTCGGCGAACGGCACGCGGAGCATTGCAGGCGGCGCAGTTTGTCGGTGACGCGGTCGCCGAATTCCTCCGGATCGGACTCCAGGGACTGCTCGTAGGCCTCGCAGGCCTCCTCGGTTTCGCCGCGCATTTCGTGGACCATGCCGATCCACCAGTAGAGCTGGGCGTCGAACATTTCATCCCCGAGGCCGCCGCGGAACGCCTGGATGGACTCGCGGAATGCGCGGTCGAGCGCGCGGGGGTTGTGGACGACCAACTCTCCGTCGCGCGCGCCCGGCTCGGTGAAACGCTGCAGCGCGGAGGAGTAGAGGTTGTACCCGAGGGCGAAGTGCACCAGCGGGTGATGGCAGCCCATGCGCATGGCGTGGCGCACCAGATGGATCACTTCCTGCGTGCGGCCGAGATGATAGCTGCATTCCGCCAGCAGGAGGTCGCGCGCGACGGTCTGGCAGCCGTCGATGACCTCCATCCGGTCGAGCGACCGGCTCAAGCGGTCGAGCAGGAAATGGGATTCCTTTCCGGCGCGGGCGACCTCGTCAATGTCGCTGCCGCCATTTTCGTCCAGCCGCTCGACGGATTCGTGCCGCCGGCACTCGACGCGCAGGAAGAGATGGAACGCCTGCCCCAGCCGCGTTTCACTGGCGTCCACTTCGGACATCATGCCGTTGAGGAAGCGGTAGAAGGCCCGGGAGAATGGGGAGACGGTGGACATCTGCTCCACCCGCCGGAGGGTGGCGTCCAACGTCTCTTCCTTTTTCGGATAGTAGTTCATCCTTTCTCCCCATGCTCTCTATATTCATTATTGGGTCGCGCTACGCCACTGTCAAGGAAATGGCACAATAATTGACAAGCACGGAGGGGCGACTTATAATGCTTCGCAACGTACGGTCCCACAATCAGATACAACGAACCGCGACAGCGGAAGAAGGTCTTAAGTGGCATCAAGAAAACGAGATAAACACGCCGGCCGCCGCTCCAGCCTGAAGACAAAAGGGCTCTTTGTCGAGGAATCCGCCGCGAAAGCGACAGAAGCGGCTCCCGCGAAGGGGGCCGCCGGGAAGGGCGCCGAGGCAAAGCCGGCGAAGAAGTCCGCCGCGCCCGAGGCAGGGGCCAAGCATGCTCCGCCTGCGCGAGAGGTGAAGCGTGAAGCCGCCGTGCCCGTGCGCCGCCGCACGGCGGAGCAGATGGCGACGATGCAGCGGGAAATCTCGGTGAGCGAGTTCTTCACCAAGAACCGCCATCTCCTGGGTTTCGACAATCCGCGCAAGGCGCTGCTGACGGCGGTCAAGGAAGCGGTGGACAATTCGCTCGACGCGTGCGAGGAGGCGGGGATCCTCCCCGAGGTGCGCGTCATCATCCGGCCGGTCGAAGGGGCCGAGGACCGGTTCAGCATTTGCGTGGAGGACAACGGGCCGGGGATTGTCTCGGCGCAGGTGCCGCGCATTTTCGGCAAGCTGCTCTACGGGTCGAAATTCCACCGGATGAAGATGTCGCGCGGACAGCAGGGGATCGGCATCAGCGCCGCGGCGATGTACGGGCAACTCACCACCGGGAAGCCGACGCACGTTGTGAGCCGCACGGGGGCGGGCAAGAAGGCGTTCCAGTGCGACTTGCTTCTGGATACGCGCAAGAACGAGCCGCAGGTGGTCAGCGAGGGTGAGGCGGAGTGGGACCGTCCGCACGGCACGTCGGTGACGATGGAGATGGAGGCGCGCTACACCCGCGGGCGGCAGTCGGTGGAGGAGTACCTCCAGCAGGTCAGCATCGCCAACCCGCACGCCACGGTGCATTTCGATCCGCCGGAAGGGGATCCGCTGGACCTGCCGCGCACGACGAACGAGCTTCCCCCCGAGGCGCGCGAGATCAAGCCGCACCCGCTCGGCATCGAACTGGGGATGCTGATCGGGATGCTCCAGACCAGCCGGGCGCGGAATCTGGCGAGCTTCCTGCACAGCGATTTCTCGCGCGTGAGCAGCGCGGTGGCGAAGGATATCTGCAAGCGCGCGGGGTTGCCGGAGGGGGCCAAGCCGTCGCGCATCGCGCGGCAGGAGGCGGACCAGCTTTTCCGCGCGCTGCAGGAGACGAAGCTGATGAAGCCGCCGGTGGACTGCATTGTCCCCATCGGCCAGGAGTTGCTGCTGAAGGGGCTGAAGCGCGGGGTCGAGGCGGAGTTCTACCACACCGTCACGCGCCCCCCGTGCGTCTATCGCGGCAACCCGTTCCAGATCGAAGTCGGCATCGCGTACGGAGGGGAACTGAAGGCGGACGAGCCGTGCCGGGTACTGCGCTTCGCCAACCGGGTGCCGCTGCTCTACCAGCAATCCGCCTGCGCCGTCACGCGCGCCGTGGGCACCACCGCGTGGCGCAACTACGGCATCCAGCAGTCCGCGGGGCAGCTCCCCGTGGGCCCCATCGCCATCGTGGTGCATATGGCGAGCGTGTGGGTGCCGTTCACCTCCGAGAGCAAGGAGGCGGTCGCGCACTACCCTGAGATCCTCAAGGAGATCAAGCTGGCGCTCCAGGAGTGCGGGCGGCGGCTGGGGCAGTTCGTCCGCCACCGCCGCCGCGAGGCGGACGCCGAGCGCAAGCGGCAGTACATCACCAAGTACATCCCCCACATCGGCATCGCGCTGCGGGAAATCCTCGACCTGAACGACAAACAGGTGGAGGAGGTGACGAGGAAGCTGGAAGAATTGCTGGAGAAGAGCAGGAAGATGTGAACGGCGAGTGCAGAGTGCAGAGTACAGAGTACAGAGTACAGAGTACAGAGTGAACGGCACTCGTGATAACGGAGTCTATTAGTAACCGTCATTGCGAGGCCGACCCTGAGCGCAGTCGAAGGGGAAGGCCGTGGCAATCTTCATGTTGTCCGTTGCCGTTGGCGTTGGCGTGGTGGGGCACGGCAGGGCAACTGGCACAAGTTTGAACCGTCTGCGGACTTGGTGGCTCGCCTCCTCGACGCGCTGCCTTGATGCGTTCAGACCGTGCGAAGTATTTCGCCAGGCGCCAAGCCTTCTGGGGTCTTCCCTTCGTCGAAGCTTGCGAACGCATTGCCCACGGCCAAAGAGGGAATTCTGAGGGCACGCGCCAAGGCGGCATGCCTCTCCGCGGCAAACACGTAACCATCATCGTCATAGGAAGACTTTCGCAGGATGGCCTCTACAGCTTGCACATCGGTAGCGCCAAAGGCAGCGCAGAGCTTCTTGGCGTCACCCCCAGAGGGCGGCGATGGTTCGGCTGCTGGATCAAAATATCCGGGTGAGGAATCATATTCATCGACCAACTTGCCATCCAAGTAAAGCTGATACCAGAGAATGTCATCGTCGTGATTCAGGAGAGCTAAGACGGGGCAGGACAGTTGATGCGAAAGATCGGCGGCAAGAGATGCCATCACTTCCTGATCCTGCCCGTCTGACTGCTGATCAAATACCACCGCGCACCCGTCTTGCGCGGGTCCAACAACCGCCGAACGTCCCGCCAGCACAGCGGCTATCGCCTGCGTACTCACATGCTTCAACGTGTAGTTTGAATAGAAGCCACCCATGATGAAATCTCCTGGCATCCGATATTCTGGGGACGACTCAGTGGCCCCGGAACCGCGTTTGGCAATCCGGTTGCCTCCCCTGCAGGTTTGAACCGCATCGCTCAACCGAGCGGATTGTAACTCATTGGCAGGCAGCAAGAAAGCCCCGCGCCTGATCTGCACGAGGGTCATCTGCAAGAATGCTCGGGGCGGCGAGATTTGAACGGCAAACGTCTTAACGAAGAACTGGAAGATTGCCGCGTCGTTCCATCCCGCAGGCGGGACGGAACTCCTCGCAATGACCACGTATTGATCACTGGCGCAGCGCATTTTCCGGCTGGGCAACCGCTCCCGTCTTGAAACCCCACCCCCTGCGGGCTATCATGTGTGCAGTCCCAGGTACCGTTTTTGCTGAGGCAGTTCGATGACGCCGCAGGTTGCCATCCCGCATGCCAGGATTGCCGCGTTTTGCCGGAAGCACCATATCCGGCGATTGGCTCTTTTCGGCTCCGTGCTGCGCGCTGATTTCATGCCTCAGAGCGATGTGGATGTGCTGGTGGAGTTCGCGTCGGGTCACACGCCGGGCCTTTCGTTCTTCGCCATGGAACGGGAGTTGTCCGAAATCCTTGGCCGGAAAGTGGACTTGAACACGCCGCAGTTCATGAGCGCCTACTATCGCGACGAGGCGCTGAGCGCGGCGGAGGTCCTCTATGACGCGCCATGATCCGAACATCAGTGTGCGGGGGCCAAAGGCAGAAAGATGGATGCAATGGGTCTGAGTGTAATGGCCATCGGTGTGTCCGATTACGATCACCTTACCAACCTCCAGGGGCCAATTCGTGACTTGGACTTGATAGAGGGTCTCTTATGCGATAATCCGTTGACGGCCCTCATACCTAAAGCTAGGTTCCACCGTTTCCAGAACCCTACTTCTGGAGACGTTAGGCAGGCCATCACGCAATTTGTGGTAGATCGATCCGCCGAGCGAGATGTGCTCGTATTCTATTTTTCCGGGCATGGTAGCCCGATATCCTTCAATGACTTCGCATTCTGCCTAAGAGACACACGTTCTTACCCAGACAAGAGAGTTCTGCCTTCATCAGCCTTACGTCTTTCGGACCTACTTGAAACGCTCTCTGTCATGAACGTCATACCCATCATAGTTGCCGATACATGTTTCAGTGGGCATATAGGCCCTTCCACCATCACTGCTCACCAGACAGTTGAAATAGTTCGGGCGAGCAGTGCCGCATCTTGTGCGGGAAGCTACTGTCTGGCATGCGCTTGTTCAGCAAACGAAACAGCAAAATCAAGAGCGGCCGGTGTTTTCACGGAAGCCCTAGTCGCGACCGCTGCAAGAGGACTTGCGGATAAGATAGGGAAGCGAAAAAGGCAACTATCGCTTCAAGACTTGTTTGCCCAGATAGACCTGCGCGTATCTAATCTTGACGTTGATATGAATGCTCGGTTTTACGTAGGGCCAACGTTGCCGCACGTTGATTTTGTGAAAAACGCCGCTTACGCACCGCGTGTGGAAACACTCACGCCATACCTGGTGGAACTCCTCCGTTGGATAATGAGCAAGGGCGGGTGTGCCTCCACCGATAGTATACGTAAACACACGGCTGGTTCTTATGGCAATCATAGTAAGCTCAGTTACCCACAATGGCGACTTCTCAAAGACGGCAAGACTCGTCAAGAGAGGATTATTACCAAACGGGGCCGGCGTTTTCTTCGCAATGAGTTGACGGTACCGAATAGAATCTGTCAGCAGGCTAATGGCAGTTGGCGACCGGCAAGAGACGCGAGGCGTGTTCACGCGAGAGATATATGACCGCAAGAAATACGGTGTTCTTTGCCGAGAATTTGGAGATTCTTCGGCAACTCAAACCTGCCTCCGTAGATTTGATCTACATCGATCCGCCATTTAACACCGGTGGGCCGCAGAGGCGCACACGCCTGACGACCGTACAAGATGCCAATGGCGATCGGACGGGGTTCGGTGGTAGGCGATACCGCACGAGACGCGTGGGAGACATTTCCTTCGCCGATAAGTTCGTCGCGTACATTATTGGCTTCTTGGAGCCGCGTCTCGTGGAGGCGCACCGCGTTCTTGCGCCGCACGGCTCGCTCTATCTGCACCTGGACTACCGCGAGGTGCATCACGCGAAGGTGCTAATGGACGGTATTTTCGGGCGGGACAATTTTCTGAACGAAATCATTTGGGCGTACGACTACGGCGCGCGGCAACGTGACCGGTGGCCGACCAAACATGACAACATTCTCTTCTACGTGAAGGACCGCAATCGGTACACCTGGAATCTGGAGGCGGTGGACCGGATTGCTTACATGGCACCGGCTCTGGTGGGGCCGGAGAAGGCGGCGCGCGGCAAGCTGCCGACGGATACCTGGTGGCATACGATCGTGAGCCCCACGGGCAAGGAGAAGACCGGCTACCCAACGCAGAAGCCGCTGGGGATTATCCGCCGGATGATCCTGGCTTCCTCGAATCCCGGCGACCTGGTGCTGGATTTCTTCGCCGGGAGCGGCACGACGGGGGTGGCGGCGCATGAACTCGGAAGGCGGTTCATCCTGGTCGACAACAACCCGGAGGCGTTCGCGGTGATGAAGAAACGGTTGAAGGGGACGGGGGCGAGGTTTGTAACGACGAACGGATGATTGGCGATTGACGAATTGCGATTTGGCGGAGCAATCCGGCGCGGGCTCGTGGTTCGCGACGGGTTAAGGGCGCAGCATGCTGCGCCCCTACAATACGGGGTGAGGTGCGCTGCTACATGGTGAAACCGATCCCCGCGAGCTTCTTCGCCAGGGAGGGCGTTCCGCCGACCAGCCGCACGCGCGTGTTCCGGAATTCGCGGCGGATGGGGTACTCCTTGCGCAGTCGGTCGAACCAGGGGGCGCGTTCCGCCTCCGGCATGTCGAGCAATTTCCGCAGGGCGGCGTCGTCGCGCTCGATGGGGTAGATGCGCTGCACCGCTTCGCGCAGCACGGTCTCTTCGTCGCGCCCGGCGGCCTGAAGCGTCATCTCCGCCGTCTCGGGGGGGGGCATTGCCGCGAGGGCGTCCCAGGCCGGCTTTACACCCAGGAATTTGCTGGCGGCCTCGTGGAGCATCCGCGTGCCGTTGACTTTCCCGTCGAAAGAGTACCCCGCGATGTGCGGCGTGCCGAGGGCGGCGCGCTTCAGCAGCGCGGCGTTCAGCGCGGGCTCCCCCTCCCAGACGTCCAGCACCGCGTCGGCCAGGCGCCCCTCCTCCAGCGCGCGCAGGAGCGCGGCGTTGTCGGCGACGGCGCCGCGCGAGGAGTTCAAGAGCACGGCGCCCTTCTTCATGCGGCCCAGGAAGGCGGCATCCGCCAGATGCCAGGTGGGATCGGTCCCCTTCTTCTCGAACGGGACGTGCAGCGTGACGAAATCGCAGCCGAGGATTTCCTCCAGCGGACTGTACTGCGCGCCGGCGGCCTGCCCAGATCCCGCCGAAGAGGCGGCGCGCAGCAGCGGGGGGTCGTTGAGGAGCAGGCGCATTCCGAGCGCCCGGGTTTTTGCGGCGACGCGGCTGCCGACGTTCCCAACCCCCACGATGCCGATGCTGCGCCCGGCAAGCGTCCAGCCGTGGCGCGCGGCGAGCGTGAGGAGCGCGGCGACGATGTACTCCCCGACGGAGTTGGCGTTGGAGCCGGGGGCGGCGGCGAAGGTGATGCCCGCGCGCTGCAGCCAGGGGAGGTCCACGTGATCGGTGCCGATGGTGGCGGTGCCGACGAAGCGCACGCGGCTCCCTTCCAGGAGCGCGGCGTCCACCTTGGTTACGGAGCGCACCATGAGCAGGTCGGCGTCGCGCACGGCGGCGGCGTCCATTTTGCGGCCCGAGACGAGGCGCACTTCGCCCAGGGGGCCGAAGGCCTCTTTCGCGTACGGGATGTTTTCGTCGGCGACGATTTGCATGTCTGCTCCGTAACTTGTCCGGGAAAGGGGGTCAGGCATCTTTTCGCGACGGCGAAAAGCAGCCAGACCCCTTTCCCTCAGTTATCCGTTGGCGTGCCGTCGAGGGAACGGCCAACGACTATCAGGAAGATTGCCACGTCGTTCCCCCGCTTCCGCGGGGGAACTCCTCGCAATGACGGCGCATTGGATGGACGGCACGCCCGCCGCAGCCATGGGTCGTCCAGGAAAGGGGGTCAGGCATCTTTTCGCAACGGCGAAAAGCAGCCAGACCCCGTTTCCTTCAGTTATCCGCTGTCGTTGACGGCAAGAGAACGGCCTACGACTATCAGGAAGATTGCCACGTCGTTCCCCCGCTTCCGCGGGGGGAACTCCTCGCAATGACGGCCAATGGATGGGCGGCACGTCCGCCGCACCCATGGGTCGTCCGGGAAGTGGGGTCAGGCATCTTTTCGCGACGGCGAAAAGCAGCCAGACCCCCTTTCCCTCAGCTATCCGACCCCGTTTCCTTCAGCTATTCGACCCCGTTTCCCTCAGTTATCCGATCACGTTTCCCTGGGGATGAGTACTCAGCCCTTTCAGCGCTTTCACTCGCTTCTTGCTGGCGCGGTAGAGCTCGGGGTCCACTTTCTTGCGCAGGACGGACTTTTCGCAGCGGCGCGGGTCGAGCTGGTGGTCGAGGTGCGAGACGAAAATCTTCCCCCAGACGCTGATGCCGCGGCAACCGTAGTTGCGCAGCCGGTTGCGCAGGTCGGAGTCGGACTGCCCAAGGTTTTCGTACGCTTCGTCGAATCCATCCACTGCCAGCAGCGAGGCGCGGTCCACCGAGAAATTGCCCCCTTTCACCTTGGGGCGGTCTTTGCGGTTGAGCAGCAGGTAGAAGGCGGAGCAGAGGTCGACCCAGCGGAACATCATGCGGCGCGACCGGGTCATGAAGCGTTCGTGCGCGCGGGCCGCGACCCCTTCGGGGGTCTGGAGGCGCGCGTCCTCCAGGCGGATGCGGGCATAGCCGGCGGCGACGAAGCTCCCGGGGCGCAGCGCGCGCTTGTGCAGGCGGACGAAGTTGAGGAAGGGTATGCAGTCGCCGTCGATGAAGATCAACTGGTCGCCGGCGGATTTGCGGATCGCCGCGTTCAGTATCTGCGCCTTGCGGAAGCCCTTGTGCTCCTGCGTGACGAACTCCACCTTGAAGGGGGCCGTCTTGCTGAATGCGCGGACCAGTTCCAGCGTGTCGAGATCGGAGCCGTCGTCGGCGATGATCAGTTCGAAGTCCAGATCGTCCTGCGCGGCCAACCCCGCGAGGACGAGCCGAAGGGTGTTCGGCTGGTTGAAAGAGGAGACGATGACGGAGGTCCGGCAGCCGAGCATGCGCACACTCCCAGGGATCAAGCCCGCCTGTGCGGGCGGAATGACGGCATCCGCATGGCGCAAGAAAACCAAAGCGCCACGCGCACAAGGACGATTGCGAAATACTACAGTAGATTGACGGGGCGTGGAAGTCAAGAAAGCCGGGGGCCCGCGGTTCACTTACGCGCGGAGGTCCGTCGCAATGACGGCGGGCGGACGCCCGGAAAAGCAAGCGGCGCTCACAGGCCCGTGCCTGGGAGCGCCGCTTGTGCGCTTACGTTACGAACGGCTGCTTACATATGGCCGACCAGCACGCCCGCCTTGAAGGTCTGAACCTGGAAGCCGGGGCCCGCGTCGGGGTCGAGGAGGATGTAGTCGTTGGCGGCGGTGCCCTGAATGCGCAGGGAGGAAGCCGAACCGACTGAGCCGACGACATACGCGCCGGCCGGGAAGGTTCCCGCGGCCAGCTTGGAGACGCCGATCGCCGCCGCCGAATTCACGTCGGCGTCAACGATGGAGCCATTCACGATCTTGGCGGAAGTCACGGAGTCGTCGGCGAGCTTGGCCGAGGTCACCGCGCCGTCAATGATCTTGACGTTGGTGACCGCATCGGCGGCGATCTTGGCCGCGATGACGGCATTGTCGGCCAGCTTGGTGCTGTCCACAGCCGCGTTGGCGATCTTGGCGGTGGTGACGTTGAGGTTCACGATGCTGCCGGTCGTGACGGAGTCGGTGGCCAACTTGCCGGCCGTTACGTTCGCGTCGAGGATCTTGGCGGTGGTCACTGCGCCGTCGATGATTTTGGCGGTGGTGACCGCGTCGCTGGCGATCTTCGGTGCGGTGACCGCGTCGGTGGCCAGCTTGGGCGTGGTGACCGAGCCGTCGGCCAGGTCGCCGGTGGCAATCGCGCCATCCGCGATCTTGGCGGAGGTGACGGCATCGTCGGCCAGCTTGGGCGTGGTGACTGCGCCATCGATGATCTTGACGGTGGTGACCGCGTCGGCAACGATCTTGGCGGAAGTGACCGCGTCGTCGGCCAGCTTGGTGCTATCCACGGCGCTGTTGGCCAGCTTGCCCGTGGTGACGTTGAGGTTGACGATCTTAACGGTGGTGACGGCGTCTGTAGCGAGCTTGTCGACCGTCACGTTCGCATCGAGGATCTTGGCGGTGGTCACTGCGCCGTCGATGATCTTGGCGGTGGTGACCGCGTCGCTGGCGATCTTCAATGCGGTGACCGCGTCGGTGGCCAGTTTGGCAGTCGTCACGGAGCCGTCAGCCAGGTCCCCGGTGGCAATCGTGCCATCGAGAATCTTGGCGGAGGTCACGGCGCCGTCGGTAATGTCCACTGTGGCGACGGCATTGACGGCCAGCTTGACGCCGGTCACGGAGCCGTCGGCCAGGTCGGCGGTGGCAATCGTGCCATCGAGTATCTTGCCGGAGGTCACGGCGCCATTGACGATGTCGGCCGTGGTCACGGAGTTGAAGGCCAGCTTCTCGTTGGTGACGGAACCATCGGCCAGGTCGGCGGTGGCAATCGTGCCGTCGAGGATCTTGGCGGAGGTTACGGCGCCGTCGGCAATGTCGGCCGTAGCCACGGCGTTGACGGCCAGCTTGGCGGCGGTCACGGAGCCGTTGGCCAGGTCGGCGGTGGCAATCGTGCCATCGAGAATCTTGGCGGAGGTGACGGCGTCGTCGGCCAGCTTGGGCGTGGTGACCGCGCCATCGGCCAGGTCGGCGGCGATGAGCGTGCCGTCGAGGACCTTGTCGGTGGTCACGGCGTCGGCGGCCAGCTTGGTGTTATCCACCGCGCCGTTGGCCAGCTTGTCCGTGGTGACGTTGGCGTTGACGATCTTGTCGGTCGTCACGGAGTCGGTGGCGAGCTTGGCGGCGAGGATGGAGGCGTCGCCGATGCGGGCGGCGGGAAGGATGCCGGCGTTGAGGTTAGAGGCATCCTGGTAGAACGCTCCGTGCTGCCCATCGAGCAGGTCGGCGTCGAGGTCGGTCATGAGGCCGCCGCCGTTGAGGGCGATCTCGCCGCTGTCGGTGCCGACGTGATAGCCGTCCACCATGTCGGCGTCAATCAAGCTGCCGGTGCCGCCGGCGGGCTGCCAGCCGGGCAGGCCGGTCCAGGTCAGGACCATGCCTTCCTCGGCGCCCATCTGGTTGATGTCGGCCCCAAGGAGCGTGCCGTCGAGGACCTTGTCGGTGGTGACGGCGTCGGCGGCCAGCTTGGCGTTGGTCACCGCGCTGTTGAGGATCTTGACGGTGGTCACCGAATCCGCGCCGAGGTCGGCGGCCTGGATGGTGCCGTCGATGATCTTGTCGGTCGAGATGCAGTTCGAGGCGAGCTTGCTGTTGGTGACCTGGAGGCCGCCGATGTCGGCGGTGGCGATGGTGCCATCGACGATCTTGGCGGAGGTGACGGAGCTATCGGCCAGGTCCGCGGTGATGATGGTGCCGTCGAGAATCTTGGCGGAGGTGACCGCGTCGCTGGCGATCTTGACCGTCGTGACGGCGTTGTCGGCGAGCTTGGGAGTGGTGACGGAGCCGTCGGCCAGGTCGCCGGTGGCAATCGTGCCATCGAGGATCTTGGCGGAGGTGACGGAGTTGTCGGCGAGAATCGGGGTGGTGACCGCGCCGTCGGCGAGGTCGTCCGAGATGATCGTCTGGTCGAGGATCTTTTCGGTCGTCACGGAATCGTCGGCCAGCTTGGTGTTGTCCACGGAGCCGTTGGCCAGCTTGTCGGTGGTGACGGCTTCGTCATCCAGCTTGGCCGTGGTGACCGCTTCATCGGCGATCTTCGGGGTGGTGACTGCGCCATCGGCCAGGTCCACGGTGGCGACCGTGCCGTCGACGATCATGGCGGAGGTGATGCTGTCGGCCTGAGCTTCGTTGACGAAGCGGGCGTCGGCCTGTACGCGGGTGAGGAGGTCGTCGTCGGAGTTGTTGTTCAGGTAGCCTTCCGCGGTGAGGTCGGCGTAGGCGGAGTAGCGATCGGTGGAGAGCGTGCCGGTCGCGTTGGCCAGGTCGAGATAGAAGGCGCCATGCTGGCCGTCGAGGAGGTCGGCGTCGAGGCCGGAGCCTGCGCCGTCATTCGCGGAGGTCCAGGCGAGGCCGCCGTCGATGAGGAAGTCGGCGCCGTCGAGGACGAAGCGGACGCCGCCGCTGGCGCGCACGGCGAATTCGTCGCGCGCCTCGGAGGAGAACTCCGCATCCTGCGAGTCGGCCCAAACGAAGGCGCCGTCATCCGCCGCCGTGGCGTTGTGGCCGGCCGCAAAGCTGTAGTCGCCGTTGGCGGTGTTGGTGTCGCCGCCGGGGACGGTGGAAGCGAGGCCGGTGGCGTAGTTGTCGCTGCCGCCGCCGATGGTGGACTGCTCGCCGGTGGCGTAGTTGAATTCGCCGCCCGCGACGGTGGCGTAATCATCGCCTGCCACGTTGCTCAGGCCGCCGCCGACGGTGCCGAAGAAGCCGTCCACGCTGTTTTCGGCGCCGCTGGAGCCGCCGCCGGCGATGGTGCCGCCCCACCAGGGGAAGGAGACGGAGTTGCCGGAGAAGCCGCCGACGAGGTTCGGGCTGACTTGGCTGGGCTCATAGCGCATCACGCGCTCGTTGTTCACGCGGAACTCGAGCGCGGCGTTGTCCAGGGTGCCCAGGAAGTTCACCTTGGGGGAGCTTCCGGTGTTTCCGATGGTCGTCCAGTAGCGCGCGTCGCCCTGGGCGATGGTGAGCAGGTCGCCGGGGGCGCTGGCGTCGAGGTAGCCTTCGGCGCTCAGATCGGCGTAGGCGGAGAAGAAGTCCGTGCCGAGCGTGCCGGCGTCGATGTGGCTCGCGTTCCGGTACCACTCGCTGTCATGGCCGTCCAGGAGGTCGGCGTTCAGATTGACGTTCAGGATGCCGTTGTTCAGAGGCACCTGGCCGTCGGCGTTGCCGGCGTGCTGGCCGTCGAGCAGGTCGGCATTGAGGGTGACGTTGAGAATGCCGTTGTTGAGCGCGACATTCCCGGCGGCGTTGCCGGCGTCGGCGCCATCGACCTGGTCTGCGTTCAGGTTCTCAACCATCGTTGTGGAGGAGATGATGAAGGGGGCGCCGGAGGTGACGGCAATGATGGCCTGGCCGCCCACGTAGAGGCGGTTCGGGGTGTAGACGCCGAAGCCGTTGGCGCTGTTCACGGAGCCGTAGAGGCCGTAGGTGGTTCCGGTCATGGCAGTGGCGTAGCCGGCCACGGCCTTGGCGGAGGTGTTGGAGGTGTGAGCTGCCAGCGGCTGCGAGTCGGTCGAGTTAATCCGGAAGAAATAGGCGCCAGCCCAGTTGGGCGAATCCACGTTGTCGCCGCTCTTCTTGATGTACTTCGGGCTGGCCGTAAGCCCCATGGCCGGCTGGCTGGTGGCCGCTTTGAGGTCCAGCGGGACGAAATTGACGGCGTAGGTGTTGGCGGCGGGAGCGGCGTCGTCCACTTGCAGGGTGAAGTTGCCCTTCTTGAGGACGATGGCGGCGAAGCCTTCATAGAGGCTGTCGCCGGAGACTTTGTCGGTCACTTGCACCAGCCCGGTGTACGTCCCGTCGGGACGGGCTTTGCCCTTGGCGTCGGTCAGGGTTCCGGAAATCGTCCCGGCGAAGAGATTGGTCGCCGTAAGGACGAAAACCAATGCGGCTACTGCCCACACGGCTTTCCTGAAGGTTAACATTTGCAGCCTCCCAAATCCTAAGCGGAAAACGAAGAAATGTGCGCGGTCATGTGTTATGAAGCCTGCGAAGGCGGCGAGAGCCGAACGGCTATCGCCGCGTTACCTATCCTTTGAGGTGGCCTGTTTCCCGGAGAAGGTCATGGTGCTGGCGTAATCATCAGCGGGAGGCGTGTCGTAGACGTTCATGGAGCCTGAGAGCTTCATCTTGCCGGCCTCACCCCGGAGGACCGCAATGCCGCAGCGCGCGGTGCTGGAGTTGATCGCGGCGTCGTCGCTGGAGGCCTGGCCCCAGACCAGCACGCCGTTGCCGTAGGTGGCGAGGAAATCGTGCTCGCCGTCGGTGCCTCTCTCATGGATGTTGACAAGTCCGGTGGAGTCCTCGACGGTGATAACCCATTCCCATGAGCCGCGATAGCTGTAGGGGAGTCCGCCTTCCAGCGTGGCGCGCGTGCAGTGCGTCTTGATCAAGAGCTTGGCGCCATCGAGATCGTAGAGAGCGGGAGTGATATCGGCCATTGCCGCAACGCTGCCGACAAGAACCAGTACCAGTGCGGCGCAGAACGCTCGAAGCCTGCCATTTCCCGGTGTCATCAACATCGTTTTCTCCTTCGCGCGTTGTGCGCAAAATGGATTTCCCTGAAATGCGCCATTCCGTGAGAACACGTGTAGCCTTTTTAGCCACTTGAGAGGGAAATGTCAATATAAATTTGAGCAGTAAAGACTTGTAGATAGGAGGGTTACGCCGATCGGCTGCGCGACTCGAAGAATGGCGGTCAAGGGGGGGGCGGGGCGGTTCGCCGCGGTTCGGACGTTAAAGGAGTGTGCCCAATGGGGGCGAGGAGGAACAGGAAGCCCGGAGGCGCGAGAACAACTGCGCCGCCGGGCTTTCGCTATGGGTAGCGGTGATAGGATTCGAACCTATAGACACGCGGATTATGATTCCGGCCTGGTCAAAGCTGCCGGAACCTGCTCGCACGGCCGGCTAGAGCACTTTAGGCTTTCATGGCTACGGTGTGTGATAGCGGCGAGGAGCGCTAGACTCGGCAGGCCGGTCGCCCGATGGGCGCAGCATGCTGCGCCCCTACACAGCGACGCAGGCATGGAACGTTGAGACGCTCCAGGGTTCGCAATGCGGCAGAAGTTGAATAAGACGGATGATGAAATGTGAAGGGGAAACCGCAGAGGCCCCAGCGGTTCCCCCTTGCGATCCTCCTCCACTTCCCCCCGGCAGGCCGCAACGGCGCGGCTGCCACCTCCACGACTACAGCCGAACACTTGCCTTTTGCTGATGCGCTGCGCAGTGCAAGCCGTTGCCGTGTGCCACAACAAACTCTTGACATTTTCCCTATCACAAGAGATATTACTATATGGTATGTTGTCTCGCACTCTTGTGGCAGCGTTCGTTCCTATCCGCATTCGGCTCAGGGAGAGAACCTGGGGCAAGCTTCCCGGAGCGTAGCGCACGGGTAGTTAGCAAGGTCACTTGATTGAGCAGGAGAAGCCGTGTCCAATCAACCCGCCGCACGACCCGGGGTAGAGGATGGGCCTTATGCCCTCCCACCAGACACGGGCGGGAAACATGAGACCATTCTCGACGCCTTACCCGCCTTAATCTTCTACAAGGACCGCGACAATCGTTTCCTCCATGTCAACGCGGCATTTGCTACTGGCCTCGGACTCTCTAAGGAGCAGATTGAAGGCAAGACGTGCTCCGAACTGTGGCCCAACGAATCCGAAGACTACTGGCGGGATGACCGCGAGGTCATTGCTACCGGAACGCCCAAGAGAGGCATCATCGAGTGGGTGCCGACGCCCGAGGGAACGAAATGGTTCCGGACAGATAAGGTTCCATATAAGGACGCCAAGGGGGACATTCTGGGGGTGATTGGCTTGTCCATTGACATCACCGATCCCAAGCGGGCGGAAGATGCGGCACAAGTCCTAGCCCTGACGGACGAGTTAACGGGCCTCAACAACCGTCGGGGATTCATGACCCTCGCGGAGCAACAGATCAGGATTGCAAAGCGGACGCTGATGCCCCTGCACTTGCTTTACGCCGACATGGATGGACTGAAGACGCTGAACGACCTCATGGGGCACCATGTCGGCGACCAGATGATCCAGGACGCAGCACGCATGCTTCGAACCACGTTCCGCGAGTCAGACATTGTTGCCCGCATCGGTGGGGATGAATTCGTGGTTCTAATGGTTCAGACGGACGGCCACACGCCGGAAGAGTTTGCGCAGCGTCTTAAGGAGAATATCTTGTTTCATAACAAGAGCGCGGCGAGGGCGCAGCTTTCCATGAGCGTCGGCGTGGTTCGTTACAATCCGAGAGAGCCCTCTTCCATCGAGGAACTGCTAAGACTCGGGGATGCGGCCATGTACGAGGAAAAGCGGGCCAAGAATCCCCTGCGCCACACCAACTAATCGCTACGTTCCCTCAATCAACTTGGCCACAGGGCCTTCCAGTTCCTGAACACTGCGTGTAAAACGTTCTAACTCCGTCCTGCCCCCGCTGCCATTTGCAGGATAAGAAAATGGGCTGTTGCGCAGGAGAGGGCGCCGGTTGGGAAGCGATGTGGGCTGACAACGGAGTAGCAATTCGCTTACGGGGCTTCCGATCAATTGACCGTGGAACTGACTGCCGGAACCGTCCGCTTTCAGCCGCCGGGAAGGCGCGGGATTCTGGGGTGCGCGGGATGCGAAGAAGCCCGGAAGCACAGGGATCAACCTGCATTTCCGGGCTTTCGCAACTGGTAGCGGTGATAGGATTCGAACCTATGACACGCGGATTATGATTCCGCTGCTCTGGCCAACTGAGCTACACCGCCATGCATGGGTAGAAACACAAATTATCAGCCCGGCCAGCGTCTGTCAAGCGACGGCGACAACGACGGGCTAACCGCCAAGAACGCCAAGAGCGCCAAGAACGACGGAGCAAGGTGACAACAGCGACGGCTTGAATCACGCGGAGTGCCTTGAACGATTGCGAAGGCGCGCAGGCTGCTGCCGCAATTCTTCTCCTTCCGCTGCTCCTGGCGTCCCGGGCGGTCGAGAGCCTCACTTTGCGATGAGTGTTCCTTCCGCCCCGCCCAGCAGGGCGGTTTCGATGCGCCCGGGGAGCAGGCCGGAGAGGATGCGCACTTCGAGGCGGGGATGCCGCCGGGCCATGCGCGCGAGATGGTTCAGTTTCGCGGCCATGCCGCCGGTCACGTCGCAGTCGGCGGAGGCTCCGAGCGCTTTGAGGACTGCGCGCCGGTTCGAGGCGTCCACTCGCGCGAGGATCGGGGGATGGGGGCGGGCGCGCGGGTCGCCCAGGTAGACTCCCGGCACGTCGCAGCCCAGGAGGATGCGGCGCGGGCTCAATCGGCCGACGAGATACTGGAACAATTCCTCGGTGCTCAGGATGGTGAACCCCAGCGCGCGATCGAGGATGCAGTCGCCGTGGATCATGGGCACTTGACCGGATTCGAGCAGGGCGCGAATGATCGTGATATCCCACCGGCGGACGCGCCCGCGCTCGGCGATGACGGTGGCGCAGGGGCTGACCAGGGTGGGGCGGAAGCCCTCCTCGTCGAACGCTTCGAGGACGCGGCGGCTCATTTCGATCATGCCGCGCCGCGTCGCGGCGAACCCCTCCCACCCGCCGCCGCCGGGCAGCCCCTCGCGCGTCCGGTACTTCTTCGCCGGGAAGTGTCCGAAGGAGCCGCCTCCATGCCCGATGAGCAGCCGCAGGCCGGGCCGCCGGTCGAGCGCACGGCGAATTTCCCGCCCGAGGCGGCGGACGACGTCGCTGCGGAAGGAGCCGCGCCGGGCTTTGTCGGTCAGGAGCGATCCGCCGAGTTTGAGGAAGATGAGTTCGGGCCGATGGTGGCGCGGACTATCCAGTCCGCGTCCCCCGCCGCAGGCGGGGGAGGGGAAGCGGGAAGAACGCACAATGATCGCGGGTTGGATAACCCGCGCCACTTTGCCTGCTGCGACGCGTCGCGCGGTCATCTTGTCCCCTCCACGCGGATGCCCGGTCCCGGTTGCGCGATGATGAACTCCGCAGCGAGTTCGTCGCGAACCATGGATGTGACTGCGTCCAGCCCGCTGTCCAGGCAGAGGATATGGACGTTCGGCCCTGCGTCGATGGTGAAGAACGCCTCGATGCCGCGGCGGCGCAGGGCATGGACGGCGTTGATCGCGCGGATGGTCCGCTCGGTCCAGTAAAAGAGCGGCGGGCGGGAGGTCATCATCACGGCGTGCATGGAGAGGGCGTCCTCCTCGGAGGCGGAGCCGAGCATCGAGAGGTCGCGGCGGCGGATGGCGTCGCGCACTTGCTGAGCGCGCGCGGGGATGGCGCGCAGGCGGCCCTCGAACAGTTCGCTGGTGGCGGCGAGTTTGTGGCCGTCGGCGGAGGAGGTGGTCTTCTCCTCGCTGGAGAGAATGGCGACCACGTCGCGCAGTTCCGGCCAAGAGTTCTCGTCGGCGAGTTGCACCGCGTGGCATGCCTGGTGCGTGTCCCCCGGCAGCAGTTCCACGAAGCCGCCCATGATGGAGCGCGCGGCGGAGCCGGAGCCGAGGCGGGCCAGTCGGGAGAGTTCCGCTGCGTCGGGGTGTTTGCCCAGCGCGGCCGCTGCGGCGGCGGCGAGCGCGGCGAATCCGCTGGCGGAGGAGGCGATGCCGCAACCGGTGGGGAAGCTGTTTTCCGAGATTACGCGCAGTCGCTGGGAGTTTCCGGCCCAGCGGCGCATGGCGTCCAGGAAGTTCACCGTTCGCGCGAGCGCCTTCTCGCCGGGGACGCGTCCGCCGATCAGCACCTCATCGTCAGCGGCGGATTGCGCCGTGCGTGCGCGCGAGGGCGCAGCATGCTGCGCCCCTACGACGGCCTGCGGTTCCTGTGGGCCTGCGGGGATTGGTTCGACGGTGGTGGTGGTCACGCAGGAATTCAGGGTCATGGAGATGCTGGGGTTGAGCGGGAGGTTCAGGTCGCCGGGGCGGTTCCCCCAGTATTTGATGAAGGCGATGTTGGCGCAGGCGCGCGCGGTGATGGAGTGGGGGGCGCTCATTCAACCTCCGCCGAGGGTGGTGGAGTAGATTTCCTGCGCGCCGGCCAGGCGCAGTTCGGCGCTGAGGCGTTCCTCGTCGGTGGCGCTGCCGAGCAGTGCGATCATGGCGCCGCCGCGCCCCGCGCCGGTCATCTTGGCGCCGAGTCCCCCCTTTTCGACCGCCGCCTCAACGAGCCGGTCGAGGTCGGAGGAGGAGACCCCCAGTTCGCGCAGGATTCCGTGCGAGTGGTTCATGCAGACCCCGAGCTCCTGCGCGGAGCCGCCGCGGATGATCTCGCGCATGACGCTGGCCATCGACCCGAGCTCCCACAGGTAGGAGTCCACGCGCGCCGGTTCGCGGTCGCGCAGCGCCTTCACGTCGTTCACCACCTTGTAGGTGGGGGAGGGGATGCCGGTGTCGGCGATGAGGAAGCGGAAGGTTTCGGAGCCGACGGCGATGGTCTGCGGCGGCTTGCCGCGGACGAAGTAGATCGGCTCGTTGCGCGCGACGACGGCGCTGTCCACGCCGCTGGGGTTGCCGTGGAATTCGCGCTCCGCTTCCAGCGCGAGCTCCGACACCTGGTCGGGGGTGAGGGTGCGCCCGAGCGCGGCGCAGATTCCTTTGACGATGGCGACCGAGACCGCCGCGCCGCTGCCCATTCCATGCCCGATGGGGATGGTGGACTGGATGACCAGCCGCACCCCCTGCGACCCCTCGCCGAAAAGCTCGAGGACGGAGTTCGCGAGGCGCAGGAGCGGGGCGATTGCGTCGGCGTGGTCTCCTTTCGCCTCCGGTCCCTGAAGGTCGGGGGCGAGCAGTTCCATTCCGCCGTGGCGCGTGAGTTCCACTTCCACTCGCGCCTGCACTCCGCGCACGGGGATGGCGATGGCGGGATGGCCGTAAACGACGGCGTGTTCGCCGATGAGCAGTACTTTCCCCGGCGCTTCGCCGATGGCGTGCGTCATGAGCGCTCCTGTGAAAATGGGACGGGCCGACAAGGCGATTCTATAAATGAGGCGGGACAAAAGCAACGCGGGTGACGGCGACGGGGGCGCGGTGCGCACGGCGCAGCTGGGATTTCACCGCAGAGACGCGGAGTGCGCGGAGGACGACGGAAAAGGGTAACGAACAACGGCGGGGATCACGCAAAGACGCAAAGGCGCAAAGAACGGCGCAGGAGGGGGACGACGGCAACGACGGAAACGGCGGCGGGGGGGGGTACGACGGCGACGGCTTTCACCACGGAGGGCCACGGAGAACGGTGGAGGAGGGTGACGAACAGCGACGGGGATCACGCAAAGACGCAAAGGCGCAAAGAACGGCAAGCCGGGGCTAACAACGGGAAGGATGTCGTCGTTTCCGTTGCTATGAATGGCCGTCCTCTGTGCCCTTCGTGCCCTCTGTGGTGAAATCCGTCGTTGCCGTTACCCTCCGCCGCCGTTCTTTGCGCCTTTGCGTCTTTGCGTGAGCCCCGTTGTCGTCCGCCGAGGCTAGACAAGCCCGCTCTCTTTCCTTATGATATGGCCACTTGTTCAACGGAGGTATATCCCATGGCGAAAGTGCTTGTGGCGGATGCGTTGTCCGACGTGGGCGTGGCGCTGCTGAAGGGCGCGGGGCTGGAGGTCGATGTCAATACCGGTCGCACCGAGGATGAGCTGGTGAAGCTCATCGGATCGTACGATGCGCTGGTGGTGCGCAGTGCGCCGAAGGTGACGGCGCGCATTATCGAGGCGGGGACACAACTCAAGGTGATCGGCCGCGCCGGCGTCGGCGTGGATAATGTGGATGTGGCGGCCGCGTCGCGTCGCGGGGTGATCGTGATGAACACGCCGCTGGGGAATGTGACCAGCGCGGCGGAACACGCCGTGGCGATGCTGATGGCCCTGGCGCGCAATATCCCCGGGGCGGACGCTTCCATGAAGGCGGGGAAGTGGGATAAGAAGAGCTTCACCGGCGTCGAGGTGAGCGAGAAGACGCTGGGGATCGTCGGTATGGGCAAGGTGGGGCAGATCGTCGCCAAGGCGGGGATCGGCCTGAATATGAAGGTGCTGGCGTACGACCCGTTCCTGCCGGAGCGGCGCGCGCGCGAGCTGGGCGTGGAGCCGGCCACGCTGGATGACGTGCTGGCCAAGAGCGATTTCATCACGATCCACACTCCGCTGACCGACCAGACGCGCGGCCTCTTGAACGAGGCGGCGCTGGCGAAGATCAAGAAGGGGGCGCGGCTGGTGAATTGCGCGCGCGGCGGCATTGTGGACGAGGTGGCGCTGGTGAAGGCGCTGGAGGAAGGGCGTCTGGCCGGCGCGGCGGTGGACGTGTTCGGCACGGAGCCTCTCCCGGCGGACAGCCCGCTGCGTAAGGCGCCGCATCTGATCCTGACTCCGCACCTGGGCGCCAGCACCGAGGAGGCGCAGACCAAGGTGGCCGAGGCGATCGCGCAGCAGATCGTGGCGTACTTCAAGGAGGGGAAGATCCAGTACGCGGTGAACCTGAGCGTGACGCTGACGCGCGAGATGGAGCCGTTCGCCGAACTGGCGCGCGCGCTGGGCAAGCTGCTCTCGCAGATGCTGCCGAATCCGCCGCAGAAGCTGGTCACCGCCGCCGAGGGGCGCATCGCCACGGAGGATACGCACGCCCTCTCCGTCTTCGCGCTCCAGGGGCTGCTGGCCAGCTGGCATGACCGGCTCAACGTGGTCAACGCGCCGCTGGTGGCGGAGGAGCGCGGCATTGCGATCGTCGAGCAGAAGGCCTTCGAGTCGCGCGATTACGCGAACCTCGTGCGCCTGACCGTCGAGACCGCCAAGACCACGCACACGGTGGCCGGCACGGTCTTCGAGGGGCGCGAGGTGCGCATTACGGAGATCGACGGTTTCAGCGTGGACCTGAAGCCGGAAGGGACGATGCTGGTGTTGTTCTACGCCGACCGCCCGGGCATGGTGGGCAAGTTCGGGACGATCCTGGGGGATGCTAAGATCAACATCGCCGGGATGGATGTCGGGCGCAAGGAGAAGCGCGGCCGCGCTTGCATCGCGCTGTCGGTGGATGATCCGGTTCCGGCCGACGTGGTTGAAAAGATGCGGGCCTGCACGGGCACCGGCGAGACGTATCTTGTAAGCTTTGCGTGACGGCGGGTGCGTGACAGGAAAGCTGCGAAAGTCGGGACACAATACTTTCCAAAGGAAAGTTTTGTGTCCCGATTTTCGCAAGAAAGTATTGTGTCCCCACTTTCGTTCGACGCATCTATCGGCGGCTATTCGGGTTATCGAGAGCGCGCAGACTCGCTGAATTTTGGCAGTTGAAAATCGGCCCGAAAAAGATTTAGTATGAGGAAGTGAGATTTCGGCTCGCCGCCAGAACCAGCGGCGGGCAGGGGTCGCGCAGTCGTGCGCGACTGGCAAAAGGTCCGACCCCGCCGGGGGTGGTTCGCCGGCGGAACAGGTCGGGAGCCTTTTGAGAAAGGAGGTGGTCCAGCAGATGTGCCATAGACCTAGGAGGCCGCTGACGTAAGCCGGCCGACGGGCCCGCGATGTCAGCGGCCCTCAAACTGACGGCCCGCTCCTCGTGATGAGGAGCGGGCCGTTTTGTTTAGTGATCAACGGAAACGGCCTTCCACAGATTACACAGATGAACACCGATTACAGAGACATGGCACAGCGCCGTCAACCTAATCGGTGTTCATCTGTGCAATCTGTGGACCGTCCGTTCGTTCTATGTTAACCGCTTTGCCACGGCCTCGATGAACCCCTCCGTCGTCACCCAGCTCTCGCGCGGCGGGTCGGCGGTTTCATGCGTCAGCCGCGCCAGGTCGCGCGTCATCGTCCCCTCGGTGATGGCGTCCAGCACCGCTTTCTCCAGCCGGTCGGCGAACGCGCACAACTCCGGCGTGGCGTCCAGTTGCCCGCGTTTGCGCAGCGCGCCGCTCCAGGCGAAGATCGTCGCCACCGAATTCGTGCTCGTGGGCTTGCCGGCCACGTGATCCTTGTAATGGCGCGCCACGGTTCCGTGCGCCGCTTCGAACTCGTAGCAGCCGTCCGGGCTCACCAGTTCGCTGGTCATCATCCCCAGCGACCCGAACCCCGCCGCCACCATGTCGCTCTGGACGTCGCCATCGTAGTTCATCAGCGCCCAGATGATCCCTCCCTCGTGCTTCATCATCTGCGCCACGGCGTCGTCGATGAGCAGGTAGCGGTAGTGGATTCCCGCCTGCGCCATCTCGGCGGCGTGCGCGGCGGTTTCCTCCGCGAAGATGTTCTTGAAGAAAGTATGGTAGGTCTTGCTGATCGTGTCCTTGGAGGAGAACCACAGATCGATCTTCTGGTCCAGCGCGTAGCGGATGCAGGCGCGGGCGAAGGAGCGGACGGACTTCTCCGTGTTGTGAATTCCCATCACCACGCCGGGCCCCTTGAACTCGTGGATCGTCCGGCGTTCCGGCGCGCCGGAGGCGGGGGTGTACACCAGCTCCACCTTGCCGGGCCCGGGGACGGCCAACTCCGTGGCTTTGTAGATATCGCCGTAGGCGTGGCGGCCGATCACGATGGGCTTCTTCCAACTGCGCACCGCCACGGGGATCCCCTTCGCCAGGATCGGCTTGCGGAAGACGGTGCCATCCAGTTCGCTGCGGATCGTGCCGTTCGGGCTGACCCAGGCTTTCTTGAGGTGGTATTCCTGCACCTGCGCGATGCTGGGGGTGATGGTGGCGCACTTCACGCCCACCTTGTGGCGCTTGATCGCCAGCGCGGCGTCGTGCGTGACCTTGTCCTCGGTCTGGTCGCGGTGTCCCAGCCCCAGGTCGTAGTATTCCAGGGGGATATCCACGAAGGGGGCGATCAACTTTTCCTTCACCAGCTTCCAGATGACGCGCGTCATCTGGTCGCCATCCATCTCGACCAGCGGGTTCTTTGCCTTGATCATCAGAGTCTCTCCAGAGCAGTAAGGAAGGCCCAACGCTCCAAATATAAGGGAAATGGGCGGGAAGGGCAAGGAGAGTGCAGAATGCAGAGTGCAGAGTGCAGAACAACGGCAACCCCTGCGTGCGCAGCGACCAACGTGTTTGCCGTTTCCGTGAGCCTGTAACTTCGTCCCTCGTGCCCTTTGGGGCCTTTGTGGTGAAAGCCGTTCTCGTTTCGTTGCTCTTTATCGTCGTTCTCCGCGTTCTCTGCGTCTCCGCGGTGAGCCTCGCCGTCACGTTCTCGCCCTCCGCGTTTGATTTCATTGGCGCGCGCCGAATATAATCCCTCATTGCGCGTGCGATGGGCCGGAGTGGCGGAATGGCAGACGCACGGGTTTCAAAAACCCGCGGGCTTACGCCCATGGGGGTTCGACTCCCCCCTCCGGCACCATGATGGCGCGCGTGGAGATGTTTCCCTCCGGACAGTTCTTATGGGAGAAGGCGCCATGTGGAACTTCCTGACGTTCCGTAAGCTGATCACGCCGATATTCCTCCAGATCATCATGTGGATCGGCGTGGTGACCACCCTCACCATCGGCATCGTCTGGTTCGTTCAGGGCATCTGCAACGATTACGCCGGCGGCCTGCAGGTGCTCGAGGGGCTCTTCATGATCATCATGGGGCCGCTGCTCTGCCGCGTCTGGGCGGAGAAGACCACCATCCTGTTCCGCATGTATGACAAAACCTGCGGCGAGACCTCGTGCGGGAAGCCCCCCGCCGAGAAGCCGCCGAGCGCGTAGGCGTATATGGAGTGCGGCGGCGATGACGCCGCTTTGGCTTGTGACGCGGCTTGATTGCGCCCGGGAAGTGATGAGCCGGGAGTGGTGCGCCTTCCGCAGCCAAAGCGCCGCCGTTGGCGGCGCACTCCAAGACCCGCGGGACGGCGCAATCTGACAGGCCGTTATGCCCAGAACCGGTTTCGCAGCTCAGGTTGAGATAGAGGAGACCCCCATGCCCAGGAGCATTCGCCTTTCCCAGTCCGACGCGCTGCCCCGCTCGACGATGACCTTCGGCGTTTTCGCCACCTGCGACCCGCGCGTGGACAAGGCCTCGCGCGATCGCGCGCGGAACATTGTGGAGCTCGTGGCCGACGTGGTCGCGCGCGACGTCAAGCTCCCGGATGGCCGCCCTGCGCGGGTCGTCTGGAGCCCGGTCCTCGTGGATGGCGAGCGCCAGGCCGACATCGTCGCCGGGCAATTCCGCGCCGCCGGGGTGGACGCGCTCATCTGCGCGCCGGACACCTGGGCCTTTCCGCAACTCGGACTGATCTCCCTGCTCCAGCAATTCCCGAAGGACACGCCGCTCAACCTCACTTGCGGCAACAGCGGCCCGAAGCCCGGCGTCGTCTTCACGCACGCCGCCGGCGGCGCGATCAGCCAGTACGGGCGGCTGGTGCACATCAACGTCGGCAACTGGCCCGACGTCGGCCCGAAGCCGAAGATGTCCAAGACCACCGCCACCGCGCTGGTGGACTGGTGCTACGCGGCGCTCACCGCGCAGTCGCTCAAGGGGCGGCGCGTGGTCGTCTGGGGGCACGACTCCATGGGCATGGAAACCGCCCTTGCGCATGTCATCCCCACCCGCAACAGCTTCGGCATCGAGATCACCCGGCTGGACATGAAGCTGCTCTCCGACATGCTCGCCAAGAAGTCGTACAAGGCCTCCGAGCTTCGCGCCCTGCGCGGCTGGATCGACCGCAAGTTCGGCAAGCGGCTCATCCTGCGCGGCAAGGCCGATAGCGAGCGCTTCAACCAGAGTCTGGCGATGTACCTCATCACGCGCGACCTTATGGCGGAGCTCAACGCCGTCGGCGGCGGGTTCATGAGCCAGCTCGAATGGGGCTCCGACCGGCGCGGCCTGCCGCTGCCGGTGGCGGACGTGATGGAGTCGCTCTTCAACTCCACCTTCGACCACAACGGCCGCAAGCCCCCCACGCCGTACGCCACCGAGGCGGACTTGCAGGGGCTGCTCACCATGCTCCCCTTCACCTGGCTGACGGGGGGCAACCCGCCGCTGTTCATGGATTTCCGCAAGGTCTGGGAAGCGTGGGAGATCAAGGAGCTCGCCGCGCGCCTGAAGCTCTCCGGCCTCGACGGCAGCGCGCTCTGGGAGCGCAAAGGCTTCGTGGATGGCGATAACTCCGGCAGCGCGGCCTTCGACTGGGCGGCGAAACCGGGCGCGGCCGTGGATGAAATTCTCTCCAACATCGCGCTTCCCCCGGCGGACGCGGGCTACTTCCCCGGCCTGGGGAACTCCGTCACCTTCGTTTCCCCCGGCGGCATCGAAGGGATCGCCGCGCGTCTGGCCTACTCCGCGGCGAACGGCATGTTCTCGATGATCTGGGACGAAGCGGTGACCGTGGACCTGCCCGCGAAGCTCGCCGCCGCGGTGTGCAACACCTCCAACGTCACCTGGCCGCACACCTTCGTCGTGCCGAAGTATGCTACGATGACGGAGTACAAGCAGTACGCCCCGGCCAACCATTTCCACATGACGTGGGGCCTTCCCCCCGCGCGCCTGCAATATTGGATGGACTTGGCCAATGTCCTCTCCGCCACCCCCTGGGCCGCGCGCCCGAGTTTCATCGAAGGGGTGGACCGCCCGACGCCGCTGCTGCACATCCTCAACGGCGGCGAGGCGGCGGCGAAGATGGGACGGCGGTCGTAGGCGGGACTATTCACCGCAGAGGCGCAGAGGGCGCAGAGAACGGCGGAAGAGGAAACCGTGTGGCGCGGGTTATAAAACCCGCGGACATAGTTCGTTCTTTCCGCTTCTCGGCGTGAGGGCGCAGCATGCTGCGCCCCTACAATGCTCCAAATGGTCAGCGCGCGACGGGACCGCGGGGGCAAGGCATGCCTTGCCCCTACAACGTCTCGCGCGTGCGTTCCGCACGCGATGCGCCGTCGCCAGAGGCCGTGACCGGCAACGCGCAACTGGCGCTGATGGAGGGGACTTTCCACGCCACCAGCAGCCCGGTCAGCAGCAGCACCACGGAGCAGAACGCGAAGGGGGGCCAGAAGGCGTTCGCGCCCGCGGCCAGGTGGCCGCCGATGAGCGGCCCGAGGAAGAAGGCCATCCCCGCCATGCAGGAGGTGGTGCCGAACGCCCGCCCGATGTGCCGTTCCGGCGTAATCTCGCGGATGATCGCGTTCGCGCTCGGCAGCATGCCCGCCATCGCCAGGCCGAACATGATCCGCAGGATATAAAGCTGAGTGATGTTCTGCGCCAGCGGCTGCGGGAACGCCAGCACGGAGGCGCACAACGCGCTGGTCACGAGCATCCGCTTGTGCCCCCACCGGTCCGACAGCCGCCCGAAGAACCACGTCCCGAGGCAGGCGACCATTCCGGTGATCGACTCTATTTTTCCGGTGATCGGCGTGGCCTCCCGGATGGTCGTCTGGGTCAGGTGGCGCACGAACTGCGGGAAGATCGGGTTCGGCGTGTTGTTCGCGAAATGGATCTGAAAGATCGCCAGGACCGCCACCGCGAAACCGGCCACGCCGAAAAGCTCCACATAACCGCCCGCCTTCTTCGCGGGGTCGTGCGCGATGGGGAGGAACTCCTCCTCGGCGTAAACCTTCACCAGCATGCCGCTGATGAGCAAGAGGGTGGCCGCCACAAAGAAGGTGACGCGGAACCCCAGGTGCGCCGCGGTGTATCCTCCGGCGAACGGTCCGACGGAAATGCCCCCGAACACGGCGGCCTGCATCAGCCCGATCACCCGCCCCGTGCGCTCGCGCGGCGTTACGCTGGCCACCAGCGCCAGGCTGGCGGCGACCGTCCCGGTCAGCGCCCCCTGCAGCAGCCGCAGCACCAGCAATTGCCAGACGTTGTGCGCGCACCCCATCAGCGCGACGACCAGGGCCCCGCCGAACAGCGAGCGCATCAGCATCGGCTTGCGCCCGTACCGGTCCGACAGGATGCCCCACACCGGCGCGCAAATCGCCATGGAGAAGCCGACGGCGGACATCAAAATGCCCGACCAGCGCGCCGTGACGGCGAACTCATCCGGCAGCCCCAGGTCGGTGGTGAGGTAGTAGGGGAGGAACGGCAGGACGAACGAGAATCCCATCATCGCCAGGAACTGCGCGGCGAAGCAGGCGTGGAATGTCTTTTCCCAGGAGGGACGCATGGAGCCTTCAATTCCAACAGGTCACCGGCGCGGCGGCACACCGCGCCTGAAACAACCAATTATAGGCGTAGAGCGGGAGCGCGGCAAATGCAGTTGACGGACTCAACGTTCAACGTTCGACGTCCAACGTCCAACGTTCGACGTCCAACGTCCAACGTCCAACGTCCAACGTCCAACGTCCAATGAACGACCGACAACGGAACGGCACTGCACGCGGGACGCCGTAGCCGTTAGTTGGACGTTGGACGTCGAATGTTGAACGTTGAATCCGGTTCGTTTCCTCTGATTTGACCCGCCGCCCGCACATTCCTACAATGCCGTAGGATTTCCGAAACCACCCTACAGAACGGAAGATGCCCCATGGCCGACAGCCGCACCGCCCCGATCAAGCGGGAAGTGAAAGAGCTGACGCTCCTGTTCGAGATCAGCCAGACGCTGGACCGCAGCCTGGACCTGCGCAGCGTTCTCCAGCCGGTGCTGGAGGCGATGGCGCGCCACATGGGGATGATGCGCGGCACTCTCACGCTGCTGAACCGCGATACGGGGGAGATTTTCATCGAGGCCGCGCACGGGCTCTCCGAGCATGAGCGCCGGCGCGGCATTTACCGCCCCGGCGAAGGGGTCACCGGCATGGTCATCAAAAGCGGCAAGCCGGTGGTCGTGCCGCGCATCTCGAAGGAGCCGATGTTCCTCAACCGCACCGGCGCGCGCAAGGAGCTCTCCAAGGAGGAGATTTCCTTCATCTGCGTCCCGATCAAGCTGGGCAACGAGGTGTTCGGCGCGCTCAGCGCCGACCGCCTGTTTCGCGACGAGGTCTCCTGCCACGAGGATGTGCGGCTGCTCTCCATCATCGCCTCCATGATTGCGCAGGCTGTGCGGCTGCGCCAGTCGGCGATGGAGGAGCGTCAACGGTTGATGGAGGAGAATACGCGGCTCCAGGAGGAGTTGCAGAACCGTTTCCGCCCCTCCAACATCATCGGCAATTCGCGGGCGATGCAGGCGGTCTACGACCTGATCGCCAACGTCTGCCGCAGCGACACCACGGCGCTGGTCACGGGGGAGAGCGGCGTCGGCAAGGAACTGGTCGCGCACGCCATCCACTACAACAGCCACCGCGCCAGCAAGCCCTTCGTCAAAGTGAACTGCGCGGCGCTGCCGGAAACGCTCATCGAAAGCGAGCTCTTCGGCCACGAGATGGGGGCCTTCACTGGCGCGGTGCGCGAGCGCAAGGGGCGCTTCGAACTGGCCTCCGGCGGCACGATCTTCCTCGATGAGATCGGCGATTTCTCCCCCTCCACGCAGATCAAGTTGCTGCGCGTCCTCCAGGAGCGCGAGTTCGAGCGCGTGGGAGGCTCTCGCACCATCAAGACCGATGTGCGCATCATCGCCGCCACCAACCGCGATCTGAACGCGCTCATCCAGGAGTCCAAGTTCCGCCAGGACCTGTACTACCGGCTGAACGTCTTCTCCATCCACGTCCCGCCGCTGCGCGAGCGCAAGACGGACATTCCCCTGCTGGCGGACTACTTCGTCGAGCGCTACAGCAAGCTCAACCATAAGAAGATTCAGCGCATCAGCACTCCGGCCATCGACATGCTGATGAGCTACCACTGGCCCGGCAACGTGCGCGAACTGGAGAACTGCATGGAGCGCGCCGTGCTGCTCAGCGAGGACGAGGTGATCCACGGCCACCACCTCCCCCCGACGCTCCAGACCGCCGAGGCGACCGGCACCACCCACAACGGCACGCTGCAGGAGGAGCTGGACAAGGTGGAGCGCGAGCTGATTCTGGACGCGCTGAAGTCCTCGCGCGGCAACATGGCCAAAGCGGCGCGGCAGTTGGGCCTCACCGAGCGCGTCATGGGGCTGCGCGTCGCGCGGCATCAGGTGGATTATCGCCGTTTCCGCGCCGCGCGATAGCGCCGACGTGTGTGACGGCGGGCCGATCCGTACCCCGGCGTGGGTTTTCAATATAAACCATACCACCGCGTAGGAAAGCCTCAGCCTCGTTTCGTCCCTTCCTCTTCCTCCCATGCGCATTGTCGCCGCGCTGCTGCGGCAATTGAGGCAGTGCGCCGCCGCCTTCTCGTCCTTTGGCACGACGCTTGCTTACCTGCGGGGCGTGTTCAGCTATCGCCGAACGCGCTTGATTGGGATACACCCCGACTTCACAATGGACCGAGTGGGCTCCCGGGGTGCGGGTTCGCGCGGCTGACGTGCCCGGAAGGACAGGCGAATTCATGCGAAACGGAATTGTGCGACGTTCTCTCTTGCCCGGCGCGCTGGCGCTGCTACTGCTGGCGGGCGTCGGCGTTGCCCACGCTGAGGGCGCGGCGGCGCCGGCTAAGATCGACAGCGGCGACACCGCCTGGGTGCTGATCAGCGCGGCGCTCGTGATGCTGATGACCCCCGGTCTGGCGTTCTTCTACGGCGGCATGGTGCGCCGCAAGAACGTGCTGGGGGTGCTGATGCAGTGCTTCGCCGTGATGTGCGTGGTGGGGCTGCAATGGGTTCTGTTCGGGTACAGCCTCGCCTTCGCGCCGGGGAATGCCTTCATCGGCGGGCTGAGCTGGGTCGGACTGCATGGCGTGGGCGCGGCCCCGTACCCCGACTATGCCGCCACCATTCCGCACCAGGCGTTCATGATCTTCCAGGGGATGTTCGCCGTCATCACCCCGGCCTTGATCGTGGGCGCGTTCGCCGAGCGCATGAAGTTCTCCTCCTTTCTCATCTTCACCGTGCTCTGGTCCACCTTCATCTACGACCCGATGGCGCACTGGGTCTGGGGGATGGGGGGCTGGCTGAGAAACCTGGGGGCGCTGGACTTCGCCGGGGGCACGGTGGTGCACATCAATGCGGGCATCGCGGCGCTGGTCACGGCGCTGGTCATCGGGCGTCGCAAGGGGTACAACGGGGTGGCCCACCCTCCGCACAATCTGCCCTTCACGGTGCTGGGCGCGGCGCTGCTGTGGTTCGGCTGGTTCGGGTTCAACGCCGGGAGCGCGCTGGCGGCCAACGGAGTGGCGGTCAATGCGTTCGTGGCCACCAACAGCGCCGCGGCCGCGGCGGGGTTGAGCTGGGCGCTGGTGGAATGGCTCTGGAACGGCAAGCCCACCATGTTCGGGGCCGTCACCGGCGCCGTGGCGGGGCTGGTCGCGATTACGCCGGCGGCGGGGTATGTTTCCGTGGTCCCGGCCATCGTGATCGGCCTGCTGGTCAGCCTGTTCTGTTTCGCCGCGGTCAGTTGGATCAAGCCGAAGCTCGGCTATGATGACTCGCTCGACGCCTTCGGCGTGCATGGCATCGGCGGCATCTGGGGCGCGCTGGCCACGGGGCTCTTCGCCAGCAGCGTCGTCAATGCCGCCGGGGCGGACGGACTTTTCTTCGGCAACGCCAGGCAGCTTCTCGTCCAGGCCGCCGCGGTGGGCGCGACCATCCTGTACGCCTTCGCGGGCACATGGATTCTCTATAAGATCGTGGATCGCTTCTTCGGCGTGCGTGTGGAGGAGAAGGAAGAAGTCATGGGCCTCGACCTCACGCAGCACCGTGAGGCGGCCTACACCGTGTTGGAGTGAGAAACATGAAACTCATCGTCGCCATCATTCAGCCGCACCGCCTCGACGCGGTCAAAGAGGCGCTCTATGCCGCTGAGGTGAACCTCATCACCGTATCGGAGGTGCTGGGCCACGGGCGTCAGAAGGGGGTCACGCAGATCTACCGCGGCGCCAGGGAATCCGGCAACCTCCTGCGCAAGATCCGGCTGGAGATCGCCGTCAACGAGGACTTCGTTCAGCCGACGATCGATGCGATTGTCACAGGCGCGCGCACGGGTGAAACCGGGGACGGGAAGATATTCGTTATGGACCTTGTCAACTGCGTGCGCATCCGAACTGGCGAAAGCGGCGGGGTGGCCATAGGCTGAAACTACCTCCGCGTGGGAAAGATGGGGAAAAACCTACGCGTGGGTAGGAAATGCGGCTTGCGAGACAACACCCCGTACGAGCGTAACCATAGTTGCAATATGATGTTACGCGTTTCCGATGGTTTCGGCACGCCGTTTGTTATAGAAATCCAGACGGTCCAGGCGCGTAGCTTGGGCCTGCCGCGGGCGGCTGGGCCGCCGCGGCGCTTTATTTGGGAGAATGGTGATGAACGCCAAAGAGTTTCTGGCCTACTTCAAGAAGAGCAAGGCGGAGATGCTGGACCTCAAGTTTGTCGACCTGCTCGGCACCTGGCAGCACTGCTCCTATCCGATCGACGTGGTGGATGAGAAGATGTTCACCGAAGGGGTCGGCTTCGACGGCTCCTCGATTCGCGGCTGGCAGGGGATTCATATCTCCGACATGCTTGCCATCCCCGACCCCTCCACCGGCTGCATGGACCCCTTCTTCGCGCAGCCGACGGTCAGCATCATCGCCGACATCTACGATCCGGTGACGCACAAGAAGTACTCGCGCGACCCGCGCCACGTCGCCATGAAGGCGGAGGCGCACCTGAAGAAGACCGGTCTGGCGGACACCTGCTTCATCGGGCCGGAGCTGGAGTTCTTCATCTTCGACGAAGTCCGCTTCGAGCAGAACCAGCATACCGGGATGTACCAGATCGACTCCGTCGAGGGGGCCTGGAACAGCGGACGCTTCGAGGAGCCGAACCTGGGATACAAACCGAGCTTCAAGGGAGGCTACTTCCCCGTCAGCCCCACCGACACCTACCACGACCTGCGCGGCGAGATGGTCGCCGAGATGCGCAAGGTGGGCATCATCGTCGAAGCGCACCACCATGAAGTGGCGACCGCGGGGCAGAGCGAAATCGACATGAAGTACCGCAACCTCCTGCGCATGGGGGACCAGGTGATGTGGTTCAAGTACATTTGCAAGAACGTCGCCAAGCGCCACGGTAAGACGGTGACCTTCATGCCCAAGCCGATTTTCGAGGACAACGGCAGCGGCATGCACACGCACCTGTCGCTCTGGAAGGACGGCAAGCCGCTCTTCGCCGGAAAGAAGTACGCCGGGCTGAGCGACATGGCGTTGCACGCCATCGCCGGCATCCTGAAGCACGCGCCGGCCATCCTGGCGCTGGCCGCGCCGACCACCAACTCGTACCGCCGCCTCGTGCCCGGCTTCGAGGCGCCCGTCAACCTCTGCATGTCCGCGCGCAACCGCTCGGCCTCCGTGCGCATCCCCATGTACAGCGCCAATCCGAAGGCCAAGCGCCTGGAATTCCGCTGCCCCGACCCGAGCTGCAATCCATACCTCACCTTCCCGGCGATCCT